>Ga0247611_10000186_pt1 | contig 127793 bp, 115 predicted proteins | sample 177DNAGHGhighgp2_FD_192422 | JGI IMG/M metagenome (GOLD analysis project Ga0247611, IMG submission 192422) | Sheep rumen microbial communities from Palmerston North, Manawatu-Wanganui, New Zealand - 1770 DNA GHGhigh gp2 | ecosystem: Host-associated > Mammals > Digestive system > Stomach >...
CCTACAGAAATAACTGTACCGACATCACTAGAATCAACATCATGTTTATAGTTCTTAATTTGTTCTTTAATTAAAGCACTAATTTCATTTGCGTTAATTTTCATTTTAATACCTCCTTACTTAAGTAAGGCTATTTTCATATCATCGATATGACGTTTAATAGAACCATCATAAATGTGGTCATTAATCACGACTTTGACCCCTCCAATTAAGCTAGGATCAATAATATTTTTCAGTTCGACAGGTCGCGTTTCTATCTTACCGATTGCGGAGTTAAGTTTTGCTAATTGTGATTCGCTTAATGTCTCAGTCGAATACACTAAACCTTCTAATACTCCACGATATTCGTTCACCAAAGAATTATAGTTTTCAAAGATTTCAGTTAAATATTGTCCGCGGTGATTTTTCACCACAATCTTTATTAAAGTTTTAATTTCTTCATCTACTCCAACAAAGACCTTATCAATAATCTCTTCTTTTTCTTCAAATTCTTTATATGAGGAAGTTAAAAGCACTAAGAAATCTGGGTTTTCTTTTAAAACCTTGATTAATTCTTTAATTTCTTTTTGACTAGACTCTAAAGAGTTTTCATCTTTCTTTAAAGAATATAGCGCCTCAGCGTATCGTGAAGTTATTTCTTTCATAATTAATCTTTCTTCACATCCTCAATAAATTCTTCAAGTAAACGGTTATTATCTTTGGAAGACACTTCTCTTCCAAGTAACTCTTTAGAAGCATCTAAAGCTACAGAGACAATCTCTTTTCTGATCTTATCTTGAGCTTCGAGTTCCATTCGAGCGATATCGTTTTCTGCTTCGAGTTTCATACGGTTAACATCTTCTTGAGTTTGTTCAAGAATCTTGTTTCTTTCTATAACCGCGTTAGCTTTGGCTTCGGCAACGATATTAGCCGCCGTCCTATCGCTAGCAAGGACAGTTTCTTTGGATTTCAATTCATTTTCTTTCCAGATAGCTTTACTTTCTTCTGCTTCCTTGATGTTAGATTCAATATAATCCTGTCTTTTCTTAATGATTTTCTTTACTGGTTTATAAGCAAAGAATATCACCACTAAAATAAGGACGAGTAAAGCAGCAAGTTGCACCACAAAAGATACCCAGTTAGGAATAAGTTTTGCTAAGAATGTTTCAGAGTTTAATTCTTTAGAAACATCACAACTGGTGAGTAGTAAAAATGCTGGAAGTAAGAAAATTAATTTTCTTCTCTTCATGTTACCCTCCTTATTGAGCGACGAAAATAATTAAAATAGCAGTTAATAATGCATAAATAGCAGTTGTTTCAACAAGCGCACAAGCAAGAATCATATTGGTTCTTAATTTTCCATACATTTCTGGATTGCGGCTCATTCCATCAACAGTCTTGGCACAAACCCAAGCTTCACCTAAGGCTGATGGCATAACGGCTAAAATCGCAATTGCTGCGGCTAATGCATTTCCCATGTATTAGTTTCCTCCTTTCACTGAAAGTTCTTGTATATCATCATCTTCTGGACCTTCATTAGCGATGAAAATCATCGATAAGAAGAGGAAGACAACAGTCTGAATTAATCCTGAGAATAAATCAAAATAAGCGTGTAATATTGGGGTTACGATTGGAGCAACAAAGCTACCCGCTCCCATAGCGTGACCTGCAGCTTCAATAACTGTACCGCCAATACCGTTAAGAGCAGCGTAAAGTAAAGTCATTAAAGTCCAACCTGCTAAAGCATTACCAAATAGACGCATCGTTAAGCTTAGTAAAGGCGCCCACATGGAAATTAAGTTAATTGGTAAAAACACAGGAATAGGATCAATGTAACGCTTAAAATAGCGGAATTTGTTATATCTCATCGCATTCGCGTGAATTAATACGAATGTCACTAACCCTAAAGATAGAGGGGTAGCTAAGTAAGTTATTGGAGCAGGAAAACCAGTTAAACCCCAAATAAAGGCTAAAAATAAATAAACTGCAACCGCCATGATAAAGCCACCAAAGCCCCGATATCGAGGTCCCATAAGTGACTCTACTAGCCCATCAAAAAAGTTAACACCAACTTCTGCTAGGAATAATATTCCTTTTGGCTTTTTAAGCGGATCAGCAAAGCGAGAACGGATACAAATATAAATTGCTAATAGAGAAATAATCCCTATTAAAATTAGGGAGGAAATTGTTTCTCCTGATAAGCCTGCTGATGTATCTAGAAATCTTTTTACTATATCATCAGTGCCGCTTAAGACAACTCCCACTACCGTTCTCCTTTCTATTTATTTTTATAAACAAGGTGGTCAATAACAAAGATGATGATTCCACCTGTATAAATGCCAACATAGGCAAATAAATTAAAATATTTAATATCCCAGCGATAATACATTAAACCTAGGACAATAATTGATCCAATAAGGATAAAGTTTCTAATTCCTATCATTAAGATAGAATATTTAACTTCTCCGTTTTTTACATCAAGCTGGTATAAAAAATGGCTAATTATATAAAGTATAGAAACTACCGCTCCTCCAAGAGCAAACCCTAGAGGAATTTCATAAAACTTAGTAACAAAGCAATAACTGGAGGCAATAATTGCTACTACAGTAAGAACTCCTACTAAAAGAGCAACGCGTAAATTTCTTTCAATTTGAGATAAGAATTTCATTATTTAACTAAAACTTTCTTCCAATTTGCCATTACGACAATACCGTTTTTGGTTTTGAGTTCTACTTCCCCTTCAATAAGTGGGGCAATATAATCACGTAATTCTTGACTCATTCTTGTGTCATCCACCATCATTGATGGCTTAATCACGCTTTCGGCATTAGCGACTAAAGATAAGTCTGCTAATTCATAGTCAATCTTATATGGTTTTTGAGAAACTCTTTTAAAGACAACCATCTTGCCAGTCACACCACTTAAAGCAGCTTTAACTGCGGTTTCACCAGTCTTAATAGCTTCTTCTCTATCAACTTTAGAGATGCACATTGGGCAGGCTCTTTGAGTTAAAGAGAATTCCACTGCTCTAGTTGGTAAATCGAGTCTTTCTTCGATGATTTCACATAATCCAGCTGCCGCTCCACCAAGTTGAGCGTGACCAAAGCCGTCAACTCTAGCGTTTTTGTTGCTTCTTGGGAATTCAATACCCTCAGAAATGCAAACCATAGCGTAGCCTTTTTCATCATAGACTTTTTTAACATCCATTAAGAATTTTTCTAAATCGAATTTGTTTTCTGGAATATAGATAAGGTGTGGTCTAGTTTGTTCTGGAAGTAAATCACTAGCAGCAGTTAACCAACCGGCATTTCTTCCCATAATCTCCACAACGTGGATTTTACCAACTTTGAAGCAGCTAGCATCCATACTTAAGGCGTTAACTGTATTAATCACGAATTTAGCAGCGCTTGGAAATCCTAAGGAGTGATCGGTACAGGCTAAATCGTTATCAATAGTCTTTGGAACTCCAACGACTCTCACATCAAGATTAAGTTCTCTAGTTAATAAGGATAATTTATAGCAAGTATCCATGGAATCGTTACCGCCATTAACAAAGACGTATTTGATTTCATGTTTTTTCATTGTCTCCACGATTTTCATGTAGATTGGATCATGAACATCTTTAGGTAGTTTTCTTCTTGTTGTACCTAAGATACTACCTGGAGTTTGTAATAATAATTCAATTTGTTCTTCATCTTCTTGACCGATATCAATTAATTTGTCATCGATCATTCCTTCAATACCGTTTAATGAACCATAAATGTGATCAATTTCATCACTATGTTTTTTTGCTTCCTTGATTGCTCCATAAAGGGAAGTGTTAATAACAGATGTTGGTCCTCCGGATTGAATGTAAACCATGTTTTTCATATGACGTATACCTCTTTTAATATTTATAACAGCAATATTATCTTATTAAATAAAATAATATTCAATAAAAATCGGTCCACTACATATATAAAATCATCAAATCGATATATTTATTTGAATATATGCTACAAATTTACTAAAATAATTATGCACTTAGTTTATTTAAGGAGGAGAACTATGTCATTTAACATAACTTTTAATGGCGCAGTCAAAACTTATGATAAGCCTGTTTCTGTTTTAGAAATCGTTGGCAAAAGTAAAGACATCGTCTGTGCATATGTTAATAATCGTGTTAGAGAATTAACTTATGTCATGGAAGCTGATTCCACAGTTGTGGCGTTAACTGTTAAAGATAGAGACGCTAAACCAACATATGAAGCTAGCTTAAGATTTATTGTCGCTATGGCTATGAGAAATATCTTACCAAAAGCGGATATCCGTTTTTCTTATAACGTTTCTAGAAGTATCTTTTTACAAGTACTAACTCCAGGTATTGTGGTCAATCCACAAATGGTGGCTAATTTAGAAAAAGAAATGGAAAGAATTGTCAAAGAAGACTATCCACTAGTAAGATCCATTGTCTCGAAAGAAGAAGCTAAAAAAATATTCGCAAAAGAAGGATATAAAGATAAGGTTGAAATTATCCAATATAGACCAGAAAAAACATGTCACTTATATGATTGTAATGGTTATAAAAACTATATGTACAATCGTATGGTCCCATCTACTGGCTATGTCAATAAGTGGAAACTCAAATACTATCACCCAGGTATTGTTATCCAATATCCTCGTCCAGAAGTTGGAGGAGAAATCCCACCATTTGAAGAAGCCCCAACCTTTGGTCGTACATTAAAAAGAGCCCATGAATGGGCTGTCGCTACTAGATTTGATAGCATCGTCAATATCAATCACCGTATTGAAAAAGATGGAGACATCGATGTCATCACTCTTGGTGAACAAAGACATAACCGTCAATTATGTGAGCTTGGTCAATTAATTGAAGATAATAAGCAAGATATTCGTTTAATTTGTATCGCTGGTCCATCTAGCTCTGGAAAAACCACTTTCGCTAATAGATTAAGAATCGAATTATTATCTCGTGGTATTGATCCTATCCGTATTTCTATGGATGACTATTATTTACCTAGAAGTCAAGCTCCTAAGGATGAAAATGGAGAACCAGATTTAGAAGCGGTCGACGCTCTTGACGTCGCCTTATTCAATGAAAACATGGCAGCTCTTATTTCTGGAGAAGAAGTTGAACTTCCAAAATTCGATTTCAAACTTGGTCATAGAGTCAAAGGTAGAACCTTAAAAGTTCCAGAAAACCAACCAATTATTATCGAAGGCATTCATGCTCTTAATGACAGAATGACTGAATCCATTCCACAACATCAAAAATTCAAAATCTTTATTGCTCCTCAAGGACAAATCAATATCGATAACCATAATCCATTAAGTCTTACTGACTTAAGATTATTAAGAAGAATCGTTAGAGACTATCAATTTAGAGGTAGCTCTGCTATTGAAACAATGTCCATGTGGGCCAGTGTTAGAAAAGGTGAATTCAAATGGATTTATAAAACTCAAGAAGGCGCTAACTTCGTCTTTAACAGTTTCTTACCAGAAGAATTATCGGTGATGAAAAAATACGCGATGCCACTACTTCAAGCTATCGAAGTAGAAAACCCATATTACCCGGTTGCAGAAAGATTAATCAGAATGCTCAAATTCTTTGATGATATGCCTGATGAATGGGTTCCATGTAATTCTATCTTAAGAGAATTCATCGGTGGGTCTTGTTACGCTGACGTGTAATAGATAGTCGAGCAAAAAAATAACGGTTACATTATGTAACCGTTTTCATTTACTTTTTTCTCATGTAATTCTTGAATGTGTCCACTTCTTTTTTATGAATTGAGATAAGATGAGAGAAATATAACTTTTTCATCTCTAGATATTTATCTCTAGCGTCTTCATTAATCTTAGGGAAGAATAAAGATTCGAACACTCTTTCAATTCTAAAGAATGATTCATATAGATTAATGATAGTTAACATATGGAAATAAGTCTTATTACTATAAATAAGTAAAGGGGAGCCATGAAGTATCTCACTACTAGTCATATAGATATCACTATAATCATGTAAACCCGCTAGAGTCTCCACTCCATCTCTAAAGTTTAATTTAAAGTTTTCAATCTTATCAACATCAGGAATAGATAATAGCCAACCATATTCAATGTATTTTTTTATATCCTTGCTTTTTAGTTCGTAATGCTTCATCTCTTCTTTTAGATGAGCAAAGATTTTATTATTTAATTCGTTATCGGTTTCACCTTGTCTAAATATCATTCCATATTGCATGTGTTTAACATAGGTTGAAATAAGAGGATCTTTATATTTATCTAAAAGAATTAAAACACATTCGCATTCATGTAAAGTTCTCCATAAAGCAAAAGCTTCAGTTTCATAACCATCACATAGTTGTTTTAGAATACATCTCGCTATAGAAAGTGTTTTATTTAAGAAGTCAATTAATAAAGCGTTGCTCTTATCCTTAATCTGTCCATTAGTTAAAATGTTAAGCATTAAATTAACATATAAATCCATAGAAGAAATTGGAGGGAAATATTTATTGGTCAATCGAGTTTGTTCGTGATTATAAATCGATAAAGAAATATATTTATCGGCAACGACATTACACATCGATTCTTTAATTTTTTCATTTTCTACAAATTTATTAATTTGTTCTTCGCTTAATCCACGTATAGAATATAAGTATTCACCTAAAATATAAAAGATAAGTTCACTATTTTCAACTTCAAAAGAACGACCAGTTTCTTTAGAGTTAGAGATGTCAGTTAATCCATCATAAATAAAAGAATAAACTTCAAATAAATAGTCGGTTTTTAAGCCTTGTTCATTATTTAAAAATTTAAGACTCGAAATAAAATCTTCTTTAGATAATTTTCTACTCATCTTTAACCTCTCTTACTTCTCCTGTTAAGGCCGCTAAAAGATACATTTTTATTGGTTTATCGCTGATAGAAGAGATGTACGCTTTATAAGTTTTAAGCTGTTTGTCATAATCTTCTTCAGCAATATTTTTCAATTTGAAATCAACGATATCTATTTCGTTATCTTTAATAATCAAGCAGTCGATCACACCGTTAACATTATTTTCTTTGTCATAATAGGAGAATTCATGTCTTACTTGATCGTTTATTATGCCTTTAAATAAAGAACTATTAATCACATTATTAGCGATTCTTCTAAATTTATAATCTTTGATATAACTTGTGTCTTTTTTAGATAAATCTAATCCTTCTAGCAAAGCATGTACTTCATTACCAAATCTTAGTAAAGATTCATCAACTTTATCGACTTCTTTAGAGGCACGTCGCTTTTCTTTGATTTCAGAATCAACTTTGATTTCTTTTATTTCTAATTTTAAAGGTGCGATAACACTACTTTCTTTACTATTTAACGTTAATAATTCGTCTCCAAGAACATACTCTTTAACATATTTATTTCCTAAAGAAGCTAAATCATAGATCTTTAAGAAACTATCTGCCTTATAAGGCATATAGTAAGAAATAGATTTAGATGCTTTATGACCAAAATATAAAATTATTTTTTGTTTTGCTCTAGTTAAAGCAACATATAGAAGTCTAATCTTTTCTTCCATATCCGCGGTTTGCATCAAGTAATTATTTAATTCGATACTTACTAAATTCTTAACCGGGAATAATAAGCCATATCTTTTAGAAACATTAAACTTCTCTTGATAGGAAGATAAATTAAAGCGTCTATTAAGTCGAGGATAATAAATGATGTTATATTCAAGCCCTTTAGATTGATGGATATTAATTAAAGTCACCGCATCATCTTGAGCGTCAGTATCGCGGTATTCAATATCTAACTCATAATTTGATAGATTATCAAAATAGTCCACTAAATCAGTTAGATTCATCTCAAGTGCGTCCATTTGAGAAGCATATCTATATAAAGATTCCGCTTTATGGACATTCGCATAATAATTTCCAATCTTGATGATATTTTCATAGACCGAGAATTCTTTAAATAATGTATTCATCACTTCTTCTAAAGAGGCAAAACGTAATTTTTCTTTTAATAATTCAATTTTTTGACCAAGTCGAGTTAATAAAACTTTAGAAACCTCTAAATCTTTAAAAGTCTCATATAAGTTCTGGTCATTTTCTTCAATTAAGAAGCTTCTTGCGACTGAAAGATAAGCATGTTTATATTCATTATCATAACGGTTAGTTAGTGCTAGATATAAAAGTTTAACTAAATTACGAATCGTAACATTAATATCACTGGTCATAAGTTTTTCTTTGCCGCACGATTTTAAAGGAATGCCAGCTTCGGAAATCGCTTTAGCAAAATCATCAAATTCACTTTCGCGGTCAATGATAATCGCAAAGTCTTTATAAGAAACAGGTCGGTCTTCATGTGTGATGTGATCATAAACCATATAACCAGAATTAAGTTTATTAATCATGTCATTAACTATCATCCTGGTTTCTTTAGCTACTGCATCTTTTGAGAGTTCATATTCATAATGATATTCTTCAGTTTCGTAAAGAGGATTAGCCTTGCCGTAATCAACAAATCCAAAACCAAAATTATGTCCGTTTTTATAGTCAATTGGATTAATCTCTTTGACCATTAATTTTGAGAATAAATCATTGATATAGTTAACAACATCCACGCGACTTCTAAATGACTTATTAAGGTCTATTTCTTCTCCGCCTAAATGCTTTTTATAGTTGATAAATTTAGTATTAAAAATCTCACAATCCGCATTTCTAAATCTATAGATAGATTGCTTAATATCGCCAACCATATAGACATTATTTTTATCTAAGATATTTAACACGCTTTCTTGAATGTCATTAGTGTCTTGATATTCATCCACCATGATATAGTCGAATTGATCTTTTACTTCTTTAACGATTTCAGGGTCTTTAAAAAGTTTTAATACAAGTCGAGAAATATCAGAAAATCCATAAGCATTATGTTTCTTTTTAAATTCATCAATTTGTCTATTAATTTGACGAACTACACGCAGGACAACGCCTAAATGCTTAGAGTTTTCATTAATCGCCTCCTTAATTTCAGAGGAACTTGGATAATCAAGTCTAATGTTTTTATTATAAAAACTAGCTATTCCTTTTCTAATTTCGACATTTTCTTCTTGGCCTTTTGGTTTGCTTGGAAAAGAAGTATTTTTGATTTCTTCTATTAAAGAGTCATAACCTTCTTTTGCAAGTAAAGAATATAGGTAATCATTCATGTTATCAATATCTTCTAGATTGATTAAATCCACTTCTTTAATCTTGTTAATTAAGAAAGAAATCTTCTTTCTAATAAACGCTTCGTAATCTTTAATGACTTTACTTATATAGTCTTCACTTTTAAAGTCATTTTCTAAAGAAGCAAAGTATTTTTCTTTATCGGTTTGATTATCACTAGCGGATAAGATCTTTAAAACAAAAGCTTTAAGTTCATCATTGTTTTTTAAAGAGAACAATCTCATTAATTCAATAATGTCTTTATCTTTATTTACGATTAATTCTTCAAAGATTTGATCCACCATTTGGCGGCGTTTAATTTCAATAATCGCGTTATCAATAATTGTTATATCTTTAGAGATACCAAGTTTATAGAAATATTTTCGCGCAATAAATAAATAAAACGAGTCAAAAGTTTCAATATGAGAGTTATCAACTTCTACAGCAAACTCTTTAGTATCATTATCTTCTAATAGTTTTGCTCTAATTCTTTGTTTCATCTCACTGGCAGCGAGATTAGTGAATGTCAAAATTAAGAAGTTATCTGATCTTCTTTCTTTTTTCACTAAGCGATAGATTCTTTCACATAGAACTGCGGTTTTTCCACTTCCTGCCCCCGCGGAAATTAAATAATTCTTATCAACCGCATTAATCGCTAATAATTGTTCGCTAGAGAAATTCATCTTACTCATCTGTGGTTGTCTCCTCACTATGTAAATAGTGAACTTGCTTTTCTCTTACATAACAAATGTCTTTAAAAGAACAATTTTGGCAGGCTCTAAACTGTCCCATTTTGTCTATTGGATAAATATCGAATTTATTGTCTCTAATTAAGTTACTAACTTCTAAATATTTATTTCTGACTATTTCAATATATTCATCTAGCTTTTCTTTACTCACTAAACAATTAGATCTAGAAATAAGAGTGTCTTCTTTATAAGAAATAGATTTCACAAAAGAAGATTTGCTCGAACTAATCGTATTATCAAAGGCAAAGAAAGAAGCATAACTATCAATTGATTTTCCTGATAATTTTAAATAGCTAGGAATTAGTTCATCTTCTTTAATTTCAATTTGTTTATCATTTGTAAAGATATGATTAATATATAACCCTGTAACAGAATATTTTGAATAACTACTTTCTTTTGCTAGTAAGGCATAGGTAGGAAGTTGAGAAGATAATCCATCTTTTAAATAAGTTTCATCAAAATCACCACTACTACCAGTTTTATAGTCAATCATGACGAGATATTTGTTATCTAGTAAAACAAGTTTATCGATTTTACCAGTTAAGATAGTTAACTCATCTAAATTAATGGTAATCTCTTTTTCTAGTTCAATTTTAGCGCTAGTCATATAGCGGTTATGGAGTTTGATGTATCTAACCATATTCACAATCTGATCTTTTAAAGATAGTGACAATAAAATCTTTATTTCTTCACTGACATTAGATTCATTTACTAATTGGTCATAGTGTTTATTTACATCATAAGAGTCATCTAATAAAGAACGCTCTAATAGAGTATGCACAATTTGTCCAAAAACGGAATCCGTTGTTTCTTCAAAAGGATCAACATTTAAAATACGACCTAAATAATATTTAAAAGGACAATTTGCATAGTCGCTTAACTGAGTGGTCGATAATTTTAAAGGCGAATCCTTATGGTAGACTCTTGCTCCTTTAAAGGAGTTATCGTAAGTTAAATAAGTATCACTAATTAAATCCTTAGTGGCGAGATATTTATCACTTTTTTCATTATAAAGAACATTCATATCTTTATAGTGACAAGCAATATATTTAAGAACGGTTAAAGAATAGAAATAATTCTTAAAAGGGTTTTTATATTCTTGCTTTTTATCTAAGCCTAAAATTCCTAATATAGGAGAAGAAATCATCTTCGCATTTTGAAGTGATTTATAAGAAAATGAGACCACATATTCATTATCAAGTTTAAAGAAATTTAAGATATTATCTTGATCGATTTTAGTCTCTAATTTATTTGTTAATTTATTTAAGCTTTTAAGTTCGACTTCATTTAGATAGTTATCATCTTTTTTACTTTTTGGAAATTGACCTTGTATAAAACCTAAAACATAGATTTTTTTATTATTTAATAAAGTTGGCTCACTAATTAAATTAACCGCTGATAAATATTTATTTTCTTCAATATAAGTTTCTTTTAGCTTTTTATCTAAATATATGGATTCTAATTCATAAGGTAAGTCATCGACTTTAAGTTTATTAATCGATTCGACAAATTGAATATAGTAGTCATCATTTAAACAAACTTTTTCTAATTCAATTAGACTAGTTTGTAAATCTTTACTAGTTTCATATAATCTTTTAAATTCGGAATAAACTCCTAATTTGTTCATCGAAATAGAATTAGGGTAATTAATATGAAAGCCAAATAAAGGAGAAAAAGTCTTTAAATAATATAAATATTCTTCGGAGCGATTAAAGATATAAATATCATTAATATCAACTCCTAAATCAATATCGTGAGCAATCTCATTTAAAACATAATAGACTTCATCTTCTAATCGCGAAAAAGAATAAAACTTATTAACTTTGTAGTCAGCTGGATATTGATAATATTCTAACTTCATATCTAACAAATTAGATAAGCAAAGTAATTCATTATCATAACTAGAATAGCCAACCACTAAAGCGTGTTTATTCAAAAATAAAAGTTTAGAAACTTCACTTTTATATAACTTCCCTTCATCTATGAGCTTAGTTTGTAACTCTTTGAGTTTTTCTAATTTTTTAGAAGTAGGAATAAAATCCTTTTTTAAATAAGTTAGATAAGTAATTATCTCATCATAAGAATAGTCATATTTTTTTAATATGTGAGTGATTATATCACTACTATAGAAGTAGCCTGTCGCCTCAAGCAAATCATTTTTATCCACTACTTTAATATCAAAAAAGGGATTATCTTTACGATAATAATTGATGATATCAAGATGCATATTTCTCGGAGCGATAATAAGCATTATTTAAACATCCTAGTCACTTCAACAGCCTTTTTCCATCCATTATAACGAGTCGCAACTTCATTTAAATCCATAACTGGGTTAAAGATTTTTTGTGAACGATGGATTTTCTTGATATGATCTAAATTTAAGTAAAATTTAGAGGATAAACCCGCTAAATAGGCTGCACCTAAAGCGGTAGTTTGTAAGCATTCTGGTAAATCAATCGCAGTATGTAAGATATCGCTTTGGAACTGCATTAAGAAATTATTAGCAGTTGCTCCACCATCAACTTTAAGTGATGGGATAGATAAGTGTGATTCTTCTTTCATCACTTCAAAGACATCTTTACATTGATAGGCAATTGATTCTAAGGCGGCTCTAACAAAATGACGATTATCACTATTACGAGTTAAGCCAAATACTGCTCCTCGAGCGTCATCGTCCCAATATGGAGTTCCTAAGCCGACAAAAGCAGGAACAATATAAACTCCATGTGTATCATGGCAGTTCATAGCTAGAGTCTCGCTATCTGCGGAATGTGCAATTAGATGCATCTTGTCTCTAAGCCATTGGACAACTGCTCCGCCAATAAAAACAGAGCCTTCTAAAGCATAAGTAACTTTGTTACCAATTTGCCAACCAACTGTAGTTAATAAACCCTTTTCACTTAAGGTGATTTTATCGCCAATATTCATAAGCATAAAGCAACCAGTGCCATATGTATTTTTTGATTCACCAACTTCAAAACAAGTTTGTCCAAATAAAGCGGCTTGTTGGTCTCCAGCTACCCCATGGATATGAACTTTTTCTGAAAAGAATGAGGCTTTCCCATAATCATATGAACTAGGTAAAATCTTTGGAAGCATATTCATTGGGATTTTAAATAAATCGCATAATTCTTTATCCCAAGACAAAGTCTTGAGATTAAGTAACATCGTTCTAGAAGCGTTACTTACATCAGTAGCATGAACTGCACCATTGGTCATACGGTAAATAATCCAAGAATCAATTGTTCCGAATAATAATTCACCTTTTTTGGCTCTAGCTTCTGCTCCAGAAACATTTTCTAAAATGAATCTAATTTTACTAGCCGAGAAGTAAGGATTAATTAATAACCCAGTTTTCTTATGAATAAATTCTTTATCTTTTTCATAGCGGTCACAAATTTCCGCGGATTGACGAGATTGCCACACAATTGCCGGACAAATTGGCATCATTGTCTTTTTATCCCAAATAACTGTGGTTTCTCTTTGATTAGTAATACCGATTGAATCAATATTTTTCCAAGTAATGTTTTGTTTAACTAATAGTTCATTAACTACGTTAATAACGCTGACCCAAATATTTAAAGCATCAGTTTCAACCCATCCAGAATGAGGGAAGCTACACACTACTTCTTCTTGGCTCATATTCACTACTCGACCATTTTTATCAACTAAGATAGCTCTAGTACTAGTGGTGCCTTGGTCAATTGTCAAAATGTATTTTTCCATAATTACTTGCGACCTTTTAGCATTCTTTCAATATCGGCGACTTCTTTTTTAATTCCTTTAGATAAGCAAATTGCACCATCTTCAGTAATTAAAACATCATCTTCAATACGAACGCCAATTTTATCTTCAACAAAATATAAGCCAGGTTCTACAGTAATAACATTACCAGGAACTAATTTACGACTTCTATCTCCAACATCATGAGTGTCTAACCCCAAGAAGTGAGAAACATTATGAATGTAATATTTAAGAATGTCATCATCTTTAGAAATTAGTTTTCTTCTAATACATTCACCTTTAAGGAAATTAATCGCAAATTCTTGAAGATCTTTAATAGTTAAACCTGCTTTAGCATAGCTAATAACAGCCTTATTACATTCTAAAACTGCTTCATAGATTTCTCTTTGTTTAGCAGAAAAAGTTCCAGAAACAGGATAAGTTCTAGAGATATCCGCACAATATCCATAATGTTTATAGCCAAGATCAAATAAAACCACATCATCAAAATCAATGAGCTTATCTTGTTGAACAATTGGATGATGTAATGTTGTGGAATTAACTCCACTACCAACGATTGTTTCAAAAGCTAATGGATGACGGCCGTGCGTCTTACCAAAAAATTCAAAGCGATCACTTAATTCGTGTTCGCTAACTCCAATATGTAAATTATTAAGTAATTCATTAATTCCTAAACCCGTACAGTTAATCGCCTCTACCATTTCCGCAATTTCACTTTCAGATTTTACTAATCTTAATTCAACGATTAATGGATAGATATTACTAAAAGTAAGGTGAGGATATTTCTGCTCTAACTCTTGTTTATAGATTTGAGTGGATACCCCATTTTTAATTTTTAATTCATCGCTTAAATCTAAATAGAGGCGAGAAATATTTCCATAAACATTATTTTCTTGAGATAATCCCATCTGAAGCATAGCTTCAAAGTTATTATTAGAATAAACATTAGTGATTTGAGAAATTTCTGAGGCTGCTTCAAAAGATAACCTTTTGCCAGTCCATCTTTCTTTTAATTCATTATGTTCATCTAAGAATAAATATTCTTTTCTCTCTCCTGGGCATTTCACTAACATGAGAACACTATTTTCTTGTTCAATACCAGTTAAATAAAAGAAATTACGGTTAGCAAAAAATGGGAAGTATTCATCTTCACTTCGAATTTTTGCTGCTCCGGCAAAGACTAAGGCTAAGGAATTGTCAGGTAAGGCATCAAATAGTTTAGCTCTACGAACATCAAACTCTTTCATTATTTGCCCTCCTTAATAACCGCTTCAGTGATACATTCAAATTCAGGGAATTCAATAAATTCCACTTCACCTTTATCAACTTTGGTAGCGTTTTCACTCACTAAAGGTAATTTGCCTAATACTTTAAAATCTAATTTTTTAGCGAATTCATCTAAATGGGATTCACCAAATAAAGAAATCTTTTCTTCACATTTTGGACATTTGAGATAAGACATATTTTCTACAACACCTAAGACTTTGATTTTCATCATTCTTGCCATCTTAATTGCCTTAGTGACGACTAAAGAAACTAAATCTTGAGGAGAGGTGACAATAATTAAGTCATCAATTGGAATCATTTGAAATGTGGTTAAAGCAATATCACCAGTTCCTGGTGGCATATCGATTAATAAATAGTCCAAGTCTTCCCATAAAACATCCTCATAGAACTGTTTAACTAAGTTACCTAATAAGACACCTCTCCAAATAATTGGTTCAGAGTCATCTTCTAATAAACAGTTAGCGGAAATAACTTGAATACCAGTTTTGCTATCTAAAGGATAAATAATTCCATCTTCGCCTACAGCCTTCTCTTTAATACCAAAAGCTTTTGGAATACTAGGACCAGTAACGTCAGCGTCTAAGATGCCAACTTTATATCCCTTTTTATGTAAGCTAACAGCAAGATAAGAGGTAATAAATGATTTACCAACTCCACCTTTACCAGATAAAACAGCGATTACTTTTTTCACGCTTGATCTATCGTTTAGCTTTGCTTTTTTAATTTCGCTTTCGCAATTGCCACTACTTGGGCAACCTTCGCATTGATGATTACAATCTGCCATGATGATACCTTCCTTATTTTTCAACAATCGTTGAGTGATTTATCGCATCGACTCCACTAGCTAAATATGTTCTAAGTAATCTAGAAGCCCCTAATTCACTTCCTCCGAAATAACGAACCACAATAATTGCGGAATCCACTAAATTCTTTTTTGTTAGTAATTCAAGTAGAGGTCTACCCGCTGTTCCCTTAGGTTCTTTATCGTCAGTGGATTTAGAATTAACTCCAATTCGATAAGCATAAACAATGTGCTTTGCTTTTGGATGAGCTTTTCTAATTTCTTCTAGTCGAGCTTTAAAAATTTCAACATCGCTAACAGGAAACGCAAATGAATAAAACTTACTTTTAAGTAATTCAACAAATCCTGTTCCTTCTTTTTGAATGATGAAATTAGCCATATTTTACTAGTAAAATCTACCTTTCAACGTGCTTTTAGTGTATTATTTTTCTTAAGGAAAATAAAGATAATGTTTTCAAAAGGTGAAAATTTCTCTAATAAGAGTGAACATAGAGGCGACTTATTATCTGACAAATACGCGCCTTTTAATAACGCGAAGTTAGACATTTGGAAAGAAGCACTTCTATTCGCTATCGGTAATGTTTTCACCTTATCACTAATCACAACTATTGTTTCCGCGGTCTTATTTTCGATGAATAAAATCGATAAAGCAGGAGCCACTTCATTAATTTCCTATTCGATTTTATTTGCCTTGTTGGCTGTTGTTGTTGGATTAGATTATAAAAAAATTCTTCCAAAATTTAAGTCTTGGATTCCATATGTTGTCGGGCTTGGATTTGGATTAGCAATACTATTTTTTGATGAATTATACTTGAGATTTGTTAACCTATTTTATAATACTGGCATTGGAGGAAATGAAACCGGTATTAGACAAATAATTGCCCGCTATCCAATAGCCTCAATGTTGATTTTTGGTTTAGTCGGACCGATGTGCGAAGAACTCACATATCGGGTAGGTATGTTTAATCTAGTTAAAAGATGGTCTAGAGTAGCAGCTTATATTTTTGTAGGTTTGGTCTTTGGTTTAATTCATATGGACTTTACTGGAAATATCGCTACTGAATTTATCATCTTACCAACTTATATCGCTCCTGGTTTACTTTTATCTTTAGCGTATGATCTATATGATTTACCATGTTCCTATGTCGCCCATATCACAAACAATTTATTTGTTATTATTAGTCAGGTCATTATATTAAAATCATGAAAAAAATCGCATTTTTATCGTCTTTTTGGATTAAAATCTTCGCTATTGTCTTTATGACTTTAGATCATTTAGGAATGTATTTTGCGATGCAATATCCTATGAATCAAACAATGATAGATCTTTCTAATATCTTTAGAATCTTTGGCAGATTATCTTTGCCATTATTTATCTTTCTAATTGCTGAAGGAGTTAGACATACTAGAAACATTCGTAAATATCTTTTAAAACTTGGAATAGTTGGCTCTATTGTTTCTATTGCTTTTATTTTATTTACTTTTACAAATTTATTTCCTGCAGCCACATCTATATATAGACACGGCAATATCTTTATTGATTTAATTCTCACCGCTCTAGCTATATATTGCATTAAGCATAAGGATTATCGAGTTAAGTTTCTTACACTACTTCCTTTTGCTTATTCTATTATCTCTTTTATCGTTAAAGGAGTAGAAACTAATAGCGTCATTGAAATTCACTGGTTCCCATATTTTCTTAATATGCAATATGACTGGGTCTCTATTTTATTAGGTTTAGGATTTTATTTCTCTTATAAATTTGCAGACTATTTCCTAGATTATTTACAAGAACGTTCTGGAATTGATAAAAGTATTTGGATAGAAAACGGCAGTTATCGCTTTGTGACTAACTTATTCTTCATTATGGTTAATGTTGTCGTCATTACCGCTCAATTTACTTTTATCTATTTATGGCCAAATGGAGTGTTCTGGGATGCAGGCGTTCAGCTATATGCAATACTTTCTAGTGCATTACTTTTGTGTTATTCTGGTAAAAGAGGATATAATGCTAAATGGTTCCAGATTGGAACTTATGTATATTATCCATTACATATATTAATAATTGCTATTGTATTTATAATTCAAAACGGAGGTTTATAAGATGATTAAGCATATTGAAACACAAGAAGAATTAAGAGCAGAATTAGCTAAAGGTGATGTTTTACTTGATTTCTTCGCCACCTGGTGTGGACCATGTAGAATGTTAGGACCAGTTTTAGAAGGCTTAGACGCTAAAGAAGATTTCCCAGTTCAAATCGTTAAAGTTGATACTGATGAAGCTCCTGAATTAGCCGGTGCATTCCAAGTTGAAAGCATTCCAACACTATTCTTCTTCTCGGAAGGAAAACTAGTTAGAAGATATTCTGGATTTTTAAGAGAAGATCAAATTAGAGAATTTTGTAAGAAATAATTTGATAATATCTAGCGTCTGTTATAAAATAACATTCGCTGCTGCAGGTGTAGTTTAATGGTAGAGCATCAGCCTTCCAAGCTGATTACGCGGGTTCGATTCCCGTCACCTGCTCCAATCAGCTTGAAAAACAGTTCTTCGCGAACTGTTTTATTTTATATTGTTTCTGCCTGGCACCACGAATCTACCGCATAAATTAATCGTTCATAGTTTTCACTATCTTTTTCTTTAGTTATTTCTTCGTGTTTACTATTGCGGAAATAGACATAACCATTAACATTATCGTCTGGTTTGGAATAATAAGTGATGTTAGCTGCATCTAAAGCTTTTTGTAATGTTGCAAATTGATTAATGCCCACCACAGAATCTAATCCAGCATATGCACATATAATTGGAAATTTAGATGCCTCATCTGCTTTATTAATCCAGTAGGTAACTGATAATTGATCTTCACCATGTCCTTCTGCAGTAATATCAAGATAAGAAGCAGCGCTTGTATTTGTCTTTGCTTCTTCTACCTCAGCTAAAGAGTAAGGCATTCCACACATTCCATTAGCGATTCTAAAGGTTTCATAATTATCCCAATATTTAGTGTCTTCTCCACCATCGCTAATTTTTAAAGATGATAAATTATTAGCGCTTTCTTGAATAGCAATCGCATTTTTATCTAGTCCCGCATCAAGAACTTCTCCAGAGTCATTATTAAATTTCTTCCATGCTCCAGGTTTAATATCCACAGGACCAACTCCATCGACAACAAATTTAATAGGGATTGCAGATTCTTTACCTCTTGAATAAGTATATAACATCGCTAAATGCGCGCCTGAAGAAGCCCCACCGATAACTAACTGAGTTTTAGAAGTGTCAAATCCAAGTGAGGCCAAAGAATTCTTTATAGATTTGATGCAAGCATCAATTTCATCTAGATTACGGAAAATAGATAAGGATGGATCATCCATTTCATTTCGAAGAAGGGTGTATTTAATTGTCGCGGTGATATATCCTTTAGAAGCAAAATCATGAATATAAGGATTAACATCAGTCTTAACACCCATAGTCCAAGCTCCACCATGGATAAATAAAATAACAACGTGTTTTTGATTTCTAGGAGTTTTACTGCTAGATGGAACATATAAATCGTAGTTATTTTTAAAGCTAGTAGCGTCATAATAGTCATTTCCGCCATTAATGTTATAACCCATATGATGTGAACCACCAACTTTATAAGTGTTAGTGATATAAAATCTATCGTTTAGTTCGTCATAAGGAGCATAACCAACATTTTTAAATACTTTCGTGCCTTCTCCAGCAGCTTCAGGAGCATCTTTTTCCGCCACACCATCAATTATAGGAGTACCTGGAGGAACTACTTCTGGTTCATCATATTGAGGATCAAAGATATTCGGCTCCATGATATCGTCATCGTTAAATAGCGAGCAACTAGAAAGAGCTAAAGTTCCGCTTAATAATAAAATCGAAAGTAGGAGTTTTTTATTCATGAATAATTACCTCCTTAGGTTTTGGCCCTCTACCATTTTTGCTATCTTTATATTCTTTCTTCACTGGGTGAGCAATAATTGTGTAAACAATAGCAAAGACAATCATTCCTAAGAAAATCATTGAAGGAATAAGCATCGATGTTCTAGGAGCAACTGCAATGCTTTTAATTGGACTTCCTTCTAATGCTCTTTGCATAAATGACATACTCGGTAAATAGAATTTGCAGAATATCGTCAAGGCTAAGCCTAATACGACTTGTAAACTACCAACAATCCAAAACCATGGGCCAAATATAGTCCAAGGTTTTTTGCTTGAGAATGTCCTAATTAAAGTAATAACAATTAATATTGCCCAAATAGCAGCAAAAACAATGACTCCAATAAATAATCCTAAAGAAGAATAGCCAGTAATTGTATAAAAGACATCAGGCAGCATATTGTGCGCATATAACTTTGACAATCTTTCAGCGTACGCTTCTCTAGATTCCCCGGCTTGAGGTTCTAATTCGTCAGGAGAAACAGTGCCAGATAATTGTTCTTTTAAAATTTTAGCTAAGAATACATAGGCAGCTTTTTCCATTTTTACAAACGTTTCACCATCTGATTGAATTAAATCTGCAGCGTTAATAACGCTTATAAAACCATTTCTAAGCTCGTTATCAAGTTCAGGATTATTAAGCATCGCTTCTTTATTAACTTTACCGTTAGTAATTTCATCGGCTTCGTCTAAGACACCTTCTAATTGCAGCTTAATTGTTTGCACAAATTTATTTACAGAGCATCCATCATCTTCATTAGCGGTAGATGGATTATCAGGAATATTTGCAGCATCATATAGAGTTTTAGCAAATCCTCTGAAGTAGTTATCGTTCATCCCAACTTCATCCATAATATCGGTAGCGGTAGATGGATATCCTGTGTCTTCAAGAGATTTACGAACTTGCTTATAAATTTCTTTTTTTGCAACACTACGCAAGGCAGTTCTAGCGGTGTATTCTGTTAAAATATTTACCGCTTCATGTAAATCAGCAAAAATTGATGAAAGGTTTTTATCAAGTAATTCTTGATTGACAAGTTCCTTATCAAGTTTGCCCATTAAAGTATTAATTTCACCAAAGCTTAAATCGAATTGAACTTTTAAATTGACGTGATCAGTTCCTAGTATTTTAGTAACATTAATTTCGTTAACAAATGGTTCTTTTAAAACTGGATCTGTCTCACTTTGAGTTGGTTGATTAATTTTCTCTACTACGGTAGAAAAATAATTATTAATGAACTCATTATCAAAAGAGATTCTAGAATTAAAAGTTAATGTCGAATTTAAAAATAATAGGGCAGTAGCTAAGCCCGCAATTCCTATTATAAGAAAGTTAAGGAATCTAATAATTGTTTTCATATATTAAGTTTATCTATTTATATAATAATAGATTTTCGGAATATTATGTAGATTTTGTCTATCTTTTTGTAAACTCGACCTTTGCCAAGAAAGAAGGATTTCCATTTACTTTACCAATAATAACTTCTGGATTAGTTTTGGAAGAATATATTTCAATTTCGCTAGGATGAGTAATCTCTTTTTCGTAGTTAAGTAAAATTCTGCTAACTCGATTTTCTTGATAAAACGCTTCATCGTGAATGGACAAAACATAGTCATAATAAAAGGTGTTATTGACATGAATATTAATATCTAGTTCACTTTCTTTAGTTAAACGTTTACAAACTAAATTAGTGGCCTCTTCATTAATCTTGGTAGGTAATTCTAAATCATTTATATCTTTTTCAACTGGTAAACTAACGTCTTTAAAAGGACGAAGAATAATTCTTCTTGTATCAAAATTCACCACAACCCAAGTCGAAGAAATATTCACTAATAGATTTCCGTGTTTATCATAAACTTGGAAAAACCTAGGAAACATAAAACCTTTAGTTTCTCCAGGATGAGTAGTAATTACATATTTTTCTTTGAGTTTTGGTAAACGATTAATTTTCATATCGTAACGCACCACAACCCAAATGTTATTATCTTTCATTAAGACATCACGGTCGATTTTAAGTTTAATCGCATGTTCCTCAGCGACATTTTGCATATGCCACATCAATTTAGAGATTTTAATCTCCCCAGAAGAATCGACTTCATCTTTTTGAACAACAAACTTTTCTTTATACATGTGAAATATTATAGACCAATACAAGAAAAAGGTGATGATTTTAAATCACCACCTTAAACTTACATCTTAGAAATGACTAGTTTATCATCTTTATAATCGAGTAAGTATTTGTATTTAGTAGAGATATTACCTTGAATAATTTCTTTCGCGATTAAAGTCTCAACATTATTTTGGATAAATCTTTTAAGTGGTCTAGCTCCAAAAGTTGGAGAATAGGCACTATCTAGGATATATTGTTTGACTTTATCAGAGAATTCAAAGGAATAATAATTTTCCTTTAATCGGTTATTAAGAACATTTAAGAGTTTCTCCACAATCTTATATTGATTATCCTTAGTAAGTGGATTGAAGTAGATAATCTCATCAATACGATTTAAGAATTCTGGTTTAAAGGTTTGATGAATTAAAGTATCAACTTCTTTTCTTTTACCGTTAAGTAGATATTCACTACCAAGGTTACTTGTCATAATAATGATTGTGTTTTTAAAGTCCACTACTCTTCCTTGAGAATCGGTTAATCGACCATCATCTAGAATTTGAAGTAATAAATTAAAGACTTCAGGATGCGCTTTTTCGATTTCATCGAATAAAACAATAGAGTATGGGTTTCTTCTGACTTTCTCGGTTAATTGTCCGCCTTCTTCATAGCCCACATATCCTGGTGGGGCGCCGATTAATCTAGAGGTCGAATATTTTTCCATATATTCACTCATATCAATTCTAACCATATGAGTTTCACTATCAAATAAGAGTTCCGCTAAGCTTCTAGCGACTTCAGTTTTACCAACTCCAGTAGGGCCTAAAAACATAAAGGAACCAATTGGTCGATTTTGATCTTTAATGCCCGCTCTTTGACGGATAATCGCATCACTAACAAGTTTAAGTGCCTCATCTTGACCGATTACTCTTTTTCTAAGTTGCTCTTCTAGATGCATCACTTTCTCTTTTTCGCCTTGCGAGATTTTGCTTAGAGGAATATTAGTGATTTTAGAGACAATCTTAGCGATTTCTTCTTCAGTCACTACTTCAGAAAGAATCTTTTTATCTTTATTCGCTTCTTCTAATTCCTTAATCTTCTTTTCTAATTCAGGAATATCTTTATATTGGAGTTTACTAGCTTTTTCATAATCCGCGTTATAAAAAGCGTTATCCAAATCAAATCTTAATTTATCTAAAGCAGTTTTCTGCTCTTTAATCTTAAGATTAGCTTCTTTTTCTTTAAGCCACTTAGAATTCATCTCTTCTTGCTCTTTTTTAAGTGACTCAAGATTAGAATTAATCTTTTCAAGTCTCTTTTTAGAAGATTCATCACTTTCTTTTTCTAGAGCGAATTTTTCAATCTCTAATTGTTTGATTTTTCTTCCTAACTCATCTAGTTCGATTGGGGTAGATTCAAGTTCCACTCTTATTGAAGCACAGGCTTGATCGATTAAATCAATAGCTTTATCTGGTAGATATCGACTTGTGATATATCTATTAGACAAAGAAACAGCAGCGACAATCGCATTATCAGTAATTTTCACCCCGTGATGGGTTTCAAATTTTTCTTTAAGTCCACGAAGAATAGAAATACTATCTTCGACTGATGGCTCATTAACTAAAACTTGTTGGAAACGTCTTTCTAGAGCACGGTCTTTTTCAATATAAAGACGATACTCTTTTAAAGTGGTTGCACCAATACAGTCAATTTCTCCTCTTGCAAGCATTGGCTTAAGCATATTAGAAGCATCTAACGCTCCTTCAGTTTGACCAGCGCCCACAATTAAATGGATTTCATCAATAAAAAGAATAATTTGACCTTCAGAATTCTTAATTTTATTAAGAACAGCTTTTAGTCTTTCTTCAAATTCACCTCGATATTTCGCCCCAGCGACTAACGCTCCCATATCTAGTTCATAAATCATTTTATTTTTTAAACTAGTAGGAACATCATCTTTAACGATACGTAAAGCTAAGCCTTCAATAATTGCAGTTTTACCAACGCCTGGTTCACCAATTAAGATGACATTGTTTTTATTTTTTCTACTTAATACTTCGATGATTTGATGAATTTCTTCATCTCTACCAATCACAGGATCTATTTTTCCTTCTCTAGCAGCTTTAGTCACATCTCGACCAAATTTTTCTAAGATATTTTCATCTTGGGAATAATCTTCCATACCTTGCATATTGTTCATAATTTGTGACCTCCTTTTAGCACTCTCAATCCTCAAGTGCTAATTATATTATAGTCTAATTTTGGCACTCGTCAAGTATGAGTGCTAATTTTTTTAAAATAGTTGCTATATTATTATCCTTATATAAAATATAAATATATGAACTTCGAACTACTCGTAGCGACCAATAACGCTCATAAATTAAAAGAAATTAGAGAAATTTTATCTCCTCATCATATTACTGTTTACGGGATGAGTGATTTAAATATCGACATTGGTGAAGTTGTTGAAGACGGTAAGAATTATTACGAAAATGCTTTAATTAAAGCTAACGCTCTTCGAAAAGTCACAAAGATGCCAATTATCGCCGATGATTCTGGGTTAGAAGTTTTAGCGTTAGATAATAAACCAGGATTATATTCCGCTAGGTTTGCCAAAGAATGTGGAGGCCATAAAGAAGCATTCAAAGTTTTATTTAAAGAATTAGAAAATAAAGACCGCTCAGCAAGATTTATTTGTGACATTGTTTTAGTAAATGTCGAAAATAAGCCACTTCTATTTGAAGGAATTGTTCCTGGAAGAATCGGACTAGAGCCAGATGGAGAAACCGGATTTGGTTATGATCCAATATTTATATGCGATGAATTAAATAAGAGCTATGCATCATTAAGCGAAGAAGAAAAAAACCGGGTATCTCACCGCGGCAAAGCTCTAAAGAAATTATTAACTTATCTAAAGATAAATGGCTACGCATCCTAATCGATTCGTAGTCTTCTTTTCTTTAAAGTCAATTTCCAAGAAATACTTAAGATTAATAAGATTGTTCCTAAAATAAGGAATAATCCACCAGCGCCAATTAATGAATAGAAAATAATTTTATTATTCATAAATGGATATATCGCGGCTCCACATCCACACATTAATAAATAGAAAATAACTGTAAACACAACTGCCACCTTTTCTGATTTCACAATTTTAGTGTAATCTTTAAAGATTTCATCTTTGATGTAACGTTTATGTTTATCATCTTCGTTTAGACTAGATAAGCGATATCTATTTAATTTTGTATCTACTTTCTTTTTGGTAGAATTTTCGATAATAACTTTATCGTTTAAGGTTTTTATATAGCAATAAGCGGTTCCATCGCAAATATAAGTGTCTTTACGTAAAATCTTTTTAGATTCATCAATGTTATGCTCAAGCATATTAGCCATAATCTCGCTTTGGCTAGTTTTGTGATCCTTTTTAATATCTTTAATAATAGAAAGAATTAATTCCTTCATCTTGATGACTTCATGTAGATAAAGCCAATATAGTTTTAAACACTCAACGTCAAAGAAATAGGATTTAAATGTCAACTTTTTTTGAATTGATAATATATATTCATCTAAAGCAAAATTTATCTTCTTTAAAAAGAAAATAAATTCTTTGATATCGCATCCCTCAAAAGAAGTATTTTCAAGCAAGGCATAAGCTTCAGGTAGATAAGACTTACGAACTCTACCCATATAGATAAGGCAAAGAATTCTACCTAATAAAGCGTGAGCCTCTTTTTGTTCTAATTCAATAACTTCTGCGTATTGGCTATAAGCTAAAACTGGATCACAAGTCACAAATAAAGTGTTATCCGCTTTTAATAACATTTTGCTAATTAATTCATTATATCCATCAATTGCAACTTTAGGTTCCACTTCTTTCATACAGACCGGGCAAAAACAAGTCGAGGCTTCAGGATTAACCACGAAGATACGACGATCAACACGATGAGTTACACAATATGGACACAAACCTTTTTTAGTTGCCATAATTGCTAAAATTATACAATAATTTTGAAAAATGGAAATAAAAATATAGAATGATTATATGAAATTTGTTTTAGATAATAACCTAAATGAATACTTGCAAGAATTAATTGATAAACATGAACTTAATCTATCAATCTCTGATTTATTAAATACTATCTTTTCAAATTTAGATATCACTTCTAAAAAAGAAATTGAGCTATTAAGCGAGAAATTTAAAATCGATAAACACAATGTGTTTGTTTCTAAAATCAGTGACTATTTAGATATTGATTTATCTTTTGAAGACAATGAAGAAATATTTAACAAATATATCGCTAACGTAATTCATAAATTAGATGAAAGCAAATATTTAGCTAATCCATACTATCAATTAGTAAAAGCCAAGCCTATTAAATTCAAAAAATATGAATTAAAAATTGACCACTATGAACCATATGAACTTTTTGCTTATTTAGACATGACTAGTGAAAACTATATCGAAATTAATTCACTAGGTTATTTTGAAAATAAGTTCCCATTTTTAACTTTGAATTATCAAGGTGTGACTTGGATGAATATCACTCCTAACGAGATAGAAACAATGGAGAAATCTATTAATTTAATTAAAGGAGATGTCGTAGTTTTTGGTTTAGGTTTAGGCTATCTCCCATTTATGATTTCTAATAAAAAAGATGTAAGCCATATCAAAATAATTGAAAACGATAAATACATCATCAAATTATTTAAAGATAATCTTTTAGATTATTTCCCAAATAAAAATAAGATTGAAATTATTGAAGAAGACGCGAATAGATATTTAAATATAGACTTAAAATCTGATTACGCTTTTATAGATTTATGGCACTCTCCAGAAGACGGGCTAGAGTGGTTTATTAAATTCAAAAAAAGTGAAAAATATTCTAAGTCTACTATCTACTTATATTGGTTAGAATCTAGTTTTTATTTATATTTAAGAAGACTTATGATGACTTTAATTGAAGAATCATTATCTAATCAAAAAATTGATTATAGTAAAGAAGAAAGCTATGAAGATCACATTATCAATCTTTACTATCAAAAAACAAAAGACCTCGTTATTTCTAACAAGGCCCAAATAGATAATTTATTAAGTGATAAATCCTTAATCGATTTGCTTCTTAATGACTGATAATTCCTCAGTTAATTTTTGCACTCTCTTGTAGAGGTCTTTTATATTTTCTCCAACAAAGAATTCGTTATTGTAATATAAGATTTTTCCGTTAATCATCGTCATTTTGACACAGTCTTTACTACCAGCATACACTAAATTATTAATAATATTATTAATAGGCTGCATGCTTGGTCTAGATAAATCAATCATAATGATATCAGCGAGTTTTCCAACTTCAAGAGTGTCTCCGTCACTTAAATTCATCGCTTTAGCTCCGTTAACTGTCGCCATTTTTAAAACTTCAAAAGCGGGGATAGAAACAGGATCTTTTAAAAGTAATTTTTGTAAACCAGTAACTAGATACATTTCTCTAAACATATCAAGCGCGTTATTACTAGCAGGTCCATCTGTACCTAAAGCCACAGTTATTCCTTTAGAAAGTAGTTTTTTAATTTCCGCCACTCCACTTGCAAGTTTCATATTACTAGCAGGGTTAGAGACAACTATAACATTTCTCTTTTTAATGATATCCATATCGTTATCATCTAGATAAACACCATGGAAGATTGCTCCACATCTATCAAAGAAATGTAAATCATCAAAAAATTTCATTGGTCTCACATTTCTTCTAACTAAGCAATCTTCAACTTCTTGAGCGGTTTCACTTAAGTGAGTATAGAAAGGTAAACTAGTTTCATCTAAAATCTCTTTAGTGGTTTTAAACATTTCTTCAGTAGGGGTATATTCGCTATGTAAGCCAATAACCGCTTTTACTAAGCCGTCTTTTTCTTCGTTACACTTAATTAACTGATAACATGTTTCCTTATCTCTACTAATAGGATCATACATAATTAAGTTCACACATCTAAAACCATATTCTTTACATGCTTTTTCAAATTCTTCTGGGAAGAAATATTGATCAATAACTCCGGTAATGCCGCTTGTTAAATATTCAAGTAAAGCAACTTTTCCTAATTCATAGACACAGCCTTTATATAAGTTATCTTCTCTAGGGAAGATTTCTTTAAATAACCAATCTTGAAGTTTAGAATCGTCGGCTTTACTACGTAAAAATGTCATCGCACTATGAGTGTGAGCATCTTTAAATCCAGGCATTAATAAATTGCCTTCGCAGTCGATAACCTTATCATATTTAGCGTTAAGATCCACTTGAGGGCCAATCTCGCTAATTCGATTGTCTGTAATCACAATATGACCTTCTCTAATTTGGTCATCTTTCATGGATAAAATTTTGGCGTTTTTAAGTAATGTTTTCATATGCTCCATTATAAAGAAAATCCCTTTAGATTTAAAGTCTAAGGGGATTTAATTAAATTATTTACCTTCGTATGCTTCTTTTAGAATGACTTTCATATCTTCCACAAGAGGCACTCTTGGGTTACATGGGGAACATTGATCTTCAAATGCTAGTACAGCAATTCTATCAATATGAGCGTAGAAGTTATCTTTATCAATGCCAGTGTCTTTAAAGCAAGTAGCTAAGCCAATATTCTTAGCTAAATCTTCACAAGCTTTGGCAAGAGACTCAACACCTTGTTCAGGAGTATCAGCTTTTAAGCCAAGAAGTTTAGCAATATCTTGATATTTCTTATCAGCACAATAATGGTTATATTTTGGCCAAACACTAAGTTTAGTAGGCACTTGTCCATTATATCTAATGACATGTGGGAGTAAGATCGAGCACGCTAAACCATGTACTGTATGGAATTCTGCTCCAACTTTATGAGCCATAGAGTGGGTCATTCCAAGGAATGCGTTAGCAAATGCCATACCAGCAATAGTCGCGGCGTTATGCATCTTTTCTCTAGCTTCTAAATCGTGTTGACCGTCTTTGACACATCTTGGTAAATATTCAAAGACTAATTGAATAGCCTTTAAGGCTAAGCCGTCCGTATAGTCACTAGCCATAACAGAAACATAAGCTTCAATAGCGTGAGTAAGTACATCCATACCAGTCATTGCGGTTGGGCGTGGAGGTAAGTTGGTAGTAAATTCTGGATCAACAATAGCAATTGTTGGAGTTAATGAATAGTCAGTTAAAGGATATTTCTTATTATTCTTCTTATCGGAAATAACCGCGAATGGGGTCACTTCACTACCGGTTCCGGAAGTTGTAGGGATACAAATAAGTCTACTTCTATTACCTAATTCTGGGTATTTGAAGGCTCTTTTTCTAATATCCATGAACTTTTGTTTTAAATCATCAAAGTTCACTTCTGGATGTTCATAAAATAGCCACATACCTTTAGCAGCGTCCATAACCGAACCACCACCTAAAGCGATAATGGTGTCTGGCTGGAAGACTTTCATTTGTTCAGCTCCCTTACGAACTGTCTCAATATCTGGATCTGGTTCCACGTCACAGAATAACTGCATCGTAACTTTGTTTCGTCTAGAATTAATTTGTTCAGCAATCTTTTTAAAGAAGCCAAATTCCACCATCGAGGTATCAGTAACTATAAAGACCTTTTCCATGTCTTTACAGGATTTTAAATATTGAATTGAATTTCTCTCAAAATAAATTTTGCGAGGGACTTTAAACCATTGCACAGTGTTTCTCCTTTTACCAACTTTCTTGACGTTGATTAAATTAACCGCGGAGACATTACCTCCGATAGAGTTTCTACCATAACTTCCACATCCAAGTGTTAAGGATGGTAAGAATGAGTTATAAACATTACCAATTCCACCAAAGGTGGCAGGAGAATTCCAAATAATTCTCATCGCTAAAACTTTATCGCCAAATTTATCGGCTAGAGATTGTTCTGCGCAGTGAATAGCGGCACTATGACCTAAACCGTTAAAGGCTACCATTTGCGCTGCTCTTTCAATACCTTCATCTTCATTATTAACTTTAAAGAAGGCTAATACTGGAGATAATTTTTCTCTACTAATTGGTTCACTTGGTCCCACAACTTTACATTCTACACCAATAACAGATGTATCTTTTGGAACACTAAAACCGGCTTGTTCGGCAATCCACCATGCTGGTTTACCAACGATATCAGGGTTAAGTTTTGCACCTTCCACCCCTTCGTCTCCAACAGCGTAGCCAAACATATATCTAGATAATTTCTTCTTTTCTTCTTCGTTTACAAAGTAAGCCTTGAATCTTTTGAATAATTCAATGGCTTCTTTATAAATTTCTTTATCGATAATCGCCGCTTGTTCAGAAGCACAAATCATACCGTTATCAAATGATTTAGATAAAACAATATCATTAACTGCTTGTTCAACATTGCATGATTTATGCATATAAGCAGGAACGTTACCTGCACCAACACCCATAGCAGGTTTCCCGCAGCTATAAGCTGCTTTAACCATAGCGTTACCACCAGTAGCAAGGATTGTTGCTACTCCTGGGTGATTCATCAATAAAGAGGTTGCTTCCATACTTGGATGTTCAATCCATTGAATACAATTTTCAGGAGCGCCAGCAGCAACAGCAGCGTCTCTCATAATAATCGCAGCTTGTTTAGAACATTGTTGAGCGCTTGGATGGAAAGCAAAAATAATAGGATTTCTTGTTTTAATACAAATTAAAGATTTAAAGATAACAGTACTTGTTGGATTAGTAACAGGGGTAATGCCACAGATAACACCAATTGGTTCGGCAATTTCTGTGATTCCAGTAACAGGATCTTCGGAAATAACACCAACAGTCTTTAAATGACGCATGTTATTTACAACATATTCGCAAGCGAATAAGTTTTTAGTGGCTTTGTCTTCAAAGACCCCTCTTTTAGTTTCTTCAATTGCAGCTTGAGCAAGAGTACCGTGATGGTCTAATCCACTAACGGACATTTTAGCGACAATATAATCGATTTGTTCTTGAGAAAAGTTAGAGAATTCTTTTAAAGCAACTTGAGCTTTGGCCACTAATACATTAACTTCCTCAGTTGGGGAAATAATTTCCTCTTTTTTAGCACTATTAGCTGGCTTTTTAGCGTCACTTGGGATATTCCAAGTTTTTCCAGTTAAAAAAGCACCTTCAACTTTGCCTTCCGCACAATAATTACGAACGCTTCTTTCAGAAAGCTTCCATTTTTTAGCGGTTTCGGCGACAGACATATATTTCATATTTATGTACCTCAATAATAACTATATTCATTTTAACGGCAACTTGCAACATATATGCAAAATATTTGCCGATAAAGGAAAATAATTAATCAAAAAAGCAAAAAATAAATAATTATTTAATAAATTTATTTAATTATGTTATGATATGTAGCGTTCACAAGAACTGGAGTAGTACCCAAGTTGGTGAAGGGGCTTCCCTGCTAAGGAAGTAGATCGGGCAACTGGTGCGAGAGTTCGAGTCTCTCCTACTCCGCCACTTATAAAAATCCCTTGAGCAATCAAGGGTTTTATTTTGCTGACAAACTATAAGTTTATATTTAGTAGCTCACTTGGTTTGCCGATATGTATACCAGCTTTATTAGTGAGAAAATCTTTATTTCTATGGAAACCATAGTCAACAAGTATCAATTTTATTTCTGCATTACTAGCGGACAAGATATCAACTTCACTATCACCGATATAAACTGCATCTGTTTTATTTACTTTTAAAGTATTAATAATTTTATTAATCATTGATGGATCTGGTTTAATTGGACTAATTCCATCATCTCCAAGAATCATATCGAATATATTTGGATATAAAGTATTAACTAGATCTATCGCAATTTTATCTAACTTATTAGTAGCGACCGCTAAAAGATGCCCTTCTTTTTTAAGTGCTCTTAAAGTTGTTAACATTCCTTTATAACGGTAAGAATAATCTAGATAATGCTTGGAATAATAATCTCTAAAATCTATTAAACATTGTTTAGCTGCTTCTAAATCTTCTGTTGGCAAACTTCTTAAAAATGTTTTAAAAATGCCATTACCAATCGCTTTAGAGGTATGGGCTATACTTTTACTAGGATAGCCGTTTTTATTTAAAGCGTAGTTAATTCCTCTGTTTAAATCTTTTACGGTATTTACTAAAGTACCATCTAAATCAAATATATATAATTTAGGAGCCATAATTAGATTATTAGTATACATCAAAATATTTTTAATTTTGAGTAGTTAAGAATTTTAAATAATGCAATAATTATCACTAAGAGGATATAGATATGAAAAAGAAACTGTTAATTCTAGGAGGAACTGGTTTTTTAGGTTACTACACAACTATGTTGGCCCTCAAAAAAGGATACGAAGTCGGTTCTATCTCTTTAAACGATGTCAATTTAGAAGGCTGGTATCCTAAAGAAGTAGATGTCAGATTCACTGATTTATTTGAAACCGATGAAGATACCTTAACAGAAATGTTTAAAGGTTATGACTATATGATTTATTCTGTTGGACCAGACGATCGAGAAACTCCTAAAGCTCCTGCCTATGAATATTTTCATAGAAGATTAGTTGTCGAATGTGCAAAATGCTTTAGAGCAGCTGAAAGAGCAGGTATTAAAAAAGCCGCATGTTTTAATTCTTATTTCGCTTATTTTGCAAGAAGAAATCCAGAATTAAAATTAGCGGAAAAGCATCCATATATTAGATGCCGAGTAGAACAAGCAAAATTATTAAATGAGCAAAAGAAAAAGATGGAAGTTGTTATTCTTGAATTCCCTTACATCTTTGGAGTGATGCCAGAAAGAATGCCAATTTGGAAATCTGTCTTCTTAGATAGATACGCTAACGGACATAAACGCATCTTCTTCCCTAAAGGGAAAACCACTATGACTGCTGTCGAACATATCGCTGAAGCTGCTATCGGAGCGATTGAATATGGTAAGGACGGAGAAAGATATCCTGTTGGTGACGAGAATCAATCATTTGATTTTATGCTTAACACTATGACTGGAGCAGTCTTACCAAAACCAAGAAAGATTATTCATCCGGCCAAATGGATGTGTAAGATGGGTGGCAACATGGTTGCTAAAGCCGAAAAGAAACAAGGTAATGAACCAGGTTTAAATCTCGGCTTGGTCATGAAAGAGATTATGTGTAGCGACACCGCTAGCTGTATCGAACCAGAAGTTTTAGATAAAGTGGCAGCAGAACTCCATATGACTCGTGGTGGACTAAAAGAGTCTATTGAAAAAACAATGCACCGCTGCTATCCAGACGGAACATTTAAATAACATTTAAAATATTGCTAAAATCATCTTCTAAAGAAGGTGATTTTTTTATAAAATATTCCTATGCCTGAAAGTAAAAAGCAATACATCGCTATCGATTTAAAATCTTTTTATGCGTCCGTAGAATGTAAAGAAAGAAACTTAGATCCTTTAAAAACTAATTTAGTGGTTGCAGATCCAACTAGAACTGATAAAACTATTTGTTTAGCGGTTTCTCCTTCTTTAAAACAATATGGCATTCCTGGAAGATGTCGACTTTTCGAAGCAAAAGAAGCAATTAAAAAGATTAATTACCAAAGAATTAAAAGGGCACCTCATCACAAATTTATTGCTAAATCATTTGATGATGATGAACTAAAAAGAAATTCATCTTTAGAGTTAGACTTTATTATTGCTCCTCCTCAAATGGCAAAATACATCGCTAGAAGTGTGGAAATATATAAAATATATCTTAAATATATCGATAGTGAAGATATACACGTCTATTCTATCGATGAAGTATTTATTGATGTCACTAAATATTTAAAGACTTATAAAAAGAACGCTAGTCAAATCGCTTCTATGTTAATTAAAGAGGTGTATGAAAAAACTGGCATCACTGCGACTGCAGGAGTTGGTGACAATTTATATTTGTGTAAAGTCGCGATGGATATATTAGCGAAACACGCTAAAGAAAATGAAGATGGAGTAAGAATTGCTTCTCTAGATGAGATGAGTTATCGTAAACTCCTTTGGGATCATCTTCCTTTAACTGATTTTTGGAGAGTAGGAAGGGGTTTAACTAAAAGATTATATAATCTTGGTCTATTCACTATGGGTGATATTGCCAGACAATCATTAATAAATGAAGATGTGTTATACGAAGAATTTGGAATTAACGCTGAACTATTAATTGATCATGCCTGGGGATATGAACCAGTGACGATGGATAAGATAAAATCTTATGAGCCTGAAAATAATTCTTTATCAGTGGGACAAGTTCTACCAGGACCTTATGAATATGAAAAGGCGCTTTTAATCATTAAAGAAATGGCGGAATCTCTATCTTTAGATATGTCCGCAAAAGGACTTTTAACTGATCAAATCGCGATTTCAATTGGATATGATGTTAAGGATTTAACTCAAGATAATATCACTATTGAAAAAGATTGGTATGGTAGAGATATTCCAAAAGGTAACCACTCTTCAATTAATATTGGTCAATTTACTAACTCCACTACTTTAATTGAGGCAGCTTCCGTCAAATTATTTAATAAATTAATAAATAAAAAACTTCATGTTAGAAGAATGTATATAGCGGCAACTAGGGTTATCAAAATCAACGAAATTAATAAATTTGAAAGAGACTATGAGCAACTAAATCTATTTGTTGATTATGATGAACTAGAAAAGAAAAAGAAAATCGTTAAAGCGCATTTAGAAGAAGAAAGTAAACTTCAAGAAACAATAAATAACATCAAAAGGAAATACGGCAAGAACAAAGTTCTTAAGGGAAGAGATTTTGAAGAAGGAGGGACCACTAGAGAAAGAAACGAACAAATCGGTGGTCATAAAGCATAATGGGTAAATACGACGACATTATTAATCTTCCTCACCACACTAGTAAAAATCATCCACGGATGAGTTTAGAAAATCGAGCAGCACAGTTCGCTCCTTTTGCCGCGCTTGTTGGTTATAGTGAGGCAATAACTTCTTCCCAAGAATTATTAGAAAATAAAAGAATTATTAGTGACGATAAAAAAGAAGAAATTGAAAAGCTGCTTCATAACTTAAGTAAAGGAGACTTAGTTGAAGTAGAATACTATGTATCAAATAAAAAGAAGTACTTATCTTTTCAAGGAATAGTTAAAAAAATCGATTATATTGAGAAGAAAATAATATTCGATAACCAAAAATCTATATTTGTTAAAGACATCTTTGATATAAAATTATTAAGTAATGAATACTAGAAAAAGATATTTAAATCTATTTTTCAATTTTCTTATTGTTGTTTTAGTATTGATCTCTATTTATCTAATGATTACTACTAGTGACGGAATCATTAAAGGCTCAAAATTGAATGCTCTAAAGTATTTTACAGTGCAAAGTAATATCTTTATGGGAATAAGTGCCTTTATATCCTTAGTTTATTTGTTATTCAAAAAAGATAGATATCCAACTTGGTTAACTATTTTAAAATTAATATCCACTACTTGTTTAACTTTAACTTTCTTAACAGTCATGGGGTACTTAGCACCACTGATGGGACTATTTAATGTGTTTTTAGGCGCTAATTTATATATGCACTTATTTATTCCAGTCGTCTCAATTTTCACTTTTATATTTATAGAACCAAAAGTAGATCTTAAATTTAAATGGAATTTATTCTCTATTATCCCTTCTGGTACATACGGCACAATTTATATTATTTGTTTAGCAGTTAATAATGATTATGGCAATATAGACGGCTGGGACTGGTATGCTTTTGGAACATATGGTTTAGGAGTTGGTTTTGTTATGCTGATAGGGCTCAATCTAGTCGCTTTTGGCTCATCTATTGGCTTATATCTCTTTTATAAAAAAGTAAGAAAAAAGGAACCTTAGGTTCCTTATTTTTTAATAAGCTTTTGCAAATAAGACAACTTTACTAGCTTTCTTACCGCACACTGGACAAGTATCTCCATTAGCCATTTGATTAAATGGTAGACATCTAGCGGTCGCGTTTGTGAGTTCTTTAATTTTATCTTCACAAGCTCTATCACCACACCACATCATCTTGGAATATCCACCAAAGTCTAAGGCCTTGTTGAGTTCATCCATATTATGTACATCAGTGGTATGCGCTAATAAGTATTTATAAGCTTTTTCATACATTTCTTGATGAATCACTTTGATAAGTTCATTCACTTTATCTTCAAGTTCTTCTAAAGAGACAAATACTTTAGAGCCATCATTTCTTTTGGCGATGACTACTTGTCCTTTTTCGATATCTCTAGGACCCATTTCCACTCTAAGTGGAACGCCTTTCATTTCATATTCAGAGAATTTCCATCCTGGAGTCTTATCAGAATCATCTAACTTCACTCTATAACCGGCTTTAGTTAATCTAGAAGCAACTTCTCTAGCAGCAGGAATAACTCCTGGCTTATTAGCCGCTACAGGAATAACAACAACTTGAATAGGAGCAACGTAAGGAGGTAAAACTAAACCGTTATCATCTCCATGCACCATGATAGTGGCACCGATTAATCTAGTAGAAACACCCCAAGAAGTTTGATAAGGGTTTTCTAATTTTCCTTCTTTAGATTGGAATTGAATTCCAAAGGCTTTTGCAAAGCCACTACCAAAATAGTGGGTTGTGCCACACTGTAAAGCTTTACCATCAGGCATAAGAGCTTCAATAGAGTAGGTCTCTAAAGCACCAGAGAATTTTTCTTTATCAGTTTTTCTTCCTTTAGAAAATGGGATTGCTAAAATATCTCTTCCTAAATCATCATAAACTTCAAGCATCTTTAAGGTTTCGGTTCTTGCTTCTACTTCACTAGCGTGCATAGTGTGACCTTCTTGCCACAAGAATTCTGCACCTCTTAAAAATGGTCTAGTGGTCTTTTCCCATCTAACAACGGAACACCACTGATTATATAGTTTTGGTAAATCTCTATAAGATTTGATGATTTTCGCGTAGTGATCACAGAAAAGCACTTCACTAGTTGGGCGAACAATTAATTTATCTTCTAAAGATTCTTTTCCACCTTGCGTAGCTACTAAACATTCAGGAGCAAATCCTTCGACGTGTTCTTTTTCTTTATTGAATAAAGATTCTGGAATGACCATTGGCATATAAACATTTTCATGGCCAGTTTCTTTAAATCTTTTGTCTAAGTAATTTTGGATTTGTTCCCAAATAGCATAGCCATAAGGACGATAAATAATAAAACCTTTAACAGAAGAATAATCCATTAATTCGGCTTTTTTACAGACATCAGTGTACCACTGAGCAAAATCATCTTCTTGTCTGGTGATTGATTGATTTTTAATTTGATTATTTTCCATAAGAAAATCTCCTATAAATATTTATCCGCCATCGCGGTAAGTTTCTCCATTTTCTTCTTCTCGATCGGAAGAAGCATATCGTTAGAAGCAGATATCGCATCACTAGAAATATAATTGATACCGCTTTTAATGATTAATTCCACTGCTTGCCAACCTTCTAAATCGGTAGCGATAATTGGTCGGCTATATTTAAGTAACGATTCAATTAAAGCGTATAAAGATAATCTAATTCTATTATTCTCTTTTACTTCCTCCATCATTGCACTACCAACAACAAAGTAATGGAATTGGAAATAAACTGAATCGTTAAGTAATAAGTTTTTATCTTTTAAAGATAAAGCAATCTCAAATCCTTTTTCTTTTAAACCTTCTAAAGTATGGATCAACAAATCAATGTTAGTGGAATTTTCATTAATTTCTTGCTCGTCAAAAACTAAAATAATATGGGCTTTTTGATAATTTGGAATTTGAGAAATAATGTCGAAGACACTATTAACATCAACCATAGAGATAGTAAAAAATAGTCGCATAGATTCTTCTGGTCTTTCCATGATAAATTTTGAGACCACATTTTTACTAACCTTTGCAAGCAGTTCCCCATTTAAATTAATTCTAGAAGCATATTTAGACATTTCCGCGAAGCTAGAAAAAGGTGAATCATAGGCTTTTACATATTCAAAATAGCCAATTACTTGTGATGTTTTAGCGTTAATTACTGGACGATATAAAAATCTTAAAACATTGTCTTTTAAGATATGCTCAATTTGTTGATTATATAAAACAGTTTCACTGTTAGCTTCAATATTACGTTGATGTAAAACAATTTCTTTAGAGTTTGTTTGTCCTGCCATGCAGGCTTCTCTGGCTTTTTCTTCAATGGTGTCAAAATCACGGTAGAAATTCGCATTTTCAACAACGCCAATCGCAAAATTAATAAATCCTGCAAAGCCATTAACTTCCATTTCTCTTCTAATAGCCTTCGCCATAGAACTAGCAAGCTGCATTGCTGCTTCTTTATTTGAGATTCGTAAATCAAACAAGAATAATTCATTATCGCCATTATCCACCATTTGTCTAGTTAATCTAGGATTAGAAGCAAAAGGATAAATAGCGTTTTTTAAGTTCATCACCATATATCGCTCAATCTTGTCATTGGAGATGACTTTTTGTTTTGTGTAGAAAAATCTAATGCAATAAGTAAAGCCTGCTAAAGCTTTGTTCTTATTAACAATTTGCATAATTTGGCTTCGTTTGACAATGCCTGTAGGAGCTTTTTTTGCATTAGTCTTTTTCTTTGGCTCATTGTTAGGAGTGATATATTTGAGAAGATGGCTTTCTAAATGAATTAAACCAACTTCACGATTATATTCTAATAATCGAAGTAAAGAGAAGCAGACTCTATTTGTCCTATTAATTAAAACATCAGCTTCTAAATATTCATTAACTTCATCTGGATTAACGCAGATATCAAAAATCCAGCTTTTAACTTTCTCAACATCATTAGGATGGAAAGAAGAATAAAAAGAGAATAGATCGGCAGTTTTCTTATTTGAGATATCACTTTTATTAAAGACAACGTATTTGTTCTTCTTAACGTCAATTATGAAAATACGAGTAGTTGTACTTTCATAAGAAACCTGTTTATTAAATTTTCTTTCGCTATGTGCCCCTAAAGCATAATAAGCCACAACTAAAATAAGCAAAATCCCAAGTATTAAGAGAGTTACGAAGAAGATAATAAATGGAATATCGGTAAAGTCTCCAAGTTTCATACAATACATAATTATAGAGAGAAGTTATGAATTTTTCTATTCATAATTGATTGATATAGAAATTTTATTAATAAGTCGTTATAATTTAACAGGCTGGAGAAGTACCCAAGCGGCTGAAGGGGGCAGTTTCGAAAACTGCTAGAGGATGCAAGTCCTGCAAGGGTTCAAATCCCTTCTTCTCCGCCAGGAATAATTATTAATTAGGAGGGTTATATGTCAACAATTAAAACTGTTCCTATTACATTAATAACAGGATATCTTGGAAGCGGCAAAACCACTTTAATTAACCACATTTTAAAAAATGCTAAAAACCATAAAATGGCGGTCATTGTTAATGACTTAGGTGAAGTTAATATTGACGCTGAACTTATTGAGAAAAATGGCATCGTATCAAGTCAAGACAACAATTTAGTATCCTTACAAAACGGATGTATCTGCTGTACGTTAAAAAAAGATTTAATCGAACAATTAGCGGATTTAGTGCAATCACAAAAATTCGATCATATCTTAATTGAAGCAAGTGGAATTTGTGAACCAGTCCCCATTGCTCAAACCATTACCTACATGGAAGAAGAATTCAACAAAAGAAAACTTCCTAAATTCTATACTTTAGACGCTGTTATTTCCGTTACAGATGCATTAAGACTTAGAGATGAATTTGGATGCGGAGAAGCATTACAAGAAGCAGAAAGAGGAGAAGAAAATCTAGAAAATCTAGTAATTCAACAAATCGAATTCTGCGATATTGTTTTGCTAAATAAAGTTAGCGAAATATCTGATGTTGAATTAGATAGAGTGAAAAAGGTTATCAAGGCAATTCAACCAAAAGCAAAAATCATTGAAAGCGATTATTGTGATGTTGATATCGATGAATTGGTGGATACTAAATTATTTAATTTTGAAGAAGCTTCCACTTCCGCAGCTTGGATAAGAGAATTTGAAGACTGGGATAATGAAATAGATGCAGATGAAGAACATGAACACCACCATCATGACGACGATGATGAAGATGAGCACGAACATGAACATCATCATGAAGAACATGAACATCATCACCACCACCATCATCACGAACATGGTATCGGGGAAAATGATGATGAAGGTACCGCTGATGAATATGATGTTAACACCATGGTTTATTATCGAAGAAGACCATTTGAAAAAGAAAAATTTATTAAATGGGCCAATGAAAATAAGCATCACTTAATTAGATCTAAAGGCATTCTCTATTTCAAAGAAGAATTAAAGAAAGCGTATGTTTATGAGCAAGCTGGTCATCAACAAACTCTAAATGAATCTGGAACCTGGTATAGTGAACAATTAAGTAAAAAACAATTGCAGATGCTCATTGAAAACGATAAAAATTTCGCTCATGACTGGGATGAAAAATATGGCGACAAACTTATTAAATTAGTGTTCATTGGTCAAAACTTAAATAAAGAAAAAATCAAAGAAGAATTAGACCAAATCTAATATAGAAAATCACTGGTTAGCTCCAGTGATTTTTTATACTACTAATTTAATAATCTATTCAATTGGTTTAATAAAGAAGTTACCATATGCTTGAATAAGTGAAGTAACGGTAACAAAAGAATGTTGATCTACCTTTCTAACAAGATCAACCACTCGCTTGACTTCATTAGAAGAAACAACCATATAAACGACATATTTATCCGCGTGAGAATAGCCACCTTTTCCCATCACTGTTGTGGTAGAATGTGGAAAATTCGCTATCAAAACCGAGGAAATATCTTTAAAAGACGTTATAATTTGTATTTGAACTTTTTTGTTTCTTGTATTAACGAAATCGACCACTAACATAACAGAGAATAGATACAAGAATGAGAATAATAAGTTAACAAAAGCAATATCAACTTTTGCATCACCTTTTTGAGCGTTCTGAATAATAGTTAAGCCAAAATAAGACACCAAAATAATAGAATTTAATGCAGTCGCATATTTACCTACACTAGTTGATTTTCTTAAAGCAAAATAATAAGAGATTACATCAATGCCACCGCAAGATATTTCATTGCGGAAAGCAATACTACTAGCAAGACCAATACTTACGGCCGCAAATAGCACTCTTGCGCTATGGTAACTCGTTTGTGGATTATCAAGCACAGAAGCAACATTATGCATAAAGTCAACATTAGAAAAGGCCCATATGAATAATGAAGATAAGCCAACATTAGCTAATGATAAAATGGCAAATTTCTTTCCAATTTTGAAGAAAGCAAATAATAAAATAGGGACATTCAAGACAAAATAGAAAATAGATTGCATTGTAGAAATGCTAATCGAACCACCACATAATGTGGATATCATCCAGATAACTTGAGAGACACCCCCAACACCACCAGTGGTAATAGAAGATCCCCAAATTGTTGCGTGATTTTCTACTGCAGGGGCAATAAAGCAGTAGAATCCAAACGCATAAAGAAGCGCAGTAAGCGTAGCTACAAACACGCCCTTAGATATGTTCAAACTCTCACGAACACGAATATGGTCGTACATGTAATTAGTGACACGACGTTTAATTCTATCGACTTTTTTCATAACTATCATGTATTTTATACATTCGTTTTTTAAATATCAATAGGAAACAAAATCATTGATAGATTTATATTTTAATTTCATAGAAATTAATTTTGCATTAGAAAAACTACATTATTTTATTGAAAATAAGCGCCTAAAGTGATATCATTTATTCGCTATATGTAATATAGGAGGCTAATTATCATGAAAATTTTAAGAGCTATTGGACGTTTCTTTGCGAAAATTGGACGTTGGATTGCTAACACTGCATGGGTTCAACCATTATTAATTGTTGGTGGTATCTTTGCCATCATATTCTCAATTCCATATATTAAAAGAGGAATTGAAAATTTATCTAATAAAGTCGTAGATACTGAATATGATTGGTATCAGTCTCAAGCTCTTTCTTTAGAAGAAAACGGTCAACTCGATAAATTATTAGGATATCTAGAATCCTATGATCCTGTCAGGTATCCTGAAAACTCTAAAAAAATTAAAGCAGAAATTAAAGCAGAATTTGGGTATACCAAATTTATCATCAGTTTTGTAAAAAAAGATTGCTCAAATTGTAAAGAAGCTTATGAAGGATACAACAATGCAATTTCAAATGGTTATGTTAAAGATTTTAAACTCTTTACTGTCCTTGTCGATAAAATGGACGACGCTGGCAAATATTTAGCTCAACCAATTTATGCAAAACATACCGGCTTATTCGAAGAATTAGTTGAATATTTTGGAGAATGTGATGACACAAGTTATCCATTATATAGAAACCTACTTATTAAAAATAAGTCACAAGTTGTTGCTAATATGAAGGAAAATTCTTCCAATTTAGAGACTGCATCTACATCTGATAAAGGGTTAGACACACCATTAAATCTCCTTGTCGATTTAGAAAAATTTGATATTGGCTATTACGGATGTAATGGCATCACCCAATTATTCTATAATTATGTCGACTTTGATTTATCTGGTTCTACAAACGCTGCCACAAAAGGCATGGTTGTTAGAGATATTTGGAATTATCAAAATCTCTTCGATCCAGAAATGGCGGAATAATTAATTAACTTGTTAATTAAAAAAAAGACCAACTGGTCTTTTTTTATTTTATTTATAAATTTTGCTTAAGTCTTTTGAGCACGCTATCAGGGACAAGTTTAGAAACATCAACCCCTTGCTTAGCCATAGTAATAATTGAACTGCTAGAGATAAAAGTCTTATCTCCTCTAGCCATTAAAAAGACTGTGTCGATTTTTGAATCGATAAATTCGTTTGCGCTAGCGAGTTGGAATTCATATTCAAAGTCACTAACCGCTCTTAATCCACGGATTAAATGTGTGGCCCCATGTTTTTTAGCAAATTCTACCGTTAATCCACTATCACTAGTTACTTCAATTTTACAATTGTCACTAACCGCTTCTTTAATCATTTCGACTCTATCTTCAACTGAGAAATTAGAAGATTTATGAGGATTATTAGCGACTAGGACAATAATCTTATCAAACAAAGAACAGGCTCTATTTAAAATATCTAAATGTCCGTTAGTGATTGGATCAAAGCTTCCAGGATATACAGCAACTTTCATTTTAATTATCTCCAACTAAAGTATATAAACGAATTTCACCATAATGATACTCTTTTATTTTTTTATTCCAAATAGGATTAATATTAAGTGGGCGATTTATTTCTACTGCCACTAATCCATTTTTACTAATTAAGTTATTTAAGAAAATATAAGATAAGACTTCTTCATATTTTCCTTTTTCATATGGTGGGTCTAAATAAATGACATCAAATTGAATCCCTTTTTCTTTAAAAGACTCTAAAGCTAATAAATCTAATAAATTATAGATTTCACATCGATCTTCTATTTTTAAACTAGAAATATTTTCTTTAACGTATTTTAAAGCTTCTTTAGAGGCATCAACAAATATTGTTTTTTTTACTCCTCTAGAAATAGCCTCAATTCCAATTGAGCCACTTCCAGCGTATAAATCTAAAAATAATTTATTTTCAATATTACCAACGATAGAAAAGAAAGCTTCTCTAATTCTATCTTTAGTGGGTCTAATGTCTTTATTAGATTCTGGATAGACTAATTTACGGTGACGAAATTCCCCGCCAATAACTCTCATTCCCATTAGCAGCTTCTCCTTTTAAAAGAAGAAAATAAAATATCATCAACTTCCATATATAAATCTCTTACTTCAATATATATAGATAAATAAGATTTCACTAAAGGATGGTTTGCTAAATTTTCTTTAGCCTCCTTCAAGTTTTTTAAAGCATTGATAACTTCTAAGTGACTATCAGGATAGATGTCCTTCATTTGAGTGTATAATTCTAAACAATCATCTTTCTTTTTACTTAATAAATATACTTCATAAGAATTATTCAATTCTTCTTCTAATTTATTAAGTTCTATGACTTTAGGGTTATCTAATAAAGATTTATTTAGTCTACTAGCAAGGTCAAATATTCTCTCGTTCATATCAAAATTATTATACCTATTTGCATAGCAAAAAGATATAAGATAAGATAATTAAGATATGAAATTAAAAATTGTTAAAGACTCCAATCCGATAATGAGAAAAAAATCTCTTCCTGTTGAACTTCCTTTATCTAAAGAAGATAAGGATACTTTAGATGCGATGCTAGATTATTTAAAGAAGTCTCAAGATGAAGAATACGCCAAAAAACATAATTACCGTCCAGGAGTAGGGATGGCCGCTATCCAAATTGGCTTATTAAAAAGAATGTTTGTCATTTATTATGAAACTCAAAATGGACCAGTTGAATATCAATTAGTAAATCCAGTAATGTTAGAAACCTCAATTAAGCAGTGTGCTTTAGAATCTGGAGAAGGCTGCTTAAGTGTAGATAAGGAACATTTAGGATTAGTCCACCGCTACTATAAAATTAAAATGAAAGCGTTTGAAGCCATTAGAGGAGAAGAAATAACTATTACTGCTTTCGGATATGATGCAATTGTACTTCAACACGAATACGATCATTTAAATGGAGTATTTTTCTACGATCACATCAATCCAAACGCTCCAGATAAACAGCTTCCAGGCGAACAATTAATATAATTTAAAAATAAATTGATTTATTTTATAAATAGTGTGCTACAATAAAAGCACCTATTTTTACATAAGCAATGTATTGGAGGCACCAATGGATAAGAATATTTCTCTACCGGTTTCTATTTATGCTTTAGGTGGGCTAGGTGAAGTCGGTAAAAACATGTATTGCTTCGAAAACGAGGAGCAAATTGTCATTATAGACTGCGGGGTGAAATTCCCTGGAGTAGAATTCCCTGGAATTGATTATATCGTTCCTGATTTCACACACCTTAAAAATAACAAAAACAAAATTAAAGCTTTAATTATCACCCATGGTCACGAAGACCATATTGGCGGCATTCCTTTTCTTATCCAAAACGTCAATATCCCAGTAATATACGCTCCTAGACTTGCTTGTGCCTTGATTAAAAATAGATTAGAAGAATATAAAATGGCGGATCGCGTCAAAATTTTAGAATACAATTCTGACACCAAAGTGAAAATTGGCGACTTCGATATCTCCTTTTTTAGAGTAACTCACTCTATACCTGACTCCTTTGGAGTCGTTATTGACACTAGAGAAGGTAGAATCGTCTCTACTGGAGATTTTAAAGTCGACTTAACTCCAATCGGACCAGACATTGAATTGCAAAGAATTGCCGAACTTGGAAAAGAAGGAGTTGATTTACTATTAAGCGATTCCACTAACGCCGAACAAGAAGGTTATACACCAAGCGAGAAAAATGTTAATGATTCAATTAATGAGATTTTTAATAACGCTATGGGCAGAATCATCGTTTCAACCTTCTCCAGTAACATTTCTAGAATTCAACAAATCTGTGAGTCCGCAGTTAAACATAAACGTTATATCACTATTGTTGGTAAGAGCATGGAAAAAGCTGTCGAAATATCTCGAAATTTTGGCTATATTCATATTCCAGATAATAGCATCATTCCAGCAAGTAATATTAAAAGATATAAGGCTGGAGAGTTGTTAATTCTTTGTACAGGTAGCCAAGGCGAGCCTAACGCTGCTTTAAGTAGAATTGCTGGTGGAGACCATAAAGATATCCATATCATGCCAGGAGATACTGTTGTCTTTTCTAGTAGCGCAATTCCAGGAAATGGTATTATGATTGCTCATATTGTTAACTTGTTAACAAGATGTGGCGCTGAATGTATCACTAACTCCATCTTAGCGGATATCCACTCCTCAGGTCACCCATCAAAACAAGAACTAAGATTAGTCTTAAAATTATTTAATCCAAAATATTTTATGCCAATGCATGGAGAATATCGTATGTTACGTCTACATGCTGAACTAGCAACAACTTTGGGCATCCCACAAGAAAACTGCTTTGTTTTAGATAACGGAGATACTTTAGTGCTCGCTAAACATAAAGTAAAACTTGGTTATCAAGTTGAACATGGAGTTTCTTATATTGACGGAAAAGATATTAATGGACTTGCTGAATCAGTTATGGAAGATCGTCGCATTCTTCATGAAGATGGTATGTTAATTATCGCTTTGGCGATAGATAGTAGAAACAACACATTATTAGATAATCCAATTATTTATAATAGAGGGGTTGTACAAAAACATAATGAAAAAGCTTTATTAGAGTGTCAATCTTTAGTCACCAGTGCGGTAAAAGAAAAATTAGGGAGTAAAACTAATTTCTCTGAATTAAAAATGATTATTAAGGATGTTGCTAGTAAATTTGTTTATACAAGAACTAAACGTTATCCAATGATTATTCCAATCATTATGTCTAAGAATTAATGAAATACGTTTTAGCGTCTAAATCACCAAGAAGACAAGAATTGATGAAATTAATTTCATCAGATTTTGTTGTTGCTAGTGAAGATATTAACGAAGAATCTTCATATACCCTTTCTCCAATTAAAGCAGTAGAAGATATTGCTAAAAGAAAAGGAGAGGCTGTTGAAAAATTTTATCCAAAAGATTTAATAATTTCTGCGGACACAATTGTGGTCTTAGATAATCAAATAATCGGTAAGCCAGTAGATAAAACTGACGCTAAAAGAATATTAAAAGAATTATCTAACAAAATTCACTATGTCCATACTGGATTTAGAATTAAATATTTATCTAAGGAAATAGTAAGTCACGTTACTAGTGAAGTGATGTTTAATGATTTAAGTGATGAACTGATTGATAAATATATCGCTAGTGGGTCTCCTTTAGACAAAGCTGGAGCGTATGGAGTTCAAGATAACGATAAGTATCCAATAATTAAAAAAGTTATCGGCAGCATCGATAACGTCATTGGGTTTCCAGTTAAAGAAATTAAAGAAGCGATTGAGCAAATAAAGAAGTAACAATTACTTCTTTTTTTTATGGTTCTTTATTAATAAAATCATAATTGTAATGACAATTAAAATCGCAATCGATAAAGCAATCCAGAAGGCTCCAGATTTTAAAAAGGCATTAACATCATCTTTAAAAGTAGAAAGAATAAACATTACTTGTCACCTACAAATTTTGATTTTAATAATTTAGTGTATGAATAGTTCTTATCTCTAAGAAGAACCACTACTTTATCTGATAACTTCAAAGAGATTATAGAAGCAAGTTTCAAATTTTTATTTAGATGATCATATCCAAGTAGAATATTATCGGTTTTAGTTTTTAAAACAATTTCACTACTTTTATCAATAATTAAAGAAGAATGAAGCGAATGATAGACTGTGTTATTTATAGGAGCAATTTCAGAGAGCTCCATCGAAGAAATAGAAGGATAGATAACCGCTCCTCCAAGGGATTTATTATAAGCAGTACTTCCTAAAGAAGTAGAGATCACTAATCCGTTACCTCTAAATGTTTCTAATAGTTCATCATTAATATAAACATCGCTAATCAAAGTGTGGAAAGGGGATTCGATTCTAATTTCATTAATTGCATAGATTACTTCATCTTCCACTTTTGCCATTAATAATTGATAAGATTCACTTTTAACTTCTCCACGTTTTAAATCACTAAGCAAAGCGTCAATTTGATTTTCATCATATGAATAAAAGAATCCTAAATGTCCTTTACATAGACCAATAAATTTTACTTTATGTAGTTCGTCATAATATTGATGGACCGCTCTTAAAAAAGTGCCATCTCCACCAATAAATAAAACAACATCAGGATGAGAATCATCTAATTCAAATCCATATGATAAAACTTTCTCTTTAATTTTAGAGATTAGCTCGTCATTTATTTTTTCAGTTTTATAACATAAAGCAATTTTCATAATTTGATTTTTACTTGTGATACTCATTGTAGCATAATTTAATTATGGAAGTTAATGACAATATCAACATGGAATATGAAGCTCGCGTCATGATTAATGAGGAGCAATATTTAAATATTCGTAAACATTATCTAGATTCTAAATATCCAAAAGAAGAAATTGTTAACGAAAATTTTTACTTCGATACAGAAGATTTAAAATTAACAAACTCTTTTAAAGTATTAAGAATGAGAAAAATAAATAATTGTGAATACGAACTGACCTTAAAAATTAAAGGTGAAAATGGAGATATAGAAATTAACCATAAATTAACCGACAAAGAAAAAGATAATTTATTAGATAAGTCAATAATTTCTTATTCACCAATTTTAGATAAATTAAAGGAATCCGGCATTGATCCTAGCGCAATAAAATATATCACAAACTTAAAAACAGAACGCTTAGAAGTTAGACTAGAACATTCGCTATTAGTCATAGATAAAAACTATTATCGAAATAAAGTTGATTTTAATTTAGAAGTAGAGTCAGACTTAAAATCACGCGCAAATTCGCAATTAAAAGAAATAATTAAACCATTCGGACTAAGCATAAAAAAAGATTATATAAACAAGGCTAAACGCGCGATATATAATCTTTAAGCTCTTTTTGTTTCGCAATTATTATAAGTAGGGCATTCACTTTTCTTACAAGACCATTCCGCCACTCTTTTTTCATGTGGTATGAAGACTCTAATCTCTTCAGGATTATAACCTACTTGTATTTTTCTATCATCAACCATAATTGGTCTTTTTAAAACCGAAGGATTTTCTCTAATAAAAGCTATGAGCTCTTTAATTGTCATGCTTTCTAAATCAACATTTTTTTCCTTTATAATTTTACTTCTAGTAGAGATGATATCTTCTGTCCCGTTTTCACTTTTAGTGAGCATATCTTTTAATTCGTCATCATTAAGAGTCGCGACAAAAATATTTTTTTCCTGATAAGGGATTTCTTCTTTTTTAAAGAAATCTTTAGCTTTACGACATGAACTGCAACTTGGAGAGGTATAAATTTTAATCATAAGTTTTTCCGAGATATATAATACTATACTCTTTCCTTATTTTAATATGGAAAAATTCACTTATTTGACTTAGACTATTTGCTAAAGAAGGAAAAGTTTATGGCAGAAAGAATCTTAACCGGTATTAAACCAACTGGACAATTAACATTAGGAAATTATATAGGCGTACTCAAACATTTACCTAAAGAGGTAGATAGAGGCGAGTGTTTTTATTTCATTGCTGATTTACATGCCTTAACTTTACCAATTGACCCAGAAGTATTAAGACAAAACTCTATTGACCTTGCTTGCTTTTATATGGCCGCAGGCTTAGATACTTCTAAAGTTACTTTATTCCTTCAAAGTTCCGTTTCCGCTCACGCTGAAATGAACGCTATCATGCAAAACTATTTATATATGGGTGAATTAAGTCGTATGACTCAATTCAAAGATAAATCTTCCAAGATGAAAGAATCCGCTATTGGATTAGGTTTATTCGCCTATCCTGTATTAATGGCCAGTGACATCATTTTATATGATGCTTCTATTGTTCCAGTGGGAGAAGACCAAAAACAACACGTTGAATTAACTAGAGACTTGGTTAATAGATTTAATAATAGATATGGCGATATTCTTACTATGCCTAAACCAGAAATGCGTAAGGTAGGAGCTAGAATTATGTCGCTTAGCGACCCAAGTAAAAAGATGTCAAAAAGCGATCCTAAAGGCGACATCTTCCTTAAAGATGATTTAGCGGTCATAAGAAAGAAAATTATGTCTGCAGTGACTGATTCAGGAAGTGAAGTCAAATATGACGTTGAAAATAAACCAGGTATCTCTAACTTATTAACAATCTACGCTTCGCTTAAAGATATCAGCATTGAAGAAGCTGAAAAGGAATTTGTCGGCTATCGATATGGAGATTTTAAAAAAGCAGTTGCCGATGTCGTCGTTAATGAATTAGAAGCCTTCCAAAAGAAATATCGAGAAATTTTAGAATCTAAAGCCTATGAAAAAGTCTTAATAGAAGGCGCTAAAAAGGCAAACGAAGTTGCTAATAAAACCCTTGATCGAGTTAAAAAAGCGGTAGGGCTATTAAGTTTATAAGAAAAAGGACTTTATGTCCTTTTTATTTATGTTTTTTGTATCTAGTTTCACTTTGTGGCCTTCTACCAAATAGAACTGGAAGAACATCACCGACATCAAGTTTTCCTTGAATAATGTTATAAGCGGCTTCAATAATAGGTAATTCTACCTTATATTTCATTTGTAGTTGCTTAGCCGCAATAAGAGCGTTAACTCCTTCAACCACCATTCCAATTTCTTTTAGCGTATCTTCTAAGGAATAACCTTTTCCAAGTAAAACACCGGCGTTATGGTTTCTTGAATGCGTACTAGTTGCAGTAACAACTATATCTCCAATACCAGCTAAGCCATAAAATGTTTTTGTTTTACAGTGCATCTTTTTGCCTAGTCTAGTAATTTCCGCTAAACCTCTAGTAATAATTGCGGCTTTCGCGTTATCTCCATAACCTAAGCCTTCTGACATACCAGCCGCTAAAGCGACAATATTTTTAAGCGCGCCACAAAGTTCTACACCTCTAATGTCTTTATTTGTATAAACACGAAGAATATCGTTAGAGAATTCTTTTTGCACAATTCGACGTGCTTCTTTATTTTTAGAAGCAGAGACAATACAAGTTGGTTGACATATCGCTACTTCTTCAGCGTGAGTTGGTCCGCTTAAGGCCACTATTTTATAACCTTTTCCAAGAACATCTTCCATGATTTCACTCATAAAATAGTGAGTATCTGGTTCTATACCTTTAGCGACACACACTAAAATTTGTTTTTTATTAATATATGGTTTAGCTTTGGTAACACTCGCTCTAATATATGGGGATGGGGAAGCGAAGATAATAATGTCTTTATTAATACATGCTTTATCGACATCGTTAGTGAATTCAATTTTATCAGTTAATTGACAATCTAAATGTGGATGTCTATGAGTTTTAACTAATGACTCAGTTTCTTCTTTAAAAGAAGAATATAAAGTGACTTCATGTCCATGAAGAGCGAACATATTAGCTAAAGCGGTACCCCAAGTACCAGAACCTAATATTCCGATTTTAGACATATTAAATACCTAATAAAGCCTTAAATTTATCATAAAGAACTTTTGGTTTAGCTTCTGCTTCTTTTAATGAATTTGCTTTAACACCGATATAGAATTTAACTTTAGCTTCTGTTCCAGATGGACGGACCGCAATGGTCGTGCCATCTTCAAAATATAATTTAATGACGTTACTCTTTGGTAAATCAATTTTTTTACAAATATCTTTAGCCTTACTTAATGATAATTGATAATCATCAACTTTAATCACTTTATTGCCGTCTAATTCAATAAACGGATTAGTTCTTAAACTTGTCATTAAGTCTTTCATTTGTTGATCTCCGGCTGAACCCGCAAAAGCGATTGAGTAGACCTGGTCTTCATGATAGCCAAAGCGTTTACCAAGATCTTCCCACACCATATCTAAAGTCTTACCTTGAAGATGATAACATAAGGCCATTTCACTATACATTGTAATAGCCTGTAAGCCGTCTTTATCTCTAGCAAATGGAGCGATTAAACAACCATAACTCTCTTCATAGCCAAATTCAAAATAGTGACCGCCACCATGTTTTTCATAATAATCGATACGATTGCCAATAAATTTAAATCCAGTTAAGAATTGTTCGGTTTTTACTCCGTAATAAGAGGCAACTTCTTCTCCTAAAGAAGAAGTAACCACTGTGTTATACATCACTCCGTCTTTATGTAATAAGCCTCTTTCTTGTCTTACATGGAAAATATAATCCATTAACATCGCCGCACTTTGATTACCAGTTAAGGTTTTATATTCACCTTTACTTGATAAATAGGCTAAGCCACATCTATCTCCATCTGGGTCAGTCATCACTACAAGTTGAGCCCCAATTTCTTTTGCAAGTTTAATTGGCTCAATATAGCTTCTAGGGTCTTCTGGATTTGGAGATAATGTTCCTGAGAAATCTGGATCTGGATCGCATTGAGATAAAACTGGATATACTTCATAGCCAAGGTCTTTATATACTCTCATGGCATTAACATAAGAGGTGCCGTGATTAGGAGTAAAAACAATCTTAAATCCTTTTTTATTCAAATCATTGTTTAAAACAATGGATTCTACGAGTCTCACATATTCATCATCAACTTCTTTAGAAAGAGTAATCACTTCAGCAGGCTTAGCTACTGGGGTATATTCCACTTCAAGTTCATTAGGAAGTTCACCAATAATATCTACAAGTCTAGCGATTTTATCAGGGACTAATTGACAACCAGTTTCATCATAAACTTTATAGCCGTTATGTTCTTTAGGGTTATGGCTAGCAGTAATCATCACTCCGCCAATAGCCTTCATATATCTAACAGCGAAAGATAATTCAGGAGTAGGTCTAAGCGAGTCAAAGATATAAGCTTTAATACCGAATTCAGAAAGAATTTTAGCGGTTAATAAAGTAAATTCTCTAGACATATGTCTATTGTCATGAGAAATAACAACACCTGCGCTTTTAGCGTTTTCATACTTTTCTAATAAATATTTAGCAAAACCTACAGTCGCTTTTTTGACAGTAAATTCATTTAATCTATTGGTACCTGGACCTAAAATTCCTCTCATACCAGCAGTGCCAAATTCAACATCTTTAAAAAATGCATCATCAATTTCGACTTGAGTCATTTTTCTTAATACTTCTTTGTCAGTTTCGCTCACTTTTGGTGATTCTAACCAACGCTTATAATTTTCAGTAGTAACCATGTTATTCTCCTTTGATACCATTTATTAAATTTAAGAATTCATCATTCAATGAAATCTTAAAAGATCTTCCTGATAAATATTTTAACGGATTATTTAATTTATGGAAATCTAATTGATACGCTTCTAAGAATTGATTCTTAAATCCGTACTTAGATTCAATTTCTTTGTTTAGTTCATAATCCCCATATTTCGAGTCTCCTACAACTGGATGATTAATATAAGCCATATGGACTCTAATCTGATGAGTTCTTCCTGTTAATAACTCAACTTCTAAAAGCGTATATCCCTTGAAGGTTTCCACTACTTTATATCTAGTAATAGAAGGCTTACCTTCATTAGATACAGAAACACGCTGCGATTTGCTATTTTTTAATAAAGGAGCGTTAATCTCCCCGTCTTTACTTATTTCACCTTTTACAAGAGCTAAATAACGTTTAGAAATCACGCTTTTATCGTTAAGAGCTTCTGATAAATATCTTAAAGTGGCTATATTTTTGCCAAAGACCACTATTCCAGCGGTGTTTCTATCTAATCGATGCGCTGGAGCGGGTTTATATCCAAGATTCTTATTTGGATCATACTCACCTTTATTTACTAAATAAGAAATCACCATTTCATCTAAAGCATTAGAGTCTTCTATATTTTTTTGCACTAATACACCACGAGGTTTATTAACTAATAAGATGTTTTCATCTTCATAAATAATCCAATTAGTAATATCTTCAACTTGTTTCGATTCAACTTGTCTTTTAAATTCCTCTAATTGAGAATCGGTGATATAAATAGAGACTTCTTCTCCATTAGAAATAATATATTTCTTGTCTTGCCAGTGCCCGTTAACTTTGACATCTTTTTTACGGAATAATTTATAGATAAAAGATAAAGGTGCTTCACTTAATGCCTTTTTCACAAATTTTTCAAGGGTTTGACCCTCTTCTTCTTTTTTTATAATAAAAGAAATCATAACTTCTTTTTCTATTTTACTTTGATATTTATGGTAAATAAAGTTTTACAGTTAAGAATTACTTAGATATAATACTATTCGCAGCCAAAACACGGAGGAATACCCAAGAGGCTGAAGGGGCGGGCTTGGAAAGCTCGTAGTCTGTAACAGGAGCGAGGGTTCAAATCCCTCTTCCTCCGCCACGATTGATTGCAAAGACACGTATGAAAAAATGCGTGTTTTTATTTGTATTGAATGTTGAAATAATCTAGATATGCTTTAACCGTGTCTTGCCCATCCAAGCAAATATCGATAAGCCAGCCGCGTTCTTGGTTCCAGTTTTTAAGACCACGATAATAGAACATCTTTTTACTATCGAAAATGATGAATGGAACAATATCGTTTTTAAGGCATTCTTTAAATGCAATTAGTCGCCCAACTCTGCCATTGCCATCTTGGAAAGGATGGATTCTTTCAAACTTAACGTGGAATTCTACTATTTCCTCGAATGAATGTTTTTCTTTTTGATTATACTTATCAAGCAGTTTTTTCATTTCAGATGCTACTAGTCTAGGATGAGTAGTCTCTAAATCTCCAACTTCATTTGGCACTTTTTTATAATCGCCAACAGCAAAATAGGGAAGCCTTGAATCATTTGTGTTCGATTTTAGTATTTTATGTAATTCTTTTATGAATGGTTCACTAAGTTGATAATTAGCAAAATCAATCACTCGATCGATTGCGGTAAAGTGATTAATTGTTTCAATGATATCATCAACTTTTTTGCTAGTGTTTTTATCTACTCCAATAGTTCTCGTTTCAAAAATATACCTAGTTTCATCGTGAGTTAATTCATTGCCTTCAATATGATTTGAATTATATGTGAGATCAATCATTAATTTATGATAAATGCCACCTTTAACCTGATTGTTCTTTTCAAAACGAAGCCTTTCTAATAAATAATTTTTGTTTTCTTTTTCGTTGCTTCTAATAGGTTTTTTGGTACCTTCAGGAATCATCCAAGTTTTTCCAACTAAAATAGCGCCTTCTACTCTGCCTAAGGCGCAGTAATTGCGGACACTTCTTTCCGATAAATTCCATTTAATTGAAGTTTCTTTGACTGTTATGAATTTATTCATAATTATATTATAAACTTATCGGCAAAAAATGCAATACTTTAATATATTTTTTATTTTTTTGCCGTTTATATGTTTATCGATAATTGGACTTTAACACCAGTATGTGCATCGATAATTGGAGACACAATTATTGAATAGACACGTACATAAAAGTGCGTGTTTTTATAAAAACTATTGAACCACTTTGGAGGTCACATAATATGCATATACACAAAGCATATTCTTTAAATCGCCAGTCCATAATGCTTCAAGGTCAACATCACTTCCAAAGAAATCTTTGGCCTTATTGTTTAGATAAACAGTATAGGAAATAACAACAGGATCATCACTAATATGCCATTGACTTGTCTCAGTGTTATAAGTCGCCTCATATTGATGATGTTCGTTAATACTTTAAGTTGGTTTAGTGGTGAAATGTTCTTCTCTACTTTTATAGATATTTAAAAAGCTTTACTATATTTTTTGCTTTCAGCTTTGCTGGCTTCCGAAATAAAAGCGTCATAATTTTCTAATTCCCAAGGAAATGGGACTTTTTTAACATTTTCTCCATAAATTGTTTTAAAGTCATTCTTCATCGAAATGATGTTGTAGTGATTTGCTTCCCATTTTGCTTTTCTTGTTTCGGTTTCAGCACTATTGATGTGGTCTTGTTCGTCATTGTCCGCAATTAACATAAAGACTTCAGTTTTATATTTTTCGTTGCTCTTACAGTAATTATGCATCGCTTCATCCCCACTACTATTTCCAAAAGAAAGCACAGGGACTTTACCAATTTCTTGAGAAATTTGCTTCACTTTGTTGGTCTTTAAATTTTTAATAATTAATTCATCAGTACGAATAAGATATTCATCTGATTTCATTGTGTAATCAACACCATCTTGATCACCTTGTCCGCTTGATTTAGTAACAACATCCATACCAATAACTTTATTTGATGGAATACCAATTGATTCAGTTATAGAACGACAGATATATCTATCAGAGCCAGAAACAACATAATAATCAAAATTATTATCTTTTAAATAATCGAATACTTCTAACATTGGTTTATAAAAACTTGTAGCGAAGGTCATACCAGTAAATCCATAAGGAGTATTTTTGGCATATTCTTTAACATAGCGGTCAAATTCTGCAACACTCATCCCAGCGTAAGCTTTAGCGGCAGCTTTAGCATGTCTCATATCAAAATGATCTGGAAGTTTAGTGCCTTCTCTAACAAAATCTCGAATTTCTTGAGCAACTTCTTTAACTTCAACTGGACAAATATCTTTATAATTAGGGTCTTCTAAAGCGCGATATTCTAACAAATTATATTCAAAATAAGTTGGATATAATTCCCCTATAAAAGTTCCATCCATATCAAATGTTGCAATTCTATCTTCTACTGGAATAAAGTTTTTTGAATTAGGATTAGTTACATCTTTAACATAATCCATTAATACTTTTAATGAACCAGTGGATTTTTCATCAGTTTTCCATAATTTGAAATACTCTTTGCTAGTAGAGTTATTAGAGCAACCAGCTAAAGAGACAATTACAGGAAATATAGCAAATAAAATTTTTCTTTTCATAGTTAATTACCTCTTAAAATATTATGACAAAATCAAAGAAAAAACTCACTATATTTTAGTGAGTATTTTTAACTTTTTGGCGGAGATTTAGGGATTTGAACCCTAGCGAGGCTTGCACCTCCTATCGGTTTTCAAGACCGACCCCTTCAACCACTTGGGTAAATCTCCATTTTGGTGGACCCAGTAGATCCCGACACTACAACAACTCCGTTATGAGCGGAGGGCTCTTCCTTTGAGCTATGGGTCCGTCGCGTTAAGTATTATAGCAAAACGCTTATAAAAATAAACTAATTATTTTTTTCTTTTTTTAATTCATCAGCGAGTTCAATTTGTTCTTTAAGTGACCGATCAACAAATTCAGTAATCGCATCTTTTTTATATTTACGTCCAGTTAAAACTAAAATAATACCAATCACAATAAAGAGCATTTCTCTAACACGGTAGACAATACCAACTGGTCCTAAAATACCTAGTTCTGTAGCTTCTGGGCCTAAAACAAATGATAAAGCCATCTGTGTACCTAATTCTCTACTTCCAGCCTGCATAGGAATAATGAATAACAAATTACCCATTAAAGAAGCGGTCGACATAATTAATAAGCCGTCAAAATAATTAACAGGTGTACCTAATGGCACAAAGTAATAAAGAATTAAGAAATATTCTAAGGCTTCAAGTAATCTAGTTAGATATTGAAGTAGCATCACAGAGATAAATCTCCAAGTCTTATTTCTAAAAGCGCGAATATTATCATCAATTTCAATATAAGACTCTTTATGTTTTTCAACATATGGAGCGAGTTTTCTTTTTAAAAGGGGAATCTTCGCTAATAAGCGCATCGCTGGATAAGCAAAACCAATCTTTTTAAAAATGAAAAAGCCAAGAACTAATAAGAATAGCACTCCTCCAGATACACCTAGTAGGATAGATACCCAAATTGGAGCACTATGTCCAAAAGCGTGATAAATACCAAATAGTAAAATACCAGTAATCCAGAGTAAGAAGTGACCAACTGCATAAACAATAGAGAATGTTAAAGTTGAAGATGCTGCTCTTTCTACTGGAACATATCTTTTTAACGCCATGATTCGATAAGGTTCTCCACCCACTAATCCAGCAGGAGTGACGTTATTTAAAGCAAATCCAGCAGCGCAGATTCTCATCATCGAGTGTAGCTTCACTTTTTTAGAATCTTCACAAAGAATAAGTTTATAACTTATTGCATGTAAAAAATAAATGACAATCCATACGGAAATAATGGCTCCTAATAAGCCTAAAATCCTTGGGCTAAAAAGCATATTCCAATCGGTGTCTCTAAACCAATTGTTTTGCCAGGCCATTAAGACAATGCCGCCAATACCTAAAGCAAAGAAAAGAATACGCCATCTAAATTTCATTAATTAAATCCTTCTTCTAGACATCTTTTGGCGAGTCGTTCATGCTTGATAAGCAAGAAATATTTTAATGCTTCTAATACAATGACGTTCACTGGGAAAATCCAGAAAGCTTGATTAAAACACATTAATGTTAACAAAGTTAAAGTTCTAAAATTAAAGACTAATAAGTTAGATAGCCAGACGTATTTATTGACGCCTTTTTTCCACATCTCAGAAACTTTTTCTGGAATCTCTCCATCATTATCAATAATTCTTTGATGCAGCTTTTGAAAATTAGGAGTCATCTTCTCTTGGTTTTTAGTGTAAGTAATATAAGAGTTATACACTAATCTAGGGAAGAATTTATTTGGTGCTAATTCGTCAATTTGTTTCTTTAAATCCGCCGTAGTAGATAATTCACTATGTGAACTACCAGTAATATACATATATTCATTTTTAAGATAGTCAGCAACTCTAGCTTGTGTCGCGTGGAAATATACACCAACTGGAACAGAAATAAAGAAGATCCATCCATTCCAAGGGATATTAGTAAATGGGATATTATCCCAAAGCATAATATGGATTGATACAGCTACGTAAATGGCGAAATAAACTACTCCATCAGAGAAGCCGTCAAAACATCTTCCATATAATGAACCATTTCCTGACATACGAGCAATCTGCCCGTCCGCACAGTCAAACACGTAAGAGAATAAAACTAAGAAACAGCCGATACATAAAGGCCAAATCCATTGATATGGGAACGCTAAAAATGTAGCGCCAGTAATGCCAATAATCATTGAGCAGATTGTCGCAACATTAGGACTTAAACCTAATTTATGAAACAATTTTGCAATTGGTAAAGAGATTTTCTCCATGACGTAAGCATCCATTGGATCGTTGATGTTACGCGCCTTTTGTAATTTTTGTTGTAATTCTTTTTGTTCTGATACTTTTGACATAGCGTTATTAATATACCTCTATAATAAGAAAAAATAAATAAATTATATTTTTTAAAATTCAATTATCGCACAGAAAATATAGCCAAACGAAATTGCAGTAATTAAACAAATTAACACTACAAATCCAGCTTTTTTAAGTGTGGTCTTGCTCTTTAATAAAACCATCATCCCTAAGCCTGAATTAACTAACAATCCCGCTAATAATGCTCCAAAAGATAATCCTCCGCTAAGATAGAGTTCAGATAAAAGAACACTAGAAGCACAGTTAGGGATAAGGCCTACTAAGGAAGCGTATATAGGAGTTAGATATCTATTTGAAGTTAAAAAGTTAATAAAATTATCTTTCCCCACACTAGCGATAATGAGTCCTAAAGAAATATTAATCACTAATACATAGGCGAATATTTCTAAAGAATGCACTAGAGGATGAATTAAATGTTTATGAATTTTAGTGTGTTCGTGATGATGTTCATGACAAATAACATCAGTTAATTCTTCTTCCGGCTTATTAATCTCTTGTTTTCGATAGATTAAATCAATTAAATAACCAATCACAAAACCAATCACAAACTTACTAGCAATAAGAGGTAAAACCCAAATTGTCTTTTCACTTGGCTTAGTAAGTAACACTAATATAGCCTCATCACTACAAGATAAAAAGACCGCTACTAAAGTACCAAAGGTAATATATCTTTTGATATATAAGTCACCCGCTAAAACTGAGGTTCCACATTGAGGAATAATTCCAAATAATGAGCCTAATAAAGGAGACAACTTTTGATTCTTAGTTAAAAACTTAGATAACTTATCTTCAATAAAAGATAATAAAAGGTGAAATACAAAAACAAACGCTAACACTAGTGCACTATCTTTTAATGCGTCTAACAATACATCTTTTACAATATCCCAGGTCATAATCTGCCTTATATAATATAACCTAACGTTCTTTTATACAAATAAAAGGACTGAAATTAGCTATCTGCAAACGTCTCATTCATTATTAAAATTCAAAAAAACATCTCTAACGAGACGTTATTATTTGTCAAACAGGGCGCTGAATCCTGAATCGCCGACATCCATTTCCGTAGAAATGCGCCGTGGTCGCACAACGACTTTCCACCTTTGACAAGTACATTTTAGCACACCAAACGATAAATGCCACTATTTATTTCTTATTTTTGAAGTTACATGTATAACTTGAAATACTAAATTCCGTTTTTAGAATTAAGCTTTGCTCGTTCGGAATTTTCTCTTACAAATGCTATGTTTATTATGTCAGATGCATCCTAGAGAGGAGGAACTATGAAAAACAAGCATATGACAAAAGAGATGAGAGAACGGATTGAACTCGGAATAAGAAGCAATGAATCTTTAAAAGATATATCTGCCGCTATAAATAAAGATCCTACAACTATTTCTAAAGAAGTTTTAAAGCATAGAAAGAGCTATGCTGTTGATAGAGTTTCCACATCTTTTTCATCTTGCAATAACTGTCGGAATAAACCAAATTGTCACATTATTAGATTATGCGATAGCAAATGTACTTCAAGGGAATGTAGGTTTTGTACTAAAAGAGATGTAACTAAACTATGCTTTAAGTTTGTTGAGGAGAAATGCAGAAGAACAAACAGATTTCCTTATGTTTGTAATGGATGTTCAAGAAAATATAGATGCAAACTTCAAAAATTTGAATACACTCCGCTTATTGCTCAAAAAGAATACGAAAAAGAACTTCGAGAATCTAGACAGGGATTTAATTTAACAGGTGAAGAATTTACTAAAATCGATAAAGCTTTTAAGGATGGTTTTGATAATGGGCAATCGCTCAATCACATAATCACTAATAATCCTCATTTAGGGATATCAGTCAAAACTGGATATAACTATGTTAATTCTGGTAACTTCCAGGTAAAGCATAACGACCTACCAAATTATTCAAACCATATTCTAAAAAAGAGAAAGATTCTCCCTAAAGATTATGAATATCAAGAGAATGAATCTATGAATCGAAAAGGTAGAGAATATTACGATTATCTTCTATATGTTGATAGTAACAATGTTTCTTATCATGGAGAACTAGACTGTGTTGGAATCACCAAGGATTATGTTGGGGCTTTGCTTACCATCATCATCCCAAAATGGAGTTTCTTACTTCTATATAAGCTCGACGTTAAAGATATGGACAACGTTAATAAATGTATCAACTTTGTTTATAAAGCGATGGGCTATGCAAGATTTAACAAATACCTAGGAGTCCTTCTTACCGATAGAGGTCCAGAATTTAATGATTACGAGGGAATCGAATTTGATGAAGATGGAGTTAGAAGGTGTCGCTTGTTCTATTGTGATTCAGGACAATCCACTCAAAAGCCATTTGTTGAAAGAGTTAATCGGGAGATCCGCCGATATGTGTTTAAGGGACAATCGGTTGAAAATATTACTCAAGAAGATTGCAATCTAATCGCTAGTTATATCAACAATATGACTTTAGATGGTTTAGGGAATAGAACTCCATATGAATTCGCTAAAAATTATTTAGGAGAAGAAACTCTAAAGAAACTAAATATCGAATATGTCAAACCATATGATTTGATTATCAAAAATATTGACATGATCAAACATGAGTTAAAGAAAAAATCCAAGTAGATTCCAGCTACCTGGATAAGCATATGACGGAAGCATAGAACGGAATTTACTCTTATAACGGAATTTACCGTAACCTTTTCGTATGCTTTCCTAACTCTATTTTTATCGCTATTTTTGTATTATTGCAAGAGTTTGAAACACTTAATTCCGTTTCTTACTGGAAAACAAGCCTCTAAATAGAATTTAGTCTTTCAAAATATTTTTTTAATTCTAAAAACGGAATTTAGTATTTGAAGTTATGAATATCATAGATATGTATCCAATTTTAGGATCGTGTTTTGCAACTTTGACAACTACTTTAATATAATGGCTTTTATCGTGTTTTCTATTATGGTAATAATAATAGGTCCTTGTGCGGTTTTTATCCTTAATATGCTCTGATGGATTTTTAATACACTCTTCTAGGAGCTCTACATCGCTAGGGTTAAGACTGTGATAGTTTTTGGCAATGTGTTCTATCCCTGTTTCATTGCTCCTTGCTTCCGTTTTGAAATATATAGATAGATTTCTAAGTTCATCAACTATTGGTGTTTTGATTTTTTCCAGCGCCTAAATAATCTTTTGGTCATGATTAAGTATTTTCTTTGACATAGCTATATATTATCATAAGACATAGTCTTATTCTATTATATATTTAACTTTTTAAAACAAGAAAAAGGACTGATATTTTGTATCAATCCTATTTATCTAAGTTGGTGACCTGTATGGGATTCGAACCCATGAATGCCACCGTGAAAGGGTGGTGAGTTAAGCCGCTTCTCCAACAGGCCAAGTGTGGCGCCTACCGAGGGACTCGAACCCACGACCGATCGGTTAACAGCCGATAGCTCTACCGACTGAGCTAGGTAGGCAGCTCACTTACGTTTAAAAACGCAAGATAGATTATATATTATTGATTATTATAAAATCAAGGAGCTTTATTTAATTTTTGAATTTATTAAATCTAAAACGCTTTTAAGAGTGGTTAATTCACTAATTTCTTCAGATTCAAATTCAATTCCCAATGTGTCTTCAATTTCAAGCATCACTTCTACTAAATCAAGGGAATCTAATCCAATATTTTTTAAAGAGTCTTCTTCTTTTAAAGAAGAGACATCAATTCTTTTCGCTAAGATATCTGATACTACTTTTCTGGTGTCCATAAGTAAGCCTCCGTATAAATATTTTATACGATAATATCTAAAAGAAAAGAGGTAAAATCCTCCTTTCTTTGACTAATTAGTAGGAAAGACCTGGGAATGCAGCATTTGGAATTTCATATCCAACTTCATCTGCTGCGTGTTCTTCAACGTCTTTGCCATAATTTGTAACTTTTGCTGCTGAATCAGAATAGACATGAGCGACAGTTACAGAGACCGCTCCAAACACCATCAGTGTAAGGATAATACCTAGCAATTGACCTTTTATTTCAGACATACTTGCTCCTTTCTATCCGTAATATCCAATCACAGTTGTCCTTGAAGCTATAAGCTTGACATCGTGACTCGCCATTATTAACGGATGATAATAGCGATAAATGGTATATTCCACAACATCACCTATTGAAGGATTTGTTGGTGAAATCTTTTCAAATTGCACTTTATAGGTATCTTCAAGATAAGAAATATATTCATCATCCACTCTTCCAGATTTAGCTATAAGATAACCAATTGAAATAGAATGTGAATCTAAATAACTATAAGCAGCAGATAAACACATCATATCCCCTCCTAAAAGAAGAAATAAAACCACAAACACCATAGAAAGAATAAGACCTAGTTTATATGACATTGATATAATCTCCAATTATTGAAACAATACATAAAGAAAGCACAATAGTTATTGCACCAGCACCAATTAAAGGGAAAGAATTAAATAAATCTAATCCTTTTTTATAGGAATCAATCATCTCATCAAAATGCTTTTCTTTTATGTTATTAAACAGCAAACTAAACTCACTTAATTCGATAGCGTTCTCTCCATTATCCACCATTTGGTAAATAGAAAGCATGAGCGACTCAATAGTGCGATTATTAAATTTACTAGCAAAATTAATGTAAGGACCAACAGTTTTATCAACATCAATTTGCATTAACATTGAATTAATTGCGTCTTGAATAAAAATGTCAGCATATGGAAGTAGCATCTTAAAAGATGTGTAAACGTTATTACCATTTGAGATAAAAATTTCAAAATAAGATAGCAAAGATATTAGTTGATCAACGTGTTCATTCTCATATTTTTTCTCTAAAGATGAATATCTTGATAGATAGACATAAATAACAATTAAAGAGCCAACCCCGATGAAGATAGGAAAATATATTCGTTTCAAAAATATATAAGTTAAAAAAGAAAGAGCAATTGCTAAAATAACAATTAAAAACAAGAAGGTCATTTCCTTTTGATAAGATAATCCCAAAGCTGTAATTCTTTCTTTAAGCGTTTTTTTCATGATTAGAGTTTCCTTTCAACTTAAGGCTAGTTCCCTTTTGAACAAGTAAAACAATAGTGAGTAAAGCAAAAATTAAAATTAAAGATATCGAAGCAATGTATAAAATTTGACCTTTAACCTTGCCATAAAATTCACTTAATGCGAATCTTAAAACAACAATTATCGATAAGGAAATAGCCCATAATATTCCAATTTCAACATATTTTCTTTTGCTTATTGATTCGGTTTTAATGAGATATTCCTCGTTGTGTCTAATATTGCTAATTAAATATTTGCTCATTGAAATAATATCTCCGCCTTCTTCTTGCCATATGGATATAATCTCTAAAAACAATGAATAATCAGAAAATTGAAAATAACTAGATAAGTAATCAAGTTTCTCATTTTCGGTCATGTTTTCTAACCCATTAAACATATCAATAAATTCGGCATTCATTGAGCCAACAGTAGTTTCTAACGCCCCTGATATCGATTTTTTAATAGATAAAGTGATGATAAAATTATTTATAAAGTGATAACACTCATGATAACGATTTTTAGTTTCATCATAATTTTTAAATCTAGGAAGTAGTATTAACACCGTTATTAGTAAGTAGATCACAAATACGCTTATAGCAATAATGATGTTTTCTAAGGCTAAATAGGCAATTATTCCAACCACAAGAGAAATAAAAGCAAAAATATATAATTTGTTATTTTTCATCTTCTTCACCTCGCAAAAATGTTTTTTTAAAAATAGAGGAAGTATTTTCAATATTTAAAAGCGACAATGCACTTGCAGGAAAAGGATGATAAATATGATTGTTCCCTTTTCTTAAATAGATATCATAAAATTTGCCGTTATTATCGATATAACCAACTTGAGATATGTATCTTTTGATATTTCCTTTAACCGATTTCTTTACTAAATAGAAATAAAAATGGAAATGATAATAAATATCTTTAAGTGTTTCATCATAATCTAATTTTTGATCTCCTCTTAAAACTAGTCTTCCCATTCTAAAAGGCAAGGAATAAACATCGAAAGCATGAATTGTGGTAATAATTGGCATTCCTGTCATTGCGGAATTAAGAACATCCACCATTTCTTTATCCCTAGCCTCTGCCAAAATTAACCAATCAGGATTATTTCTTAATGCATTCTTAATAAGTAGACTAGCGCTACTATATGGGTTTCTTTCATCAACTTTCCAACAAGTTAAATCGATATTGCTTTCATTTCTTATGGAGTCTAATTCCAAGACGTTATCAATAACGATAACTCTAACGTTTTCTATAAAATTACGGATGATGTATTTTTGAAATTCAGTTTTGCCAGAGCTAGTCACTCCACCAATAACGATCGATTTCTCGCTTTTTGAAATAACATCGATTAATTCCACAAGTTCCGGAGTAAAAAAATCACTATCTTTTGTAATACGAGGTTTTTCAGATGCGATTCTTAAAGAAAAAGTCACAACATCTTCATTATTTATTTTTCCAATTGATTGATGAGTCGCGTTAATACGATATTTGCCTATGGAAGTATCTAGATTAGGATTAGTAAATGAGAATTGTTGCTCACTTAAATTTGATATTTGTCTTAAAAAATCTCTAACAGTTTGTTGTTCAATAGCAATATCGCTTTTCTTTCTACCTAAAGAATTAGAAACGTAAAATATACTCTCTCCATTATAAGAAATATCAGTGATTTCATTATCTTTTAATAAAGAAGATAAAAAAGAATTTTCTATGTAATAAATTGCTTTATTTTTATCCATGATTATTCTCCTTTAATTCATAAAACATAACACGATGATAATCATATGTAAGATTTAACTTACAATTAATAGTTATTTCAACTCCTTCGCAATTATTTGTTAAGCACATTGATTGATCGGTCAAATTATAATAATAAAAATCAACGGTATAATTTTTAGAATATCGAGGAATTATATTGTTATAATATGACAAAACTATATATTCAAAATCATCCCTAGAAATCAGAGGTTTATCTCCATAAGTAATTAGACCCTTATACATGATTTCTATAGGGGTATAAAGGATTGCTCTATTAAGACCTTGAATTGAGTAATTTAAAGCAAAATATTGCAGCGAAACTAGGCCAATTAGCGGAGAAATTAACATCAAAATCATTCTCTAATGCCTCCACTTATACAATAATTAGACTCATAACAAAGCCCGATAATCGGTCTATCAAAATAATATGTTAATGGAAGCTTAATATCGATAGCAGAATATCCGGCTTCAGAAATCAAAATATATGAATCATTTTCTTCTAATAAATCTTGCTTTCCGATTGGGATAAAAAGCTTTTTTGTTTTAATAGATCCTTTTAGCTTATTTGCACTCATTTCTAAAGTATCATATTTAACATACAAATCCTCTTTAATTTCAAAGGTAATTTCTTTGTTTTTGGTTATGCAATTTAATTCCACAACAGCCTCATTTTTTATATGTCTTAAAAAAGGATAAACGTTGTTATAATCTTTGATGCGATATTCCGCTTTTAAATAAGGTAAATCATAATTGTGTGGGAAGTTAAATTTCACTGTTGAAAAATCGATTGAGTTATCTGCTTCTTTAGCCAAGTATTCATTATAGTTATCAAAATTAAATGTCTCTGATGTCACAATCTTATTAGTTTCAACTTTGATAAAAGCATTTTCGCTTATGTAACTACTATCTTTATATTGAATAGCGTCAATTGTGTTTTTTATATATGGATAAATTACACCAGAGGTAACAGTTGTTTTATTGTTAAGAGTCACTTCGAATTGGAATCTAAGTCCGTCAGAATTAAGTCGCATATAAAGTGGATAATTAATTGAATAATTAGTTCCTTCTTTTTCGACATATTCAGAAAATGTATTAGCAAATACTAGGGTGTTATGAGCCTCGTTATATAATTTAGAAACAATTGTGTAATTAGCAGGGATGATTGGTTTAATGAATAAATCTAGAGTTTTATTACTATCACCATTTACCTTGCTTAATACATTAGTGCTCGTAAAAGAATAAAGAATTTTATGTGGAGTTGCACTTAATAAAATTGGTAGTGTCAAAATAAATAGCATCTTTCTTTTAAATTTCATAAAAAATCTCCAAGAAGTTATTAACCGCAATAGCTTTTAATCTTTGATAATTATTCTTTTTATAGATTAATTTCCACCAGCCAGGATAATCCTGATAGAAAAAGTCATTATTAATAATTCTTTTAAGAGGGGCGCTTAAAGATGAATAGGCAAGTTCGACAGCAGAAAGGAATGACTCTAGTTTTTTATTATTGGTTTTGATAGCGGATTGAGTAATTGAATAGATATAAATATGTGCAATTTTACGGATCTTATTTTCTTTCTTTTTTCTATTAAGCATAATTTGCCCCTCTACTATATAAAGACGAAAAAAAATCGAAAATTTGGGAAAATTATTTTATGGAGTCCATGGTTATTAAATTTATTTAATAAAATTTTTAAAATTTTTTATATAAAGTTGATATATCTCTAGATGTGTATATAATTAATTCATGATTGTTTTAGCAGGTGCAAGCGCTAGCGGAAAAACAGAAATCGCCAAGCTACTAGCAAATAAATATGGCATTACAAAAATCGTTACCACTACTACTAGACCCAAAAGAAAAGGCGAAGTAAATGGAGTGGATTATTTCTTTGTTACTCCAAGCGAATTTGAAAAAATGATTCAAGAAGATAAATTTGTGGAGTACACCTTCTTTAATGGAAATCTATATGGTTCCACTAAAGATCAAATTGCTAATAATAAATGTGTGATTATTGATCCAGCAGGATTAAGAAGCTATATAGGATTAAAAGATGATTCAATTGTAACTTTCTATTTAGAAGCTGACGAAGACACTAGAAGAAAAAGAATGGTCTCTAGAGGTGATGAACCTGAAAAAATTGATTCTAGAATTAAACATGATAGAGAAGCATTCAAAAAAGAAAATATTGTAAAAGTAGATTATGTCATAAAAAATTCTTCAGATGATGTCTTAGAAGATGTGTGTGACCAAATCTATAAAATCTATAAATCATTAGGAAAATAAGTTTTCTTGATTAACAAAATATATACGGTTAGTTAAGAAAACTTTTTATTTTTCTTAATACTTGTATATAATACATATGGACTTAAAAAAGGAGAAAAATAAACATGGCAAAAATTGTCAAAGTTCACGGTCGCGAAGTTCTCGATTCTCGTGGCAACCCAACCGTCGAAGTTGAAGTTGTTTTAGAGGATGGTACAAAAGCACGCGCTATTGTTCCTTCTGGAGCATCCACTGGAGAAAGTGAAGCTTTAGAATTAAGAGATGGCGACAAATCTAGATATGGCGGAAAAGGTGTTTTAAAAGCAGTTGAAAATGTTAACACAAAAATCGCTCCTGCAGTAGTTGGATTAGAAGCTACTGATCAAGTTTTAGTGGATTCCACTATGCTTAAATTAGATGGCACCCCATTTAAAAAGAATTTAGGTGCTAATGCAGTCTTAGGCGTTTCCTTAGCAGTTGCTAGAGCCGCTGCTGAATCCTTAAAAATGCCATTATATCGTTATATTGGTGGTACAAACGGAAAAGTAATTCCAACCCCATGTATGAATGTTATTAATGGTGGCGCTCATGCTCAAAGTAGCGTTGACTTCCAAGAATTCTTCATTATCCCAGCAGGCTTCCCATGCTTTAGAGAAGCTTTAAGAGCGGGCACAGAAATCTTCCACACCTTACAAAAGGTTGTTAAAGAACACGGTTATGAAACTGGTGTTGGTGATGAAGGTGGCTTTGCTCCAAGCTGTAAACACGGTAATAAAGAACCACTTGCTTTAATCGCTGAAGCAGTTGATAGAGCAGGCTATAAATTAGGCGAACAAATCTTCTTAGGTATGGATGTTGCTTCCTCTGAATTCTATGAAGGTAACGGTATGTATAACCTCGTTAAATCTGGTGAAGGTAAAAAGACTACTGATGAATTAATCGCTTACTTAGAAGAAATGGTCAAAGAATACCCAAGCATTGTTACCATCGAAGATGGTTTAGCAGAATCTGATTGGGAAGGCTGGGCTAAATTAACTCAAAGATTAGGTAAGAAGATTCAACTCGTTGGTGATGACTTATTCGTCACAAACCCAGAATTTGTTAGAAAAGGTATCGTCAATAACGTTGCAAACTCTGTCTTAATCAAAGTTAACCAAATCGGTACATTAACTGAAACTCTTGACGCAATTAGACTTGCCCAAACTAATGGTTACACCTGCATGGTCTCCCATAGATCTGGCGAAACCGAAGACAGCACTATCGCTGACTTAGCGGTCGCTGTTAATGCTGGACAAATCAAAACCGGTTCTGCAAGTAGAACAGATAGAATGGCGAAATACAATCAATTATTAAGAATTGAAGAAGAATTAGGCGAACACGCTATCTTCTTAGGTGTTAAAGCCTTTGCAAATCGCAAATTCTAATTAAATTAAGCATTATAAAAAAGTCGATTACAATGTAATCGGCTTTTTCTATTACTCTTCTTCTTCCTTTTTAAATTCGGTATCTATAACACGAAGTTTATTTACTGTATATTCATCAGCGTTAAGAACTTCACATTCGTAGCGGTCAGCAAAAGTAAATTTATCCCCAGTCACCGCGAATCGATCTAATATTTCTTGAACGAATCCTCCAACTGTTTCATAGTCAGTTTCAAATTCTCCTTTATATTCAATTAATTCAAAGAAATCTTCAATGTTCATTGAACCATCAACAATATAGGTCCCGTTGCCATTATCAATATATTCTTCTTCAATTTCATCAGTTTCATCGAAGATATCGCCTACGATTTCTTCTAAGATATCTTCCATAGTAACAATACCTTCAAGTCCACCATATTCATCCATTACTAAAGCAATATGAATCTTAGAAGATTTAAATTCTTCTAATAGATCTAATAGTTGTCTATGTCGAGGAATAATTAAAGGCTTATAACATAAAGACAAGATATCGATATGTTCGTCTTTTCTAAATATTGCTTTGGCGAGTTCTTTAATTGGCAAAATGCCAATGACATTATCAATTGTGTCTTCATAAACTGGAATACGAGAATGTTTAAAGATTTCTCCTTCTTTAATGATTTCATTTAAATCATCTTCTATATTTATCGCGTATACATCTACACGTGGAGTCATGATTTCGTGAGCTTCAACATCATTAATATCAATTGCACTTTTAACTAGTTCTGCGTCTTGTTCATCGTATTCTTTAGTTTCTTCAAGTTCATCCACCATGTTCATAAGAACATCTTCATCGATTTGATCTTCTTCTTTTGATTTCTTTTTAAATAAGCGACCAATTAAAGAGAATAATTTAGATATTGGCCACACAAACGGAGAAGTAAGATATTTAAAGAATATCACTGGATAAGCATAAATTATCGCTAAAGAGTAAGAATACTTCTTAGAGAAGCTTTTAGGGGCAAATTCCGCAAAGATAATAATAAAGACAGTAAATAATACTGAACTAACTGTGGTACCCCAAGATATTCCTTGTTTTGTATTCCACCATACACCTATTAAAGTGATGATCGATGAAGCTAAAATATTAACAAGATTATTGCCAAATAAAATTGAAGCGATAGAGAATTCATAATCTTTAGCGATATTTAAAGCTACCTTGGCCTTCTTATTGCCTTTATTTGAAGCATCTTCAAGTTTAGATATATTAACCACGCTATAAACCATATCTGCGCTAGAAAAGAACATGCTAAGAAAAGTTAATATCGCAATTGCTAACCAATACCACCACTGCATTATGCTTTTCTCCTTTTCTGACTAGCGGGTTCAGAAATATCGCTCACAATTTCTTCTAGGATGTCTTCCATAGTGACCATACCAATAATTCTATTATTCGCATTTCTTACTAAAGCAATATGGGTGCGGTGTTTTCTAAAGCCATGGAATAAGTCATCAATCATAACTTTACTAGAAACAAAGTATGGTTTTTGTAAGATGCTTCTAATAGAAACATGTGGGTCTTTTAAATATTCTTCAAAGTATATTTTGACGTTAAGTACGCCAATAACATTATCAAAGACTTTGTCATATACAGGAATACGGGAATAATTGGTTTGAGTAATAATGGTTTGTAAATATTCATTAGTCAAATCACGCATATTTATCGCAAAAATCGCATTTCTTGGAGTTAATACCTTCTCAACCGAAGTATCTAAATAATCCATTGTTGATTGCACAATTTCGGCTTGTTCTTCATCAATCATGTCACCTTCAGAAGCTTTTTCAATTTCATCAATTAAATCTTCCTCGGTAAACTCTTCCTCTTCTTTTAATCTAAAGATTTTAGATGTCAGCTTTACCCCACCCTCAAAAATAATGGTGACTGGGTAAAGTAAATACATTAAGAAATAAATTGGTAAAGCCACGATTTTTGAGAATGTATCTGGAATACTTCTAGCAATTGTCTTTGGTAAGGTATCTCCTACAACATAAACAATAAATGTCATGGTAATAGAAGAAATTAAAGAAATAGTCGCTTCAGGAATACCAACACTATCAAAATACGACAAAAATAATAATGTCGAAATTGAAGATATAGCGATAGCAACGGCGTTATTTCCGATAAGAATAATCGTTAATGCACGATCATATTTATCAATAATTTTTAATAATATTTTAGGAATGGTCTTTCCTTCGTCTGCATCAACTTGCATTTTAAACTTGTTACAGCAAGCGATGGAGGTTTCTGCCCCAGAAAAGAAAAAGTGTAAAATTATTAGAACAATAATGATAATCCACGATATAGCGGGGTCAGGCATTAATAAACCACTTCCATTCTGAACTTATGAGTTCGGTTAATAATTATATCATATATTTGTTAGATTTTTAGGATATAAAAAAGACCAACAAAGTTGGTCTAATTTATTTGAAAGCCGATTATTCTTCTTCTTTCTCTTTTTTCTTATCGGCAGCCATTTCTGCTTTAAGTTCTTTAACCCAGTTAACTTTTCCGATTTCACCTTGTTCAAGGTTATCTTTTTCCATAACCGCTTGAATGAGGTCTTTACATCTTCTAACAGATAATCCAGATTTAACTTTAAACACTAATGGGATTTCCGCATACATTTCTTTATTAGATGCATCTTGTACTGGGATTGTACTTCCTTCATAATCTTTTGGATCTAAAGCAAAGTATAATTTAAGTGATTTACCAGCAACAGTGATTCTAACGTACATTTTCTTATGTAAACGGAATGTATCACCGACAGCAGAGATACGAGATTTTACACCGTAACTAAGAATTTCATTCTTTAGTTCGTTATATAAATCATGTAATTCTTTATCAGATTTTAATAATCTTTCTGCAAAGCCAATTCTTTCATATTTAGGAGTTTCAGGTTTTCCTGGCTCTTCTGGTTTTTTGGTAAATAGAGGAACTGGTCCTGCTTTAACTACTGGAGCAGGAGCAGGTTCTGGTTTAACTTCTTCTTTAACTGGTTCTGGCTCAGGTTTTTTCTCTTCAACATGAGCAGGTTCAACTTTTGTAGGCTCAACTTTTGCAGGTTCAGCTTTAGGAGCTTCCGCTACAACAGGAGCAGCAGGAGTTACACCATTAATTCCACCGTTGAAATATTGAACAACAAGTGGTCCACCAAATGTGGCACCAGTAATGGTTTGATTTCCAGCAGGAGCTTGTTGCGTTTTTTCTGGTTGATTAGCGTTATTACGAGCAATTTCATCTCTAACAATATCTCTAACAACTTCTCTTAATAATGAAGCGAGAGAATTTTGATCTAATCCGTTAGCAGCACCATTATTGACGTTAACGTTAACTTGTTGAGCTGGTTCTGGTTCAACTTTTGCTTCTTCAGCTTCTTCTTTAACTGGTTCTGGTTCTGGTTCTTTTTCTTCTTCAACTGGTTCAGCAACAACAACTGGAGCTTCAACAGTTGGCGCAGATAATTCTTCGCCTTCTTCAACGATTTCAGGATCACTAGCTTCTTCAGCAACTGGAGAAATAGCGGCTTCTGGTTGAACTACTTGATGTTTGGCCCAAGCTAAACCTAAAGCGTATGTCACGTAACAAAGGACAAATCCTAAACCACCAAGTAAGAAATAGAAGATGCCAAGCATAACAGCAATGGATTCACCAGTTACAATCATGGATGCAAATACATGTCCATAAGCAAATAAAGCAAGGGCGGCTAATAATGCAAGTGCCATCACAGGAATATAGACTAAATAAATTATTCTTTTCTTTAAGCATGAAGCAACAATACCTAACACCAACGAAACCAACCATGCACCACTAACAACTAAAGCAACAATGGAAAGCGCTAAGTATGATCCTTCACCACCCATGAATGGCAAAGTGAATAATGCGCCGATTGCGGAAAATTGGTCAGCGAGTGTAGAGCCTACAACTAACACAGGCATCAGCATGAAAAGTGTAGTAAATGCCACTAATAAAAAGGCAGTCACTGATGTAAGTACAATTAATGCGGTTTTACGACTTTTATTCATAGACAAAAATCTCCTTATCCAAGAATAATTATATCTATATATGCGTGTGTGTAAAGGAATTTTAAAAAAATAATGGGTTTTTTCAATAAATTTATCGTAAAAACGCCACTATTTGATATATTGAATAGAATTATTTTCCATCTGTTGCCAGCCTATCTTCGGCTTCTTTATAGTACCTAATATAGCTTTTTTTGCAGTATCTTGGATGCTTATCTTTTTCTATTTCTTGAGGTTCTTTAAACTTATATTTTCCATTCACTTTCCATAGTTGTAAGAAGCCGGTTGAGAAGGCATTAGTAGGACAATTGAACGAGCATCTTGCACACAATGTACAATGCCAATGGAATTTAAATTTATCGTTCTTGAATTCGATATTTTGAAGCGGACAAGAATCCACACATTTCATACATTTAACACATTTCTTTTTGTTGATTCTGAGCATCTTCCCATAGAGAGGACCATATAACTGTTCGATTCTAAAGGCCCATATTAAAGGTCTAGCCCACTTATGTTTGTTTAATCTATGAGGTTTGTTACTAATCAAATATTCTTTGACGTCAAGTTCCACTAGGGAATTCATAGTTTTATACATGTCATAGGCTCGCTTTTCAGTGTGTCTAAATATCATGTTATATGGCATTAAATAATGGTATTCACTTTCTAAAAAGAGATTTCTTTTCTTTAAAATGGATTTTAGTTTTGAGTGACTGCTATGATTTAAATTCATATATTCGCCAGAAACCATAATAACAAAAAACGGTTTACTATCATTTGATTTAGAAATCTTTTTAGCAGATTTAAGCACAATTCGAGGAGCATTAAAAGCGTGAATTGGATAAGCAATACCTATCTTGTCATATTTATTTACATCAATAGATTCATCAGTTATTTCTTCAAAGCGAAAAAGATCACACTCGATGTTATATTTTTCGGCCTCACTAGCCCACTTTTTTATAGTAAGTTCAGTATTGCCTGTTCCTGAAAAATAATAAATAGCAATCTTCATTTTACTTTCCTAATTTCTTATAGTGAGCGTTAAATTTATCATCAAAATAGTAATAATAATCTTCATTTTGCTCATGTCTATCATACCAAATTTGGGCATAAACTTTATCTTTTTTACTCAATCTATCAAAATCCCAAGCATGTTCTTTATAAGAGATATTATACCAATGGCCACAATATAAAACAGTGTGAGGTGAAGCAATAAATCTCTCACCATCTTGAGTTTCCCATTCTAACTTTTTATAGATGTCACCAGTTTTAAATTCTTTTGAAATTAGTTTACCAGCGTGAGCTTCAGCCACTTTTCTTAAATCTTCTATTGTGAGTTCACTTCGAGGTTTATCAATATCAAAGAAATGATTTAGTCTAGTTGGATGAGTTCTTAAATAATTATAATCAACTTTATTACCTTCTAAATCATTGCCTTTACATAAAATATTGAAGTCACTCCATTTCTTAGGAAGGCTTTCATATTGTTTAACACTGCCAAAATAGGCAATTAATCTTGCTTCATCATTATGCTTATACCAATACATAGGTGCGTTATTATCTTTTAATAATGGTTTAATAATAAAGGCTTTGAGCAACTTTTTAGGAACGATACGACCTAAAGCAAATAATTTATGCTCTTTAGCGACATTATCCCAGAAATCGTAAACGGTCTCGCCTATATAGTGGAACATATTTTCTAATTTATATCCATCAGAATACCATAACCCATGGAAATTTCTTGTCGCATTATAGTTTGGATTAAAAAATTGGAAGAAGTTCGCTCCAATCATCTTAAAACCAAGTTCCACTGTTTCAAATCCTGTAATTCTATTTTTCTCTCCGCCAGTTAAGTTAAAGCAATGTTTCCAGAAATTATCGGCATTTAATTCACCTTTAACATCTGCTCTAATGATATTGCGATATAACACTGCACTAGTTCTAGCAGTAGACCACTCTAAAGGAGAATTAACGCAAGTATGAAACATTAACCCGTCGTCAATATTTTTAGAGAGCATCTTGTCATATAGCATCGCGGTTTGTCTAATCACAGTCCAGTTTTCAATGTTAGACTCTAAGACCATGAATTCTCCACGCATCTTGGTTAAAGCATAAATATCAAAAGGAGAAATTAATAAAGGATCACCGACTTCTCCATATAAATGCTTATCGCATCTATCTCCATATAAGCCAACAGTTGAAGTATGAATTAATTTTGGTTGATGTTCTTTTATTGCTTCAATTGCTTCTATTAAAGTTTTAACTCCAGTTTCATTAGCTTCAATTGCGTGATCAGGATGCTTATCGCTTTCTGGAGGAATAGCAGCGGCAAGATTAATAACATAATCCACTCCATCAATTAATTCTTTTACAATCTCTTTATTAGCAAGTGAACCGATAAACACTTTAACTTTATTAAGATAATTTTTGTTAGCTTTTAAAATCTTTTTAGTCCCTTTTTTATCGTGATCAAGAATATGAATTTCTTCAACATAATCTTCTGGTAATAAATAGGCAAAAAGTCTTTCGCCCATATTTCCACTTGCACCAGTAAGAGCAATTTTAATCTTTTTCATATTAAATGCCTAAATAATGAGATAACACTACCCAAACCGCTAGAGTTAATAAAATACAGCCTCCGACAATTTGAGTAATCTCATATTTCCCTTTAAATAATTTAACAATTTGTTTTCCTAATATCACACCGATAAAAGATAAAACAAATGTAATAACTAAAATAATTGATACATGTAACCAAATGGTGACATTATTCGACATATTAGAATGTAACGCTACTCCTGATGCTAATGCATCAATTGCAGTCGCAACACCCATAATTAATACTTCTTTATAAGAGAATAATTTAACTTTCTTTTCTTCTAATGGTTTTCTTAATTCTTTTATACCTTCTAGTAACATCTTTAAACCAATGAAGATTAATAAAGCAAAGGCAAGCCACGTAACAATTAACGCCATCACATTCGCGTATTTATTATTACCCACTGCTATTTCAATTCCTTCAACTAGCCAATAGCCGATTAAAGGCATAAGAGCCTGCATTACTCCAAATGTAGTAGCGATAAATAAAGCTTTCTTTTTATTAATATCTTGATAAACAAGTCCATCCGTAATAGAAACCGCAAATGCATCCATTGCTAGAGCAATTCCTAGATAGATGACTAATAAAATAATTTCTACACTCATAATCGATAACGATTATCTATTTTAGCAAACTAATAGAATAATGCACGATATATTTACTCTCCTATATAATAAAGGTAGATATAAAATATGTTATTTTATCTGGTGTCTCTGGAGGAATGGGACTAGCCACTTGTAAAAAGTTGATAGAAAACGGCTATCATGTTTTTGGTTTAGATATCAAAGCTCCAAAAGAAGAGATCAAAGAATTAACATTTATCAAAACGGACTTAAGAGATTCTAAATCAATTGAAGCAAGTTATATAGAAGATAGCCATAAAGTTAAAGAAATAGAAGCGATTATCTCGATGGCGGGAATATATGACGTTAATTCTTTAGTGGAAATGTCTGAAGATGAATTTATTAGAATCTTTGATATCAATGTCTTTGCAATTTATAGATTAAATAAAATCTATCTCCCATTATTAAAAGAAAAAGGCAAGATAATTATGGTATCTAGTGAATTAGCTCCACTAGATCCGCTTCCTTTTACTGGAATATACAGCATCACCAAGTCCACAATTGAAAAATACGCCTATTCTTTAAGAATGGAACTACAACTTTTAAATAAACAAGTTATTGTTATTCGTCCAGGGGCGGTTGACACTACCTTATTAGATGATTCCACAAGTGGAATAAAAAGATTTTCTAATTCCACAGAATTATATAGATATAATGCGAATAAATTTATGGACATCACTAATAAAGTAGAAGCCAAAAAAATCCCGCCAGAAAAAATAGCAAAGCTCACTTATAAAATCTTAAAGAAAAAGAAGCCTAAATACGTTTATAAGATTAACCGTAATAAGTTACTTCTTTTGCTTAATATGGTGCCCGACAGATTTCAAAACTGGGTCATTAAAAAAATCTTATTATCTAAAAAGAAATAACTTTTATAGAGAGTCTTTATCCTTGCGAATTTGTTTGACTTTGTTTCGTAATTCTTTTTTAAAATCTTCAAATCTTAAACCAGCGAGTTCTTTATAATATTTTGCTTTAGTAGCTAAGTGAATCGAATAAGCAAAGTCCACTACCATTGCCCCAATAACAGCGCCTACAAAATAAGTATAAATGAGGTTCTCACTAATCCAAGAAATACCGCTAACTAAAAACGGATTGATGAGGAAATAATATAAAGATCCAACCGCTAACCAGATTAAAGAGAAAGAGGGGCAAATAATACCCATAATATTTCCTTTGCGGTCACTATAATCCCAAAGCTTAACTTTTAAGCCTTTGATAAATATTAATCCTGCTAAAAATTCTACAACTGTCATCCCTACTCCAATAATTAAAATACGGATAACAATATCAACTGCTTGATTAGTAATTCCGAAAGGAATATTACTAACCGCATATAAGACAATGACACCAAAACCATAAATTGGTAAATATGGTCCCATTAAAAAGCCTGGATTCATCCATTTGTGCTGAGATACAAATCTTCGAAAGAATAATTCAATTACCCAGCCAATTAATGAACCAATTACAAATAAAGTAGAGATAATAACAAGATATTTCATAGACTCAACTATTCTAGTCCTAAATAAAAAATAAAGAAATAAAAAAGCTAGGGCGATGTTATCTATCAACCTTCTTAAACATTTTTTAAAAAAGCAATTTTATGTAGCTCAAGATTGCTAGAATTTAATTTTTGCTTTGAAAATGAAATTAGGGAACAACCTGTTCTCAAAATTCCTTCAGAGATAATTTCTTCGATTTGTTGAACATTGAACTTAAAAAGGCTATTCCTAACGCCTAAGAATTTAATCATTAAAATCTTATATATGCGGAAAAGTTTTATACAAGGTATAAAAAGATTTTCCCACAACTTGTGGGAGATTTAAAAATAACAGATAATATAATAACGTCAGCCAAAAAAGTAATGCCTTCAAATATTTCCACAAGTTGTGGGATAATTGAAACAGGACCTCTCAAACAAAAAAGGCTCATTCCCACCACTATTTTGAGGTATTTGAGCCATTTTTAGCAAATTTGATACGTTTCACATATATAGAAATTACTCATCCACAAATTTCCAATGATAGCCACCGGCAATAAGTTGTTTGCTGCTTGCCACTTTAGCAATAGAGGATTGTTTTATGCCTGTTTGCCTGCTAGCTTCGCTTGTTGAATCATAAACAATATGCGTTTCAATACAAAGGACCGGCTTTTTTCTTCCTTTCCCGATAACATTTTTTGATTTAAGTTGACTGATTTGTTCAGAAGATAACTTTTTAAACTCGTCATAATATGCCCAATGACATCCTCCTGCGGTTTCAGCAATCCCGCGACAACACATACCTATCAATTTAGAAGATTTATTTACTGATTTTCCTGCATCAATAAGGTTTTCAAAAATCTCATTAGTATCAATATTGTAGACTTGCTTAATATTATTATTTTTAAAGGCCGGCATTTCTTCATTTATATAATAAAAATGAAACAACTTTTTACCAATTTTTGCTTGTATTCCTAGACGACATGCTGATCTAATATTTGCGGCATCAATTCCAAGTATTCTACCTGCTTCATTGGATGAAACAAAAGCAGCGCCAGTTTCTAAACAAGCAACTCTTTTACCAAATAATTCTTTATAATGTTCGATGGTTGATTCTGAATGATGTTTCCCAAAAAATGGATTCAATTCACCCGTTCTGTTTTTAGCATTTTGACTAATTTTAATTTTGTGTTCTTCACTAAAAGCCCTTCCTTTTAATGCGTCACTAATCTTTTTATTTCTTTCCGGATCTTTTGCAGACAATCGCGCAGCTTCTTGAAGATGCAAGAGATGTAAACCTGTTATTTTTTTGCCTTTGTGCGAGATAGAGGCTTTGATTCTCATTTCATCTGTCCATTCTCTACAACCGCCACCATAATTTGAATTGTAGCCTTTTTGAACAGAATCATAAAATCGAATCCAAAAAGTTTCTCTATCATTTGCTACATCAATACTTTGTATATTGTCTTCAATAATTTCATGCCAAAAGGCATTCCATCCATACTTTTTTATAGCTCTTGAAAAGTGCGTGTCTTGGCCATCTTTTAAATATCCTTCACCATCTCTCCATCTACGTTCAGGATCTTGTTTTGTCTGACCAATATAACACTTATTACTATTCTTTTTCGTATGTTTGTATATAATCCAAGTCATATTTTGATTATATCAATCTTTTATTTTAAATTCATTAAAAGTAGCGAGTTCCTAGCACGCTTCCAAAACTGCACTATATACGTGAAATGTCATCCTCGGTCTTTCTAATGTATTGATAGATAACAATTTGACACAATTCCCATTTAATTTCGAAGCAAAGAGATAAAAAACTCGCTTTTTCTCATTTTTTGCTAAAAAAGCAACGATTTGGTAGCGAGTACCTTACAGTGTGGTGAAGCGTTAGGGAGCGAGTTCGCTACTTTTCACTTGTAATTCTAGTCATTTAGAAGATTATTTTCATAAGAGATTCTATATTACTATGACACATCAATTTAATTCAAAAATTGTAATTAATTATGATTTAATCATAATTTTCTATTGAGTTTACATATCAAAGTGGCCAATTTACAAACCTTGATTACTCAACAAAACGATTAACAAATTTTTGAGTAGACTAAAGACTGCTCTGAAGTTACTCAATTTTCGTGTTCCCACCACTTTGCTGTTTCTGTTTTGTTTTAATCAAATTCAATTTTCTCCGGTTTTAATTTGATGGTTTTTCCTCTCATAACTGTTTTCATTATGTAAACGTTAAGACCTTTGCTTTTGGCAATATTTATCAGAGCATTTTTATCATATTCGCTTATTTTTTCTCCCAAGAATATACTTTTCGGAACGATTGAACCGACATTAACATAATAATTATTTGCTTGCCATAATAAAGGATTATAGTTATAGCAAATTAGTCTCCATTCATTTTCATAACTCCACTGGGTCTTTTTTCTACAATATACATTAGGAATCAGCAGAATAAATCTATCTTTGTTTTCTAATGACATTTCCAATGAAACGGATAGCGGATTATACTCTCCATTTTTTTCAAGATAATCTAAAACTAAATCAATATATTGATTACATAATTCGGAAACATTATATTTTTCATTATCATAAATTACCGGCAATAAAGGAGTTTCAAATATTTCTTCTTCATAATTAATTCCATCTAAAAAATCAGTAGATTTAATTATCTTGTTCATCATGTGCTGATGTTGAATGCCTAAATCATTAAGCTCTTTATAATCATATTCTAGTGCAAATCCAGTAGCTAAATTTGCATAATGAGCCCACATAATTTCTTGATTAATATCTGTTGAAAAACATGCAAGTGCAAACGTGCTATTTCCAAAATAAATATTTGGCGAGATATCTCTTTCATAAATGAAATCAACTAATTTATTAATCTGATTTCTTTTAAGCTTATTCTTTTTTAATAAAGAGTTTAGAAAATCGATATTTGCGGTGAGTTTTGTTTTAATATGATTTTTTATTTCTCTAGCAACAAATCTTACAGTAGCATCATAAGGATCATTAAAAGCAACAGGAACAGTGGCAAATAATTCATCGTTAATGAACTGCTCTATGGTGTATTTGTTGATTGGCCTATATCGATAGAGAGGGAAGGAATCATATAGAATTGATACATGTAAGTCAGTATAATTACCATTTTTAATCTTTTTTATTGAGTAACAACTATTCTTTGCAATTTTCATTTTTATCTCCTACAAAACCATACAGTCCCACCATTTTTTCGGTGTTTGTGTTGTATTCCTCACTCAAATTTTAAGGGATTCGAGTTAATCATCTAAATATTTCCAGTGATAGCAACCAGCAGTATTACAATGTGGGCGTTTTGCAATTTTGACCAATATAGCATTCCCATTACTATCACAATCAACAATTAAAGTATGTTTATAGATCATCCATTTCATAGTTTCGACAACATATTAATTAGATTGATATCTTGCCTTATACGGATTCTTTTCATCTAATCTAAGGAAATGTTTTATTAGAAGGTCTGATTTAGGAACCCCATAAATGTTTTCTAATTTAGAATAATCTTTAAAATTCATAAGTGGTGTCCTGTCGCTCAAACAGAAAATACATCTGCAATTATTAATCACTATTCTTTCTGCGATAGCTAATGCCTTCATATCTTTAAATCGTTCAATGCTAAATGTATTGGTTATTTCAATTCGCTTGTCTTTGGCTTCTTTCTTGTTTTCACTTATTATTGATTGAATATCATCGCAAACAAAGATGCGGGTTGTATCGAACATTTTAAAGTCATCAAATTTAATTCTTGATGATTCAAACCCACCAGTCCAAAGATGTCTGGCTGGAATAATCTTTGCATTCCAATGTTTTCTCATTCTGTTTTTTAAGCTCGCTTCAGATTTTCCCACGTAAAATTGACTGTATTCCCCAAGAACAATTAGATAAAGACAATTTTTGTATGAAGATATATCATCAACCTCAATAAAGTGATACTTAGTTACAATTCTTGTTAATTCATCATTAAAATCACTTTTATCAAGTGTTTTAAAATATTCTAAATTATCACTTACATTTTTAACGTATCTATCAATGTCACGAATATACTCTTTATATTTTTGAACACTATATTCATCTTTTCTTTTCCTATGTTCTTTTTCTACTTCCTCAATAAATCCATTCTTAAAGTCTTCAAGATTTAGTTTTGTAGACGATATATCAGATGAAACATATTCCATACCAAAAAAAGACTCATCAGAACAATAATTGGTATACATTTTTGATAAAGCCAAATTGGGTATGACTTTATAATATGAAGTTTTAATATTACGGCATAGCCATCCTGATGTTGGCAAAAAAGAACAATAATCATCAATAAAAACAGGTTCGATAACAATATAGTTTCCAAGAGTAATACCGGAATAATCTTTTTGACCGTCAGTTAGTTTACGAGAATAAACCTCATAGCCATCCCCAATCATTACATCTTTTTTATTCAATGATTCTTTATATTTGCTAGCCACATTTTGATTATATCAATTTTATTAAATTGTTTCATTAAAAGGTAGCGAGTTTCCCTGCACGCCTCTATTTACAAAACAGCTCAAATATTCATATGTGGAAACATGCTTTTAGTATTGAAAATATATCGAATCCCTTATGGTTCTTTGAAATCTAAACTACAAAGCAAAATAAAACTCGCCACAATTGTGCTTATTACTGATGAATCAGTAATTTTGTAGCGAGCATTAACCTGAGTGGTGACCCAAACGGGATTCGAACCCGTGAATGTTGCCTTGAGAGGGCAATGAGTTAAGCCGCTTCTCCATTGGGCCAGTTGGTGGTAATTATACCACCGTTTATATTCATTTAGAAAGAACTTGATTAATTCTTCTATGACATTCCTCTAATCCAAGGACTTGCATCACATAATATAAGTTAGGGGAATTCTTTTTAGTGGTTAAGGTGATTCTTAATATTTCAGCAACATCACCAATCATACCTTTATAGGCTTCTGGATTAGCCTTATAGGCTTTTCTATCGCTTGAGAAGCCAAGAGATTCACCAATAGATTTCATTTGAGAGAACCAAGCTTGTTCATCTTTAGTTATATCTAACTCTTTTAAAGCAGATAAGACTTCTTTAACTTGTTCTAATGAGAATTTTTCATTATAGACTAGTCCATTAGTCATTACATATTCTTCATATAAATCTTTATAGAAGAAAGAGATAAGGTCATATAATCCACCTAATTTCTCATAGTCTTTTCTTGGGTTTTCTTTTTCTCTTTCGATGTTAATAATCTTTTTAAAATATTCAGGATCAGAAGCCACTAAATTATAGAGTTTTTCATCATATTCTTTAGAATATTTTAAAGTCATCTCTAACATTTCTTCTTTAGATTTCTTTGATAAGATTTCTCTAGAGAAGAAATTAAGTTTACCCATATCAAATAAAGCGCCTTCAAGTGACATCTTATCAAAAGAGAATTTAAATTCTTCCATATGTTCAAATTTATGTTCAAAGATCCATTCTTCAAAATTAGAATTAGCGATGGTCATTAAATACATAATAAGAGCTTCACTAGGATAACCATCTTTTAAGAAATAAGAGACCGCTGCTTCATTATCTAATCTTTTAGATAATTTACGTTTATTGCCGTTTTCTCCAATTTTCATAATCACTGGTAAATGCGCGTATTTAGGAGCTTGCCAACCTAAGGCTTTAAATAATTCTAAGTGAATTGGTAAAGAGGCAATCCACTCCTCTCCACGGATAACAGTGGTTGTTCTCATAAAGTGATCATCAACTACATGAGCGAAGTGATAAGTTGGAAGTCCATCGCTTTTAAAGATGACAATATCCATATCGTTTTCTGCGATTTCAAAATTGCCGTGCACTAAATCACTAACTTTGATTTTATGAATATGATTACCAGAAGATTTAAAGCGGATGACGTATGGATCACCTTTTAAGATTCTTTCTTTTCTTTCGTCGTTATTCAAATAACGATATTTCGCAAATGGTCCATAATATCCTGGAATAATTTTGGCTTTTTCTTGTTTGGCTCTAATATCATCAAGTTCTTCTTGAGAGCAGAAACAAGGATAGGCTTTACCTTCTTCTAATAAATGTTTAATTACAACTTTATAGATATCCGCTCTTTCGGATTGAATGTATGGTCCATATTGACCAATTTGATGGTCACCTAAATAGCCTTCGCTAGGCACAATATTAAATAATTTAAGTTGTTCTAATAATTGGAGACCACTACCTTCGATTTCTCTTTTAGTGTCAGTATCTTCTAGTCTTACATAGAAAATGCCATTAGAGTCACCAGCGACTTTATGACACACCATAGAAGTAAATAAACTTCCAGTATGTAAAAATCCAGTAGGACTTGGAGCGAATCTAGTGACCTCAGCTCCACTAGGTAAATTTCTAGGTGGATATCTTTTTTCTAGATCTTCAATACTTTCTTTTACTTCAGGGAATATTAATTCTGCTAATTCTTTATCTGACACCATCTTAGCTTTCTCCTTTTTAAATAATTCTTACAAATTATATTGCATAATCAACTAATTTTGTTATAATAATTTAGCAATTTTGAATTGCAGGCGTAGTTCAGTGGTAGAACACTACCTTGCCAAGGTAGTTATGCGGGTCCGATTCCCGTCGCCTGCTCCAAACGCTAAATTCGACTCGAAAGAGTTGTTTTTTTATTTATTTTCCTCATTTAATTTATTAATAAATTTAATCACGCTTTCTTCATTAAGATTTTTAATGTTTTCTTTATCAAATTCTTTAATGGTCTTATTTAATTCTTTTCTTTTAATGATTTTAAATTGTTCATTATGTCCTTCTATTTTAATAGAGGAATCATTATTGATTACCACTAATCCTTTTAGAAAAGATGTATTTAAGTCGTTAAATAAGGCTAATCGTTTAGCTAGATTAATATTATAGTTAATTGGATTAGCGACAATACTAGTCCCTTTTTTATTTACATTCACTAATTCTTCGCCTTGAAATTTACCTGATAAGACACCAGAAATAGAAAAGACACTGATAATAATAATATATTTATTAGATATCACTAAGTGATCAATTAATCCTTTATTTTTGTCATCAAAATCAATGTGATAATCATTTAATAATAAATAGTCCTTATGTTCACATATCTTACTTAACTTAAAATAAGTTAACTCTCTAGCGTGTTTATTTCGATAGATATTACGGAAATATAGCAAAAGAATTAAAAAAATCACTACTAATACACCGATAATAGCTAGAGAAATATATAAAGTTTGGCTAGTTGATAATAAAATCATGCCTGTATATTAACAAAAAATGACCATTATTTAAAGGTCATTTTAATCAAATATTGTTTCCCCGTTTTTCGCGGCGTTTATAAATCTTAATAATTCACCTTTAGATGTCTTTTTAGATATCTCTGGAAGATTATCAATATCGAAGAATCCAACATCGTCAGTTTCATACTCATGTTCTTTATTTAACTTAGTTAATTTTGCTTCAAAGATTGCGACAAATTCTGGAATAGAAGTTGGAGCTTTAAATGGGGTTCTACTAGTTAGACCCGCAAGTCTAACAATTTCTATATCCGCTCCGGCTTCTTGTTTACATTCATTTTTAGCAGTTTGACTTGGAGAATCATATAAATCCGCCCAACCTCCTGGAAGAGAATAGGCTTGTAAAGCTGCTTCTCTAACCATTAACACCTTAGTTTTGTCCTCATTAAAGATAATAGTTCTAACTGAGATATTAGGAGTTGGATAAATATCCCTTTGGAAATAATTAGGACGATCAAATTTAACTTCTAAAAAATCTTCTAAAAATTTGGTACTTAAATCGTTTAACTCTTTGTAATTAGTTAAGGCGTAAGGATCTTTAGAATAAACAAGTCCAATCTTGCTGATAGATTGAACTTTGAGAATAAAATCGTAAATTTGTTTTGAATCCATTTGTTAACCTATTATTCGGTTACTCCGTCCATGTAGTTTTCAAACACTCTTAAGAAGGATTCTTGGTCTACTGGATCAAGCTGTCCGTTAACCGCAAAGGAGATTCTTCCAGTTTCTTCAGAGACAACAACAGTAACACTATCAGAGATTTCTGAAATGCCTAAAGCGGCTCTATGACGGCTACCATATTTACCAGCAAATGGTTTAGTAGTTGGAGTATAGAAAACACTAGCGGCAACAATTTCATTACCGTGAATAACAACCGCTCCATCATGTAAACGTGTGCCAGGATAGAAGATTGTAACTAATAATTCGGCAGAGACTGGTGCTCTAACAGCAACACCGTTTTTAATGACATCTTGTAAAGAAGTATTCTTTTCAAAAGTCATGATTGCACCAGTTCTAGTTTTACTTAAATTAATAACAGCCTTTTCGATGGTTTTATATAATAATTCTCGGTTATAAATCTTTTCAACTTCCATTTTTCCAGACTTCACTCTACTACCTTTAAATGGGTTAGCAAGGAACTGTCTTAAGTCGCCTAAATTGGTAAATAAAGTAATAGTTACTCCAACTACAGTTAAACCAACACAAGCAATAAAGACATAATAGAGGCAGAATAAATATGTAAGTAATAAAGCGACAAAAGAGATAGAAACAAATAAATATCCAGCAAGACGTTTAACGATTTTGCTATACATTAAGAAAAGGAATCCATACATTCCTATAAGCAACACTAGTGTAATTATAAATTGAGCGATACCACTTTCCCATGCAAACGTCATATTTTCTTACCTCCTATAGTCAACTTTATAATTTTACAATTATTTAAAGTGACTATCAAATTATTACTTAATTTTACTTAAATCTAGTTTCACAATAGTAGGTTCTAAATTAACCTCTTTTTTTGTGAATTTATATTTATGTTTTTTATGATATTTCGCTAATTCAGTTTCTCCTTTTGGAGCAACTTTTAAATAGAGTTTATCACTACTTGGGTCATAGACTCTTTCTAAATAGTGATATCTTAAAAGCATCATAATTAATCGCGATACTTTTTTAGAATTATAAGAGATTAATGTCTTATAAGTAGGAAATTCATTAAACTTAACGGCCTCTTCATCATCTAGACCTACTAAGATTTTATATACTCCCTCTGCTAAAGGATAATAACTATCCTTATTTAAAAGCGATATAGTTTCTATTATTTTCAAATCGCTAGTTTCTAAGACATATAAATTTCTAACTTTTTTCATAAAATCAGTTTACTGATTATAAGCTTAAACTTCAACACGAAAAAGTTTGGTGTAAACTTACTAATGTAGTAAAATAAATATGCTTAAAAAGGAGATATTATATGGGAACACCTCATATCAACGCTGAAAAAGGCGATTTCGCTAAGGTTGTTTTAATGCCTGGAGATCCAATTAGAGCTAAATGGATCGCCGAAACCTATTTACACGATTATAAAGAAGTAACTAATGTTAGAGGTATCTTAGGATTTACCGGATACACCAAAAATAATAAAAGAATTTCAGTCATGGCCTCCGGAATGGGAATGCCTTCAATTGGTATTTATTCTAGTGAACTCTATATGAGTTACGGAGTGGAAATCATCATTAGAGTTGGAACTTGTGGAACATATCAACCTAATATCGAATTAAAAGATATTTTAATTTGTGCAGGTGCCTGTACTGATAGTAATTGGATGAGCCAATATAAATTAAACGGCACATATTCCGCTATCGCAGACTTTGATTTAATGGTTACAGCCTGTGAAGAAGCTAAAAACGCAAAAATTCCTTATCACGGAGGAAATATCTTAGCCGCAGATATCTTCTATGATTATGATCCAAAAATCTGGAAGAGTTGGGCTGCTTTAGGCGTAATGGGCGTAGAAATGGAATCTTATTCCTTATACGCTAACGCTGCTAGATTTAATAAAAAAGCACTATGCTTATTAACTGTTACTGATAGCTTTATCAATCGCGATGAAAGATTATCCGCTGAAGAAAGAGCCTTTGGTCTTTCTAGAATGATTGAGCTCGCTATCGCGACCGCTGAACATTATTGCTAACTAATACTATTAAAAAAGAATGACGAAAAAATTTGAAATGTCATTCTTTTTATTTATAAAAATCATTCATTACATTTATGATTTAGAACAAATTGACTAACAGTAATTGCTTCTTTACCAAAAATTGTCTGAGTGATTTCATGTCCGTCATCATCAAAAAACGTGATTATAACAGAACCATCGTCGTTGAAAATAGCTGTTTTAATATAAGGCAAGTAAACATTCCCGCTATTCAATTCTAAAGGTTTTTCATTTGTTTGATTAAGAAAACCGTTGCAATCCTTTATGTTCGCAAAATCAAATTTCCCATCTTCACGAATAACAACTAGTCTAAATATGTTTTTATCAAGTTTGTTACAATAACAATATTTCATAATATTCATTCATTTTTAATTTTAATTAAAATTCAGCTTTCTAAGTAACCCCACACTACTGGTCTATTATCAGGATTCCAATTTTCACTCCATCCGATAGGTTTTTCTTCTATTTCACAATTAATAATAACTGAATAACATTCAGAAAAAGCATTATCGTAAATTGACGTAACATTATATGGAATCATTATCGAAGAAAGAGAACTGCACCCTTTAAAAGCCTTAACACCTATGGATGAAACCATTTTTCCAATCGACACATATGAAAGAGAAGAGCAATTAGAAAAAGCATAAGAACCAATTGACGTAACAGTATTTGGTATAGTTACCGAGGTTATATAATAATGAGAATCAAGAGAAGATAGCCAAAGGTGATTAAACAAAGCATAAGAACCAATTGACGTAACATTGTTTGGCAAAATAATTGATGAATTATTTCCGAAATAATTAACCAAAGATACTTCAAATCCATCAGAATATGTCACAAATCCGTTTGAATCGACATTAATTTTTGATTCTATTTCATTTGATATAACTTGTTTAGCATAAAGTGCGATAGAACCATAATCGGTTTGTCCAGCACCAATATTTAGAGCAGACTTATTAACTATTTCAACTAATTTTAAACAATATTGGAAAGCGTTGTTGCTAATTGTTGTAACGTTACTACCAAGTGTCATGTATGTGAGAGAGTAACAATAGGAAAAAGCATTTGAACCAATGGATTCAACAGTGTCTGGTATTATGATTGAGGTTAAGGAATAACAGTGTGAAAAAGCGTTTGAACTAATTGTTTTGACATGATTTGGAAGAATAACCGAAGCGAGAGACTCGCAGTAATAAAAAGTGAAATCATTTATTATCTCAACGCTATTTGGAATTGCAATTGAGGTTAAGGAATAACAGTTTGAAAAAGCGCTGCTTCCTATAGATTCAACACTATCAGGAATTATAATTGAGGTTAAGGAATTACAATATCGGAAAGTACCTGATTCGATCGATTTAATTCCTGAAGGAAGCGTTATCGATGCAAGGCTAGTACACGACATAAATGCATTAGCACCAATTGAAGTAACGCTATCAGGAATTGCTATTGACGTAATAAAAGTACAATAATCAAAAGCACCGATTCCAATTGATGTTACGTAATCAGGAATTGTTATTGAAGTACAATTTCCACGATAATCAATTAAACAAACATCATCCTCTGTAACATAGTTTACAAACCCATCAGAATCGAAGTGTAATTTGGAATCTTTCTCATCAGCAATAACCTGATTAGCATAATAGGCAACCATGCCATTATTTGTGCTGCCCACAACAATATCTAAAGAAGATTTATTAACAACTTCAATAAGCTTAACACAATTGAAGAAAGCATTATCACCAATCGAAGCAACATTATGCGGAATGACAATCGACATTAAGTCGCAATTTCTAAAAGCATCGTTTCCAATTGTATTTACACATTCACCTAATATTACAGTCTCTAGAGCGCTTAAACCAAAAGCGCTATCCCCAATTGAAGTAACACTATCGCCTATCTTTGCATAAGAAAGATTCGATTGATAGAAGGCTCTGTTACCAATCGTTTCAACGCTACTTGAAACAAAAAGAGATTTAATATAATAGTTATTCTCAAACGCACGTTCACCAATTGATACAACAGAATTTCCTTCATATAATTTAGGAATGTAAACATCATTAGTAATATTGCCAGAATATCCAGAAAGCAAGCAAGTTTTCAAGACAGTATCAATTTCTGTGAAAGTGAATGTAAATGAAGAATAATGATAATACGCAACTAAATCAGCACTCTCAGTAAATTGGAATGTGTACGGATTTGAATTAGAAACTAAATTGTAATCTCTATCATACCAGCCATCGAATACTAATTCATCAATCGCTTCAGCAGATATTGTAACTTGTTCGTTCAAATCATAGATTCCTCCGCCAGTAACAGTTACTGCATCACCTTCAAAATTAGAATCTAACAAAAGCGTTTCTCCAGTCAAAAACTCCGCTCTAATTTCTGTGTCAACTGAAGGCATAGTGAATGTATAAGGATTCTCATTAGAAAGCAATGATGTTCCTTTATACCATCCATTAAATGAATAGCCAGAATTTGCATTAGCAGTAATAGTAACACTATCCCCAACATGTTTAATGCCACCGCCGGAGACAGTACCCTTTTCTTCATCATCACTCAAAACAGTTAAAACAGGATAATAATTAGTGCAATCCAATGAAATATCCATATTAACGATAGAAAAATCATCTTCACTAATGTTTTCAACCTTAAAATATGTTGGGCTGTCATTATTAAAATTACAAAGCAAGCCGCTTGTAGAAGATGATAAAACACTACTTCCCAATGTAAAATTGCAATCAAAGCCCCATAAAACACGATATTCTTTATCTGATTCAGCACATTTTATTGAAACAGATTCTAAGCCGTGTATAGGATCTAAATTATAGAAATAACCACCGGCTTTAATTATATGCCACACAGAGGAAGAAGATCCGCCTGCTAAAGAATTATATTCAAATTCAATATCATTTTTATTATTAGTTATAACTGTAGCTTGTCCGCTATATCCAGTCGTTTCACCACCAGAGAAGAATTTATTTTTAGAAGAGTTGAACGTAATTCCATAAGGTTGTTCATAAGAACTAAGCGTAAAAATATTATCATTTGCAAACATTACCGAAAAAGCGCAAGCAATAGATGCTGTGGCGGTAGCAAGAATCAATAAAATCTTTTTATTAAACATAAAAACACCCCTTAAACAATTGAATATTTTAGAGAGAGAGAGAGAGAGAGTCAAGCACTCTTATTATAAGAGTGCCAAAAAGTTCGATGTAATCAATACATTTTAATTAGAAATAGATATAGATATAAAAAATCGAATTAATACATCTGTAATTTTGTTAATCGTATATTTTAATTGTTATCCTTAATTAGTTTAACAAATTCATCTTTGCTAGGAAGAATGGTCTCATATTTAGCTGCAAATATTTGATTATTATCTTCGGGTAAAGTAAGTCTTACAATTGCGTCATCCTTATCTTTGCATAATAAGATTCCAATAGTTTTGTTTTCGTCTATAGTTTTTATAAATCGATCATAATAATTGACATACATTTGCATTTGTCCAATGTCTTGATGTGTCACTTCACCTATTTTTAAATCTATAATCACAAAGCATCTAAGGAATCGATTATAAAAGACAAGATCAGCATGATAATGTTTATCATTAAACGTTAGCCGCATTTGTCTTTTTACAAATGTAAAACCTTTGCCAAGTTCTAACATGAAATATTGAATTTTATTCAAAATTTCTGTTTCTAAGTCATTTTCGGAATATCTTTCTTTTTCGTCCAAATCGAGGAACTCTAATACAAATGGTTCTTTTAAAACATCTATAGGTTTTTCAATTATATGACCTCTTCTGGATAAATCTAAAACACCTTCCTTGTCTCTTGATAGGGATAGTCTTTCGTATAAACAAGAATCAATTTGCCGTTTTAACTCTCTAAAACTCCAATTAGAGTTATAACATTCAATTTCATAAAATGATCTTTCATTTGGATCCTTTATTCTCATAAGCAATATATATGATGCCCAATTTAGAAAGAATCGATGTCCATCACTTGTAATTGGATAATTATCAAAAATATCATTAATTTTAGATTGGTCAACCAGCGGTTGCCCAATTTGTTTTTTGCTATTGTTGTAGGATAATGTTTTTGTCTTAAAATTATTTATAATTTTAGATTGGAGAAACACTGTTTCTCTTTTTTGATATACCAAAAAGAATTTTCTAAATAACTTAAGGTTATGAACAGAATATCCTTTTCCAAATTCTTTAGATAATTCAATGGATAATTGATATAACAACTCTGTACCATATTCTGCTCTATTTAATCCTTTCTGTTCTTGTTCCACTATACGTCTTCCTATCTCATAATAGGTATAAACCATCGCAATATTGATTGAAGTCACTACTCTTTGTTTAGCAGAGTTGACCAATTCTTTAATTTCTCTTATAAAGTTTGTGTCGATATTTAAATTCATAAAAAGCCCTCTATTATATAAAGACGGCGATTTTTCGATTTTTTTGCAAAAAATTTTTGTAATTCTGCTTACTGTCATCAATAAATATCTAAGATATTTAAAAAAGGGGCTGTTAAGAAACCTGTGAAGTAAAACAGCTCTTTTTTTATTTTTTTAACTCATTTTAATTACTTTTTATCATTTTATTATTTTTCCTTCAGTTGCTTTTAGTAGGAATTGTAATTTATGGTTTCTTAACAGTTTATCTGTTAAGTGTGATAAGACAAATGTTTAATTAAAACTTATACTAAAGTATAAATAATAGGTGATTTTACTTGTTTATTAACAGTTTATCTGTTAAAAAGTAGAATTGGTCATAAGAAAAAAGGGCTAAATCAACCTTGCAGGTTTCTTAACAGCCCCTTAATTTATTATGTGGCGCGCCATGAAGGACTCGAACCCTCAACTTCCAGATTCGAAGTCTGACACTCTATCCAGTTGAGTTAATGGCGCATACCACTATATTAAACACTTTTACGTTTGATTTTTCTATATAAGATTAATAAAGAATTAATAACCATTAATACAGTTAATCCAGTATCTGCTAATACAGCTAACCACATTGGAATAAGTTCGCCCTTTCCTAATAGGCTAGTAATAATAGCGGCTAACTCTACTCCAATTTTCACACTTAAAGCAAAGATGATATTAAATACTGAGGTGTGTCTAGCGATCTTAGCGATTCTAATTGAATCATAGACCTTCATTGGCTCATCATTCATGATCACGACATCTGCGCTTTCAATCGCTGCGTCACTACCAATTGCCCCCATAGCAAAGCCAATATCCGCTCGTTTAATAGAAGCAGCATCATTGATACCATCTCCAATAAAACCAGTCGCGTATTTATTAGATAACTCTTTTTCTAAACATTCAATCTTTTGATCAGGAAGTAAAGATGAATAATATTTTTTAATTCCAAGTTCATTACATAATTTTTGAGTGTTATGTTCTTTATCTCCGGTAAGAAGGACAACATCGACGCCACTATTTTGAAGCGAAGAAACTAACTCTTTACTGCTCTCTCTAACTTCATCAGAAATCACTAAGTAGCCAATATATTTGCCATCATATACACAATAGACAACCACACCATTTTCATCGACTTCTTCAAACTCGATTTCATATTCATTCAAGAGCTTAGAATTACCGATTAAGACCATATCACCTTTATATTCAGCACACACCCCTAATCCTGCTAATTCTTCAAAATTTTCGCTCAAAACACTGCTTTTTTTAAGTTTTGCAATAGTTTTTCCAATCGGATGATTACTTAAAGATTCAACGCTAGACATCACATCAAGTAAGAAATCTTGCTTCACTCCAATAGGAACAATTTTACTAATTTCAAAGACGCCTTTAGTTAAAGTCCCGGTCTTGTCAGTCACTAATTTTTCCATACGATTAAGTTCATCAATATAGTTAGTGCCTTTAAAGACAATACCGTTTTTACTGGCTAATCCTAAAGCCGCAAAATAGGCAAGTGGAACAGAAATAACAATCGCACAAGGACAAGCTACCACCATCATCTTAAGTCCTAAAATAACCCAGTCTTTCCAGTTATTAGTAATTGCTCCTCCAATAATAGCGACAAGCAAAGAAACAATAAACACAATTGGGGTATACCATTTAGCGAATCTAGAAACAAATTCATCGGCTTTAGATTTTTTAGCACCACTATTAGAGATTAAATCAATAATCTTGCTAACTGCAGAGTTTTGATAAGTTCTAATAACTTTTAAATTTAAAGTGCCCTCTTTTAATAAATAGCCGGAATATAATTCCATTCCTTCTTTTGCACTTACAGGAACAAATTCACCAGTTAAACTAGAAGTGTCAACTTGTCCGTCTCCAGAAATAACTATCGCATCTACTGGAATATATTCTCCAGCGGTGACCACAATCATATCATTGACGTCAAGCATTTCGGGAGAGACTTCTTGAATTTCTCCATTAACTAATTTAGCAGCGTGCTCAATTCTTAAATTGACCGCTCTAGCAACAGCTTCTTTAGATTTATTAGTGGCAATACCTTCAATGATTTTACCAACTTGATATAAAGTTACCACCATTAAAGCTTCCATAAAGAAGTGAGGTTCATGAGCGATAATTGCCACAATAAATGCCCCTACAGTACATAACGTAATTAATAAAGATTCATCAATTGGATTTTCTTTATGAGCAATATGAAGAATTACTTTCCAAGTAACATCATAAGTTAATAAAACAATACCAAAAGCGTATAAGCCAAGTTGAATATAGAATTGCTCATGAGTTAACGCAATAGAGCACACTAAGATAATAGTGACACCTATTAATACTCTAGCTAAGGTATACCAGAAGTCTTTATTAAAGATCTTATATCTTTTCTTTTCTTTGGTCGCATCTACAATTTCAATTGGATCAGATTCCACTTCAGCAATTGATTTTAAAATTTCATCGATAGTTAATTCTTTATCTTTATATTCAATAAATAATTTATCTTTAGCAAAATCAATAACTGCATTATTAATAGCAGGATGTTTATTTAAATGCTTCTCACTTTTAAGTGCGCAGTGCGCGCAATCAAATCCAGTAATATGATAACTTTTTTTAATCATGATGTTCTCCTTCTAAAACGTGTTCATATGTAATTTGCATGATTTGCTTTACATGTTCATCTTTTAAAGAATAATAAATCTTTGTGCCTTCTTTTCTTGCTTTCACAAAGTCACCATCTTTTAAATCTTTTAATTGGTGAGAAACTAAAGACTGACTACAACCAATTTGTAAGGCAATATCATTAACGCATTTTTCAATTAAATGATGAGGATCACTACTAGAAGTATCTAATTCATCTAATAGGCAAAATAAAATTTTAAGTCTAGTCGCATCCCCTGCTAACTTTAAGGTATCTTGCATCTTATTTATTACGTGTTCATTGATATACATAATTGCTTACCTCGAGTATATTATATGAACATCTATTCATATTTGCAACAATAAAAATGAACAATCATTCATATTTCTCTGATTGTCCACTTTTTTCTATATAAATTTATATGATATTAATTTATCTTTAAGATAATTTAATTCTAATTCAAAATATGGTTCATTATTTAATAATTTTTTAAGAAAGATTTTATCTCCTTCCCATAATTCTAAGGAGAATAAATCACACTTTTTAATCCATTTTAATGTCCCTTCATCACATTCGATGAGTTCGCCTTTAAAGTCATTAACAACGTATAAATGCATTAACTCGGATATATCATCATAATTAAAATGAATTAGCCCTTTTTTACTATAAGAAATTACATCTAGTCCTGTTTCTTCTTTGATTTCTCTAATTAACGCGTCTTCTGGAGTTTCTTCTTTTTCTAAATGACCTCCAACCCCGATCCATTTATTAGCGTTAATATCATGCTTCTTTTTGTTTCTTAAAAGCATAAGATAAGAGTTATCTTTTTCTATATACGCAAGCACAGTTTCTTTTTTAATATTCATAGTTTCTTTTATTTTAAATAAAAAGGCAGTTTTTGTTAACTGCCAATTCTAGGTTTATTGGAGCACCTGACGGGAATCGGACCCGCGTATTCAGCTTGGGAAGCTAACGTTCTACCATTGAACCACAGATGCGTGCTTAATATTTATATAATAAATAGATTAAGAATTCAAACGTAATGATTTAAACTTTTCTTTTATCTCTATACTAAATCTAAACGAATCGCATATTTTAGAAATGGTTTTTAGTTTTAATTTTTTATCGTCTAAAGTAGTTAATAAATTAAACACCTCTTCTGGATAATTAATCGCAATGCTTTGAAGTAACCATGCTTCTGACATCATCACCATATATTCATCATTCTCTCTTAAATATTTAAATATGTTTAATATTTCTGGATCATTATAAAACTTTAATCCAAAGATATAAGAAAACCTTCTTGTATATAAATGCTTGTTGTTATAGTGAGATAAAAAGAAATCCCAATATAAATCAAAACTACATTTTTTAAGGCTATTATTAATCGTATCTGTTATTGCCCATGACTGAGCGTATTTAATATTTTTATCTAAAAAATCTAATTGCTCTTCAATGGTCTTACATCTTTTAAGACCAATTCCAAAATAGATAAAATCAATTTCTAAGTGTTTTGATAAGACAAATTCATCTAGTTTTAACTCATTATCCAAAGTGTGTTCTTTTATAATGTTTCTTAAAACGGGATTCTTCACTCCGATAGTGATATAACCACTATTAGAGAGGCGTCCAGCAAATTCAGCGTGTTTGTTATCTCTAATAGAATATAAATAATCTAATAATTCTTTATAAGTCATATATGAATTATAGCAATGAAAAATCCCCATTAGAAGGGGATTAATATTTGAGTTTGGTGGGTACTGACGGGATCGAACCGCCGACCTTCTGTACGTCAAACAGATGCTCTCCCAGCTGAGCTAAATACCCAACCCACTGTTATCTAACAGCGATACATATTATATCTTTAATATAAATAAAAAGTAAATACTATTTTTCGAAAAATAAAAATGGCAATAGCCATTTAAATTTACTTGCTGGTGCCGACTATCGGAATTGAACCAACAACCTACTGATTACGATTCAGTTGCTCTGCCAGATTGAGCTAAGTCGGCAACTAAACCGCTTTATTCTAACGAAGTATATTTTTTATTTCAATATTTTATTTATAAGAATATATCTTTATTTTTATATTAGACTCTATTATGTTTACATAATAAGAAAAATACATCAAATGTATCTTAATTATATAGGTTTATATTGATTACTAATTTGGGTAATCCATGAAATAAGAGAATTGAATAGAATATTGGCCTTCATTAATGAAGTAATCACCGGTTTTATTATAAATACGGCCTAATGCATCTCCCATTTCGTTCCAGTTTGGAGTTTCAGTTTCTTCATAACATCTTACTAATAAAATGTTATTAATTTTCTTAATTCAAAAATAGGTTAGTTATATTATTAATGTAGGCAAACAAAAATGAAGATTCAAAAATATGTTGATAGCTTTATTTCTTTTGAAAACAAAAAGATTGTTTTAGTTGGTGGAACTTCAGGAATCGGATTAGAACTATTAAAACATCTAGTGTCTTTAAAAGCGCAGATTATTCTTTTCGCTATTGAAAAAGAATTATCTGAGAAATTAAAGGAGCAATATAACTTATTAGATGTCTTTTATTATGACCAATCGAGTTTTGAATCAATTGAAAAGGCAATTGACGAATTATTAGACAAACATAATGACTTTACCACGATTATATTAAATGCTGGAGTGTTAGGCTTATCACATATATTAGATAACGGATATCCTGCCACAATTGGAATTAATTATATTGGTAACCGCTACTTCATTGACTATATCTCTCCAAAACTTAAAAACAATGTTCGTTTTGTTATCGCTGGATCATTTGCAGCGGGACTTTTCTTTAAAAAGAATTTAGTTTTAAAATCTGAACACATATCAACATTTGACCAATATAATATTTCTAAAGCTTATTTAGAGGCATATTTCTATCATTTAGCTACAACTAGACCATATCCAAATCTTGAATATGTTTTAGCAGAACCAGGTCTTACTAACACCACTATTATCCATAACTTTAATAAAGTAGTGAGGTTTTTAGGATATTATTTCTTAAAATGGTTTTTCCATTCGCCAAGAAAAGCAAGTTTAGGATTATTATTAGGGATTTCTGATAAAGCCAAAAACGGAGATTTTATTTCTCCAAGAGGTCTATTTAAATTAAGCGGATATCCTCAAATAAGAAAAACTCCCAAAGGAAGAAGACGAACTTATTTATTTAAATAATTGGTGCCGACTATCGGAATTGAACCAACAACCTACTGATTACGATTCAGTTGCTCTGCCAGATTGAGCTAAGTCGGCAAATTCCTCTAGATTTATTTAATCTTCTGAGGTTTTTTATTGATATAAGTACAGAATTTAATCTTATACCCATTATCTTCTATTTCTTCACTTTCCTCTTTCAATTCAAAATATGGATCTTTATCTAAGTTAGGGAAGAATAATTCCGCTCCTCCAACTGCGTCCACTTTTGTTAATAAAACTTTATCAACATATGGAAGAGTCTGTCGGTAAATTGAGGCTCCTCCAATAATATAGACATCTTCTTTATTAGCGTGCTCCCCAATTAATCTTAAAAATTCATCAAAGTCATGGACATTCTCCACTCCTTCGTAATTATGAGTTTCATCTTGACTTAAAACAATATGGGTACGATTTTTTAAAGGTTTAGAATTAGGGAAAGATAACAAAGTATTTTCTCCCATCGCCACAACATGATTTAAAGTTGTTTCTTTAAAGAATTTCATATCTCTAGGAAGAGAAAATAATAGGCCGTTACGTCTACCAATACCCCATTTTTTATCAACACATAAAATTGTAATAATCATAATTAAATCGCCACCGGAATCTTTTTATCTAAAGGTTCATATTCATAATCAATGAGTTTAAATGAATCTACAGTGAAATCATAGAAGTTTTTAATATTTGGGTCAACCCAAAGTTTAGGAGCTTTGTGTTGAGGCTTGGCAATTACTTCTTTAACAATATCAATGTGTCTATCATAGATATGCGCATCAGCAATAACGTGTACTAATTCTCCGGCTTTAAGTCCAGAAACTTGGGCAAACATTATTAATAATAAAGAATATTGCAAAACATTCCAGTTATTCGCTGTTAACATATCATTACTTCTTTGATTTAATATCCCGTTAAGAGTGTCACCACTAACATTAAAAGTCATAGAGTAAGCACAAGGATATAGATTCATTTCATGTAAATCTTCAAAATTATAAATATTAGTTAATATTCTTCTAGATTGAGGATTATGTTTTAAGTCATATAACACTCTATCGACTTGGTCAAACATTCCTTCTTTATATTGGTGTTTAATTCCAAGTTGATAGCCATAAGCTTTTCCAATTGAACCAGTTTCATCTGCCCAGGAATCCCAAATATGACTTTTTAAATCATGAATGTTATTGGATTTCTTTTGCCAAATCCAAAGAAGTTCATCTAAGCATGACTTAAAAGCTGTTCTTCTTATAGTAAGAATTGGTAATTCTTCTTGCAAATTATATCGATTAACAATGCAGAATTTTTTAATTGTATGAGCAGGGGTGCCGTCTTCCCAGTGTGGTCTAACATCTAATTTCTCATCGGAAAATCCATTCTCGAGAATGTCTTTCATGTTTTGCACAAAGATTTGATCCGCTTTTGACATAATTTGGCCTCCGGCATATAACGCTAGTATTATATCGTTTTATTAACGATAATTGCTACAATAAATATAGATTTTATTTAGTAACTAATTGACTATATTTTTAACTTCTACTTTAGAAATTCTCACATTATAAGATAAATCTACTACTACAATTAAAATTGAAATAACACTAGTGACATACCACCACTTCTATAAGTGTTACTAATATGTCACAATGCTTGTTTAGGGTGAATATGTAGTGAAATGACGATTATCCATTTGATCATACTGTCATTATTTTGATACAAATTGCACATTTTAGACATTTTTATTAACTTCAATTTGCACTTTTTTTGAATATATTTGCCATTCAAATTGCACTTTTTTTGAGATTTGCTATAATGTATTTGAGGTTTTTATAATGGAAAGAATAGCATTAGAAAAAATTATAAAATGGAATAATTCCACACCAAGAAAACCACTTATTGTTTATGGCGCTAGACAAGTGGGAAAATCTTATCTTATTAAGGATATTTTTGCAGAGAGATATTATAAGGACAATTATATCTACATCGACTTAAAAGAAGATAATGTCATCAGAGATTATATCCTCTATGGAGGAAGTAGGAATGACGCTATTGTCAGTGCTAAAGCAATCGTTGAATATCTATCTTTGCGATATCAAAGAAAAATAGATAAAAATACACTATTAATTTTTGATGAGGCACAAGAATGTTTGCCAATTATTACTTCACTAAAATATTTCAAGCAGGACTACCCTGAAATTCCTGTGATTGTATCTGGTTCTATGGTAAGCATAAAAATCAAAAGAGAACAAGCTAACAACAATCAACATAAGAAAGAAAATTTCTTCTTCCCTGTTGGTGGAAACACTACTTTTGTATTATACCCAATTTCATTTGAAGAATTTCTCATGAACTATAACAATATGCTATATGAATCAGTTAAAAATGCTTATTTAAATAAAGAACCTCTTCACAACTCTATACACGAACTAGCAATGGAGGCTTTATACAATTACCTCTTAGTAGGCGGAATGCCAGAAACTGTTGCTCAATATCTAAATGATAAAGATTTGTTAAAAGCAAGAGAAAACAATGTATCAATTTTTAATGATTATTTGTCAGATATGAATTTATATCAAGCCAGCAGCGAATCAATTATTAGATCCAAAATCATATTCGAAAGTATTTATGATCAGTTGGACAAGGAATCAAAGAATTTTAAAAGTTCTTTGGTGGCACCTGGACTTAAATCAAGGGATATCAGGAGCCCGAAAGATTGGTTGACGCTAGCAAATATAGTTTATCAATCCAAACAAGTGAAGGAAAAGGTGACATTTCCTTTAAAAGAAGATAATGAAAATAATTATCGCTTATATTTATTTGATAACGGCTTATTCACATATCAATCAAAAATTAATATGGCAAATTTCTTTGATAGAAATATTCAAAATACTTTATCAGGCATATTGTTTGAAAACTATGTCGCTACAGAACTTATGTCTAATGAGATTCCTTTATTTTATTGGAAAGGGAAGAATTCATCTGAATTCGAATTTTTGATTGAATGTAATAATAGAATCATTCCAGTGGATGTTAAAAAAGGCACTGGTTCTCTTACTTCATTAAAAAATTATCGTGCGATTAATAAATTAGATTTAGCTATAAAAATATCAAAAAATAATTATGGCTACGATTCAGAAAACAAAATCCTCGCCATTCCATTATATGAAGTTTTTATGTTAATAAAGGATATAAAAAACAATAATTTGTAGGATGAAAATAAATAAGATATAAATAATCTCTATATAGATTAACCGTATCGTTTAACGCTATTTTTTTGTCTAACATTTTCCCTACTGGATATATCTTATCATCCCAAATAGTACGTCAGCTTTTTAGAATAAAAGGTAATTGATTCAAGTGAACAATCTGCTATGTTTTATGTTTTATATATAAGTAAAAAAACAGAACTATATTGATATTCTAGTTTGCATTAACCATTCATAGACCATTTTAACCATATACTCGCATTAACTTTCATGAAAAAACCCTCCATTTTATTGTACCGGAATGGTCCAATTTTTTAGGGGGGATTTCAATGAATTGGTGCCCGGGGTCGGACTCGAACCGACATGGCTGTTAACCGATGGATTTTGAGTCCATTGCGTCTACCAATTTCACCACTCGGGCATTGGTAATATTATATTACTAATATGATATTAAGATAAAGACTTAATTTGATTGTTCTCTCCACTTTGGAACTAATGAATATCCATACTTTTTTTGATTCTTAAACGTGATTATTAAAGTTTGTATAGCGGATAAAGTCTCAGCGATAACAATAGATAACCAAATCCCATCCACTCCCATGATTAATGGCAAAGTCATGACTGCAACAACTTGATATACTAAAGTTCTGCAAATAGAAATAATAGCGGATATAACCCCATTATTAAGCGCAGTAAATAAAGCACTACCAAACATAGAAAACCCTGCAACAAAATAACAGACAGAATAAATCATCATCGCTCTAGTTGATAAATCTAATAATTCTGGGTAGTTATTAGCGAATATCATTGATAAGGGTCTAGCTAAGACAATTGATAAAGTAGTCATTAATATCCCAGAAACTGCAACTATATCAAAGCTCCGTTTAATTACATTAGATAATTCAGGTTTATTTTTTGCCCCAAAGTTATAGGCAATAACAGGAGATATCCCCATGGAAAATCCTGAATAAACAGAGAAAAATATGAAGCAAACATATCCGATAATGCCATAGGCTGAAACACCAACTTCGCCAATATATTTTAATAACTGCATATTAAATAATATGGAGATAAGACTACTTGAGACATTACCAACAAATTCACTACTCCCGTTAGTGATACTTTTAAAAATGTCTTTAATATCAAATTCAGCTTTTCCTAATCTAATTAAATTTTTCTTTCTTAAAAAGAAATATAACATTGGTCCAACAGTAGAAATAAACATTCCTGCTAAAGAGGCAAAAGCCGCTCCAGCAGAGCCAAAGCCGCATAAGCCAACTAAAATATAATCTAAAAACATATTTACTAATCCAGAAGATAAAGAAAAGACAAAACCAAGAGAGCTAGTTTCATTTACTGAAAAGAAACAGTGAAAATAACCCTGCATCATAAACAAAACAACACCTGCCATCATAATGCGACCATAAATTTCCGCATTATCAATCATCTCTTTAGAAGTGTTAATTGAGTTAATTCCTGCAAACCCTTGAGCAATTGGACGAATAGTAAAAAAGAAAATTAATCCCAAGATTATTCCAGAAATAAGAGTGGTATATGTAATTAAAGAAAAAGTTTTGTTAGCTTTTTCTATTTTCTTTTCTCCAAGATATTTAGATACTAAGGCCGCTCCACCGGCTCCAAACATAAAGCCAACACAAGCCACAATCATAATAATTGGGAAAATTAAATTAACTCCCGCAAAGGCACTAGAAGAAGCATAATTAGATAAAAAGAAACCGTCCACTATCCAATATATTGAAGTGATAAACATCATTAAAATTGGAGAGATAGTAAACCTCAATATTTTTTTATATGTGAAATGATCTGATAGATGAATTTTTGTCATATTTAATAAGAAAACGGTTTAAAACCGTATTATTTGGTGTGGCTAAGAGGACTTGAACCTCCATGAATTACTTCACTAGCGTCTGAAACTAGCGCGTCTACCAATTCCGCCATAGCCACATATTAATTACAATATGGAAATGTTTCTTTTCTTATTTTCTTCCTCCTGAACTTTCATATAGTTCACTTTGTGGTATTTAGTGTATGGCAAAGAATCGACAAACTCAATCTCTTTAGGAATAGCCCAAGAAATTAATCTTCTTTGACATTCCGCAATTATGCGATCTTTATTCTTGTTTTTAGCCACTATTATAGCTTTAGCAGCGTGAATTAATTTCTCATCTGGAATTTGAATCACACAAACAGCGCTAATCCCTGACATTGAAGAAATAACTGCCTCAATCTCGCTAGGGAAAACAGCTACTCCAGAAACTTTAATCACTCTTTTTTTACGAGCTTTAAAGTATAGGAAACCATCACTATCGATATAGCCAACATCGCCAGTTTTTAAATAACCATCTTTAGTGTAGACAGTTTTAGAAGATTCTTCATCTTTAAAGTAACCAAGCATGTTGTTATCGCTTTTAATAGCAATCTCTCCAATTTCTCCTGGTTTTAAAACTTTATTATTATCATCTAAAATATGAAAACTAACTCCAGAAATAGGATAGCCAATTGAGCCATATTTATGATGCCTATGAGTATTTACACAGCACACCGCTAAAGCTTCAGTTAAGCCATATCCTTCAAATAAACGACACTTAGATTTTCTTTTAATCATTGTCGCATCAAAAGCTTCTTTAATCGCACTATTTAAACTATCCCCACCAGAGAAACAACTACCAAGCATTTTTAAATGTTTGTTCTTTGTAAATGATTTATCATTTAATAATGCTTTAAATACTGTCGGGACACCACATATACAAATCGCATTTTTGCATTTATTCATCATTTTGCTGACCATTTTACTAGAGAATTTAGGAATAAGCACCACACCAAAAGAATTAGCAAGTGGGGCGTGCATGGTCATACATAAACCAAATCCGTGAAAGCTAGGAAGAACCGAGATTAATGACTTACCAATAAATTGGTCTGGGGTCATACACATAATCTCACTAATCCTGCTCGCGGTGAAATTAAAACTACGTGAGCTTAAACAAATGGTCTTACTTTCTCCAGTTGTAGATGCACTATGAAGAAGTACACTAGTCTCTTCTTTTGCTAGAGGAACTTCTAATCCATCAATCTTGATACGTTTTAAATCATCATAGAAGAAAAATTTCTTTTCTTTTCTAAGCATCTTAGTGGCCCACGAGTTTCTTATCTTATATGCCCGCTTTTGATAATGAGGTAAAAAGCTTTCGGCTTGGCACACCACTATATGTCCATTAAATTTTCGATATTGAATTAATTCGTTATAGACTTTTTGATCAAATAAAAAGGCGAGCTTACTATCTGCATCATCATAAAACTTTTGCATCACTTCACAAGGTGAATTAGGGTGCACCATATTAGCGATCGCCCCAATTTTATTAATCGCATAAAATAAAATGATAGTTTGAGGAATATTAGGTAAAGATACTAAAACGGTTTCGCCTTTTTTGATTAAGAATTGGTTTTGAAGTATCGCTGCCATTTCATCAATTTTTTCTAATAGCTTAGCAAAAGATATTTTACTATTAAAATAGTAAATCGCAGTTTCTTTAGGGGCTTTTTCTGCTCCTAGTTTATATGCTTGATATAGAGTTACATCTTCTAGCATATTAGATAAATACTCCTATTAACATAAATATACCAGTAAATATCACTTCGTGAGCAATGTAAATTATTAAGGTGTGTCTTCCTAATAAGCAAATTGGTTTTTCCCAATTTCCTTTTTTAGAAATAATACTTTTTTTATCTTTATAGAAATAACGAGCAAATATCACGCCTAAAAATAAGAAAATGATATAAGGAAATAAAGGTAAATAATCTCCAACATATCCTGCTTTAATTGGATTAAACGGACAATAGAAAATAGAAGTTAAAGGATTATAAGATCCATCATTATATGCGTTATATGTCATAGTGATTAATACATAGAATATGATTAATAATCCGACCACAAAAAATAAATCTTTAGTCTTTAACTTTTGACATAAAGCATATAGCAAAATAGATAAGGCAATAACACCTAAGATATTGATATCAATAATCACCACTCTAGAGCCAAATAAGGTTGTTAACTGTAAGATATGTGTTCCTAAAGTGACAAATAATGATAATCCTAATAACAACATTCCTCTTTTATAGTTATTTCTAGATAAATGACACGATATCCCGCACGTAAACATAAATAGGAATAGAACAATTTGACGAACAACTAATCTTAATTCACTATTCCAATACCAAGTAAGAAATCCACTTGAATAGTGAAAACAATAATAATTGATAAACCACATCAAATGATCAAAGACCACTAGTAAAATAAGAAATCCACGAAATAAATCAATCTCATGGATACGAGATTCAAATCTAGATAAATACTTTTCTTTAAGCTTTCCCATAATTGAATAAGTCTCAATTATGTTATCACACCAGTACACAAAGATAAATAAAAAGGAAGCCCCATAGGTGGTCAGCCTATAAGGCATCCTAATCACAAAAATAAATGCTAAAATTTATCTTCTTGAAGAAGCGAGAGCGCCTACACGTTTAAATGATAATGAGCGTTCCCCTTTTCGAAGGGGGGCAACATAAACATTTCCGCGTGAATCAACTTTCAAACTCATCGGTTCTCTTATTTTTGATTGCGATGGATTTTTTAATTCTTTTTCTAAATCAGACAATTTCATTTTTGTCCTCCTTTCAATTATATTATATTATCTAACTCATAATATTTTCTAATTGAAAATCTTATAAATTGTAATTCATCTAATATTCCAGCCAATTCAACAAATAAATAGCCTTTTAGAAACGTATTAATTACTCGAGGCATTATTTCTGAAGCAAAAACGTCATCGACAACACGGTAATCAACATATTCATAGCATAATGGTTCCAAATTCCTAATTACATTAAGATAATGAGTAACAAAGAAATTAAGATAATCATCTTTTTCAGTAATATTAAGATTTAAATTGATAAATGAAATATTAGCTTCAATAATGTCAATCAGGTTATCCGTAAAACTCTTGCCAGTACTATTTGGAGTGTTTATTAAAGTTAAATAACTAAAATAATATGAGTTTGGATCCTTTAGATAATTAGATTTAATTAAAGAAAAATTATAGATTGAATCTAAATCATGAATAACATCCTCAACAAAGTTGTATTGTATGCTACTTGTGATTTTGCTATATTTTTCCAAACATTCAAACATTTGATTTTTAAGATCATCATCCTTATCTTTCCTATAATGAAGGTAACTAGAAATTGAAAAACCAAATGTGAATAAACCTAAGCCGATTGTGACTGCAACGATTGATGAATAATAAAATATAGAATATTCAGCGGAATCTAAAGAAAGATATCCATATTTCAAAAGTTGTGTTAAAACAATCCATAACGCTATTCCTGTTAAAAGAAATAGAACTCCAATAATTATAGTGATAATAATTAATCGGCCAAGCCAAGATTGTCTTTTCATTGTTAATTTTCTTTCTTCTTACGGAATAAGAAATATCCACCAATAGCCGCTAAGCTAACAGAAGAGATAATTACAATAGCAATTACTGTGCCTGAATTCTTAACGCTTTTCGCTAGTACATTAATAAGACCTGAAGCAAACGGAGAATCTGCACCATAAGTGAATGTTTCACCATTAGCTTTAGCCCAGTTGTTCAATCTAGCTCTAGCAGCTGAATAATCATCAGAATATTGGAAAACATTCTTTTGAGCATCAGTTAACGCTGCATAAGCTGTCTTCATAGCTGAATAGTTTGAAGCACAGTTAGAAGTTGTGATATCACCCTCATATGCTGGATCGTTCATTTTTAATGAAGTATTAGCAAATGAAGCAACTGCTGTCTTAACAGATGAACCAGCCATCTTAAACAAAACAGGGTGTGCAGTACCACTTGTTGCGGTAGTACTGCTTGCAGCATAACTTGCATACGTTGAGAATCTTGGAGAACCTAAGTTATAACCAAGTACTCTAGTAGAATCATTCAATGTTACAGACATTAAATTGTCGGCAAACTCAATAGTCCACCATGCATTATCACCAGCGTCACTTAATGTTGAATGATCAACTAAATAGTTGCTGTTGCTTCCTGAGATATATTTATCATTGCTGATATCATAGAAAGCATATTTGCCGTTACCATCACTTAATAATGTGACAACAACAGCACCAGCAGTTGCTGCACCACTTTGAGTAATGGTTGTTTTGTCGCTGTTAAACGCATCTGTAGCATCAACCCATGTACGATATGTTGATGATCCACTTCCAGTAACATCAGACATAAGTCTCTTACCGTGGGTATTGTTTTCAACACCGACAACATATGATTCACCAACAACTAAACCAGATGTGCTTGTAACTTTGTTGTATCCAACAAACGCAGCAACAGTGATCGAATAAGTTGTTGAAGCAGTTGTGCTGTCTTCGTTGGTATATGTAACAGTAACAGTTGTATCGCTAGTTGCCAATGTCGCACCATTTGCAGGTGAGAATGAACAATCAGAAATAGCTAAAGCATGAGCTGTACTATCTTGTTCATATCCAGTAATAACTAAACCGGATGTATTGAGTTGTTCGCCTTCAACATAAGATGTTTTAGCACTACTTGCATTAACAGATATAGTCTTAATTGTAACAACATAGACATTCATATCAGTAATTGATGTGTCAGTGTATGTTAAATAAGAAACTGTTAATGTTTTAGTACCAGTTGTTGATGTATCAAGTGTCCAAGTAGCAGCTGATGTAACATCATCATATGTACTATCGGTGTAATTTAAGCGCGCTTGGAAACCGGCGGCAGCTGCGGCTGTAGCATCGAATGTTGAATCTTTAATAACATTTTTATTTGCCCCAGTTGAATAAACAGAGAAACTTGAAACAGTTTTCGCAGATTCTAAGGTCATACCATTAGTACCATCAGTTTTTCCGGAATATGTTCTAATTTGAGAACTGTTTGCATACCAAGCAAGATCACGTCCGCTGGAACCTTTAATAATTCTTGTACCACTAGCCTCAGTTTCCCACGAAATACTTAATTGTGTCTGTGCGGAATCTAAAGTTAATGATGTAGAAGAAGAACCAATGCCTAAATAGTTATCACCGTTCTTGATTTCCCAAGAATCATCACCAACGAGTGAGAAGGTGAAAACAAGCGCATCGGCTTTTGTAGTTGTTGTATCACCGTGCCCGCTTGTAACATTACTTAAGTAATTTGATCCATACTTAATGTAATAGTTTCCTGGAGTTAAATTTGTGGTGTTGTCATAGCTAACAACGGAAGCTGTAACAGAAATAGAAACAGCGTCAGTTGGATTAGAAATAACTAAAACACCAGTAGTTTTGTTCCAAGAATCAGCCGTTGCATTTGTTGGTGTAACTGTTGCAGGAAGTTCATAACCTGAATTTGCAGTAAATGTAATTGTAGCAGTTTGGTCTTCACGAATTGTGGTTGATCCACTGGTAACACCTGTAAATGTACAGTTTGTAGCAGAAACAGTAATTACATAACTGTTCAATTGAATCATGCTCACAGAAACACTTGGAGCAGCGGTTGGATTTGAAATGACCAATTGGCCATTAGTTGAATTCCAGCTGGTCAATGTTGCGTTTGTAACCGTAAACGCACTGGAACTTGTTGGTAATTTATATCCATCATTAGCAGAGAATATAATTGTCGAATCACTGTTCTCATAAATTGTTGGACTTGCAGGTGAATAAGAACCATTTGTTGCAGTAACTGAAACACTGTATTCAGTTGCAGATGAGTCAACAACAGAATAAGTCATCGTTGCCGTAACATTAGTTCCACCATTAGCCGAGGCTGTAATTGTTGCTTCACCAACAGCACTTGTGTCAATAACGACTAATCCGTCTTCAACTTGGGCAACAGATTCGTTATCACTAGACCATGTTACTGTTTTATCAGTTGCATCATTTGGTGTAACTGTTGCAGTTAATGTGTCTTCATCATCACCACTATCTTTTTCAATAGTGATTACATTATTGACTGGTGTGAAATTTGCACTAGAAAGTGAAATGCCAGTTGCAGGAGTTGATGCTTCCCTAGTAACTGTAACATCATCGATTGTTAATTGTGCATTAGACTTTGATGGTTTTGTTGATGAGCTATCAATAGACCATTTCAAGTACACATTATTGTTACCGCTAACAGCAGTTGGCATATAAAGAGTAACAGTCGACGCAGATGTACCAGGCTGAACAGCAGAATAATCTGTTCCGCTTCCACTAGTTTGTTTCAAACATGTCCATGTACTATCATCAGAAGAATACTGCATATTAACTTTAATTTTTGCAGAATTTGATGTAGCGGCTTTTATCTTGAAAGATACAGAAACAACATTTTCAAGCTTGTATTTGGTTTTAGCGTATCCATAGTTCGCCGAAGTGTATAATCGCATCGCTAATGACTGTGATCCTGTGATTGCGCTCGAAGTAGAAGTCGTACCATAAAAGATTTCCCATTGTTTACCAGTTGGGCCCTGTGTGACGGTACTCTGATACCCTGTTGTTGCAGTGAAGCCTTCCGAGGATTCGAAACCAATCGTGGTATCTGCGGTTGGGGTAGCATGTACTGGAGTTGCTTCTTTGCTTCCAACAGCAACACCTACACCAATTGCCATTGCTAGACCAATGCTTAGCCCGGCAATCTTTGTAAATAATTTGTTCATATAAATTTTCTCCTTTCATTTCTTCCTCCGGCTGAGTTTTCGATAATTTACAACCATGAGGTATATGAACAACATGAATGAAGTTAATCAATAAGTCTTCGAGTTTCCTAAAAATCCACTCAAGTTAAAGACTAACTATGTTGTTTTGTCACGCCCCACCGCTATCAAATAAGCCCTAAATGGCAATAGGATGGTTCTGTGACGTTTGCTCATTTCGAGAAAGGAGAGCAATGTGCACCGTTGTTCTATATTCTCTTTTGAAGCAAACAGAGAGGGATGAATTTGAATTAAGACGCTTTGACCAGGAGCGTCTCTTTCAACTTTGTTCCCATCTCTTGCTTTATATTCTATAAAGAAGAAGAAGAAGAAGCAAGCACTCATCACTTTTGAGTGCTAATTACTACTATGTAGTAAAAATTTCGCATATACAAGTGTTTGGAGCATTTTTGACAAAGTCAGGACTCTTAGTTTTGGATGTGCCTTTTTAATAATGCACCCCCTAAATCTGTCAAGCAGTTTTTTGATGATTTTTCGCTTGCAAAAAATCCCTGTGTGCACCTAAGTTATGACGCATTACGACAGGGTTATATTGACTTTATATGTCACGAACAAAAAACACTGTTGTCGCATGTTATACCCTTGAGGGAAAGTTAGTGAAAATCTACCCATCTGCCAAAAGAGCGAGTCGGTGTAGAAATCTTTTTCCTCGTACCATTGATCGATGTATTAGAGGTGATATTGCAACAGTAAAAGGTCTTCAATGGAAAAGATATAATGTTGATGAAGTTCCAGATAGTATTCTACCACTTGTAATAAGCAACGAAAAATCAACAATTCGGCCGATTGCAAAAATTGATGAATCTGGTGAAATTATCGAGACTTATCCATCAGTGAAAAAAGCCGCGAAATTAAACAATATTGAACCTCATACTTTACGAGACCGAATTAATGGAAAATATCGTTATGAAGGAAAAGAAAAATTCCGTGAATTAAGCGATGAAGAAATCGAAAAATTCGGTTATCAAAAAGGTGTGAAAAGAATAATTGAAAAGCGCGCGATTATTCAATATACATTAGACAAGAAATATGTTAAAACATATAAATCGATTAATCAGGCATTAATAGAACTTGGAAAATCTCCGAGAAATCAAGGAATTCAACAATGCCTTTCTGGAAAGTATTCCACCGCTTTTGGATATATCTGGAAATATAAGAATTTTGAGAATGTTTCTAGACCGAAAAAACCGATGATTTATCAACTTGATTTAAACGAAAAAATTATTAAAAAATACCGTTCGGTTAGAGAAGCTTCTGAAGAGACTAAAATTAGCATTCCTAGTATTAATAATTGTATAAGGGATAGACAAAAAACTGCTGGTGGTTATATTTGGAAAAAGAAATAAGAAAACTGTTAAAATAAAAAGTTTTTAAATAATTTAAAAAAACCAATGTTTTAGATTGGTTCAATCTTATCTTAATGTCTTTGCCCACACGACCAATGCATAATTTGTAGTTTGATCATCTCGTATGATATTCAAGGGTTTTGCTTCATTAATTCTTCAAGCGCTTTAAACCTTGGCTTATCCTCAAATAATTCGTTTCGTGTTTTAAACATCATTTTTCCAATAAGGTAGTTGGTTAGGTTAGTTGTTAGGGTATCATTTAAATCAGCTGTATCATACTTATACTTTTTGTTTTTAAACAAATAGTAAAAAAATTGATTAAAAGAACATGTTGGTTTGTATATTTCACTCATCATTTTGTAATAGTCGAGAATTCTTGCGAAACCCGATCCTTTTTCCTCCATAAGTCTGCATTTGACTAGAACTCGACAAACTCTCATCAACATTGTCTTTGCTAATTCACGCTTCAACAAAAATTGCTCGTGATCTTTAGACATATTTGCTGACCATTATTTCCTATCTTGCAAAAATAATGAATTGTTATCAATAATATGCGTTTTGAACAAAAAAGTGAGGAATCATTTCTTCTCCCCCACTTTAGTGAAATTTTGTTTAAATATTTTCAAAAACTCCAAATGTGATTTTGACTTTTTTGCCATCAAGTCTTTCCGCTATTCCTCCGATGAAATATTCATATGGGCCATCATATTCCTCGTCATAATCATAAGCTTGATTGACTGCCTCTTGGATTTCGTCTGGTCTGGTGTCTAATATTTCGATTTTTTCTTCTCTATTAAAACCAAAGCCAGCATAATTATATGTTATATATAAATGACACAAATTGATTAAATCTCGTCCTTTCTTTCCTGTTAATCTATTTCTTAAATCGTAGGGATAAGTTTTCCTATCACTATCTAAGAAAAGTTCTTCTGTGCGGTAATCCTTAGACTCTGTGATGTTTAGAATGATTGTTCCGCCAATTATTTCGCGATGCATTAATCCATCTATATCGCTTAGTTCATTGCTGAACTTCAAATCAACAGATACAATTTCATCATTAAATACTTCAAAAAATTCGCAGTTTTCAAAACTAAGATCGATTTTTTTAATTTGTTTTGTTTTTATTGGTTGAAGATTAATAAAGAAATTATCGGAATCATATGGCTCATCTATTAGATTTGGATAAGCTTCGATAACAATTTCATCATTCTCTTTCTTTGCTTTGAAATTACCGACAATTAAATAATTCCAATTGCCATCGTTAAAGAACCTCAAAGCGGTTATTCCACCATCTTCGATTAGGCGTTTTTCAAGTACAGATGGTCTGTCTTTGCGAATGTTATAATCATTAGACAAAAAATAATCATCATAGCAACCGCCATAAGTTTTCTTAAACTTTAGACGCATTTCCCCACTTCTTGCCTTTTGAACATAGCCATTGTCATATGCCACTAAGCGATCATAGTATTCAAAATGTTTGCTGATTACTTCTGTGTGATAGATTGGAAAATAATCTCCATTGTCAAAAAAGATTTGCACAAACTTAATAGGACCAATTGAACTAAAGCAGTCCTTTTTGGAATGATAATAAGTGATAGCGGTATTCTAACTTTAACCAAAAAAGGGAAAATAACATTCACCAATTTGGGCAATATTCTATAATCTTCTCCATAAGGAGGAATTATGGAAATTAATTTAATCGGTACTTTGACCATGTTTAAGACGATGGGAATGTTGCCAAATTTTAGCGAACTTGCCCGTACTTTTGGAAAAGACAGGCATACAATCAAAAACATGTATGACGGAAAGGAGAATAAAGTTAGAAAGAAAAAGCCATCAGAGCTTGACCCATATGTTAATGAAATAATTGAAGTGTTATCTCATCCTGGCACAAGAGTTAAAGCAGCATATTGGTATTTTAAAAACGAAAAGCATTTAAAGTGTACCTATGACAACTTCAAAACATACGTTAAAAAGAACAAATTATTAGAAGAAGCTAAGTCAGGCGTTCCTCACCCTTTATATGAAACAGATCCTGGCAAACAACTTCAAGTGGACTGGGTTGAATCAATTAAATTAGCGACAATAAATGGAGAAATAATTGAGTTTAATCTTTTTAGTGCAACCCTTGGATATTCTAGATTTCATTATTTTGAATATACTGAGTTTAAACAAGAAGTAGATTTTAAAAGATGTTTAATTCATTTCTTCAAGAAAATAGGTGGATTAACTAAAGAAGTTTTAACAGATAATATGTCAGCGGTCGTTAATGTAAACGATGAAAAGAAGACCGTTCATCCTTCTATCATTCAATTTTTCAAAGATATTGATGTTAAATTAAAGCTATGTAGAGTTAGAACACCTCAAACAAAAGGGAAGGATGAGGTAACTAATAAATTTGCTCAATGGTTAAGAAGTTATGATGGCAAGATAAAAGATAAGGAACATCTAATAAAACTAATAGATAAATTAAATGTCGATATTAATAAACAAAAGAATACCGGGACTAATATTCCTCCTGTTCTCTTATTTAATAAAGAAAAAGAATATTTAAGCCCACTTCCTAATAAAGAGTTACTAGATTCTTACGAGGATGAGATGCGTTCTTGCAAGGTACTATCTACATTCGTAATTGAATATAAGGGAGCCAAATATTCCGTTCCCCCATATCTTATCACTAAAACGGTGAACTATAAAGAAAGGGACGGGAAGATATTTATCTATTATAAAAACGACTTAGTCGCAGAGCATGTATTAGCTAAGTCAAAAACAGTTAATTATCAAACTGATCATTATAAAAAAGGCTTAATAGGAAAACTTAAAAATAATGATGAAATCGATGAATTGACAGCAAAAAACCTTGCTAAATTTAAAGATTTTGGAGATAAATAATGTCTAATTATATTAAATTAATCAATAATTTTGATGCTTTAAAGTTGATGACCTTTAGAGCAAATATCGATGAATTTATTGATGAAGTGAATCAAAATAAATCAACTCTAGTGGATGCTTTATATAACTTAACTGAAAAGGAAATGGCTTTTAGGCAAGATAGAGTTAATAAAGCAATGATAGTCACTTCTCACTTTCCATTTGTAAAAACGTTTGAAGATTATGATTTTTCGTATCAACCGCGTTTAAATAAAGATGAGATTTTGGATTTAAAAAATCTAAGATTTATCGAGACTAACGACAACATCGTTTTTATGGGAACTCCTGGAACCGGTAAAACTCATCTTGCTATCTCTATTGGAGTAGAATGTGCGAAGTCTCGATATCAAACTTATTTCATCAACTGTAATGATTTAATTATGCAACTTAAGAAAGCTAAGCATGAAAACACATTAGCGAGAAGATTAAAACACTTCACCTCCTATAGTGTTCTTATTATTGATGAAGTAGGATTTCTTCCTATAGAAGCAGAAGATTCCAATTTATTATTTCAACTTATATCAATGAGGTATGAAAAACACCCGACAATATTTACAACCAACAAAAGTTTTAATCATTGGGGTGAAGTTTTTGGCGATTCAGTTATAGCTAATGCGATGCTTGATCGAATATTGCATCATTCAAAAGTATTTCAAATAATCGGTCCATCTTATCGTATGAAAGGTAAGGAGGACTTGTTTAAAGACGATTAACCAATATTGGCGAAACATATTTTCCCTTAATTGGTAAAAAATATATTGCTTTTATCATAATAAGTGTTTTTCATTTTTAAAATTCTCCTTTCAAATGTCTTTGCCTCAACATTCAAAAGAAAGCATGCAAATAAAAAATCGCATTTCACTAATGTCCGTATTAGTTGCTTGCGAAATTACCTATGTTAATATAACTTAACCACTTCGTTATGATAAGGAACAACAACTATAACAAACATTAAAATACTTTCTTACTAAGTTGAAGACTTTTCTTTAAAGTTAAATTCATAGTTTTTTTGATGTTGTTCTCCTTAATTAACCGCAGTTATTGTATTAAGAATATGATAATGTTTCAAGAGTTTTCTAAGAGATACCATTAAAGTTTAATAAAAATCGGGACAAGCTTTTTTAATAAACATTTTTTTGAAAATCAACACTATATTTAGGCATAAATAAAACCCCTTTCTTAACATATTTTTGTCTAGAAAAAGGGGTACTATTTAGTATGGTCGGGAAGACGGGATTTGAACCCGCAACCTCAAGTACCCGAAACTTGCGCGCTACCAAGTTGCGCTACTTCCCGAACTAAAAGTCTCCAAAGTCAAATAAGGAAAGTTGGTCGCTTTCATTCAAATTATCTAACACTCCCATATCTGATAAATCCTTAACATTTGTGGAGGTTAATTTTGTTCTTCTAAGTAAATCATCTTTAGAAGTAAATGGTCGTTTATTCCTTTCTTCGATAACAGTAATCGCGTTATTTTCACCTAAACCGTCAATAGTGATAAAAGGAGGAATAAGAGCCTTGTTTTCATGATCCACTACAAACTTAGTCGCATCACTACGATATAAATCAATATTTTCAAATTTATATCCTCTTTCTGTCATTTCGACCGCGATTTGTAGGGTTTTATATTGTTCTTCTTCTTTTGGAGTTAACTTTTCTCCAGTAGTTTTTTCTTTCACTCGAAGCTGCTCAAGACGATTAATAATCGCATCTTCTCCTTTAATCATTGGGATAATGTCATATTGTTTAGAACGGACTGAGAAGAAAGTGGCATAGAACTCTAAAGGATAATGGACTTTAAAATAGCCCACTCTAATAGCCATAGTCACATAAGCCACCGCATGGCCTTTAGGGAACATATATTTAATTTTCTTACATGAGCCAATGTAATAGCTAGGAACTCCATGAGAAATCATTGCTTCTTCATATTCTGGTTTTAGGCCTCTGCCTTTACGGACATCTTCCATAATAGCGAAGGATACAGAAGGAGGTAATCCTTTAGAAATAAGATAACCCATAATATCATCACGACATCCAATAACTTCTTGTAAAGTTGCTGTTTTATTATCAATTAATTGTTCAGCATTACCATTCCAGACATTAGTTCCGTGAGATAGACCGGAAATAATAACTAAATCTGAGAAAGTAGTTGGCCTAGTTTTCTCTAAAATGCCTCTAACGAAATCAGTACCAAATTCTGGAATTGCCATCGCACCAGTAGATTGATTTAAATAATTATTATTTAATTTCAAGGAATCTGTTTTAGAAAACAAAGCTAAAACTTCAGGGTCATTCATTGGAATATCTTTAATATCAATATGCGTTAAATCACACATCATCTTTAAAGCAACTGGATCAACGTGACCAAGCATATCAAGTTTTAAGATGGTGTCATGAATGGAATGGAAGTCGAAGTGAGTGGTTTTCCAAGCACTATCAACTTCATCTGCAGGCCATTGAATTGGCGTAAAGTCATAAACTGTATGGTCGCTAGGAATAACAACTATACCGCCTGGATGTTGACCTGTAGTTCTTTTAACTCCTACACATCCACTAGCTAAATAATCTAGTTTCACTTTTGGATATTTCATTGCTGCTTCTTTAGCGTCTTCTTCGCTCATTCCATTAGCGATAAATTTTCTTTCTATATAGCCTCTAGCAAATCCAAAGGCAGTTTTATCAGCAACCGTTTCAATTGTTCCTGCTCTAAAAACATTGTCTTTACCAAGTAACACCTTTGTATATTCGTGAGCGGTAGCTTGATAGTCTCCTGGGAAGTTTAAATCGATATCAGGAACTTTTTCAGCGTGGAATCCTAGGAAGGTTTCAAAAGGAATATCTTGTCCGTCTCTAATTAACTCTTCTCCACAGACTGGACACTTTTTAGCAGGTAAATCAAATCCACTTCGAATATCTGGATAAGTCTCTTTACCCCATTCTAAATGGTGGCAGTGTTGACAAATATAATGAGGTGGAAGCGGATTAACTTCCGTAATTCCGCTCATTGTAGCGACAAAAGAGCTACCAACAGAGCCACGGCTACCAACAATATAACCATCTTCGTTAGATTTCTTCACTAATTCATGAGCAATATAGTAAATAACAGAGTATCCATTAGAAATAATACCGTTAAGTTCTGTGTCTAAACGATTTTGAATAAATTCAGGAAGTGGGTCTCCATATAATTTATGAGCGTTAGAGAAACATAAATCTTTAAGTTTATTTTCAACATTTTCAATCTTAGGAGTATATAAGTGGTCATTAGGGACAGGTAAAAGAGGTTCTATCATATCCGCGATCTTGTTTGTATTTGTGACCACGATTTCATTAGCGAGTTCTTTATCTAAGAAGGAGAAACATTCAAGCATTTCTTCAGTAGAACGATAATGCTGATCAGGATTTTCAAATGGAGCTACTTTACTTCTAGAATATGGGTTAAGTGGGTGATTCTTTTTACCAACTTGAGGAGCAGAGATGTAAACATCTCTAAACACTTTTTGTTCTGGAGTAACGTAATGAACGTCACCTGTAGCCACTACAATCTTATTGACCTCTTTAGCGGCCTCAATAATATCGATAATATATTTATTGACATCACTACTTTCAATATCTCCCATATTCACTAAGAAGGAATAATTTTCTGGAGGTTGGACTTCTATATAATCATAGAATGAACAAACTTCTTTTAGAGTTTCTTTATTATAGTATCTAGCAGTGTTATAGACTTCTCCATTTAAACACGCTGAACCAATTAATAAATTTTGACGATACTGTTCAATAATTCTTCTAGGTAAACGAGGTTGATCTGCAAAATAATCAATATTAGAAATAGAGACTAAACGATATAAATCTTTTAAACCTTCTAAGTTTTTCGCTAAAGCGATTACGTGTCGAGGTCTAAGGTGGACAATACCTTCTTTTTTCATCTCTAAATTTAGTAATTCTTCATGTTTGAGATGAATGTTATCTTTAGTGAGTTGAACTAGTAAAGCTTGCCACACTTCACTTAAAACATAGGCGTCGTAATCCGCTCTATGGGCGCTTTCTTCATCGTAATTAACTTCAAGTCTACGACATAAAGAACCTAAAGTATGGCTTCTAGCTTCAGGGAATGCATATTGAGAAAGAGCTAAAGTATCCACTACTCCATTACTTGTTTTTTCTTGTCCCAATGAAATTAATGCTTCGTTTAAGAAAGCGATATCAAATGATGCGTTATGAGTAACTAATATTGAGTCACCAATAAATTCCAAGATCTTTGGCATCGCTTCTTTAATAGTAGGAGCGTTTCTTACCATTTCATTAGTAATATTAGTGAGTTTAGAAATCTTAGGAGTAATTTCTCTTTCTGGGTTGACTAAAATATCAATTCTATTTGTAACAGCGCCATGTTCGATCTTTACTGCGCCAAATTCAATAATCTTTTCATATCTAGCAGATAAGCCAGTAGTTTCAAAGTCAAATACCACGTAACTAGCTTTATTTAATTCCACAGGTTTAGGATTAAAAACATATTTAATGTGGTCATCAACCATATAAAATTCACAGCCATAGAGCATTTTAATATCATACTTCTTGCCTGCTGCTTGAGCATCTGGGAAACCCTGTACACAACCATGGTCAGTAATTGCCATTGCGGTATGGCCAAGTTTTTTAGCATAGCTACAATAATCATTCATTGTGCCAATACCGTCTTGAGTGGACATATTAGAATGTAAATGAAGTTCTACTCTTTTAATTGGAGTGGCGTCAGGAATAATTTCTTTAGGTGGGAGAAGATCAATATAATGCGCTTTAACCACTAATTGATGAGAATAATCATCAACATAAGCGACCCCTCTAACTCTAACGTTAGAATTTAAAAGTTGACTAACAAATTCATCGTCAACCTGGGCGTTTTGATACATATTACAGGCAATAGCACCACCAAATTCATCAACCACTTCAAAATTAAGACGTTTTCTTTCGCCTCTTTCAATAACTTCTTTAGCAAACACTTTGCCGTTAAAATCAACGTGGTCGCTTTCTGGAGTAATATTTTCAATGCGTTCAATGTAATCGTATTTGCCGCGTCTATTTAATCTGGCTCGTTCTCTTTCTTTAAGCATGATTTCGCGGTTTTTCTTCATCTCTTTTAAGAGTTGATCTTCTACTAACGCATTTTTCTCGCTTTGTTCTTTTTCTACTAAAGCAGTAACGTCGTTTCGATCTAAGATATCTGGCTCTTCGCTTGCTTGCTTAATGTCCTCACTAGCTTGCTCACTAGCGGTCTCCACAGTTTCTTTACGGGTTTCCTCATCAGCGATTACGCCAACTTCTTTTTCTGGCAAAACATTTTCTTCAAAATCAATAAAATCATAAGAAATAAAGTTTAAGAAATCTTTAAAGTCATTAACAATTGATTCATTTCTTTTTTTAAATGATTCATCAAGGTAATTTATTTGAATAACACTATCACTAATAGGATTTAGTTCCACATCACTATCGGAACGATATAAATACCTAAACCAGTCATCGAATAAATTAATCGCATCATTTGAAGTTGGTCTTTTCTTATAAGAAAAATGTATTGTATATGGATATGTAATTGTATTTAATCCATCCTGAAATTGTCTAAGAAGTTCATAAGTCCAAGGAACTTGTTTAGAGATAATCATATCGATTTGCTGATAGTTAAATCGATTACGACCGACCATTTCAAAATCAAGATCAAAATCATCGATGTTGTCGATGTGAATTGATTTTAAAAAGCTCTTCATTTTTTCTTGCATATTAGAACACCGTAAAAATATCCTTGAAGACAATTACAACCATTAAAACGAATAAAAGCATGATGCCAATCGCTGAGACTGTATTTTTCACTTTAGGTGGAATTTCTTTATGAGCGACACCTTCCACAATTGTCACTAAGAACTGCCATCCATCAAGTCCTGGGAATGGTAATAAATTCACAATTCCTAAGTTAACGGAAATCATTGCCCACATAAAGATGAAATTACCAAATCCATTTTGTTCTAAGGTTTGTGTTGTTGTTACACCTATAGCAATAATTCCCCCGACATTTTTCCATCCTTCACGCGTAAATAACTGCCCTAAACCTCTAAAAATTAGGGTTGTTGAATTTCCAAAATCTTTAAAAGTATTGCCAACAGCCTCAGAATAAGAATTACGACGTTCATCTAGTTGCATTGCTAATCCTAGATCTTTTTTATCGTCTATAGAATTACCTTTTAAGTAACCGCTAACGATGTTAACTTTTACTAAATGTTCGCCGACTCGAGAAGACTCTTCGTCAGCAACTTCTAATACATTGATTTTAAAATCGATACTTGAAGGATTTAAATTATTTTCCTTAATAAGGTTATTACTGACCAAAGGATAAGAAGTTTCGTACTCTGCAGTCTTAAACAAGACAATTTCTTCTCCGTTAACTGTTTCTTTACTTATCTTTCCAAAAAGGCTGATATAAGCTCCATCAGGAATATAACAGAATTTTTCTTCGAATAGCTTTTTATTTAACTGGATTGAACATGTAATATGTTTGCCTTCTATAGGCTGACCATACATGTCTGTATCAGTAGTTTCTTCAACAATTTTATAATAAAGCTTATAATCATTGTTAATTGTGTACCAATGAAAATAACCACCTATTTTATAATCAACTGCATCTAATTCATATTCTTTATTAAAGAATTGTTCATAACTCAAAGCGGTTCCACTAGAGGTAATCTCTCCAATATCAATTCTTTCAAAGGCTACAGCTTTATCGGCAATATCAGTATTTTTAATTGTCATTTGATTGTAGTTATAGCCGAAATAAGAAGTTTTATCAGGGCTGTCTAAATAATGAACAGTAGCATCATCATCATAGAAAATATAAAATCCGTCAGTGGTAGATAATCGAGGCCCGAAGACTGTATCTTGACTTCTAAGACCAGCTTCATAAGCAATAGAATCATTTCTTACAGTAATGTGAGCAGTTCTAGCGGTATAAGCAGGAAAGGCCATTTCATAAATAAAGAACACCACTAAAGCAAGAACAAAGTTCATCAAAATACCAGCAGTCATGATGATGGCCCGTTTCCAGTGCTTGATATTATTTATTGATCTACTAGGATCGATTTGTACACCTTCATATTCTGGAGGAACTGCGTCAGCTTCTCCATACATTGAAACAAACCCGCCAAAAGGCACCACTCTTAATGAGAACCTTGTTTCGCCTTTTTTTCTTTTAAAAGAGAATAATCTAGGACCAAATCCTAAAGCGTATTCAAAGCAATACACTTTAAAAATTTTTGCAGTAATTAAGTGTCCTGCTTCATGCACCATGATTAAAGTTGATAAACAAACTAGAAATAGGAGAATGTATAAAAATGTCATAACGTACCTCCTAATTCATTAATGAGTTTATGAGCGTAATCTTTAGTTAAACGATCAACTTCTAAAATTTCTTCTAAAGTTGGTTTAGCGATATATTTCATATTCTTAAGACTAAGAGTAATAATCTTTTCAATATCTAAGAATTTAATTTTATTTGCTAAGAAGGCATAGACTGCTTCTTCATTACTTCGATTAAGAATTGCCCCCATGGTTCCTTTTTTATCTAAAACCACTTTTGCGAAATTAATCGCAGGGAATCTAGCAATATCAAAATTATGGAAATGTAGACCTTTTAAATCATCTAAAGACTTAAAATAAGATGTCTTAAAAGGAATTTTTCCCTCAAACAAAGCAAATCTAATTGGATTTCTCATATCTGGTTTAGAGATTTCTCCGCGATACCCTCCACTAGATAAACTCACATAACTATGTAAATACGATTCATCGTGAAGCGTAACTCCCACTTTTGAATATGGATAATTAAATAAATAACCAGCTTCAATAATTTCAAATGCCTTATTAACCATAGTGGCACTATCAATGGTAATTTTATGACCCATCCTCCAGGTTGGATGTTTTAATGCATCGCTTGGGGTAACGTTTTCTAATTCTTTTCTAGAAAGTTTTCTAAAAGAACCACCAGAAGCCGTAAGAATTAATTTATTCACATCATGAGAATCAACTTTTAAACATTTCCATAAAGCGGAATGTTCGCTATCAATTGGGTATAATTCTCCTTTATATTCTTTTAATAAAGAATTAATAAGGTCTCCACCAACCACTAAAGATTCTTTATTTGCTAACGCTAATTTCTTATGGCATTTAATTGCTTCAATAGATGGTAATAATCCAACAAATCCAACTAAAGCATTAACAACCATTTCTGAATCGCTATTTCTAATTAATTCTAATAATCCTTTTTCTTCACTATAAAAAGTGATGTTTGGATATTTCTTTTTATATTTATTAGCGATGGCCTTATCTTGAATACAAATATGTTTAACATCTGGGTGTTTTCTTAAAATATAAGAAATGCATCTAGTTCTTTTTCCAACTGAAAACGCCACTAAAGAAAAATCTTTAGGGAACTTGTTTATAACATCAATGGTTTGCTTACCAATTGATCCAGATGCCCCTAATAAACATATTTTCATATATCTACACCAAGAATTGTTCCCAGTTAAATCCTTCTTTAGTAATTGCGGAAAGCATAAAGATAAAGATGGATGTAAAAATAACAGAGAAAAGAATCGAATCTAATCTATCTAAGACTCCACCATGGCCTGGAATTAGTTTTCCATAATCTTTAATTCCCCAATATCTTTTAATGGAAGAGAAAACGAAGTCACCGAGAGTGGCAAATAACGGAATGATAAGAGACAAAATAAGGATCAAATACCATCCGCCTTCGACACTTAATGCTGGATGAATTGGGAATCCACATGCAGCAGAAACAAATCCAAATACACAAGAAAGAGAAAATGAAATTACAACACCGCCAACAAATCCTTCCCAAGTTTTCTTTGGAGAAATTCTTTCATTCATCTTGTTTTTGCCAAAAAAGACTCCAACAAAATAAGCACCGGTATCAGTCATAAATGTTGAAATAATCACAAAGATTAATAGCATGCTAGGCCTAATCGAGCTATCAACGGTAAAGCTAAATGCTTCTGCTCCTTGAACTCCAAATAAATAAATAGGAACATATCTCAAGTAGAATAGGCATTGGAATCCAAGCCCAACCAAAATTGCCATAGCAAACAAGAAGCAAGCATCATGGACAGTAAAATCCTTATAAATCACAGTCAAAAAGAAGACTAAGAAAATACCAAGAATCACAACCGTGATAGGCAAATAGATACTTTTATAATAAACATCAATTTTACTTTCCTTAAAACCAGTTGCGAGCGATCTAAAAAGCGGCCAATAAGCAATTAAAGCAACAAATATAAAATAAACAATAACAGTCACAACTGTTCTTTTATTAGTACATCCCAAGATTTCATAACAGGCAATTAATAAAGCAATACTGATGACAGCAAAATATATCCAGTCACCTAAGAAAATAGCAGGGACCACAATAGCTAATCCAACTATTGCAGAAATGATTCTGGTACGCATTGATTTTTTAGCACCACTAGATAATTCATTTTTACGAATTCCTTTTTCTCCTGCGGTTTTATCTCTTTTTGAGAAGAAGCCTTTTCTTTTAGGAAGTTCTACATCATTAGAGTTGATTGGCATAGTTTCAACATCTTTGGTTTCAACTGTTTTTACCACTTCAACTTCATTATTTTTCTTTGTCATTGATTGTTCCAAACCTCCTATTTCTTTCGTAATAAATATTGATGCATTTTCTAAATTCTTCTTTTGTAAAATCTGGCCAGGTTGTTTCTGGGAAGATAAATTCAGCATATGCTAATTGCCAAGGTAGATAATTACTTGTCCTTAACTCACCTGATGTTCTAATTAATAAGTCCACAGGCGGTAAACCTGCTGTATATAAATAAGATTCAAATAAGTCTTCATTTAGCTCTTCCGGTTTTCTTTTACCGGCTTCTACTTCTTTAGCAAATAATGTTGCCGCTCTAACTATCTCGGCTTTACCGCCATAATTTAAACAAATATTAAAATAGAAATTATGAAAGTCTTTAGTTTTTTCTACAGCATCATTAATCACTTTTTGAGTTTTGAGAGGAAGTCTAGAGATGTCTCCAGAGATTCTGATACATGACCCATCTTTAATAATGCGCTTGATTTCTTTTTTGAAGAAAATTTCTAAGTATTTAAATAAATGATTAATTTCCGCTTTTGGACGATTCCAGTTTTCAGTAGAAAAAGCATATAAAGACATCGCTTGAATATCTTGAGCAAGGCATTCTTCATAGATTTCAATTATTCGATCACATCCAGCTTTATGCCCAAGATGACGTGGTAATCCACGTCTTTTCGCCCAACGGCCATTGCCGTCCATAATGAAGGCAACATGAGTTAACTTATTTTCATTTTTTTCCATACTATTTAAGATAGTATACAATAAAAGTGCGACGAAGCGCACTTATTAATGTAATTTTTTTCTTTAAAGAAACTGGCTACATTAGATTGCCATGATTTCTTTTTCTTTTTCAGCAAGAATAGTATCGATATTTTTAGTAGCCTCATCAGTGACTTTTTGAATATCGTCTTGGGCTCTTTTTAACATATCTTCTGGATAAGAATCATCAATTTTTAAGACTTCCATGTAGTCTCTTCTAATGTTTCTAACAGAAACTTTAGCGTCTTCTGCGTATTTATGTGCTTGTTTAACGATTTCCTTTCTTCTTTCTTCAGTTAAAGCAGGAATAATTAAACGTACACAAATTCCTTCATTAATTGGGTTTAATCCTAAATCTGAAGCATTGATTGCGGCGACAACATTTTTCACATCATTTTTATCGTATGGTTTAATTAAAAGTTGTCTTGGTTCTGGGACAGAAATAGATGAAATCTGATTAAGTGGGGTAGGAGAACCGTAGTAATCAATTTCAATTCCGTTAAGCATCGCTGGGGACGCTCTACCGGTTCTTAAAGTCGCTAATGTAGCACGATAAGAATCGATACTTTTGTTCATTTTTTCTTGAGCCTCTAATGCATATGCATCCATATTGTTATTCTCCTTTTTTACAGACTGTGCCAACATTTATTCCTTTGGCAGCCTTGTGAAAGTTATCTAAATCTTGCATTGAGAATACTAAGATTTGGATATTTGTGTTCTCTATTAATTCTATCGCAGATTGATCCATAATTTGAACATTTAATTCTCTCATTTGTTGATAAGTGATTTCTGGATAAAATTTAGCATCTTTATAAACGGTAGGATCTTTATCATAAACTCCTTTAACTCCGTTTTTCGCCATTAAAATGGCGTCACATTTAGTTTCAATCGCTCTTAATGTCGCAGCGGTATCAGTGGTAAAGAAAGGTTTTCCAGTTCCGCCTGCTAAGAAACAAATTTTGCCGTTAGATAAGTCTTTTTTAACTTTTTCAACATCGTAAGGAATTGTAACTCCTTCTATAGCAGGAATTGCACTATAAACAACAGAATCCACTCCCATTTTCTTTAAAGCACTACTCATCGCTACAGCGTTTATAACAGTTCCTAGCATTCCCATAAAATCAGCAGGAACGCGTTCAATTCCAATTTTATCAGCGACTTTGCCTCTCCAAATATTGCCAGCGCCAATCACAATTGCTACTTCCATTCCTTCGTCGTGAAGAACTTTAATTCTTTCACAAATCGCGTTTAAGGATTCGACGTCAATGATGTTATCACTGGACTTAATTCCAAGGGCTTCACCACTTAATTTTAGTAAGACTCTTTTATACATTTTGGGCCTCCTTTTGTTAAAAAAAGAAACACGAAATCGTGCTTCTTAATTTTTTAATTATTTAGCTTGTGACATAACTTCAGCAGCGAAGTCATCTTTTCTTTTTTCAATTCCTTCACCAACTTGGTAACGGACAAATTTTAAAACTTTTGCTCCCTTTTCAGAAACTAATTGACCAACAGTCTTACTGTCATCCTTTAAGAATGGTTGAGCTTCTAAGGTCATTTCTGCGAAGTATTTGTTAATTTTGCCTTCTAAAATCTTTTCTAAGACAGGGGCTGGTTTGCCAGCGAGTTTAGGATCGTTTTTAGCGGCTTCTTTTTGAACGGATAATTCATGTTCTTTGCTTTCAGCAGGAACATCCGCCATAGTTAAGTATAATGGGTTATTAGCAGCAATGTGCATTGCTAAGTCATGAGCTAATTCTTCATCTCCACCTTTGATACTAACAGCAACGGCAATCTTACCACCCATGTGGATATAAGAACCGATGAGATTATCTTCTTTAGGGATGATGACAAATCTTCTTAAATCGAATTTTTCACCCATTTTGACGGTGGCATCAGTGAATAAGTCTTGAGTTAATTCTTTAGCCTTTTCAACTGATTCTGGTTCGTTCTTTAAGATCACATCAGCAACATCTTCCACTAATTTACGGAAGGCATCGCCTTTGGCGACAAAGTCGGTTTCACAGTTAACTTCTAAAACAACGACTTTACCGCATTTTGCACAAACCTTAACGATTGCTAAGCCTTCTGCAGCGATTCTATCAGCTTTTTTAGCAGCTTTTGCTAAGCCTTTTTCTCTTAACCAATCTGTTGCTTTTTCAATGTCGCAATCATTAGCGAGTAATGCGCCTTTGCAATCCATTAATCCAGCGCCAGTTCGGTCTCTTAATACTTTGATTAAATCAATTAAACTTTCACCCATGATTATTCTTCCTCAGGTTTTGCTTCTTTTTTTGCGGCTGGTTTTTTAGCAGGAGCCTTTTTGGCTGGTGCCTTCTTTTCTTCAGCTGGTTTTTCAGCTTTTTCAGCAGCTAATTCTGCTTGTTCTTTAGCAACAGCAGCAGCTTTATCGTGAGATGCTTGTCTTAAAGCTTGTTCTTTTTCATAAGCTTCTTGTCTAGCCGCTCTTTCTGCTCTAATTTTTGCTAATTTTTCGGCATTTTCTTTATCTGTTTGTTTGATGACTTCTTTCATAGTGATGTCTTCACCTTCATCTTTGAGGTAAGCAACCACTGGAATTCCGCCTTTAGATTCTACAACCGCATCAGCGATAACTGCTAAGATTAAGCTTACGCTTCTAATGGCATCATCATTGGCAGGAATGACGTAATCCACTAAATCTGGATCACTGTTGGTATCAATAATACCAAACACTGGGACACCTAACTTTCTAGCTTCGGCAACAGCGTTATGTTCAATATTTGGATCGATGACAAATAAAGCATTTGGCACCTTTCTCATTTCTTTAATACCTTCTAAGTTTTTAGAAAGTTTTTCTTTTTCTTTTCTTAATTGGGCAGCTTCCA
>Ga0247611_10000187_pt1 | contig 127582 bp, 141 predicted proteins | sample 177DNAGHGhighgp2_FD_192422 | JGI IMG/M metagenome (GOLD analysis project Ga0247611, IMG submission 192422) | Sheep rumen microbial communities from Palmerston North, Manawatu-Wanganui, New Zealand - 1770 DNA GHGhigh gp2 | ecosystem: Host-associated > Mammals > Digestive system > Stomach >...
AAATATGGATTTAAAAAGAATAAAGATAACTATGTTTTTGAAAAACAATTTTTAAATAATGATTTTAAAGCAATTATTACAATCGATAATAAAGGTATTATTAGTGGTAAAGTAATTGATCTACAAGTCGATGAAGAATATACAAACATTAGAACTGAAATGACTGGAGAATTTGTAAATAAAGTTAGAGAATCTTATAGATTTGTTTTAGAAGATATAAGAAAAAAATGTTGTGAAACAAATTACTTCATTTCAAATCAATCAAATAGAATTAATAAATATATTAAGGAAAAGTATAACAATGAACCTGAATTCTTATGGGATAAATTTCCTGGATATGGAGTTTATAGAAATGAAAATAATAATAAATGGTATGCAATAATTATGAATTTAGATTTATCTAAATTAGATAATGGAACTGGTGAAGTTGAAATTATTAATGTTAAATTAGATGAAAATAAAATTCAAAAACTATTAAAACAAAGTGGATTTTATGAAGCATATCATATGAGTAAAACGGATTGGATATCAATAATATTAAATGATACTTTAATGGATGAAGAAATAATTTCATTAATAGAGGAATCATATAATTTAATTAGTGAACCAGAAGAATGGATAGTTCCAGCTAATCCCAAATATTATGATGTTGTAAATGCTTTTAATAGTTGTGATGAAATTATATGGAAACAATCAAGTGATATTCATGTTAATGATATAGTTTATTTATATGTAGCAGATCCATATTCTAAAATAATGTATAAATGTAAGGCAATAGAAGTAAATATACCATATGAATATAAAGATAAAAATGTTTCTATGAGTCATGTTATGAAAATAAAATTATTAAAGAAATTAGAAAACAAGGATTATACTTTTGAATATTTAAATAAATTGGGAATAAAAGCAATAAGAGGTCCAAGAAAAATAGCAAAAGAAGTAAGTGAAAAAATAAAATAAAATAGATAGGAAGATTAAGATATTGCGATATATTAAGAAGATGAAAAAATCTTCTTTTTTTGTGATATAATGGATATGGAAGTAGATAAAGGGGGTTTTTATGCACTATTTTACATTTATAGATTTGTTTGCTGGAATTGGTGGAATTAGAAGAATTTCTAAAAAATATTAGATAACCTACTAAGATCGTTCTGGTCTTATTAGTATTAGTTATTGTAGAGGAGTTTTTATGAAAATAAAAGTTAAATTATGCGTATTGTTATTATTGGTTATTTTATTAGCCGGATGTGGGAAGAATAATGAATTAAATAACAGTAACGACGAAGCAAAAGGAAATTATAATTCAGTTGTCTTATATTTTTCGGCAACAGGAACAACAAAAAAAGTTGCTGAAAGGATAGCTAAATACTCAAATAGTGATATTATTGAAATAATTCCTAAAGAAGAATATAAAAAAGAAGATTTAGATTATAATAACGATTGTAGAGCTAATAGAGAACAAAATGATCCTAATGCTAGACCACAAATAAAAAATAATATTGATATTAGTAAATATGATGTTATTTATTTAGGCTATCCTATTTGGTGGGGAACTAGCCCTAAGATAATACTTACTTTATTAGATTCTTATGACTTTACAGGCAAGGTGATTTTTCCATTTTGTACATCAGGAAGTTCTTCTATAGATAAGAGTATAGATGACTTGAGAAATTACAATTCAAATTTAACAATTAAAGATGGAAAAAGGTTTAGTTCAAATAATAGTGAGTATGAAATAATAGACTTTGTTAATAGAAGCAAAATAGAAATGAACACTTTGAATAAGGAGACAGACAAAATGAAAGTTAATATAGATGGTAAAGATTATATTATTAATTTAGATGATAATGTTACAGCTAAAAAATTATATGATTTAGCACCATTTGAAGTAACAATGAATGAATTAAATGGTAATGAGAAATATATTTATTTGGCAAGTCGTTTTCCTGTTAATCCATATAAGCCTGGCCATATAGAAAAAGGTGATGTAATGCTATTTGATAATGGCTGCTTAGTAATATTCTATAAATCGTTTGATACATCATATAGTTATACTAAAATAGGCCATATTGATAATTTGAATGATTTAGGAAATGGTAATATAACTGCTAAATTTGAAAAGTTCAATAAAAATTGATGTTAAAAGATTAAGTTAAATCTTAATCTTTTTCTATGATATAATTCATATATAGGAGGTGCTAATGTGATTTTAAATATAAGTGGTAGAACGGATATAGTAGCCTTCTATTCTGATTGGCTAATGAATCGTTTAAAAGAAGGATTTGTTGATGTAAGAAATCCTTTTAATCCAAAAATGGTGAGTAGAATAATGATGGATGATGTTGATTTATTATTTTTCTGCACTAAGAATCCTATACCGATAATAGATAAATTAAAAGATATAAAAAAGAAAATATATTTTCATATTACTTTAACATCTTATAATAAAGATATTGAACCTAATTTACCACCTAAAAAGGATATTATTGAAGCAATAAAAAAAATATCAAAAATTATTGGAAAAGAAAATTTAGTAATTAGATATGATCCTGTTTTTATTAATGACAAATATACTGTAGAATATCATGTTAATGCTTTCGATAAGCTATGTAGTTTGTTAGATGGGTATGTTGAAAAAATATTGATATCGTTTATTGATGATTATAAAAATGTAAGAAATAATTATAAGGTGCTAAATTATAGACCTTTAACTGAAACTGATTATAAAGTAATAGGAACAAGTTTTAGCGAAAGCGCGAAATGTCATCATATGGCTGTTCATACCTGTGCTGAAGTTCATAGCTTAGTAGAATATGGTTTTATTAAAGATGAATGTATGTCTAAAGAACTTGCTTTAAAATTAACAGGAAAAAAATATAAGAAATGGAAAGCCAGAAAGAACGTTCCATGTGAATGTGTTGAAATGGTAGATGTTGGTGTTTATAATTCATGCAAACATTTTTGCAAGTATTGTTATGCAAACTATGATGAAAAAATGGTAAAAGAAAATTATAGTAGACATAATCCTAAATCATCATTATTGATTGGAGAATTACAAGATGATGATATTATAAAGATTAGAAAAGATAACTGATAAAAAATAAAAGACTAGTATAAGCTAGTCTTTTATGATATTATAGATAACTATATTGAAGGAGAAATATAGTATGGAAAAAGAAGTTTATAAAGTTAATCCAGTTATTATATATCCTGTTTGTATTGAGAAGAATGGTAAGCAAGAAGACTGCTTTATTTGTGGTAATTTAACAGAATGTAAATCTCCTAGAAGCTTTTGTATAAGGCCATATAAAAATCATAAAAAGGGTTGCCCTAATTATAATAAACGTGAAAATTGTCCTCCTAATATACCAAGTATGTATGATCAAGTATTTGATGTTAGTGACGTCTATGCAATCGTTACTAAATTTGATTTAAAAACATACTATGAACAAAGAAGAAAGAATAGACCTGATCTTCATGAAGGACATATTAAAAATCCTAGAAACTGGCAAGGCACCGACCTTAAAAACAATGATTTAGCTATTAGTGAGTGGTTTTTAGAAAATCCTGATAAGACAAACTATGTTGCCAGTAGAGATCTAGAATGTATGGGTGTACAAGTTCAAGACACCTTAAGAGCGGTAGGATTAGACATTTCTTTCCCTGTTACAGATTATGCATATAGAATTGCCTTCGCTGCTAAATTACTTGATGGTGCATTAGAAAAATATGGATACTCAGTATATGAAGAAAAGGGTGAATATAAAAAAGGATTAAAGATGTTAGTGACAAGGCATAAATAAAAAGTTATACTAAAATTAGTTGTATTAATTAAATATAACTAGGAGAGGTTTTGATTATGAAAAGTTTAGAAGAACTAAGACTTAAGGATAAAAAGGTAGTAATATTTGATTTGGATGGTACTCTTATTGATTCAATTGGAGTATGGAATATGACCGATCAAAAACTAATTCATGATTATTCAGGGATAGATGTTGAATTAGAGAAAGTGCAGGCTGATAGAGATTATTTTTTAAACAATAATCCAAGTAGTGATATTTATACTGCATATTGTGAATACTTAATTAATAAGTATGGCTTAAGCATTGATAATCCTAGTGAACTATCAGATATCAGAAAAGATACTGCTAATGAGGTATTAAAAGATGAAATAGGTTTTAAACCAGATGTTTCACGCTTGATTTTAGAGTTAAAAGAAAGAGGATATACGGTGGCATTGGCAACTGTAACTACAGAATCACAATTAGAAATTTATTATCGTGAAAACAAAAAAATGTTACAAGAAATGAATATTGAAGAAGTTTTTGATTTAATTACTACAAAAGAAACTGTAAAAAACAAGAAACCAGATCCTGAGGTATACTTTACTATAATGAACTATTTTGGTGTTAAACCAGAAGAATGTTTAATTTTTGAAGACTCATATACAGGAGTTTTAGCAGCTAATCGTGCAGGAATAGAAGTAGTAAATATTTACGATAAATATTCTGATATTGATAGAGATAAGATTAATGCTATAGCGGACTATAGTATTTTAAATTATAGAGAGTTTATTGATAGATTAAATGTAAAAGAGCAAGGTATTGAAAAACCAATTGAATTAAAACGTGTTAAATAAGAATATAGAGAAAGATATTAAGTATAATAAAAAATATGCTATAATAACTAACTATGTAAGGAAGGTAAAGTGTCATTAACATTAGATAAATCAAGTTCAATCACATTAACTGGAAATACTTATATTAAATCATTAACTAATGCTGATTCATCTAATAGTAACATAAATCTTAATGGTTATAAATTATATGTTAATGGTGTAGAATTAACTAAATAATATTTAGAACACAGAGAAATCTGTGTTTTTAACTGTTTGGAATGTTTTTTAAAGAATAGTGTAAGTAGTGAATGTGGGCAATTGAAAAAGATTAAGTCTTAAGACTTAATCTTTTCTTGATTTTCAATATCTTCAATCGTTATTTTACTTTGATGTGGAACGGGTTTCCATTCAATCTTTTTAAATAGGGCAATATAAGTTGTCCATCTACCTACAATATCAAATATAGGGTATCCTAAAATAAATAAAATATGCTTTTTTAGAGGTATTTTCTTTAATCTTTTTCTCTCTAAAATGTATACTATGATTGGCTCTAACATTTTTTGAAAATAACGATATATTCTCCAAACTAATCTTAGACATACAGTAAGTAGTAAGATATGAAAAAAGCCACTATATCCATTTGTAATGTTAACGACAGGATTATATAGTTTACTTATTATGTTAGTAAAGCCAAAGTAGCCACTAAAAAATTTAAAATTATTCCATCCATAAACATACGTATAACATGATTTTAATAACAAAGATACTAATAAAAATCTAAATATTTGAATTATGGCAGTAGGTAATAAATGCCAAAATGTATCAAAGTTAATATAACGATCTTTAATTGCAATACCTATTTTTTTATACCATGGATATTCTCTTTCAGTTTTTCCCCATTTAATCTTTGTAAAACGTTTTCCAAAAAAGATATTTCGGAACAACTTTAAACCAGATTCACGAAAGTTAATTAGTAAACCTTTGGACCAACGTAATTTCTGATTATAGGCAACTTTAAGAACAGGTGATTGTTCATCATAAAAGATAGCATCATTTTGATAGGAAATACGATATCCTTGAGATACAGCATCAGCTGTAAGACCTCGATCTTCTGTAAAGGATGTATAATGCCATCCGTTTTTTACAATACTAGAATCAAATAGATAACCAGTTCCTTGTAAGTTAGTAGCTAATCTTAAAAAACTTCTTGGTCTATGATATCTTCTAATACTTCTTAACCAGTGAATAGAGAAGGCATAAGTAATCCAGTTCTCGTCCATATTTTTAATATTACGATATGATGTAATTAGTTTTTCTCCTGCATCAAAAGCATCATTCATTTTGCTAATATAGTCTTTTTTTAATAAGTTATCAGCATCAAGGACAAAGAATCCTTCAAAATTTTGAGTACCATAATCTTTTTCAATATTATCAAACAAAAATTCAAGTGCATATCCTTTTGTTTTATGAACATTATCAAATCTTTCATAACAAATAGCGCCTTTATTTCTAGCAATCTCTAAAGTATTATCCGTACAATTATCAGCGACTACAAAGACTGTCAATAATTCTTGAGGATAGTCTTGCTTATTTATGCTATCAAGTAAATTACCAATAACATATTTTTCATTACGTGCTGCAATTACAATACCATATTTATGCTTCGTTTTAGCGGGTTTAAATTTTCTAGTAAAGAATAATCCGATTATCCAGTATACAAATATATATGAACTACATATGATTATTATTTTACCAATAATACTTGATATTTTGGCTGCTTCTGGATAAATATTTCCTAAAAAAGTTATTATATTATTAATTATATTTAACATTTTAACCTCGATATAATTTATCCTTAATTTTTGTTAATTTTTTTGTTTGCTTTTTCATTATATAGAATAAACAATATAAATGGTAAACTCATAGAATAGGGGATTACATACCTGTAATATGTATTAATTGGGCCTACTATACACATTAGTATTGTTAAAAAGGCTGGTATTAACAAAAGAACATACTTTTTATGATTATTTTTAAATAATATCACCATTAAATATAAGTATATCCAAGTTGTAAAACCAATACTAACTGTTAAATTTGTAATTGGAAGATATTGATATAACATACCATATGATATTAGAATAACTCTTATTGGTTCCAATACTTTCAAATAATGATAATCTAATCCAGAATCATTTAAAACATGATATTTTTTATAATAGAAATACCAATTCTGCGTTTCCGGATATAAATAACCATATATATTATTAAAGGTTGCTTCAATATATACTTTAGGAGCCTTTAATAAATATTTAAACCATACCTTAAAATATTCAATTAAATCACTTTTTGTAACATCTTTTCTAAATGTATTTTTTATTGGATCTGATAATTCTGGATTGTATTTTTCTTTTACTACACTGTAGTCAATAATTTTATTTATCGTATTTTTATCTTTATCTTCAATTATTTCTTCTTTATTTTTTATTAAAGCTGCTGTTTGTTGAATAGGAACAGACAAAACCTCTCTTATACTAGTAGGTGCAATTTGACAATAATTAATTACACCCTTATATCCAAAATGTATTAATGATATGAATAATAATGAAAATAAAATTGCTTTTTTATTATTCACATGACTTATTAACACTAATAACAAAGTTAATAATACTGTTATATAACCGTTATGTCTAAAGGTACAAACACCTATTGATACTAAAACTAATAAAACAATATCTTTTTTATTCATAGGGTATTTAAGAACTTTAAATAATTGTACTATAAACAATATGAAAAATACCGCATAGAAAGAATCTTTAAAAGCATTAATTGAATAAAATGGGAACACTGGAACAAAAATATAAATTAATAAACAAATTAATATTAATCTATTATTTACTTTTTCGTCATGCATTACTTTAATAGTATAGCTAAGTGCTAATATCATTGAGATCATTTGTAATAGTGTATACAAAGCTAATCCTAAATTATCATATCCTATTGAGTGACCTATATTGAATAAAAAGCCAATTAACAATGTGTGCATAACAGGATTAAACTGTGTTATTAGTGAATTATTAGTAAATGTAGTAGAGGTTGTATAAAAGGTAGGTATGTGCATATATTCTTGAATTTGATAACTAGGATCATACCCAATAACTCCAGGATAAAAAGCAATAAAATATATCATATATATAATAAATAGTATTATAAATGATGTTTTAAATGGATGAAGATTAAAATAATTTAAGTACTTTTTAAATTTTGTTGACTCAAATTTTTTGACCTCTAATCTTTCTAACCACATATAAATATAATTAAGTATGAAGTTGATAAATATATAATAACCAAATAATTTAACTACTGATAAAGCAATATAAGAAATATCAGCATATACTAAATTAGAAGAATCAGAATGTTCAAAACTATATCCAAATATTAGTAATATAGTAAATATTAAACTAAGCAATGAAAATGCTTTGTTTTTACTGACATTGTTATAGTAATTTTTATACAAGTTATATAGAGCAATAAAAACTACTGATATTAGAATTATTTTGCCATTAAAATCTATCTTAATTGCTTCTGTTGTTAGTATTGGATTGATTACTAGAGCAATAGTTGTCAATACTGCATATATAGTTAAAACAGTATTACTTTTTTCTTTAAATTCTTTATTAAATATAAAAAATTTTTGTACTACAAAGTTTACTAAGAATAATATTACGTCTACTCCCAATTTTATTATTGTTTCATTTAATAGTAACTTTTTGTATATAATTGTAACAGCTACTGAAGATACAATCATTTGAGTTATTACTAATAATATATATTCTATAAATGTAGTTACATCAAATTTATTATTATCTTTTTTAAATACTTTATTTCTATTCAAGTAGTAGTTAAGAAAAGAAGATATTATTCTAGCCAATACTGTAGAAATAAATATAGAAATAATGCCAATTTTTACTTTTAAAACAGCATTAAATATAGTAAATAGGGATAAATCTAAAATTAAACATATCCCAGCTGAAAACATATATTTTATAAATGTATTATATTTATCTATTATTTTTTTCATGATTATTATCCCTCTTTAATATAGCTAATTCTTGTGTTAGTTTAACTATTTTTTCATTTTGTTTATTTACTTTTGCACTTAGTGATAACACTAATACTGATAAAAAAATAAATCCTAAAAAAAATATCATATTGGAAGTTACTTCAAAACCCAAAAAATTCTTAATAGGTATTAAAATTTTATCAAACAAACATAGTAATACTAATATAAATATTATTGATATCCAAGAAAAAGCACTTTTGTAATCAAGTTTTTTCCTTAGTACTTTTAAATAAATATATGTAATAAATAATATACATACTAATATTAGAAATACTTTCAAATTAATACTCATTTGATTCACCACTTTCTTTATCAATGCTAAATGAAGCATTAAGTATACATAAACTTACTTTAATCATATAATAAATCGATTCTAAAAAGTTAATGGAACTTTTACCTTTTTTTCTTTCATTCATTTTAACAGGTATTTCCTTTACTTTATATCCTTTTTTTAATACTTTTGCAAGTGAATCAGGTTCAGGATAATCCATTGGATAATTATTTGCAAAGTAGTTTATTATGTTTTTATTACATGCTCTAAATCCACTTGTAACGTCATATATTTTTGTTTTTGAAACTAATTTTATAAGAAATGATAATATCTTTATTCCTATTCTTCTTGCGAATGTTGATTTAAATGTATCATTATTTTCTATATATCTTGAACCAATTACTAAATCATTTCCATTTTCTATTTCTTTTATTAATTCTTTTATATATTTTGGATCATGTTGATTATCTCCATCAAATTGGATTGCAATATCATAGTTGTGATTCTTAGCATATTTATAACCAGTTTGAACAGCACCACCAATGCCTGTATTAATACTTAAATCTAAAAAATTAATATTGTTTTTAATACATACACTTTTGGTACTATCAGATGAGCCATCATTTATCACAATATAGTCAATATTTTTAGTGTGTTTTTTTAAATTATCTATGGTGTTAACAATATTGTCTTCTTCATTATAAGCTGGGACTATTACAAGTGTTTTCATACTACTTCCTTTCAATCACACAAATTATAACATAAAATGACAAAACTGTCTACTTAAAACCCCTTAAATATCAAGCATAAAATAAATTATTATTAGTGTAATAACTTAACTTTTATGCTATAATGAATATTGTAAAAAATAATATAGAAATAGGAGAGCTTTTATGGAGAATAACAAAAATTTAATAATGATTATAGGAATAATTGTAATATTTATGATAGTAGGAGGAATATTTATGTTGAACAACAAAAATGAAGATAAGAACGATAATAGAACAATACCAGTAGATAATCCTGATATTAATGTTAACCTAAATAATCAGTTTAATATGGATATCATAAAAATAGTTAATAGTAAGGAAACAGGTAATTATTTAATAAGTCCATATTCTATAGAAATAGCACTTAATATGTTAAAAGAAGGATCTGATGGAGAGACTTATAATCAAATTAATAAAGTAGTTCCTGCTAGAGATATTACTTATTTTGATGTAAAAAATAGAATGTCAGTTGCGAATGCTATCTTTGTTAAAGAAAACGAAAAAGAAAATATTAGTGAAAATTACATACAAAAGTTACAGACATCATATAAAGCCGATTTAATTTATGATAAATTTACAACCCCTGATAAAATAAATAATTGGGTAAACAAAAAAACTTATGGAATGATACCTAAGATTTTAGATGATATATCAAGAGATTTTATGTTAGGATTATCTAATGCTGTTGCCATTGATGTAGAGTGGGCAAATCAGTTTGAATGTGGAAAAACAAGAAGTAAAGAATTTACAACTCCTAATGGTGTTAAAAATGTTGAAATGATGAGAAATAATTATACTAAGAGAACTTATATTTTAAATGACAATGAACAAGGAATTATTCTTCCATATAAAAGTTATACTAGTACTGGAGAAGCAGATTATGATAATAGAGATGATTCAATAAAACTAGAATTTGTAGCTATTATGCCAATAAAGGAAGATGTTAGAACATATATTAACAATCTTACAAACGAAAAATTAAATAACATTTTAGATAGTGCTAAAGAGTTAAATAGTAACCAAGAATTAAACTTAGAATTACCAAGATTTGAGTATGACTTTAATGATAACCATTTTATGAATGATTTAAATGATTTAGGTATTAAAGATGTATTTAACCCAGATTTAGCAGATTTAAGTAAAATGAAAAGCGAAAAAAGCACGGATCAATTATATGTTAGTACTGCTATTCATATGACTCATATTTCATTAAATGAAAAAGGCACTAAAGCAGCTGCTGTAACATATTTTGGTGTTGATAGAGCTTCGGCATTTATAGGGGAAAAAGAATATATTAATATTACATTTAATAAGCCATTTATGTATATGATTAGAGATACTAAGAGTCATGAAATGCTATTCTTTGGTGTAGTAGAAAGTCCAAATGAATGGAAAGGTAGTACTTGTAGTGAATAATATATGAAAATAATAACTTTATATTATTGATTTGTTATAACCATTTTTATTACTAAATTATTTGTATAAATTAATATTATTTTATTATAGAGTCAATAACTCAAAATCCTGGTTAATTAGACTGATTGACAAAAGATAAAAAAAATTATATAATCAAATGGAATTTGATGAAGAGATTATCTAAGTAATTAATTTAAACTCTATAAAGGGAATTGTAGCCAGCGACTGAAAGCTACATTAGAAAGATGAATTAATGAATTTCAATAATGGAGTCAAATCGTGGAAGAGCGTTAATCTAATGAGGTAGTAGTAATACTATAAAAAAAGGTGGTAACACGAACAATTCGTCCTTTAGGATGTTTTGTTCGTTTTTTATTAGAAAGAGAGTGGTTAATTTGAAAGAAAGATTAGAAGAAATTAAAACTAAAGGGTTAGAAAAAATTAATAGTGTTAAGAGTATCACTGAACTTGAAGAAGTAAGAAAGGAAATGACAGGCAAAAAGAGTGATTTATCAGAAATACTAAAGATGATGAGCAGTTTATCTAATGAAGATAAAAGAACAGTTGGTATGATGATAACAGAAATTAAAAATTCATTTAATGATTCTTTACAAAAGAAAGAAGAAGAACTTATTTCTTTAACTAGTGTCTTAGAAGAACCTATTGATTTAACAGTACCTGGTAAAAAGGTTAAAGAAGGAACTCTTCATCCAGTTACACAAATGAAATATGATTTAAATGAAGCATTTCTATCACTTGGATTTGAAGTATTCTCTGAAGATGATATTAGTAGTGAAAAATATGCATTTGATAACTTAAACTTCGCGAAAGATCATCCTGCAAGAGAATCTATGGATACGTACTGGATAGAAGGTACAGAAGATAAAACAGGTGCTGAAAGATTATGCTTAAGGCCACACTTAACAGGGGCATCTGTCAGATATTTAAAGAAACATGGTGCACCAGCTAGATTTGTTTATCCTGGATGTGTATTTAGAAATGAAACAACTGATGCAAGACATGAAAGGGCTTTCTTTCAATATGAAGCACTAATAGTAGATAAAGATATATCATTTGCTTCAGGTATGGTTATGATACAAACTATTTTAGAAAAAGTATTTGGAAGAAAAATAAATACAAGAATGAGAGAAGGATTCTTCCCATTCACTGAACCGGGATATGAAATTGATATGGAATGTTTAGTTTGTGGTGGAAAAGGGTGCAAAGTATGTAATCATAATGGTTGGATAGAAGTTATGCCAGGTGGTGTAATTCATCCCAATGTTTTAAAATCAGCAGGACTTGACCCTGAAGAGTGGACTGGATTCTATATTAATATTGGATTAGATAGATTAGTTATGATGCGATATGGAGTAGATGATGTTAGACTTTTCCATAGTGCTGATTTAAGGTTCTTAAAACAATTCAAATAGAGGTGAAAATATGAGAGTATCGTTAAATTTAATAAAAAAATATGTTGATTTACCAAAAGATATAACAGACGATAGAATCGCTTATGACTTAACTCTTCGTACTGTTGAAGTAGAAAAAGTTGAGAATATGAAGGAAAAATACAATAATATCGTTGTTGGTAAAATATTGGAAGTAAAACCTCATCCTAATGCTGATAAACTAAGAATATGTATAACAGATATTGGAGAAAGTGAACCAGTACAAATTGTTTGTGGTGGATCAAATCTTTATGATGGTGAAATGGTTGTCGTATCAAAACCAGGAGCTAAAGTAGTATGGCATGGAGAAGGTGAGCCTGTCGTTATTGAAAAAACAAAAATGAGAGGTGAATCATCATATGGTATGATTTGTGGCGCTGATGAAGTATATTTAAGCGACTTCTTCCCATTAAAAGAAGAGACTGAAATAGTTGATTTAAAAGGAATAGATTGTAAACCTGGTGATAATATTAGTGACATTGTTGATATGAATGATACAGTCTTAGAAATAGACAATAAATCATTATCAAATAGACCAGATTTATGGGGACACTATGGTATTGCAAGAGAATTATCAGCTATATACAATGTTCCACTAAAAGAACTACCAGTTTATGAATTAGATAAAAATTTACCAAAGTATGACGTTACAATTGAAGAAAAAAATAAATGTAATAGATATATTGGAGTAGAAATAGATGGTATTTACGATAAAAGTTCACCAATGTGGATTAAGTCTCTACTAGTTAAGACAGGTCAAAGACCAATTAATGCAATTGTAGATATAACTAACTATGTTATGATGGCAGTTGGTCAACCACTTCATGCTTTTGATAAAACTCATGTCAGTGGTGAAAAGATAATTGTTCGAAATGCTAAAAAAGGTGAAGAATTATTATTACTTGATAATAATACAATCAAATTAACTGAAGATGATTTAGTAATTTGTGACGAACATGATGCTATGGCCTTAGCAGGAATTAGAGGAGGAAAGAAAGACTCTATTTTACCTGATACTAAAGGAATTGTTTTAGAAATTGCAAACTTTGAAGCTAAGGCAATTAGAAAGACTGGTAAGAGATTTTTAGAAAAGACTGATTCATCTATTAGATATGAAAAAGGAATAGATACACAAAGAGTTGATCAAGGAGTAAATCTTGCCCTAGAGCTAATTAAAGAAATATTCCCTGAAAGTAAGATAATTAAATATAATGATGTCTATGTTAATAGAACAGAAAATAATAGAATTAAAGTAACAGAAGATTTCCTAGATAGAAGACTAGGTAAAAAGATTGAAAGAGAAAAAATAGAACAAATATTAACATCTCTTGGTTATCAAGTAACATATAAAGATAAAGAATATGATGTTACAGTACCAACGTGGAGATCAACAGGAGACGTCACCATGAAAGATGATGTTATGGGAGATATTGCAAGAATTCTTTCATTTAATAGTTTTGAAGCTAAACCTATCAATATGGTAGTAGATCATGCTGTAAAACAAAACGATTATTTGTTAGAAAAAAGAATTAAAGAGTATTTATCATTTAGATGTGGATTCTATGAAATATATACTTATCCATGGATTGATGAAAAATACATTAAAGCAGCTAAAATTAATACATCAAATTCACTAAGACTCGCAACGCCACCGGCTCCAGAACTAGCTTATTTAAGATGTTCATTAATACCTGGTATGTTAGAAGCTATTTCTAAAAACTTAAGATATTACGATGAATTTAAATTATATGAAATGAAACAAGTTTATAGAAAAGGAAAATATAGTCCATCAAGTGAAGATGAAGTGTTACCGGTTCATGAGATGATGTTAACAGCATCTATTACTAAAAAGAATGCCAAAGAAGCTTTCTATGAAGCTAAAGGTGTAATTGAGAATATGGCAAGATATTGTCATATGGAAGATATAACGTTAGAGCAAAGAGAAAAACCATCCTGGGCTGATGTTAATGCTTATCTAAGTATTGTCAAAGATGATGAAGTTATTGGTACATTAGGATTACTTTCTATTCAAGCAATGAATGAATCTAAAATAAAAAGAACTAATGTTGCTATCTTTGAAATTAGTATGGAAAAATTAGTACCATATACATCTAGAACAAATAAATATGAAAGACTTCCTGAACTACCTTTAGTTGAAAAAGATTTATCAATTATTGTTTCAGAAGAAGTGAAATGGGAGACTATTGAAGAGACTATAAAATCATCAGTAAAAGAAATAGAATTTGTAGATGAATATAGAGGAGACCAAATTCCAGAAGGTAAAAAATCAGTTACGTTAAAAGTAAGAATGATTAATGAAGGAACAACAATGACATCTGAACAAATTAATGAAAAGATGGAACATCTACTAAAGAAATTAAATAAAGCATGTGGTGCTTTCCTACGTGAAGTATAAAGACTAGAAATAGTCTTTTTCTTTTATAAATATTTTCTTTTATATTGTTAATACTAATAGTGGAGGGAAAATATGACACAAAAAGAATTAGCATATGTAGAAGATGCCATTGGGCATGAAAAGAATATTATTAGTATATGTGGGGATTTGAAAGAACATTTACAAGATGAGAGATTGCAAATGTTTATTGAAGAAGAAATATCTAAACATGAAGAAGTAAAAAAATCTTTAATGACTTTATTGGAGGAAAAGATAAATGAATGATGAGTTATGTCTAAATAATTATCTAATGATTTTAAAAAGTACCGTTGAAGTATATGTCCATGGAACAATTGAAAGTTCTAATCCTGATGTTAGGGAATTATTACATGATGGACTAGATAATACTTTAATTAGTCAAGCAGATACTTATGATTTAATGACTGAATATGGTTTCTATCAAGTTAATAATGTTAAAACAAGTGAAATTAATAAAACATACAATAAAATTATTAGTAAAAATTAAAACTTCATTTTTGAGGTTTTTTTATTTACATATATTTTTAGTTAGGATATAATAGTTAATAAATTAAGGAGGTTTGCTATGTATTTAAGTTATAAACTTGATAATGGGAAACATGTTAATGTTTTCGATTATGGAATATTAGAAGATGAGAGTAAGGGTAGTGAAAAGTATTGGAGAGGTTACTCTGATGGATATATTTGCGATGTTAATAATCGTAGAGGAAACGAATTTCAAATTGATATTTTAAAAGATCCAGATAGAGGCTTTTATTTCATTTGTGAAGGTGAAAGAATATATGTATCTGACTATGAGTTTTTAACTATTCGAGAATTAAATGAGAAATTAGAAAACAAAGAATATGTTTCAGAAGATTTGCTAAAAGCATCTTTAATTAAAAATGCTAATAACATAGCTTTCTTAGAAAGCAGAAGAATTCCGAATTTTGTTTGGAGTGAATTTTTTATAAGATCATATTCTGGACCAGCTAGATATAGAAAAGTAATATGTGTACCAACTGAAAGATATTATAAAAGAGAGAACTGGCAATTTAAAATTGAAACGAAGCCAATAAATGATGAGGACTTTAAAGTATTTGGACATGAAAAATACTATAGTTGTGACTATTGTGAAAGAATTCTTCGAGGTGAAGTAAACGTTCTGGAATTAGATAAAGTGCTAGCTTTAAAAGATGAAAATGGAAATGTAACGTTTGAAAAACCTGAAGAAACTGTAATTGTTAGAAGTAGAAAAAAAGAAAATTAATTTTCTTTTTTTGTGTAAAATAATAGACTTAAATATTTTAAAATGTTATCATTAAATTATGAAGAAAGTAGTGATTATAGGAGCTGGACCAGCAGGGTTAACAGCAGCATATAAACTTCTTAATGAAAGCAAAGATTATGAAGTTATTATTTTAGAAGAAGAAAAACAGGTTGGCGGTATATCAAAGACAGTTTATTATCAAGGAAATAGGATGGATTTAGGAGGTCATCGCTTTTTTACTAAGGATGATGAAGTAATGTCTTTATGGCAAGAGATACTACCATTAGGTAATCCTAAGAAAGAAAAAGTATTATTAGAAAGAAGAAGAGTATCTAGAATTTATTATAATAAAAAGTTCTTTGATTATCCTGTTAATTTGTCTTTTAAAACAATTAAAAATTTAGGATTTAAAGATACTTTTGTATCAGGTTTTAGTTATTTAAAAAGTTTAGTTTATAAACTTCCAGAAGATAATTTAGAAAACTTCTATATCAATCGTTTTGGAAGAAGATTATATGAAATATTTTTTAGAGATTATACGGAAAAATTATGGGGTATTGCACCAAGTGAAATAGATTCATCTTGGGGTAGTCAAAGAGTAAAAGGTATTTCTATTAAAGAAGTATTAAAAGATTATTTTAAAAGATTATTTAAAATAAAAGATAAAAATAAAGAAACATCATTAATTGATAAATTTTATTATCCTAAACTAGGACCAGGTATGATGTATGAAGAGATGGCAAATAAAATAGAAAAGATGGGTGGAGTTATTAAATTAAACTCTAAAGTAATTGGTCTAGAAAAAAAGAAAAACAAAATAGAAAGTATTACTTATAAAGAAAATGGAAAAGTAGTAAAGATAACTTGTGATTATCTTATTTCAACTATGCCAATTAAGGATTTAATTAATGATATGAATAATGTAGATAAAGATATTAAAGATATCTCTAGTAATTTACCATATCGTGATTTCTTAACAGTTGGTTTAGTGTTAGATAAAATAATTCTTAAAAATGATACAAAATATGAAACCGAAAATAATATTATTCCTGATACTTGGATATATGTTCAAAGTAAAAAACAAAAATTAGGAAGAATTCAAGTATTTAATAATTGGTCTCCATATTTAGTAAAAGATAAGAATACTATTTCTTTGGGATTAGAGTATTTTTGTAAAGAAAATGATGACTTTTGGAAGAAAAAAGATAGTTCGTTAAGAGATTTTGCTGTAAATGAATTAAAAGAAATGGGAATCATTGATGAAAAAACTAAAGTATTAGAATATCATGTTGAAAGAGTAAAAAAAGCTTATCCGGCATACTTTGGTTCATACAGTGAGTTTCCAAAAGTAAAAGAGTATTTAGATCATATTGATAATTTATACTGTATTGGAAGAAATGGTATGCATAGATACAATAATATGGACCACTCAATGAAAACGGCTATGGTAGCAATTGATAATATATTAAAGAATAAGAAGGATAAAGAAAATATTTGGGAAGTAAACACTGAGAAAGATTATCATGAGGTAAAAAATGAAAAAAATAATTAATAATTTTAAAAATTGGAATCCTTCTAAATTAGTAATAATTTTAATATTATTATTTCCACTTTGTTATTATTTAATTGAAGAATTTCAATTGGATAATGATTTTTGGTTTTTAGTAAATACTGGTAAAAACATTTTACAAGAAGGGTTTATTCATGTTGAACCATTTACTATTCATACTGGATTAGCATATATTCCTCAACAGTGGTTAACATGTGTGCTTTTTTATTTTATTTTTCACTATTTTGGAATGCGAGGAATGTTCTTCTTTTTGGTTAGTTGTTATATTATAATTACAATTATTTGTTATAAACTTGCATATATGGTTAGCAGTAGTAAAAAAAACTCTATGCTTATAACTCTTCTATTTAATTGTATGGCAATAAAAATAGTTATGGTAACTAGGCCACAAACTTTAGATCTAATTTTCTTCCTAGCAGAGTTATATATTTTAGAATTATATATTAAAAAAGGTAATAAAAAGGCCTTATATTTTCTGCCTTTGTTATCTTTAATAATAATAAATTTTCATGCTTCAATGTGGATGATGTTTTTTGTCTTTTTAGCACCTTATTATGCTGAATATATTATTTCTAAATGGAAAAAGGAAGAAACTTTTGAAATTAAACCACTAATTATTTCATCAGTTTTATCTTTGATGATTGGCTTTATAAATCCTTATGGAATTGGAACAATGACTTATTTGTTTAGGTCATATGGAATAGAAAATATCAATAATTATGTTTCAGAAATGCAGCCATTTTATGTTAAGGGTTATGCGTCAGTTATAGTTTTATTTATACTGTGTCTAGTTGTATTTTCGTTTTATTATAACAAAGGCCAAAATAAGGTAAGATATTTTCTTTTGGCCACTGGAACAATGTATTTATTTATTACCCATTCAAAAGGACTACCATTTTTTATAGTTACCTTCCCATTAGTACTTGGCTATAATTTTAAAGATGATAGAAAATTGAAAAACAGGCAAATGTTTAAGATTGAAAAAATAATCTATAGTGTAATCATAGTTACATTGTTTATTTTAACTTTGATTACTACAAAAATGGATGATGATGAAGTTCTTAAAGAGATAGCAAATTACCTTGATAAAAATGCAACTACATCAGTAAAATTATACACTAATTATGAAGATGGAAGCTATATGGAGTATAAAGGCTATAAATGTTATATTGACCCACGAGCAGAAATATTCTTAAAAAGCAATAATAAAAAGAAAGATATATTTGATGAATATTATAATTTGTATTATGGTAAACTAGATGCAAAAGGATTTTTAGAAAATTATAATTTTGATTACTTATTAGTTGATAAACGTGAAATATACCTTTTGAATGAACTTAAGAATAATCAAAATTATCAAGAAGTCTATTCACATAAAATTGAAAAAGATAAAAAAAACAAAACAACAAAGTATCTATATAAAAGAATAAAATAATGAGGTAAAAAATATGAAGAATGCTATTAAATTTACTGTTGTTTCAGGAATTGGTTTTATTATAGATTTTATAATTTACAATATTTTAACATTGATTTTTCATATTAATGTTGGAATTAGTAATATGATTAGTTCCTTAGTTGGGGTTACTTTTGTTTTCTTTACTTCAACAAAACATATTTTTGAAAATAATACCAGTAATATTGATTTAAAGTATAAATATTTAATTTATGTGATTTACCAAATAATTTTAATTTTATGTGCTTCAAGAGTAATAATTATCTTTAAAAATTTCTTTGCTAGTAGTAATATAGATTTGGTAGTTAAATATGCTAAAGTATTAGCTAAGATATTTATAACTCCATTTACATTAACAATTAATTATTTTGTTATGAAAAAATTAACCAAATTATAGGAGTGTTGTATGGAAGAAGTAATTAAAAATTTATCAAACAAATCAGTTGATTTTGTAGTAAAAATATTAGCAGGGTTATTAATTTTAATTATTGGCTTTAAGATTATTAATATTATTGAAAGAAAATTAAAAAAGCCTCATAAATTTAATAAACTTGATCAAACAGTTAAAACCTTTTTAATTAGTTTTGTTGTTATTGCTTTGAAAGTAGTATTAATTGTAATATTCTTATCAATTATCGGTGTGCCAATGGCATCATTAGTAACCATAGTTGGTTCTTGTGCAGTAGCAATTGGACTTGCACTTCAAGGAGGACTTTCTAATATAGCGGGTGGTTTAATGATTTTAATATTTAAACCATTTAAAGTTGGAGACTTCATATCGGCTAATGGTAATGAAGGAACAGTTAAATCAATCACGATGTTCTATACTATTATAAATACACCTGATAATAAAGTAATTCAATTACCAAATGGCAGTTTATCTAATTCAAATATCACAAACTATTCATATAATTATGAAAGAAGAGTTGATATTGATTTATCAGTAGCATATGATACTGATATTGAAAAAGTTAAAAAGGTAGTTAACAAGGTTATTGATAATCATGAACTTATTATTCAAGATAAAGAAAAGTTTATAAGACTAAAAAAACATGATGAAAGTGCCTTAATATTCACTCTTAGAGTATGGGTAAAAACAACTGATTATTGGACAGTATATTTTGATTTAATGGAAAACATTAAGAAAGAATTTGATAAAAATAATATTGAAATACCATTTAATCAATTAGATGTTCACATGGTTAAGTAGAAAGAATGTGTTACTATGAATCAAGAAAAGGAAAAAATAGCGCAAGAAGAATTAGAAAAAAGATATAAGAAAGCAGAAAAACTATTAAATGATAGCGACAAGATGGAAAAGTTTTTACAAAAATTAGAAAAGAAGTTAAAAACTATTCCTTTAGCAGGTAATACATTATCAATGGTTCCTACGATGATATCATTAGTAAAACACTATATTAGCAAAGATTATACTGACATACCAGTTCGTTCTATAATCGCTATTATTAGTGCTTTAATCTACTTTTTATCACCAGTTGATGTTATACCGGATACAATACCAGGATTTGGCTACGTTGATGATGCTGCGGTTTTGAAATTTTGTTTAAAACTAGTAGATAATGATCTTAAAGATTATCGTACTTGGAGAGAGAAAAATCATAAAATTATTGAGGAATAATAATAATTTCAAAAAAATAAGAAAATAGTTTCTTATTTTTTTTATGAGTGTTATAATGAGTTCAAGGGTATACGTGTGATACAAATATTATATAAGGGGTCTATAAAAGTAATAATTATAATATTTGGAGGTAAGGGTTTTGACAAAAAAAAGAGGTAAAATAGACAAAAAATATAAACTTACGAAAAAAGAGCAAAAAAGATTATGCCAATTACGAGAAAAAGAAGATTGTACTCTAAAAGAACTTGATGAATTAGCAATTTTGGAAGAAAAGCAATATGCGAGAATAGTTCGTCAAAATAGAAGGGGTATAGGAATCAAATCCAAGAAAAAAAGAAAAAAAGCACCAAAGAGGAATAAAGAAGAGCAACAGGAAGTAAAAAACAGACTATATTTAGAATGTGGTACAGTAGATATGTATGATATGATGATTTATGAAAAAAGAAAATTAACTCTTCATCATTAACCCCCATTTAGAGAAAGCCATCATACTGTTTTTGAAGAGAGTTATCTTTTAACTAGAAAAAATCACGATCATATTGAATATTTACAGCGAACTTCACCTGAAAAATATCAAAAAGTGATGAATAAAATTAAGGCCAATAAAGAGTCTTTAATAGAAAATAAAAAACTGGGTGTAGAGCAAATCAATGAGCCGGTAATCGAAGATGAAAACGAAGAAGAATATGATATTATTGTTCCTGGTGAATTTGAAGACGTTGAAGAAGACATAGTAGGGGAAATATTACATCAAAATAATATTGATAAAAAAGCCGCTAAAAGAGCAAGAAAAAGAGCTAAAAGAGAAGAAAAAAGAAAATTAAAGAAAAGAGATAAAGGTGAACAAAGAGAAGTAAAAAATCAACTATTCTTAGAATGCGGTACAGTAGATATGTATGATATGTTAATATATGATGAAAGAAAATTAACTATTCATCATGAGCCACCATTTAGAGAAAGTCATCATACTATTTTTGAAGAAAGTTATCTTTTAACAAGAGAAAATCATGATTATGTTGAGCATTTACTAGCAACTAATCTTGAAGCTTATAATGAAACGATGGAACATATTAAAGCTAATAAAGAAACTTTGATTAAAGAAAGGAAACTAAAATCTGATGATAATAAGAATGAATAAAAAGAAAAAGCTTATCATTTCACATATTGCGGATGTTGATGGAGTATCAGCAGTTATACTAGCTAAACTACATTATGAAGACATTGATTATTGTCTAGTTGAGATTAGTGAATTAGAGAGTTTAATAGAAAAGTTAATAGATGAAAGAATATATCAAGATTATGACAAAATATTTATAACTGATTTAGCATTAAGAACAAAGACGTTAGAATTAATTGATGCAAATGATGAATTAAAGAAAAAAATTAAACATTTTGATCACCATATAACCGAACTATCTCAAGCAGAAAAATATTCATTTGTTAATGTTCAAAATGAAAAAAATGGAAAATTAGTCTGTGGCACAACTATGTTCTATGATTATATTAAGGATGATTTTAAATATAAAAGTGCTTATCTTGATACATTTTTAGAAGCCGTAAGAAGTTATGATACAGAAGGTCCACTATGTGGCAATCAGTATGCTAATGATTTAACAACATTATTTAATCTAATTGGAATAGATAACTTTATTAGTAAATTTGAACAAGGAATTAAAAATAAAAAAGATCCACTTACTGATGATGATCAAAGAATGATTGATACGGAAAACAGAAGAATGGAAGACTATATCAATCAATGTGATAACAATTTAATAAAGATAGAATTAAATGGGTATAATGTTGGTGTATCCATCTCTGAATTATACCGAAGTTCAGTTGGTAATCAGTTATCATTAAGGCATAAAGAACTGGATTATATATTAATTATTAACTTTATGAGAAATCAATTTTCCTTAAGAACAGTTAAAGATGGTATTCATGTTGGTTTAATAGCAAAATCATTTACACCTCTTGGTGGCGGACATGAAAAAGCTTCTGGAATGCCTATTAATATTGATACATTATTTATTCTTGATAAAGTAAAAGAAGGTTTAGCAGAAAGAGAAAATATAAGAATATTAAATAAAAACTCTAATTAATAGAGTTTTTATTTTTTATGTGATAAAATATTTTTAGGTGATAATATGAAAAAAGTAATATTAGTAGATGGCAATAATTTGTTATTTAGAAGTTATTATGCAACTGCCTATACTGGTAATATAATGAAAAATAGTAAAGGCTTCCCAACTAATGCTTTATATGGTTTTGTTAATATGATGAATAAAATAATTAGTGAAGAAAAGCCATCATATATTATGGTTGCCTTTGATAAAGGTAAAACATTTAGACACGATAAGTATGAAGAATATAAAGCAGGTAGAATAGAAACACCAGAAGATTTAAAACTGCAATTTCCCAAAGCTAAAGAATTATGCTTAGCAATGGGAATAAAGTATTTTGAAATAGATAATTACGAAGCAGATGATATAATTGGAACATTTGCGAAGGAAGTAGATAAAAACGATGATTTTATTGGTACTATTATCTCTAGTGATAAAGACTTATTGCAATTAATATCTAACGATGTTGAAGTAAAACTATTAAAATCAAAAGACTATATTCGCATGAATGAACAAGTATTCTTTGATATTTATGGAATTAAACCCATTAGAATGATTGATTTAAAAGGTCTTATGGGAGATCCATCAGACCATATTCCAGGTGTTAAAGGAATAGGAGAAAAGACAGCTTTAAAACTACTACAAGAGTATGATACAGTTGAAAATTTATATGAACATATTGATGAAATTAAAGGTAGTGTTCATGAAAAACTAGTAAATGATAAAAAGAATGCTTTCTTTAGTAAAGAGATTGCAACTATATATAAAGAAGTACCAATTGATACTAATTTAAATAGTATTACTTATAATGGCCCTAGTGAAAACTATAACAGCATTTTAGAAGAATTAGAATTTTATTCTTTTATCAAAAAGATAGAAAAAAAAGAAGAAAAAGTAACAGAAGTAACTATTATAGATGATTTAAAGAATATTAAAATGACCAAAGATTATGCTTTTTATCTCGAAGTAATGGGAAATTATCATGATAAAGATTTAATAGGAATAGGTATTTATAATGATGAAAAGAGTTTTTTTGTAACCAAAGAAGGAATTCTTTCTAATAAAGAGTTCTTCAATGATAATTTAGAAAAATATACCTATGATTTAAAGAAAATATTAGTATCATTTTCTTACTTAGGAATTAAGCTTAATAATTGCAATACTGATTTAATGCTAATGGGTTACTTATTAAATTATAATGTTAAAGATGATATTACATATCTTTTAAATAATGATGGTATAGATGCTACTTTTAATGAATTATTATTTAAAAAGAAAGAATATGATATTAATAAAGTAGCAGAAGAAACAATAAAGAAAGCAAGATATATTTATGAAAACAAAGATAAATTTATTAATGAAATTAAAAATAATCAGTGTGACGACTTATATTATAAAATGGAATTACCTTTAACCTATGTATTAGCAGATATGGAATATACTGGTGTTAATGTTTCAACTAAGATATTAAATGATATGAAAGAAGAAATAAAAGTTAAGATGGAGTTAGTCGCTAATAACATTTATAACTTATCAGGAGTAGAATTTAATATTATGTCTCCTAAGCAACTTGGCGATATCTTATTTAATAAATTAAAGATTACTTATCCTTCTAAAGTTAAAAATAATACATATTCAACAAGCGCTGATATCTTAGAAAAATTAACAGATTATCCAATTGTTACTAAGGTACTAGAGTATCGTATGCTTGCTAAATTATATAGTAATTATATTGTAGGACTTGTTGATGTAATTAAAGATGATGGTAAGATTCACACAATTTTTAATCAAACACTAACTAGAACAGGAAGACTATCATCAGTTAGTCCAAATTTACAAAATATACCTATTAGAACTGAATATGGTAGATTAATTAGAAAGGCATTTATACCAAGTGCTAATTCCTTAATCTTATCAAGTGACTATTCTCAAGTTGAATTAAGAATATTTGCCCATATGTCTAAAGCCGAGAATATGATTAAAGCATTTAAAGAGGACATGGACATACATACTAAAACAGCGATGGATATTTATCATGTAGAGGAAGAACAAGTAACAAAAACAATGCGTCGTAATGCCAAGGCGGTTAATTTTGGAATACTATATGGTATTAGTGGCTTTGGTTTGGGCGATGACTTGGGTATTAGTGTTAAAGAGGCTAAAGAGTTTATTGATCACTACCTAGAAACATTCCCTGGTATTAAAAAATATATGGAAAGTGTTAAAGAAGAAGCAAGAAAAAATGGATATACCAAAACATTATTTAATCGTAAGAGAGTTATTGATGAATTAAAAAATACTAACTATATGATTAGACAACAAGGTGAAAGAATGGCTCTTAATACTCCTGTTCAAGGAACAGCAGCTGACATTTTAAAACTTGCAATGATTGATATATTTGAAGAGTTTAATAAGAAAAAGTTAAAATCAAAAATGATTATTCAAGTACACGATGAACTTGTCTTTGATGTTAAAGAAGATGAGTTGGAGATTGTTAAAGAAATAGTAAAAGAAAAAATGGAAAATGTTTATAAGTTTGATGTACCACTAAAAGTGGATATTGAATATGGCAAAGATTGGTATGATGCAAAGTAGGTGATAGTATGCCAGAATTACCAGAAGTAGAAACAGTAAGAAAAGCACTAAAAAAGAAATTGTTAAATAAAAGAATAATAGATGTTGAAGTATTTTATCCTAAAATAGTAGAATATCCTTCTTTAGAAGAATTTAAAGAAACTTTAATTGGAAAGAAAATGGTTGATATTACTAGATATGGTAAGTGGCTTATTTTTGACTTAGATGAATATTATCTTCTTAGTCATTTAAGGATGGAAGGGAAATATATTTATCGTAAAAAGGGAGATCCGATTGAAAAGCATCAACATGTATCAATTATTTTTGATGATAATCTTGATTTAAGATATCAAGATGTTAGAAAGTTTGGAAAGATGTTTTTAGTGAAAAAAGAAGACTTATATACTAAAACACCACTTTCAAAACTAGGTCTTGAACCATGGGATAATAAATTAGATACTAATTACTTGGATTCTAAATATAAAAATAAGAAATTACCAATCAAAACAGTATTGTTAGATCAATCAATTATAACAGGTATTGGTAATATCTATGCAGATGAAATTTTATTTTTATCTAAAATTAATCCTCATAGAGAAGCAAGTAAAATAACAAAAAAAGAAAAAGAAGAAATAATTAAAAACACCAAACTTGTTTTAGAAGAAGCCATAGAAAAAGGTGGGACAACCATTAGAAGTTATACTTCTGAAGAAGGTGTAACAGGACTTTTTCAAAATGATTTAAGAGTTCACAAAAGAGAAAATGAAAAGTGTTATAAGTGTGGAACAATAATAAAAAGAGATAAAATTAATGGTAGAAGCAGTTATTATTGTCCAAAGTGTCAAATAAAGTAAATAAAAGTTTAAAGTTATACTATTTTTTGATATACTTATAAGAGAGAGGTAGATAGTATGAAGTTTGAAGTTAAAGAACTAAAAAAGAACATTAAGTTTTTTATCATTGTTCCAATCATAATAGTATTAATTTCATTACTATCTATTTTTGTGTCTAAAAGTAATAATAGAAGTATTTTAAAAGAAGAAGAACTTCCTAATGATACATTAGAAATAAATAAAATAATAATTAATGAAGTTATGTTATCTAATAAAGGTGCATATCCTGATTCTAAAGGTAAATTATACGATTATGTTGAAATATATAATGGTAAGAATAAAGATGTTAATTTAAAGGGATATGGATTATCTGATGTGGCTAACGCTGTTAAATGGACTTTCCCAGATGTTATAGTCAAATCTAAAGGATATGTGATTGTATTTTTGAGTGGAACTAATGACGAATACCTACATGCGCCATTTAAATTAAAGAGCTCTGGTGGAGAAAACTTAGCACTTAGAAATCCAAATGGCAAGATAGTGGATGCTATTACTACTGTTTCAACTTTAAAAAATACAGTTATGGCAAGGGATGAAAAAGGAAACTGGGTAATTCAAAATAAACCAACACCAGGTTATCCTAATACTTCGGATGGGTATTTAGCATTCCAAAAATCATTGCTTGGTGAAGATGAGGGATTATTAATTAATGAAATTCTTCCAAACAATAAGGGTAATTTCAAAGATAACTATGGTAAATATAGTGGATATATAGAAATAATTAATACTTCTAAAAAGACAGTTTCTTTAAAAGATTATAGTTTATCTAATGAAGAATCTGCTAGTTTTAAATGGCAATTTCCAAATATTTCAATAACTCCTAATGAAGTATTGCTTGTTTACACCTCAAACAGAAATATCTATGATGATATATTACATGCCTCATTTAAATTAAACAATGAAAATGGTTGTGTTATACTAGCAAACAGTAAAGGTAAGATTATTAATAAAGTAGAATATACAAACATACCTAATGGTATGGCTTATATAAGAGAAAAAAATGGTTTCGAAGTAGGGAATAATATTAGTCCAGGATATTTAAATGATGTTAGTGGTATAAAGAAATTTCAAAGTACTATTCATACACCTAAGGATTTAATAATATCTGAAGCAATGAATTCCAATTATAAGTTTCTTGCTCAAAATGGTGGTAAGTACTATGATTGGGTTGAACTTAAAAATAATAAAGGAGAGACTTTAAAACTAAAAGATTATTATTTAACAACTAATACTGACAATATGACTATGTATAATTTGCCTGATGTAGAATTAAAAAATGGTGGTTACTATGTTGTTATGGCATCAGGTAATGCTAATTTATCAAACAGCAGTTATAAACATGCCAATTTCAAATTGGGAGAGATAACAGGATTATATTTAACAAATGGTAAAGAAGTAATTGATACACTATTTATTGCTAATGTTCCTAAAGGATATAGCATTGGTAAAGGAGATAATAGTGGAATATACTATTATTCTACACCGACTCCTAAAAATGCTAATAAAGGAGGTAGTGTTGCAGTTTCATATTTCCCTAATGTTAGTACTTCACCAGGAGTATATAATAATGTAAAAAATGTAAGTGTTGAACTTAAAGGTACAGGGACTATTTATTATACTTTGAATGGAAGTACTCCAACTACATCGTCTAAGGTATATAATAGTCCTATTTCATTAAATAAAAGTACAGTTATAAAATATATGGCCTATGAACCAGGAAAAGTTAAAAGTAAAATGGGGACAGCATCTTATATTATTAATGAGAATCATGTTTTACCAGTATTATCATTATCACTTAATCCTAATTCATTAAAAAGTATAAATTCACATGCTTGGTCCAAAGGATATGAAGTTGGCCCAGCCACTATTGAACTTTTAGGTGATAAAGAAGTAAAATTTAGTGAAAATTGCGGATTGCAATTATTTGGTGGATCTACAAGAGGGCATCCTAAAAAAAGTTATGAAGTGGTTTTTAAGAAAAAATATGGTAGTGGTCACTTAGAATATCAAGTTTTTGATAATCGCGATACAGCTTATTATAATTCACTTGTTTTAAGAACTGGTTCGCAAGATGAATTTGCAGGAGATAGGAGAACATTAATAAGAGATTTAGTAGCAACTTCATTAGTTGAAGAGTATACAACTGTTGATGTTCAAGCCTATAAATCAGTTATTTTATATATCAATGGTAGTTATCGTGGAATATATTTTATACGTGAGAAAGTTGATTCTTATTTTGTAGGAAACCATTATAATGTTGATGGTAGTAAATCAGATATTTTAAGAATAGATGGTAATGTTAAAAATGGAAACAAAAAAAAGTATAATGACTTAACAAGCTATGTTAAGTCACATTCCATGGCTAATGATAAGTATTATGATTATGTAGTTAGTCAAATCGATTTAGAAAACTTTGTTGACTATTGGATTGCAGAATCATTTGTTACTAATTATGATATGGTAAATTGTAGGTTTTTTAGTAATCCTTATATAGAAGATGGTAAGTGGCATTATATCTTCTATGATTTAGATTTTGCAATGTATCATCCTGATACTCATTATTTTAATTTTATGACATCAACACGTGGTATAAATCATAATCATTATGAAAATGTTTTAATTAGAAATTTAATGAAAAATAAAAAATTTAAAAAGTATTTTGTAGAAAGATTAAGTTACAATCTAAAAAATACTTGGAGTTTGGAAAATTATAATAAAAAAGTAGATGAGATAGCAGCTTCATTAGAAAAAGAAATGCCAAGAAATTTAAAAAGATATAATAATATATCTATGTCTGAATGGAGAAGTCAAGTTAATTATTTAAAAACATTTGCCAAGAAAAGACATAGTTATATCAAAAGTCAAGCTAAGAGTTATTTTCATCTATCAGATAGTGAATATAAGAAGTATTTTGGGTGATTAATATGAGTAAGTATAGACATGAATTAAAATTTACGATTTCAGATAATCAAGCTGAAATATTGAAAACAAGATTAGATTTAGTTTTAGATAAAGATAAGAACGGTTACTTTGAAGATGGAAGTTACTTAATTAAAAGTTTATATTTTGATGATATTGAATCAAGTTCATATTATGAAAAACAAGATGGTGTTTTATACCGTAAAAAATATCGAATTAGAATGTACAATGATGATGATAAATATATTAGATTGGAAGCTAAATTAAAACATAATATGTTAACTTCTAAAAAACAAACATTGATTTCAAAAGAAGTATATAGTAAAATTATAAATGGTAACATAAAAGATGTGAAGACTGATGATAAATTATTGTTAGAATTCTTAAATGATATTAGGACAAAGCATTTAATACCATCAGTTATTGTAGAATATCATCGATTAGCCTACATATATCCTGTGTCGGAAGTTAGAATAACATTTGATTCACATATTAAATCAGGATTATATAATTATGAACTTTTTGATAAAAAACGCCCTAGTTATGAGGTTTTAGATGATGGTTATCAAGTATTAGAAGTAAAATTTAATGAAATATTACCACTACATATTGCAACTATACTAGGAACTGTTCCTTTATGTAGAGAAGCAGTATCAAAGTTTGCAAAATGTAGAAGTATTAAATAAGGAGAGAAGTAAGAATGAGTATTTTTGATGCAATTAAAAAATCTGTAGTTAGTGAATTTACAGGAACTATATCAGTTGATCAAATGTTATTATCATTACTAGTAGCATTTGTTATTGGCCTATTTATAGTTTATATTTATCGTAAAACGTATACAGGAGTTGTTTATTCAAAGGCATTTTCCTTATGTATAATTATGCTATCTATGGTAACGGCCTTAATTATTAGAACAATATCTAGTAATATCGCGTTATCTTTAGGTATGGTTGGTGCTTTATCTATCGTTCGTTTTAGAACAGCTGTTAAAGAACCGGTCGATACGGGATTTATGTTTTGGGGAATATCAGCAGGTATTATGGCAGGAGCAGGATTATATGTTCCAGCACTTATTGGATCCTTAACTTTAGGCGTTTTATATTTTGTAAGTTATTTACTTGGCTTTAAGGTTACTAGTAGATATTTACTTGTGCTTAGATATAAAGTTGATAGTCATGATAAAGTTGTAAAAGTATTAAAAACTTTACCAAAGTATAAATTAAGAAGTAAATCAATGTATGGAAATGAAGTTGAATTTACTTTCGAATTAGATTTAAAAGAAAATAAAAAGACTAAGAATGTTAATGATAGTGTCGTTGATAAATTTAATGATATCAACGGAATGATAAGTGCTAGTTTAATAGCATATCAAAATGATTTTGGGGATTAAGAAGTATGAAAAAAAGAAAATTAAAGAAGTATGTTTTATTTAATACAATTAATACTATAATTATTCTTTTTTTTGCTTTTTTCTATGGCTATAGACTAGTCTATTATTATTTAGAAGAACATGGTAAAAAGGATACAGAGGATGTTTTGCTAGTAGATGAACTGTTAAAACATGTTAGTATGATTGATAAATCTAACGGTTTAATAGAAGAAGAAAATGGCACATACATTTATAAAGGTAATGCTAAGAATAATTATGTTAAATATTCAGGAAGAATATATAGAATCATTGGTATCGATGAGAATAAAAATATGATTTTAGTAAGTGACAATTCTGAAACTATTTTTATGCCAAGTGCAATTGAATATAAAGATAGTTATTTCAAAGAATGGTTAAATCCAATTGAAGATAAAAAGTATACAGGTATTTACCTAAATACATTAAATAAACCTTATGAACATCTAGAAAAAGTAACATCATGTAGTGATAAAATCAAAGACTTAGAAAGCATAACTTGTAATGAAAAAGATGATACTTTATATGTTTCACTACTTAGTTTAAATGATTATAAATTAATTGGCGGGGCAAATAGTTATTTAAACAATAAAGAAGATTATTTTTTAATCTCACAAAATGATAGTAATTATTATTGGTATGTAGCATCTGATGGAGGAATTAATGTCTCTACTAAAGTTAATGAGGAGCATGGTGTAAGGCCGGTTATTACTCTTAGAAATAGTGTATTAGTTTATGGGGGAAAAGGCCGTAAAACCGATCCGTATCTTATTGAAAAAGAAGATATTAAGAACTTAGTTAGTGCTAACGTTTCAGAATATGTTAGTTATAGTGACTATAAGTGGAGAATAATTGACAAAGACGAAGAAAAAGTTAAGGTAATATTAGATGGGTATATAAAAACAGGCGAAGATGATATCCTAAAAAAATATGGTAGCAGCAATGTTTATAGCTTAACTAAAAATACAATTGGTTATTATTTAAATAATGATTTTTATAAGAATTTAAAAGATAATAGTTTAATTGTAAAATCACCATTTTACAATGGAGCATTTAGTGACTATACTAAGTTTAACTATCAAAATATCTATAACAGTAATATAAACTGTTTTGTGGGATTACCAAATTATGGTGAATTATATGTTAATGAATATGAAAATGTTTTCTTAAATACTAGACCATATGGAATAGATACTAAAATAACTTATACAATCAATGAAAATAAGTTATTATATACAAATTATGTTAGTAAAGAATTAAAAATAAGACCAGTGATTTATTTAAAAAATACTAATATATTATCTGGAAATGGTAGTAGTGAATCCCCTTACGTATTGGAGGTGTTAAAAAATGAATGATGATATTGAAATACTTGATGATGAAGTGGTAACTCCAATTGAAAAAAAGAAAAAAAATAGGAGATTAAAAGAAAAGAAAAAGATGCCATTATACACTAAATTATTAATTTTTGTTGATGTAATCGCAATTTTAGGATTCTTCTTTATGTATGGACCAGTTAGAATAGTCAGAGATTTTTATGTATCAAGTGCTTTAACATCTATGACACATAGATATTTAGCATATGTTTTTTATACACCTGCTAAAGTAAAAAAGATAGCTAGCCAAAATGTAGTTATTGAAAACGATGAGGATTCAGATACTTCTGCTATTAAGATTACAGAAGTAAAAGATGATGGAGTGTATGAATCAGTATATGAGGAACAAATATTAAAAAGAGATCCGGGTAATGATGTCTTTAAGGTTATAACTATCAATGAAAAAACATATACTGCCTATGTAACTGTGGTTTATGATCCATCACGTGTTGATTTAGTATCAGCATCTAACTTATCTAGTGGTGGTCAAAGAGTAACTGATATTGCCAAAAAACATAAAGCATTAGTTGCAATAAATGGTGGCTCTGCCAAAATTAGAAACCATGCTTTAATTCCTAGAGGAATTTATATGCAAGATGGTAAAGTATTATTTGATAGTGGTGATAGAGAAAAATTAATTGCATTCAATAATGATAACATTTTAGTTTTAGCTAAGATGAATTCTAAGGAGGCTAAAGCTAAAGGAATTAGAGATGCTGTATGGTTTCAACCATATTTGATTGTTAATGGTGTACCATCAAAATTTAAAGGTGATGGTGGTTATGGGAACCGTCCAAGGACTGCCATCGGCCAGAGACAAGATGGAATTGTTTTATTTGTTACAGTTGATGGAAAAACAGGATTAAATGGAACAACAATGAAAGAGTTAACAAAGATTTTTGTAAGATATAAAGCATACAATGCCGCTAATCTAGATGGTGGAGGATCAACGACTTTAGTTGTAAATGGAAAACTTATCAATGATCCAACTGGATGGAAGCAAACTGGCGTTCGTCATGTAGCTAATGCCTTTATAGTAAAATAGGAGTATATATGAAAAAGAGGGTTTTATATTTTGATATTTTAAAAATAATTTCAGTATTTTTTGTTATTCTAATACATGTTATTAGTGAATATTGGTATAATTTGAAGGTAGAAAGTCCCAACTTTATTGGGCTTTCTTTCTTAGATTCTTTATCAAGATTTTGTGTACCCATTTATTTTATGGTAAGTGGGGCATTATTCTTAAATGAAGAAAAAAAAGTCACGATAAAAGATGTTCTAAAAAAATATATACCTAGAATACTTTTAATTTTTATTTTTTGGAATCTTGTTTATAGTTTTCTAAATATAATAATACTTGGTGAAAAATCATTGAATTTTAAAACAGTTATAGAAATTATTTTAAATACTATATTAGGAAAAGGTATCTTTCATTTATATTTTTTGCCTGTACTTATGGGATTTTATTTATGTTTACCAGTATTAAAATATATAACTAAAAAAGAAAATAAAGATATTCTAAAATATCTAATAATACTATTATTTATCTTTATAAGTTTGAATAAATTCTTAACCTATGTACTAGGTACTTCAATCTCTTATTCTATTACTTTTGGAGGATATTTAATATATTTTATAATTGGATATTACTTAAATACGTTTGAAATAGATAACAAAAATACAAGAATTATATATCTGTTAGGTATATTAGGATTTACTATAACTTTTGCTGGTACAGTAGTATGCTCAAGACTATTTGGAATGACTGAAGTATTTTTTAATTACTTATCATTTAATGTTATTTTGTATGCCAGTGCAGTTTTCTTGTTTGCTAAGAATAAATTTAAGAAAGCTAATGAAAAAGTAATAAATATCCTAACTAGCACACACTTTGGAATATATTTAATTCATGGGCTTGTATTAGGACTGCTTGAAGTCATTGGAATGTTTAAATTATTTGATAAATTAACAATTCCAATATCAGTTTTACTAAGTAGTATTATTATATATTTGGTATCGTTAATATCAATAATTATAGGTATTAAAATTCCAATTATTAAAAATTTGATATCATTAGATAAAAAAAGGTGATTTTTGTCATCTTTTTTGTATTTTTATGGTTTTAAATTTTAATATATGGTACAATTAAAGTGTACGAAATGACAATAACAATGTTAGGGAGGTAAGAAAATGAAAAAACAAGTATACATTGCAATGTCTACAGATGTTCTTCATGAAGGACATATTAATATTATTAATGAAGGAGCTAAATTAGGAGAAGTTACAATTGGACTTTTAACAGATGAAGCTATTGCAACTTACAAAAGATTACCACTTCTAGATTATAATGCTAGAAAAAAAATAATTGAGAATATAAAAGGTGTATCTAAGGTAGTTAAACAAAGTGAACTAGATTATACTAAAAACCTAAAAAAATATAAACCAGATATCGTATTACATGGTGATGATTGGAAAAATGGTATTCAATCATTAGTTAGAGAAAAAGTTATTGAAACTTTAAAAGAATGGAATGGAAAATTAATTGAAGTTCCTTATACTAAGGGTAGAAACACTACAGAAATGGCAGAAAAAATTAACAAATTAGAAAATACCCCAGATCATAGAAGAGCAAAATTAAAACAATTATTAAAATTAAAACCATATGTTCGCGCTATCGATGTATCAAATGGTTTAACTGGATTAATTGCTGAAAATGTTAAGATAGTAGACGAAAAGAAAATGATGGTTAAAGAATTTGATGCTATGTGGATAAGTAGTTTATGTGATTCTACATTTAAAGGTAAACCAGATATTGAATTAGTAGACTTAACTAGTAGATTAAATACTATTAATGAAGTAATGGAAGTAACTACAAAACCAATAATTCTAGATGGTGATACTGGTGGAAAGATTGAACACTTTGTATTTAATGTTAAAACACTAGAAAGATTGGGAGTATCTGCAATTATTATCGAAGATAAGACTGGTCTTAAGAAAAACTCATTATTTGGAACTGAAGTTAAACAAACTTTGGATGATCCAGAACATTTCGCAGAAAAGATTAGAGCAGGTAAACAAGCACAAGTTACTCGTGACTTTATGATTATTGCAAGACTTGAGAGCCTAATCGCTGGTGGAACTGTAGAAGAAGCTATGGAAAGAGCAAAGATATATGTTGATGCTGGTGTTGATGGTATCATGATCCATAGTAAAGAAAAAGATGGAAAAGATATCTTTGAATTTATGAGACAATTTAGAGAGTTCTCTAAAGATATACCATTAATCTTAGTGCCAACTACATATAATACATACACTGAAGATGAATTACATGAAGGTGGGGCTAATATTATTATCCACGCTAACCATTTATTAAGAAGCGCATATCCAGCAATGGTTAATACAGCAAAGAGCATTCTTGAAAATGGTAGAAGTAAAGAGGCTTCTGAAGAATATTGTATGCCAGTAAAACAAGTTATTGAGTTAATACCTGGAGGAAAATAAAATGGTTGATACAAAAGAATTTTATGATTATTTAAATAAAAAGGGTTTGGACTTCTTTGCAGGAGTTCCAGACTCTTTACTAAAGGATTTATGTGCTTGTATTAAAGAAAATAGTAAGAGTGAGCAAAACATAATTACCGCTAATGAAGGTAATGCTATTGCAATTGCCTGTGGTAGATATTTATCAACTTCTAAAATTGGCGTTGTATATATGCAAAACTCTGGATTAGGCAATACTGTTAATCCACTTTTATCATTAGCAGATGAAGATGTTTATAATATTCCAGAATTACTAATAATAGGTTATCGTGGTGAACCTGGTGTTCATGATGAACCTCAACATGTTAAACAAGGTAAGTTAACACTACCACTTTTAGAGACAATGGATATACCTTATCAAATTTTAGGTGAAAACTTTAAAGCTCAAATTGATATGGCTTATGAATATATGGTAGAAACTGGAAGGCCATATGCTATTGTTGTTAAAAAGGGTACATTTACAAGTTATAAATTAGAAAAGAAAAATAATGATTTTGAAATGACTAGAGAGGGAGCTTTAAAAGAAATTATCGATACTTTAAGTGAAGATGATTTTATTGTTTCAACGACAGGTAAAACTTCTCGTGAAATATTTGAAATAAGAGAAGCAAGGGGTGAAGGCCATGGAAACGACTTCTTAACAGTTGGTTCTATGGGACATACTTCATCAATCGCTTTAGGAATGTCATTAGGCACAAAGAAAAAAGTATATTGTATTGATGGTGATGGTTCATTCATTATGCATATGGGTGCAAGTGCGATTGTAGCACATAATGAAAAAGACAATTTAAGATATATTTTAATTAATAATGGTGCTCATGAATCAGTTGGAGGTCAACCAACATTAGCACTTGATATTGATGTTAAAAAAATTCTTGAAGCTGTAGGGTTTGATAAGGTATATGAAGCTAAAACATATGATGAATTAAAGAAAGAACTAGTAAAACTTAATAAAAATGCTAAATCAGCTTTAATTGTTTATGCTCGTCAGGGTTCAAGAGAAGATTTAGGACGTCCTACAAAGACTCCAATCGAGAATAAAAATGCCATAATGGAAAAATTAGCAAAATAGGTGATATAAATGAAAGCATTAATCTATAATTCTGGTCTTGGAAAAAGAATGGGTGATTTAACTAAAGATAAACCAAAATCAATGGTAATGTTAAAGAATGGAGAAACCATCTTTGAAAGACAATTAAGATTATTAAATGAATGTGGTATAAAAGACGTTGTTGTTACAACTGGACCATTTAAAGAAAAAATAGAAGCAGTTGTAGATGAAAAACAATATAAAGATATGAATATAACTTTAGTTGAAAATTCAATATATGATAAAACTAATTATATATATTCAATGTATTGTGCTAAGGAACATTTAGATGATGATATGATACTATTACATGGTGATTTAGTATTTAATAGGGGACTATTACAAAAAGTAATAGATTCTTCTTTTTGTGATTTAGTAACTATCAATAGAAAGAAAAAACTACCAGAAAAAGACTTTAAAGGTAGAATAAAAGATGGCAAGTTACAAGAAGTTTCAATTAATATATTTGATGATGATTGTTTTGCTCTTCAACCAATGTATAAGTTAAGCCATAAGACATTAAATGAATGGGTAAAGAAAACTGTAGAATTTGTTGAATCTGGTAATGATAAAGTATATGCCGAGAATGCATTTAATACAATCTTACCAAATTTAGAAGTCCATGAATTTTCCTATGCAGATGACTTTATTGATGAAGTTGATAATCCTGATGACTTAGAAAGAGTATCAGATGAGATTAGATACTTTGATTTTAGAGAGCAAAAAATATATGACGGAATAAATTCTTTAGATGGCATTTTAAAAAGTGTTAATCCCAAACAGATACTAGTAGTGTGTGATAAAGTAATGTTTGATAAATGGCCACTTAAAAAAATGTTAGAAGAAAGAAAAATTAATTATGTATGGTTTAATGACTTTGAACCAAATCCTAAATATGATGACATAATAAAAGGAATAGAAATGTTTAATAATAATTCTTGTGATTTTATTATTTCCATTGGCGGAGGTAGTTCAATTGATACTGCTAAAATAATAAAATTATATTCAGTTTTGGATTATAAGAATGGAATGACTGATAATTATAAATACAATCCTATTAAACACCTTGCAATTCCAACAACAGCGGGAACAGGATCTGAATCAACAAGATATTCTGTATGTTATTACGAAGGAAAGAAACAATCTATCACTCATGATAGTATTGTTCCCGATTATGTAATTTTAGAGCCAGAACTATTAATGGGACTTCCAATGTATCAAAAGAAAGCAACTATTATGGATGCTTTATGTCAAGGAATTGAATCATATTGGTCAGTTAACTCCACTTTAGAGAGCAAAGAGTATGCTAAACTTAGTATGAAGATTATATTAGAAGAGTTAAATCAATACTTAAATGATAATAATATAGAAATAACCAGTAAAATGTTACATGCCTCTAATTTGGCAGGTAAAGCAATAAATATTACTCAAACTACAGCCGCTCATGCTATGAGTTATAAATTAACATCTTTATATAGAATTGCCCATGGACATGCGGTAGCTATAACTCTTCCATATATATGGGAATATATGGAAAATAATCTTGATAAATGTATTGATAATAGAGGAAAAGAGTATTTAAAAGAAACTCTTAATGAATTAAGAGAAATAGTTGGAGGATATAGCAAATTTAAGGAAATATATGATTCATTAGGTTTAGAAAAACCAGAAGTGGATGAAACTGGTTTAACTACATTAGTTGATTCAGTAAACCCAGTAAGGCTTAAAAATAACCCAGTAGAACTTGATAAAAATTCAATTAGAGATATTTATATTAAATCTTTAAAACAATAATTAAACTTTCAGGAGGTATTATGAATATAAAAGCATTTTTATTTAGATACATAAAAAAACATGATATAAATGGTGTTTATCTTTACAGGTTACATAGAAAAGAGTTTAGACAAAACACACATTTTATAAAGTATTATAACAAAGAATTAAAAGATGAAATATTAATTGATGGAAATAAATATAAAGAAGAAATAGTAAAATTTTTTGATAATAAGTGTAATATTTATATTACTAGTAGAAACCTATATTCATTGTACAAGGGAAAGTATAATAATTTAGTATATATTAGAAAAAATAGTGATTTGTATTTTAAAAAACTTGCAGAAACAAAAAGCATTTTGTTCTATAATACTTGTCCAGCATTCTTTGTTAAAAGCAAAGATCAAATTATTTCTTTAGTAATAGATGAACCAAATAAAAAACTAAAAAAAACTTGGGAATCAACTTTAGAAAAGAAAGCATTTTTTATGGCAAATAATATTATATATTTTTCTTTAAAAAATGCTCAAAATTACTTATATAATAATGATTTATCTAAGAACCATAGATCCTCTAAAATTAATGCTATAAATGATTTTAAGAAGAATGACTTATTTAATAAAACTAAGTTTATAAATAATAAAAAAACTATTTTATTTTATCCAAGTTATTTAATGGGAAATGGTGTAACTGAAACATTTATTACATTACTGAATGAACTTGATTATGATAAGTATGATGTTTATGTTGCAGTTAATAATAAGAGTGTTTATTATGATAAACAGGAAAGAATTAATAAGAATGCTAATCTTTTATATTTCAATGAACATAAATTCTTTAAAAATAAAAAAGATCATGATGAAATATTTGACTTTTTTCAAGGTAAAAAAATATGCAATTTAGATATGCTTAAATCATTTTGTGAAATTAATAATAGGGCTATAATATCTGATTTAACTTTTGATTATATTATTGATTATAATGGCTATTCACCTTTTGTATCATCAATGGCATGTTTAGGAAATGAAAAGGGAAGAAAAATTATTTATATGCATAATGACCTATATAAAGATTGTATAACTAAAAACTATCAGTTAAAAAATGTTTTTTACTTATATCAATTTTATGAAAGAATAGTTGGTGTTAGTAAAGGTTGTTATGAAGTTAATAAAGAAAAAATAGAAAAATATGTTAAAGAGAATTATAACTTTAGCATTGAAAAGAAAATGACATATATTTTAAATCCAGTTAACTATCAAGCAGTTATAGATGGAAGCAAAGAAAATAATGTAATTTTAAAAGACGGAAACAAATATTTAAAAATTAAAAGAGACGATGGTAGTTTTAAGTATCTTGAAATACCAGATAATAAGAATATTAATTTTGTGTCAATTGGAAGATTATCCCAAGAAAAAAATTTTTCAATGTTAATAGATGCCTTTAATACTGTATACTCAAAAAATAAAAATATTAGATTGTATATAATTGGTGATGGTATTGATAAAGAGAAATTAAGACATCAAATTAATAATTTAAAACTAAATAAGGTAGTATTCTTAGTTGGATATACTGTTAATCCATATGACCTTTTATCAAGATGTGATTGTTATATATTATCATCATTATATGAAGGATTAGGAATGGTTATTCTAGAGTCTATGATATTAAATAAGTATGTAATTTCTTCTAATATTGATGGGCCTAAGGAAATTGTTAAAGATGGTTATGGTACTTTAGTTGATATAAATGTCGAAAGTTTTGCAAGAGAAATGGAAAAGTTTATAAAAGGAAAGTATCATAGTAAGAAATTTGATTATAAAAAATATAATAAAGAAGCATTAAAATTGTTTTATGAAAATGTTTTAAGGTAGGTAGTCTTATGAAAAAAGATTTAATTTCAATAATAGTTCCAGTATATAATGTGGAAAAATATGTAGAACAATGTTTAGAATCATTAATTGATCAAACATACAGCAATATTGAAATCATTGCAGTAGATGATGGAAGCAAAGACAATAGTAAAAAAGTAGTTCAAAATTTAATGAAGAAAGATAAACGTATTAAGTATTTTTATAAAGAAAATGGTGGCCTTTCAAGTGCAAGGAATTATGGTATAAATAAGTCAAAAGGTGAATACTTATTGTTTATTGATAGTGAGTATTTTGTAGATTATGATATGGTTGAAAAAATGTATGAAAAAGCTAAAAAAACCAAAGCTGAAGTTGTTATATCACCAGTTACTTATATCTATGAAAATAGCGTAAAAAAAGATAAAAATGCTGGAGAATCACAATTTGATTCTAGTTTAAATGATAATCCAAAATTATTGCGTTATATCAATTGTATAGCTTGCAATAAACTCTTTAAAAAAAGTTTATTTATTGATAATAAAATAACCTTCCCTGAAGGTATGTATTTTGAAGATACTGCAACTATTTTTCCCTTGGTTTTACTTGCAAATAAAATTTCCTTAGTTAATATTCCATTTTATAATTATAGAGTAAATAGAGAAGGCTCAATTACAAGTAAAGTTAGTAAGAGAAATTCTGATATTTTATTATCATGTAAGATTGCCCTAGATTTTTATAAGGAACATACTGATAATAAAGAAATAGTAACGGAATTAGAAAAAGTATGCTTAAGTTATATAGGATCTAGATATCATCTTTTATATACAGCTAAAAACTATGAAGTTGCAAATGATTATATAAAAAATACCAAAAAGTTTTTAAATGAAAATATTAGTAATTGGAAAAATAAATTAAAACCATTATCTGTACCTAGATTAACTAAAATTTTTATGTTACATCCGGGAATATTTAGATTATATTTAATAGCACCAAGTATTTTAATTAAATTAGTATTTAAATTTGGTAGATTATTAATAAGAATTCTAAGAAAAATTAAGAAGATATTGCGTCATGAGAAGAAACAAACTCAAGAGGAAATTGATAATAAAAAAATAGAAAATATTCAAAAAAATGGCTTAATGGTTATTGAAAAAACAATTAGATTATTAAGTGAAAAAAATATCACTTGCTTTGCAGATTTCGGTACATTATTAGGTATTGTTAGAGAAAAGAAACTATTAGGTCATGATAAAGATGTAGATTTAGGTATTGTTAATGTTGAACAAAATCAAATTCATAATATTACAACCTTCCTAGAAAGAAAAGGTTACCAATTATGGAGAGAATTTTATTTGGAAGATCGTATCGTTGAACAATCATGGCATATTGATGACATAAAGGTTGATCTTAATTATTATCAAATTGAAAAGAATAATTATCGAACATGGTTATTTTATAAGGATCCTGATAAAAAATATAAAAAAGGATATTATAGCACCATTACTATGTGCTATACTGGTATAATTGGATTTGAAAAAATAAAACTCGGTAAAGCTAATATTACTATTCCTAAAAATCCAACTAATTTATTGGAGCAAAAGTATGGTAAAGGTTGGAAAACTCCAGATAAGGGCTGGATTTATTGGAAAAATCCAGCAGCAGTACCAGTGAAAGAATTAGGACACTTTAAAACATATCAATATGTTGAAAATAATAAAAAATGAGGTAATATATGACAGATGAGGAGTTAAGAAAATTACAATTATATGGCCTAGAAATATTAAAAGATGTCGATAAATTTTGTAAAAAAAATAATATTAAGTATTGTTTAGGAGAGGGCACTTTATTAGGAGCAGTTAGACATCACGGTTTTATTCCTTGGGATGATGATATTGATATCTTGATGACTAGGGAAAATTTTGATAAATTCGTTTCTAAATATCAAAGTAAAAATTATGAATTAGAATATTTTAATACTATTCCTGATCATTGGGTTCCATTTGCGAAAGTAAGAATAATAAGAGAAACAGAATTTATGATACCAACAAGGACAACTAAAACTTTTAAATACAAAGGGCCTAGAATAGATGTGTTTCCTTTAGACTATGTTCCTTGTATGTCATCAAAAAAACAAGATTTTCAATGGAAAAAAATAAAGTTTTGGAAATCTATTCTTAAAAACAAAGTGTTGGCAGTAGAAAAGAAAAAGAAAAAGTATTATTACTTAATCTATCCAATTGCAAGAATGTTCCCTTATAAATTGATAGTAAAGATTATTAAAAACAACTTGCAAAACTATGATTCTTCATGCAAGTTTATTGCAAATAAGTGTAGTGCCTATCCAATTAAAAAAGAAACATTCCCTAAAGAATACTATGAAGATTTGATTAATATCAAATTTGAAGATCAAAATTTTCCTGTTCCTAGAGAATATGATAAAGTTTTAACACAAATTTATGGTGATTATATGACACCACCAAAATTAGAAGATCGAAAAAGGAAGCACAATGTAAAAGTTAGAAAGTAGGATGTAGAATGAAAAAAGTATCAATAATAGTTCCAGTATATAATGTTGAAAAATATATTGATAAATGTTTAGACAGTCTAGTTAATCAAACATTAGAAGACATTGAGATTATCGTTGTAAATGATGGAACAAAGGACAAATCCCAAGTTATTATTGATGATTATGCAAGAAAATATCCTGGTAAAGTTTATTCATATATAAAGAAGAATGGCGGCCTTTCTAGTGCTAGAAACTATGGATTACAAAAGGCAACTGGAGAATACGTTGGTTTTGTTGATAGTGATGACTATGTAGAGTATGATATGTATGAAAAAATGTATGATAGGGCAGTTACTACTAAATCAGATATTGTCTGTTGCCAAATGACATATAAATATAATACTTATGCAGAAAAGAAGAAATTTATTCATCCAGAGTATTTTGGTAAAAGCATTAAAGAAGAACCCCGTATCTTAGTAGAAGCAAAATCCTATGCAGTAAACAAAATATATAAAAAGAAACTATGGAATAATTTTGAGTTTCCTAATCAACATTATGAAGATAGTGCCATCATATATAATGTTATGTATGGCGCCAATAAAGTAGAATATGTTGATATACCCCTTTATAACTATATAAAAGAGCGTCCTGAAGCTATTACCAGTGATGTTTCCTCTAAAATTTTTGATATATTTAAATCATGCAATTCAATTTTAAGTTTTTATAAAAAACAAAAATCTTATGATGAAATAAAAAATGTTATTGAAGAATTATGCATTAGACATTTAAGAATTAGACTTTTATATATTTATAATTCTAAAAAGAGAAAATTAACTTGGAAATTTTATAATGAGACTAAAAAGTATTTAAAGAAGAATATTCCAACATATAAGAAAAATTATTGCTTAAAGTACATGATTAATAACAATGATAAACTTTATAATGCTAAAATAGCAGTAATAAAGATGCCTGGATTCTTTAAATTAATGACCCTAATGCCAACAAATTTTTTATTAAAGCTTAAAAATTTAATTATAAAACCTTTTAGTCTAGCTAAACGTTATATTAAAAATAGAAGTAAAAAATCGTTAGAAAGAAGAAGACAAAACATCCAAAAGAATGGTTATTTAGTATTAAGGGAAACACTAGATTTAATGAATTCAATCCCAGATGTTAAAGCATTTGCTGATTTTGGAACATTACTTGGTTTAATAAGAGAGCAAGGTTTATTAAAGCATGACTTAGATATTGATACTGCAGTATTAGGAAAACCCAATTTATATCGCTATGTAACTATGATTATGGAACGTAATGGATATCAATTATGGCGTGAATATATTTATAATGGTAAAGTAGTAGAACAATCATATCATTATAAAGATACTAAAGTTGATATAAATTATTATGAATATACTGATACCGGTGTAAATACTTGGTTATTTTATCGTAGTCCAGATAAGAAATATAAAAATAATAAAAGAAGTATCGTAAGAATGGATTATTCTCCAATAAATGATATCAAAACAATAAAAATAAAAGGACAAAATATTACCATCCCTAGCAATGCTGAACAAATACTTGAGGAAAAATATGGTAAAAATTGGAGAACACCAGATAAAGGTTGGGTATATTGGAAGAATCCAGCAGCAACACAATTAAAAGAAGAAGGGTATTTTATAGATTATAAATATCCAAAATATTAGGAGTAGTGTATGTTTTTATTAGACATTTGCAAGTTCTTAGAAAATATAATTTATTTACCTTTTAAGTTATTAAAAACAAAGAAAAAAATAACATTTATTAGTCGTCAATTTAATAGTACGCCTTTAGAGTTTCAAATGATTATTGATTCTTTAAAAGGTACTGATATCAAGATTGTATCAATTGCTAGAAAGTTAGAAAAAAATCCTAAGAGCATAATAGAAAATTTCTTTCTTTTCTTTTATGAAATGTATCATATTTCGACTTCAAAAATGTTAATTATTGATGGCTATTGTATTATGGCTTCAACCCTTTGGCATAAGAAAAATCTAATTATAGTGCAGACTTGGCATGCTAATGGAATAATTAAGAAAATAGGTTTACAAACTTTAAAATCAAGAAGTAATTTTGGTAAAAAATTAGCCTTGAAGATGAATATGCATAAAAATTATGACTATGTTTTATCATCATCTAAAGAAAGTAGCAAAGTATTTTTAGAGGCATTTGATATTAAGAAAAGTGCTTTGTTGGAAGTTGGAACACCTATGCTAGATTATTTATATAACAAAGATTATAAAATTAAAGATAAATTCTTTGATCGTAAAGGTAAAAAGAATGTCATTTATATGCCAACATTAAGAAAAGGCGAAAAACTTGATATGAGTGAATTAGTAAATAATTTTGATTTTGATAAGTATAATTTGTATTTAAAACTACATCCTGAATATGTAGATAACAATATTGATGAAAGACTTAAATTTATTAGTAATTATACTGGTGAACAAGTGATATCAGTTGCTGATTATGTGATTACTGATTATTCAAATATCGCTTTTGAAGCTGGTCTTGAAGGTGTACCAGTACTTTTATATACACCTGATATTGATAAATATAAATGTAACCCTGGTTTAAATATTGATATTGAAAAAGAATTTAAAAAATATATATCTAAAGATATAAAAGAAATAATAAAAATGCTTGATTCAAACTACGATTTTACTTATTTAGATAAATTTGTAAAAAAATATATTGAATTTTATGATGGTAAATGTGTAGAGAGAATTAAAAAGTTTATTTTAGAAAAGATAAATATATGATATAATGAAATTTGGTGAAGAAAAAGTATGAAAAGATTTATTAATGATCTAAAAAAATATTGGAAATATGTGACATATGCCACAAAAGCCACATTAAAAGCCGAAATAACAGATTCATATTTGGGTTGGTTATGGTTAATACTAGAACCTCTTTGTTTTATGTTAATTTATTATTTTATAGGTTCAGTAGTATTTAAATCAAAACTTGAGTTTTTCCCAGTATTTGTTTTTATTGGATTATCTATTTGGAATTTCTTTAATAAAACAGTGACTCAGAGTGTAAAATTAGTTCAAACTAATAGAGATACAGTTACAAAAGTATATTTACCTAAGTTTGTACTTGTTTTTGTTCAAATTGGAGTTGACTTTGTAAAAATGTTAATTTCTTTCTTATTAGTTGTTGTTTTTATGATTGCTTATAAAATACCAATCTCTTGGAATATTCTTTACTTTATTCCTATCATATTAATACTTACTATTTTAACATTTGGCTTTAGTACTATATTTATGCATTTTGGTGTTTTTGCTTCAGATTTAGTCAATTTAACTAATATTGGTTTTAAATTTGTATTCTACCTATCAGGAATCTTCTTTGATATAATGGCTAGAGTTCCTGCACCATATAATAGTATTTTATTGTATGTAAATCCAATAGCTTACTTGATAAGTGATTGTAGGAATATTATGATGTATCAAACTGGTCCCAGATTTTTGCCTATGTTATTATGGTTTGTAGTAGGTATAATTCTATCAATAATTGGGGTTAATACCATTTATAGATATGAAAATACATATGTAAAGGTGATGAGATAATGAAAAAGGGTAATATTGCAATAACAGTCAACGATTTACATATTTATTATCGTGATATGAAAAGATTTAGTATTAAGAAAAGTGGTTTGAAAGATAAAGGAACTGGTAGAATATTTAAGGCTGTAAAAGGTGTTTCTTTTGAGGTACCAAGAGGTCAAATATTAGGTATTTGTGGTAAGAATGGTAGTGGTAAGTCAACTTTATTACGTGCTATATCAGGTATTTTTTCACCAGATAAAGGAAGTATTAACTTGCATGGTAATAGTGTATCATTACTTTCAATAGGAGTTGGATTCCAAAAGAAATTAACGGGCTATGAAAATATAATTTTATCCGGGTTATTACTTGGATTTACAGAAGAAGAAATTTTAGAAAAAGCACCTGCTATAATTGAGTTTTCTGAACTTGGAGATGCTATTTATAAACCTGTAAACTCATATTCTAGTGGTATGTATTCTAAATTGGCTTTTTCAATTACTGCTATTCTAGAAACTGATATTATGTTGATAGATGAAGTACTTAGTGTTGGTGATGTTCACTTTATGGAAAAAAGTTATAATAAGATGAAAGAATTGATATCTGATTCTGATCGTACAGTTATAATTGTTTCCCATTCTACTAAGACTTTAACAGAATTATGTGATAAAGTTCTATGGTTACACGATGGATTAATCAAAAAAATAGGTGATCCAGATGAGATTATGGAAGAATATGAAGAATTTATGAGAGAGTCACTATAAAACCTATCTAATGATAGGTTTTTCTTTTTCTCTTTCTACTAAACTATTATCTTTTGTTATTAAACTATAGATATTAGTGACTCTATATTCAATATTTAATACTTCACTATTATTATTTTTATAAGATGTTATTAGAGGAATAGTAATATCTTTTTTTATTTTATTTAAGTAGTTCTTTCCTTTTTCATTAAAGCCTAATACTCTTATATAATCTATTTTAATTCTTTTAGCTTCTTCCTTAGTAAAAGAAGTAAGAATATGAATTAACATTCTCTTTATTTTATTATAAGTATATCTTTTTGATTTAATATTTAATATAAGTTCTTCTAAACTATTTGAATTATTTATTACTTTCTTTATTTTATTTTCAATACCTTCATCTACAGTTTGATAAGTATTTAAAATATTAATATCACTCATAATTTTGTATTTCAATATCATAAATAAATGGCTGTTATCTATTTTATATAAATCTTTTATTTCACTATTTGGTAAATATTTCTTTAAATTTTTAGCATTTAAATTATTTCTAATGGCCGTTGCTGATACAATATCATTATCTAATTTATCGCTGTGATATGAGTTTGTTCTTTTTATAGATATCGGTGTTATATGATAATTATTCTTTAATATTTCTTTAATATATGATATGGCTAATAAATCATTAGGTTCATTAATATCACTATCTATTGTTTTTGATAGTGCAGTAGGGTAATTATAACCATCTTTTAAATACTTTTTAATATCTTCCTGGCAATTTGTCAATTGCTTGCTAGCAAGTGAAGTTAGTTTATTTAAATTATTCGATTCACTTCCAAAAACTAAAGTATCTACCTTTAAATGATTTAATATTTCAATAGCACCCTTAGCAAATATATCAGCTGATTGAGTAGAGTAGACAAAAGGTAGTTCAATAACTAAATCAACACCATTTTCTAGAACTGTTTTTGTTTTATTCCATTTATTAATAATACTTACATCTCCTCTTTGACAAAAAGATGTACTAGTTACTGCTATAATTATTGAATCCTTGTATAATTCTTTAATCTTTTCTATTTGATATATATGCCCATTATGAAAAGGATTATACTCTGCAACAACACCAATAATATTCATAAAATCACCTAGAGTTATCATAACATATAAAGAATAATTTTGGTATTTTTTTATTTTGTGGTACAATAGTATATGTCGAAAGAGGGATGTAAATGGCAAAAAAAATAGTAAAAGTTTTCTTAATTTCAGGCGTTATTTTGCTTGCTGCTTGGATTGCAATAAGTTTATATCAAAAAGAAGCAGCTAACGATAAAAATAAGCAATTCTTTATGTTAGAAGTAAGTGCTAATGATCATAAGATTTTGATTGAACCCCATAAGAATAAAGCAGTTGTTGATGATAAAGAATTGAAATTAGAAGAAGAAAAATTAGTTAATTTTGTTGTTTATTTTAATAAGTATTTTTCAAGCATTAAAAATATGAATGCTAAAGAGGGTACGAAGTATTTATGGACAATCAAATATCAAGACGTTAATCTAAATAATTTTAATTTAGGTAAAGATGAATATCCATCAAACTGGAATGACTTTGCAAAACAAATTGATAAATTACTAGGTAATACATATTTAAGTAAAAAAGAAAGTATAGGAGAAGAAGAAGATTTAACTATAAAAACAGTTACTAGTATTAATTTTGATGATACCTGTAATGCTTACATATGTAATTACAGTTTAAATGTTAATAAAGATACAATACCACTTTCATTTAAAAGAAGTCCTGGACCAAATAATACATACGCCAAACAAACATTAATTTTAAATAATAAAACTATTATTAGTGAAGACTTTAAAACCGGTGGCCCACTAAGATTAAAAGTATTTAAAGATAAAGTAATTGTTTTAGTCAAATATAGTGATGGTACAGGAGAGATTAGTGGTTACAATTTAAGTGGTAAAGAACTATTTTCCTATAGTGAAATAGATGCATTATATCCTGGTATGTATGTTTCACTTGATGATTTTGAAACAGATAATAATTCAATCAAATTTAATACTACCAGAGTAACTGATGATGAAAAAATTAGGATTAATGGTGTATCTGAAGTATCTTATTGTGATAATGAAGAAATGGAAGCTAATGAGATAGATTCTAGTTTTATAGTTCAATCAACATACAAAATTAATTATGTTAATGGAAATTTTGAAGATCCAGTATCTATAAAAACTATAACATTACAAAATTCAAAACTGTTAAATAAGTGTAAAAATACTAGTGAATAGTATTTTTTATCTTGTAAACTGTGACTAATCTAATTGATTATTTTGTCTATTTAATATATAATAAGTATTAGTAATGGAGATGAGATTATGAGTGCTATGAAAACTATTAGAAAAAATAAAGCTACTATAACTTGTATGCTTATTTGTACATTGTTTTTTGTACTAGGATTTGCTATATATAGTTGGTTATTTCCTAATCAAGGTATGCCTGTCTATGGTAACAGATTGAAAGATATTGAAAAAATTGGTCTAACAGAACAAAATTTAAAAGATGCCAGTGAAAAGGTTAAAGAAAATAAAAATGTTCTTTCAGTTTCATATGATGTTAAAGGAAAAATAATAAACTATATAATTAAAGTTGGGGAGAAAACTGCAGTTAAAGATGCCAAAACTCTTACAGATGTAGTTTATAAAGCATTTGATGAAAAAGTACAAGAGTATTATGATTTTCAAGTATTTATAGAAAATGATAATGCTGAAGCAAAAGGATATCCAATAATTGGTTATAAAAACACTAAATCAAGTAAATTTTCATTTGGCAAGGAGTAATAGAATATGAAAAGTAGAAAAAATAATAAAGGTAAAAAAAGTACAACTATTTTATTGATAACAATTATTATGTTTGTTATCTTTCTTGGTGCTTTAGTATATCTTTATTTGAATACTGAAGATAGAGAAAGTAATCTAACTATCTTAGAAAAGCAATGGATAGAGAATAACAAATCAGTATTAATAGATGTTGAAATAGTTAATAATATTGATATTATCGGTAAAGAGGGAAATGGAATAGCCTTTGATTTTCTAAAAGGATTTGAGAGTAATACAGGATTAGAATTTAATAAAATATCATATAATTATCCTTCTAATCCAACCAAAAATAAACTTTCAATTAAAGTCATTAATAATTTAGATAAATTAGAATCAAATGATTTAGTTTTACTTGAAGATGACTATGTTTTAATTGGTAATAAAAAAGAAGATATTGATAGTGTCTATGATTTATATGGTAAAACAATTGGTATATTAGAAAATGACAATAATTTAATAAATAAATTTTTATCTTCTGGTAGCAATATAACAATTAAAAACTATAAAAATATTGATAGTTTAATTACAAGTTTTGAAAGAAAAGAAATAAGTAATATGATTGTACCAAATTTTATCTATTTAGATTATGTATATAATTTAGAAGAAAAATATGTTAATTATCAAATAAGTGATATATATAACACTATAGTACTTCATTTAGGTGATAATACTAGATTAAATAATATCTTAACTAAATATCATGAAAATTGGAATATAAGTGATAAAGATAAGTCTTATAACAATCAATTATTTACTTATTTTATTAACAGCAATAATGTGTTGGATAAAGATAAATCATCATTAGGAGCTAGAGTGTTTAAATATGGATATGTTGAAGATTTACCATATAATATTGTTATTAATGGTAAATTGTATGGAATCGCTGGAGAATATATAAATATGTTATCTAACATGAGTAATATTGAATTCAAATATGTTAAATACAATAACATTAAGGCATTAAAAAGTGCTTTAGATAAAGGAGAAGTTGATTTATCATTTATCAATTTCCCATACAATAGCAATAACTATTTGGCAACTTCTTCACATTTTGATGAAGGTGTTGTGGGATTATCAAATAAATATCTAAATGTTAATTCTATTAATAATTTAGGAAATTATAAAATTTATGCTTTAAAAGATAACTATATCTATAATATATTGAAAGACAATAAATATAATATTAAAACAATTGACCAATATAGCGACCAATATAAAAATGGTATATTGTTATTAGATCAATACCAATACTTATATAATAGTGATAAGGCATTAAAAGATGCTCATATAATATTTAGCGATAAAATAAGAGATGATTATACATTTGTTGTAAAGAGTAATAATGAATTATTATATCAACTATTTGATTTCCTAACGGATTATGGATATCATAATTATTATAAAATCAAAGCTTTAAATAGTGTTAATAATGTAACAGTTGATACCAATAACTTTACACTTATCGTTAAAATTATTGTTGGTGTCTTCCTATTACCACTAATTTTATTACTTATATTTGGTAGTATAAACAGAAAACAAAAAGAGAAAAAGGCCGTTAAAAAAGAAGATGTTTTAAAATATAATGATATGCTTACATCATTAAAGAATCGTAATTACTTAAATAAAAACATGAAAGAGTGGAGTGAAGCTAATATTTATCCACGAGCTATTGTAATAGCCGATTTAAATAATCTAAAATATGTTAATGACAACTATGGCTACGAAGCTGGTAATGATTTAATTGTTCAAGCTGCATCAATTTTAATTAATACCCAACTTGAAAAAAGTGAAATAATTAGAAGTGATGGAAATGAATTCTTAATTTACTTAATAGGTTATACTGATAAACAAATAAATACCTATGTTGCTAAATTACAAAAAGAATTTGACAAATTACCATATGGCTTTGGAGCAGCAATTGGTTATTCAATGATTACAGATGAAATTAAAACAATTGATGATGCCATCAATGAAGCTACAATCGAGATGAGAACAAACAAAGAACATGATTTAAATAAATAACAAGAAAGTGAGAATTTATTCTCACTAATTGTTTTGAAAGGAAATGGATAGCATGGTGGAAAAGATACACTTACTAATTAAAAATTTGAAGAATATATTTAATAACCATAAATACTTATCTTATTTTGTTATTGGTAGTGCCTTAAATGGATATTTATTAAGAATTATAACTTACAAACAATATTTCTCAGTGCTACCATTTCTTGGTGATTTATTTATTACTTTAGTATTTTGTATTCCATACTTATTTATAAAAAAAGAGCATAAAAATAAATACATTTTATGTTTAGTAATTATTTCAGGATTAATTTGTTTCTGTAATGCAATTTACTATAATTATTATAATTCATTTGCCTCTATAACTTTTTTATCACTAATATTTGTAAACTATGATACAGGTGGTACTAATGTTACTAAAAATATAATTAATGTATCTATGTTTTTTACTTTATTATTTCCATTAATAATGATTATCATATATTTTAAGAAGTATAAAAATAAAGTTTCAGATAATACAAAAAGTGAAAAAAAGACTCTCATGTATTTCACTTTAGCAATTCTATTAATTATGGTATCTTTTTTAAGATCAGTTGATTATAGTCGATTGCATACTCAGTGGAATAGAGAATACTTAGTATCTAGATTTGGAATATACATATATCAATTTAATGATATTATAAAGAGTATTGAACCATCAATATCACCACTTCTAGGATCGGATCAAGCATATTTGAACTTTAAAGAGTATTATAAAGATAGACCCAAAAATAAAGAGAATGAATATACAAATAAATATGCTGGGAAAAATATTATTGCAATACACTACGAAAGTATGCAACAGATTGCAATGAATACTAAATTTAATGATAAAGAAGTAACCCCAGTTTTAAATAAGCTTGCTAGAGAAGGATTATATTTTAATAATTTTTATTCACAAGTGAGTGCAGGAACTAGCAGTGATACAGAGTTTACCTTTTCTACTTCATTAATGCCAGTAAATAGTGGTACAGTCTTTATTTATCATGCAGACAAGACTTATATATCGATTCCTAAGTTACTAAAAGAAAAAGGCTATTACCCATTTAGTATGCACGCTAATAATGGAGTATTCTGGAATAGAAAAGTTATGCATAAGAATTTAGGATACGATATTCTATATGACCGAAGTAGTTATAATATTGATGAAGTAATAGGCTTTGGTTTAAGTGATAAGTCATTCTACACTCAAATAGTTCCTATGATTAAAGAAATAAGTGATCAAAAAAGCCCATTTTACGCTACAATTATAACACTTAGTAATCATACACCATTCTCTGAAACAGATAAATTTGGAGAGTTTAAAGTAACTAAAAAAATAGGTAATAAAGAGTACCCATATATGGAGAATACTAAATTAGGAAATTACTTTAAATCAGCCCATTATGCAGATGAGCAGTTAGGATTATTCATTAATCTTTTAGATAAGAGTGGTTTACTTGATAATACAGTCTTAGTTATATATGGAGATCATGACGCTAGACTTTCTAAAAGTGAGTTTAATCGTCTTATAAATTATGATTATGAAACAAATGATATATATGATGAAGATGACCCAAGATATCAAGAATTAGATTATTATTGGTATGAAATAAATAGGAAAGTTCCACTTGTTATTTGGACAAAAGATAATAAAGAAGAAAAAGTTATAGATACTCCTATGGGTATGTATGATGTTATGCCAACACTAGGAAATATGTTTGGATTTAATAATCCATATGCTTTAGGACACGATATTTTTAATACAGATGATAATATTGTAGTTTTTCCTAATGGTAATTGGTTAACTAATAGTGTTTATTATAATGCTGGAAAAGGGGAATATAAGTTATTAAAAGATTCTATTCTAACAGATAGTTACATTGATGATAGAAATGAATATACTAAAAACTTATTAACAGTATCTAATGATATTATTATCTATGATTTAATAAAGAAAGATTTAATGAAAGAGAAAGGATATATTAAGGAATGAAAAAAGGAATAAAAATATTAATTATTGTTTTATTATTATTAATACTTGGAGGAGTAGGTTATTATGGCTATAGAGAGTTTAAAAGTAAAACTCCTGGTGGAGGTTTAAAAAAACCAAAAGAAATCAAAGAGATAAAAGATTATGATTATAAACTTGTTAATGAATCAAATAAAAGATATAAAGAACTATTTAATATTTTATTAAAAGAATTAAGCAAAACAAATAAAGAAGAAATAGATGAAGAATTATATGCTAAAACTATTTCAGAAATGTTTGCTATTGATTTCTATGATTTAGAGTCAAAAAAGAGCAAAAATGATGTTGGAGGAGTTCAATTTATTCATACCAAAGCTCAAAATAATTTTATATTAAAAGCATCAGATACAATGTATAAATATATTGAACATAATCTATATGGCAACCGTACACAAAAACTTCCTCACGTAGAATCTGTTACAGTAGATGAAATAACTAAAACGACATTCACATATAATAAAGTAAAAGATCCTAATGCTTATTTAGTAAAATTAACAATTACATATACTGAAGATTTAGGATATCCAAAGAATATCAATATTATATTAAATCATGAGGATAAAATTATAAAAGAAAAAACAGAGGAGCAAGAAGAAGAAAAGATTACAAAACTATCAATTGTATCAGTTAAATAAGGTTACAATAAAAACACACTTCATTTAGAAGTGTGTTTATTTTTTTATGGTGTTTCTTGTTGTTGAACTTCATTTGATTTGGCAATTGTTAGTTTTAATGTTCCACTAACACGATCAATTCTTTTTGATTCTGGTAAACTTTGTGTTAAAACTGTACCAGCTTTTTTAGTTGATGTTTGCTCTGTAAAACTACAAGTTAAACCTTTTGAATTACACATTGATTGAGCTTGTTCTTTTGATTTACCAACAAAGTTACCAACTAGTTTATAAAGAACTGTTCCAGAAGTTGGATTTTTGCCAACTACTGTAATAGAATATGGATTATTAATATTAAACTCAAACTTTTTAACTAGAGAACTAGAATCACCTAAATTAGCTTTCATAGTCTTTTTAATTGCTGCCACACTAGATTGATTAGCTATATGGTTCCATAAAGTTAAATGACTTCCTTCATCATATATCATTTGACCAGAGCCAGTTAAATATAATCTTTGTAATGTTACAACATTTTGAGATTCACTAGCACTAGATTTAATTAAGTCTTTAGCTATCTCATAGAATGATAAGATTTGTTCTGTTGTAAAACTTGTATCCATACTATTACTTACAGTATTTAAGATATTTAATAATTGAGTAGGGCTATTGATAGTTCTTGCTTTATTTACTATAGCTTGAATTACTTTTTGTTGATTTTGACTTCTTACATAGTCATTTCTAGTACCTTCTTTTAAGTTAGGACAAGCTTTTTTCATATTTTTAACACTATTAGGATGATGTCTATTTCTAGATAACGCTAATGCTTGTTCACCATTTAATAAATGTCTACCTTTTTCAACGAATACTGTATGTGAACCCCATTGACGAGAACTATTTTGTTCACAGAAACTATATGGAACATCAACCTCAACACCACCTAAGGCATCAACTAAGTTTACAACACCTTTAAAGTTAATTTTTACGTAATAATTAATTTTTATATCTAAGAATTTTTCAATTGTTTTAATCATACAACTAGCGCCACCAAAAGCTGCTGAATTTATCTTTTTTTCACGATTGCCATTACAAGTAATAGGAACATAGGTATCACGTGGGATAGACAAGATAGTAGCATTAAATGTTTTAGGATTAAATGTCATTAATACTAAAGCATCACCATTTCCAACGGCATTTTTCTTTAATGTAGCCGCTGTAGAATCAATACCCATAACAAGTACTGTAAATGGTTTATCAATCGCTACAGGGGTTAATTCTGCTGTTTCTTGACCTTCTATTTCAGCTATTTTTTCTTTTGTATATTCTTTTTCTTTTGAACCAATTATTTTAGTTTCATCATTTATTTCTTCAAATTGATCCATTGTTTTAAATAAATTTACATAATCACCACTAGTTAGAACGATATCCAATTTCTTATCATATAAATCTTGCATCATAGTAGTTGGATCTTCATATGGTAGTATTTTATTTGATTTTTCTAAATCATTATCTTTAATTATTTCTTGGGCTATTATATATCCATCTATAGATTTTACATCATCTATTATTCCAATCTTTTTATCGGTTATACCTTTTAATGTAGTAAGATTACTTTCTTTTAATGTGACTGCAACTGTCTCATAAATTAATGAATCTTTATTCATATGACTAATAGAAGAGTAGACATTATTGATGAAGTATCCTAAATAGCATTGGGCTCCAATTAGAATTATTGAGATAAGGATAGAAAAGAAAAAGCGCAAGACTTTTCCTTTTTTAGTTGTCCTAATCGCAAAGATAAGAAATAGTATATTAATAAATATTAATCCACCAATACCTATATATCTTAGCTTGTTTTCAATACCATTTAATAAATAGATATTATAACTTAAGTATAAAGAGGCAATTAATGCCAAGATACTAAATATTATTAAAACTGCTTTTGGTCCTTTTTTCATATTTTTGCTCATATAATCACCTCATTACTCGTATTTTACATATTTGGTTGCTGTTGCTGTTTTACCCAAATAAGTTGCTTTATATAAAATTTTATATGTACCTGACTCGGTATTGTTACTATTTAATGCTGAAATAGAAGAACCAATTACTTCACCATGAGGATTATAAATTGTCTTCGTAATAGTTGAATTTGATGTAACATCTATTAAGTTATCATAAACATTAACCGGTACAGCTGGTTCTTGATAATTTGTACCAACAGATAGAGTAGTAGTATATTCACCATTAATCCTTAATGTTAAATGAACTTGGCTAGCATCTTTAACTAATGTATATTCTGCACCAGAACTACGATTATCTTTTACTTTTTGATATGCGGTTTTTACAACATAAGTTCCAAATGGATAAGTTGTATCATATGTATAAGTAGTAAGAGTAGTAAATCCTAAATATGCTCCATTATAGTAAACTTCATATCCTAAATCACCATATATGTCTGTATCAACATTAGAATTTCCATGAGCAGCATTCCAAGTAAGTGTTGCTTGACTACTAGTATATGTTACTAATAAATTGGTTGGATTATCAATAGGTACATATCTTGGTGATCTTTCTGTAGGTTCTGTACCTTTTCTAAATAATTCATACATTATTTGACTACTTGGCGTATATTCACTAGGCAGCATCAATGGAAGTGATTCTTTTAAATCTAATTTCTTATTTAAATCTGCTACTTTTTCAATTCCAACTTTAATAACACTGCTAGGTTGTTTCCAAGGACTAGTTTTATCCATAAGAGCACTCGAAATTTTATAATATAATTTCTTTCTTGCTGATGAAGCACTACTCATAGTATTATAATGCTTTGGATCAATATTTTCATAACCATACCACATACCAATTGCTATTGTAGGACTATATCCGACAATCCAAGCATCGTTGATAGCACTATGCATTTTATATTTATTTAATATTTCTTTAGGATAATCGGTAGTACCTGTTTTAGCAGCTAGTGGAACACCACTAACTTTTGAAACTCCAATAGATCCACCAACACCAGTATATAAAACATTAGTTATCATATAGGCTGTTGCTTCACTCATAACACGTTTACCTTTAGATGAGAATTTATATTCTTTACTATCATCATTTCTTAAAACAATTCTATTAACTGAATAAGGTTCAAAATAGTAACCACCATTAGAAAATGCTGCAAATGCTGCTGCCATTTGTAATGGATTAGAGCCATTAAATCCTCCAAGTGCATGAGCTTCATGAAGATATCCAGTGCTATCTTCTTCAGGAATTATTCCTAAACTTTTAACAAATTCTGCAATCTTAGCATTATCAGTTTTTTGGAATGTCTTTAATGCTGGAATATTTCTTGATTGTTGTAATGCTTGACGCATTGTTAACCAACCTCTATATTTTCCATCCCAGTTTCTAAGTGAACCACCATTAGAATAATGCCACTTAGCATCATTTAGCATCTCTGCAGTTGACCAGTTATTAAACTCAATTGCTGGTCCGTAATCAAAGATAGGTTTAGCGGTAGAACCAATTTGTCTATTCATATCTGTAGCATAACTAAAGGTTCTTTCACCTTTACGATTTCTACCAGCACCAATTGCAAATACTTTACCAGTTTTTACTTCAATGGCAGCAACTCCACACTGAATATAATTATCTTTCCATTTATATCCACCTTTGCCATCCATAATATCATTTAGTTTTTCTTGCTTTTTAGTATCCATATTTGTATAGATAAACATTGGTGTTTTATATGGGTTCATACCTGTTTTTTGTTCTACTTCATTTAATACTAAATCAAGATATCCTTGATATGGGCTAGTAGTAGAGGAGTAGTCAATTAATAGTTGACTAATCGGAATTGCATTAGCAAGCGTTTCTTCTTCTACTGTAATATATCCATGTCTTTTCATTAATGATAGAACAGTTTTACGACGATTCTCAGCAGCTTTTGGATGAAGATTAGGATCATAACCACTAGGTGATTGGAAAAGTCCAGCAATAATAGCAGCCTCAGATAAATTTAAATCTTTAGCATCTTTTCCAAAGTATGTTTTTGCAGCTTGTTCAACACCATAAGATTGGCTTCCTAAGAAAGGTTTATTAACATAAAATTCAATTATCTCTTCTTTTGTATAATATCTTTCCAACTTAAATATTGATAGATATATATCAGTAAACTTACGAATTATACCTTCAATACCACCAGCTTCGAATGAGGTAAAGTTATTTTTTGATACTTGCATTGTTAAAGTTGAACCACCACCAGCATCTCTACCTAATACTTGTCCGATAGCAGCTTTAGCAAATCTAGGTGCGTCTAAACCGTTATGTTGGAAAAATCTTGAATCTTCAGTTGCAATAACAGCATCAATTAATACTTGAGATAATTCATTATAATCAAGTTTTTCTCTTTTGTTGGCACCTAACGTTGCAATAATTTTATTACTTTTATCATAAACAATTGTTGATTCATCAACACTTAGTTTTTTAGCATCAAATTTTGGAGCAGATATAGCAACATAAGTAAAGAAAGCACCAGTAGCCATTATTCCCAAAATACCAAAAATAATAATTATGGTAAATAATGCCTTTACTAGTCTTCTTATACCAGCTTTTCTATGATATCTATCTAAAACCATTGCAAAAAGTATAAGAATAAAATATAAAACCATTAAAACACCAGTCACCAACAATCCAAGTTTTAAGTAGCATATAGTTCCTAATGCAACAGAATATAATAATACTATCAAATAGAACATAAGATTAGATTTAATAGTAAAATTAGATTTTCTAAATGGTACTCTTTCTTTCTTAACTTTTATTTTCTTAACTTTTGGTTCACTTTCTTTTTTTCTTATTTTAATCATAATTCCTCCTTAAAATATAAATTATCAACAACGCTTAAGTAATCTAAGCGAGGATTATATTTTTCTTTAATTAAACAATTCATTCCTTCAAGAAAATTAATGTTTACATTCTTAATATTCTTATCTAGCAAACTAAGTAAAACTTTACCATCTAAAAGGAAAGTTTTATCTAGTTTAGTAAATTTTATAATTATAAACACAATTCCTTTTTGATTTATAACATTTTTTATATGATTAATTTGATGTTTTTTGACATTTGATAAAGGAAAATAGATCTTATTTTCTGTTTCCTTAGCTTCAAAATCAATATATCTTCCTTTATAAACCCCATTATAATCAGTAGTGGATTTTTTTTCATAGATAGCTTTAGTAATAAATTGTTTATTCCCTTCTTTATATTTGGTTTCTAAAACTTTTATTGGAGTTGGCTTTTTATAGATAACTGCCATCTCTTTTTCCAAGTAATATAAGTTAGTTTTATTTAAAGCTTCTTCTAATGACATACCACGATTTTTATGACTTATTACTTTAGGATTAATGCTTTTTTTAATTGCATTTGGATACCTCATCAAATCACCTATAATGATTATACACCATAACTAATAAAAAAGCCACAATACTATTACTTTTTTATTATTTTTGACAAGTATTGTCGAAACACTTTTAAATTGTAGTATTTTAATATATTATTAGTCTGGAGGATCCAATATGAAAAACACAAATATTGTTGTAATATTAAATGAAATGATTAATAAAATTACTACCAATAATGTTGTTTATGAAGCAAAAATAATAAATGAAAAAATTAAAAAGATGAGACTAAAATAATATTATTTAAATAAAAGGTTGCATTTTACTATATTTTTATAGTATAATTGTTTAGCGAATATTTCGAGTGGGGAAGGAGAGATTTAAATGGCAGTTCCTTTTAGTAAAGTATCAAAGACTAGAAAAAGAAAAAGAAGAACACATATGAAGTTAACTGCTAATGGCATGATTAAATGTCCATCATGTGGAGCTATGGTTAGACCACATAGAGTATGTAAAGAGTGTGGTTCTTATAAAGGTAAAAAAGTTATTACTGAAGAAGAAAAATAGACATTATCTGATATGTCTTTTTTTTATTATTAATTTGGTGATTATATGAAAATATATTTGGATTATATTTTCTTAGTTAACTTTATGTTTGACTTTATATTGTTAACTAGTACTTCAATTTTATTAAAGCGAAACATTAGTTTAAAAAGACTTATTTTAGGAAGTATTTTTGGTGGTTTTACCATAATACTTCTTTTTTTAGGTTTAAATAGTTTGAACTTATTTATATTGAAGATGTTATCAGGAATTATAATGATTCTCCTTACATTTGGTTATAAAAATACAAAGTATGTTATAAATAATTTTGTTAATTTAATGGTTTTAAGTATTGTTTTAGGAGGTAGTTTATATTTATTCAATTTAAATAGTAATATTAGTAGTATTACCTTTTTTAATAAAAACAAATTCTTAAATTTCATCATCTTATTTATAATTGGATCAATAACTTTAATAATATATATAAAAATAAGTAAAAAATATCATCAAAATTTTGATAAATATTATGAAGTTACAATATATAAAGATAATAAAAAATATCAATTCAAAGGTTATCTAGATACCGGTAATATGTTAAAAGATCCATATTTCAACAAGCCAATTATTCTAATATATAATAAAAAGATAAAGTTTGAAAAAATAATCTATGTACCATATAAAACACTTAATAATAAAAGCCTTTTAGAATGTATGATAGTAGACAAAATATATATTAAGAATATTGGATATAAATATAATGTTATGATTGGTAGAAGTAACGACAAATTTAGCATTGAAGGTATTGATATGATTCTAAATGAATATATTTTAAAATAAAGGAGAGAAAATGATAAAATTAATTAAAAAAATTTTAAAAGAATTAGGAATTACAAATATTTTTTATGTTGGAAGTGCTGATATTTTACCACCACCATTAGAAAAAGAAGAGGAAGAAACATATATAAAAAAAGCTCAAGAAGGAGATTTATATTCGCGTAATAAACTTATTGAACACAATTTAAGACTAGTTGTTTTTCTTGCTAAAAAATATGAAAATACAGGAGTAGATTTAGAAGATTTAGTATCAATTGGTTCCATAGGTTTAATAAAAGGAATAAATACTTTTAGTACTAATAAAAATATCAAATTAGCAACTTATTGTTCCAGATGCATTGATAATGAAATACTAATGTATTTAAGAAAAACTAAAAAAACTAAAGTTAATATTAGTTTAGAAGAAAGTTTATCACACGATGCTGATGGTAATGAATTAAAATTAGAAGATATCTTAGGAACAGAAGAAGATGTCGTAACTAAAAATCTTGATGATGAACTAGAACATCGACTATTAATTGAAGAAATAAATAAATTAAATAAACGAGATAAAGAAATAATGATTTTACGATATGGTCTAAATAATCATAAGGAATTAACTCAAAAAGAAGTGGCACAAAAATTATCAATATCTCAGTCATATATTTCAAGAATTGAAAAAAAAGTCATTAAAAGGCTTAAAAATATTATTAAAATTTAGTATAATTGTTTTGGTGGTATTATGGTTTATTTAATAATTGCAGACGATAGTATTGTTTCTAAAGAGATAACTAATATTATTAATAATTCAAAAATTGATAATAATAACATTTATACTTATGATTTAGAAGAAGATTCTTTTAATAAAGCATTAGATGCACTAGATACTATTAGTATGTTTAGAACACAAAAAATTGTTGTTTGTAAAAATATAAATAAACTAGATGAAGAAGATAAAATGATAAAATACTTAGAAAATCCTACCGATGATATCTTAATTTTAACTTCAAGTACTAAACTTAATGAAAAAAAGAAAGTATTTAAAAAGATAATTGAAACTTCTAAACTAATAGATCCTACAATAAATATTATTGATTACATAAAAAATGGGTTTAAAGACTATCGAATTGATTTTAGAACAATCATAACTCTGCAAGAATATACTGGTGGAGATATTACAAGGTTGGATAATGAAATAGAAAAACTAAAATTATTTAAAATGGATGATAAATATATAACTAACGAAGATATTGACCAAATTATTACTAAAAATATAACTAGTAATATTTTTGATTTAATAGATGCTCTTGATAAAAAGAATAAAACAAAAGTTTTTGAAATATATGATGATTTAATTAAAATAGGTGAAGATGAAATTAAAATAATTAGCCTCTTAGCAACTAACTATAGACTTATTTATCAAGTCAAAATATTAGGTTATAATTATAATCCTAAAGAAATAAAAGAAATTTTAAAACAAAAACCATATACAGTAACTAAAGCTATTGAAAGATCATATTTTTATACTGAATCTAGGCTTTTAGATATTTTAAAAAGACTAAGTGATTTAGATATTAACATTAAGAGTGGAAAGAAAGAAAAAGAAATAGAATTACCAATTTTTTTATCGAGTATTTGAAAACTCTTTTTTTTGTGTTAAAATGGTAATGGTGATTTTATGATATATTTAGATTATTCAGCAACAACCAAGACAGATGAACGTGTTTTAGATAGATTCTGCTATGTTAATCAAAATTTTAGTGCTAATCCAAATTCAAACTATAAAATAGCATACGAAGCAAAAGAGTTAATTATTGATGCTACTAATACTATTAGTAGTTATCTTCATATTGAACCAGAAGAACTTATTTATACAAGTGGGGCTAGTGAATCAAATAATATGGTATTTAAAGGTTTAGCAGCAGCAACAGATAAAAAACATATTATAACTACACATTTAGAGCATTCTTCTGTCATTTCTACATTATCTTATTTACAACAAAATGGATATAAAATAGATTTTGTAAAACTAGATGAAACGGGTAGAGTAGATATTGATGATTTAATGAATTTAATTACTAAAGATACTTTCCTAGTATCAATTTGTGCTGTAGATAGTGAACTTGGTATAAGACAGCCTATAGAAGAAATAGGTAAACTATTAAAACAGTTCCCCGATTTATATTTTCATAGTGATATAACTCAAACTTTAGGTAAGACCAATATTGATTTAACAGATGTTGACTTAGCAAGTTTCTCTGGCCATAAAATATATGGATTTAAAGGAATAGGTGGACTAATAAAGAAAAAGCATGTTAAAATTACACCACTTGTTCATGGAGGAAAATCAACAACTATTTTTAGAAGTGGAACTCCTCAGACAGAACTAATTGATTCTCTAAAGACAAGTATGGATTTATTATTACCTAATGTATCTAAAAATTATGAATATATAACTGAACTAAAAAAAATGATTTTAGATTTTGTTAAAGATTACGATAATATCTTAATAAATAGTAATGAATACTCTATACCACATATCTTAAATTTGAGTATTTTAGGTAAAAATTCTAATCAAATTCAAAGATATATGGCGGCACGAGAAATATATATTTCAACTAAGACAGCGTGTTCTCTAACAGATGATTACTCAAGATCAGTATTTGAACTATATCATGATAAAGATAGAGCATCTTCATCAGTTAGAATAAGCTTATCTTATAAAACAACAAAAGAAGAAATAAGAGAATTCTTAGATGTTTTAAAGGAGTATTTAAATGAAAGTAATTAATATAAGCGCTATGTGGTGCCCTTCATGTTTAATTATGCATGATATGATGGATGAAATATTAAAAGAAAATAACTTTGAAACACTCTCTTATGATTATGACTTTGATAGTGATAAAATAGAATGCTATAATGTTGGAAAAGTATTACCTGTTTATATTTGCTTTGATGGTGAAAAAGAAATAAAAAGAATAATAGGTGAGCATTCCAAAAAAGAAATAGAAGAAGAGATAAACAAAATGATTGGTAGTGATTAAATGAAAAACAAATTATTATTTTTATTATTTTTTCTTATGCTTTTAATACCTATAAAAGCCTTTGCTCAAGAAAAAAATATTTATTTATTTTATAGTAAAGATTGTCCTCATTGTGAAGCAGAAATAAAGTTTTTTAATGAGTATTTGAAAACACAAAAAAACATAAAATTAATAAAATATGAAACTATGTATGATAAAAAAAATAGAGAATTATTTAATAAAGCATATGAAATAATGGATTTTAATAGTAATGGAGGGGTACCATATTTAATTATTGGTGATGATGTATTATATGGTTATTTAGAAAGTACCGGACCAGATACTATTAAAAAAATGGTTGAAAAATATGTTAAAGATGATGAAATTGATGTCTTTGGTGAAGCAATGGGATATGTTGAAAAAAGGGAAAGAAAAGATGATAAAAAAGATGAACCCAAGACATTTATTTTACCAATATTAGGTGAAGTTGATGCAAGAGAAGTATCACTTCCAATTGTAGCAATTGTAATAGGATTTATTGATGGATTTAATCCTTGTGCCATGTGGGTCCTAATTTTCTTAATAAGCATGTTAATTGGTATGAAAGATCGTAAAAAAATGTGGATATTAGGTTTAACCTTCTTATTTACATCAGGTTTTATCTACCTACTAATTATGGCATCTTGGTTAAATGTTGCAGCAGCAGCAAGTAAATATTTATTATTTAGAATAATTATTGGTTCATTTGCCATTATCTTTGGTTCATATAATATTTATACATACATTAAAAATAAAAAGAACAAAGATGTGGGTTGTGAAGTAACAGATGACAAAAAAAGACGTAAGATCATGGATAAGATTAAAGATATAGTTAAAGAGAAAAACTTTATCATCGCTATACTTGGTGTAGTAGTTTTAGCAGTAACAATCAATTTAATTGAGTTAGCATGTTCTGCAGGACTTCCTGTTATGTTCACTCAGATATTAGCAATGAATAAACTACCTAAAACACTTTATGTAATATACATGCTATTATATATTTTGTTCTTTATGATTGATGATATAGTAATATTTGCAATAGCTATGAAAACTCTAAAAATAAAAGCCATATCAAATAAGTATACAAAGTATTCTCATTTGATTGGTGGCTTAATTATGTTTATTATTGGGGTACTAATGATAGTAGCACCTAAAATATTAATGTTTAATTTCTAAGAAAAAAGGATATTAAAAAATAAGTGTTTTTAATATCCTTTTAGTATTCGAAAAATTTAGTTTAGCTACTTCATTAAGTTTTTCTTTGCCATACTTATCAACTAATTCCTCACCAATTTTATCAACATTAGGTCCAGATCCTTTAGGAAGAGGTAATCCAAGTTTATCAGATAGTTTGTCAAATTCCTTAATAAATATATATCTACTTATTAAAGAAGCACAAGCAACCGCTAAGTTTTTATCTTCAGCTTTAGTTATAAAAGTTATACCTCTTAAAGGATTTGATGTATCATTAAGATAGTTATAATAATTCTTTTCACTGGCAAATTCATCAATAATTATATAATCGAGTTTTTCACTAATTTCATTTTTTAAACTAGTTAATACTTTGTTATGCATAATTGCTTTTATCTTATTCATATTAACTTCTTTAGAGTACTTTTCGTTATATTCACTATTAGATAAAATAATACTTTTATATTTAATTTTATTAATAAATTGTGGTACTATTTTTAAAATATCATCATCAGTTAATTTTTTAGAATCTTTTACTTTAATACTTTCTAAAAATTTAATATCTTCTTTTTTTACATAGGCTGCACTAACAACAATAGGTCCAAAATAGTCACCTGTACCAACTTCATCGGAACCAATTGAATTAGAATTATATATTTCTTCATTAATTTCACTTGGCTTATCATTTTCAATAACTGATTGCCACATATTAGCATCTACATCAGCGGTTGTACCTTGAAACATGCACTTAAGTGATTGATATAAAGTAATGATAGTATCTTCTTCTTGAGCTTGAAAAATAGCATATGGTGGAGTCTTTTCTCTCATTTTATCTTTATAGTACTCAATCATTTTATCTTTTGTTTCCTCACTAACTCTTATAACTATATTCATAAAAATCACCTAAAATAATTATAGCATATTTTTTGATAATAAGTTATAATAATAATGAAAGAAGGTATTAATATGAGTATTACAAACATTATATTAGATGTAATTATTGTTTTTGTAATTATATCTTTTGGCTTTTTAGGACTAGCGAGAGGAGTATTTAAACAATTAGTTTCATCAGTTGGGACAGTGCTAATATTTATAATAGCGTTTTATTTAAAAAATCCAATAGCGAAATTCATGAGTCTTAATTTGCCATTTTGGAATTTTAATGGTTTTGCCCATGGACTAACATCACTTAACATTTTATTTTATCAATTATTTGCATTTTTAATAGTCTTGGCAATCTTATTCTTAATTTTAGAAGTTTTGATAAGACTTGCTGAAAAGATAGAAGACGCTTTAACAATGACTATTATCTTAGGAATTCCATCTAAGATATTAGGATTTATTGTTGGTTTAGTAGAAGGATATGTTTTAATGTTTATTGCTTTGTTTATTTTAAGTTTACCATTTTGGAGTTTTGATTTTATCAACAATTCAAAACTAAGACCAGCTATTCTAGAATCTTCACCAATATTATCTAAAATAACAAAGAATACTTATAATGCTGGTGTTGACATTTATGAAGAGATTAAAGATACAAGTGATAATAATGATAGATCTAAATTAAATTTAACAATAATCAAACTATTATTAAAGTATAATGTTATTGATAAGGAATATTTGAAAGAGTTAAGACTACATTCAAAATTAAATATTCCAGGAATTGATAGTTTAATAGGAGGATAAAATGATATACTTAGAAAACGAAAATTTAGAAGAATTAAAAAAAGAAGGCAAAGTAATCGTTGACTTCTATGCTGATTGGTGTGGACCATGTAAGATGATTGCTAGTGTTTTAGAAGAAATAAGCATTGAGAATAAAGATATTAAAATTATTAAAGTAAATGTTGATAATCATCAAGATATTGCTGAAAAATATCAAGTTATGATGATACCTAAAATATTCGTATATAAAGATGGAGTACAAATCAATGATCTTACAGGCTTTGTACCAAAAGAAGAAATATTAAAAGGACTAAATTAGTCCTTTTTAGTTTATATTAATTTTAGTTTCATTCACTTGAGTTTTAAACCATTCCAATTCCTCTTTAGGAATTTTTATTGTAAACATTATTTTGCTTGAAAATCTTTTAGCAATTATAGGATATCGTTTGCACGTTTGCTCTAATAATTGTAAATTATTATAATCTGTACTCAATGTTAAATCTATAGTGTCATCAGGTAAAATTAGTTCATTATTATTAAGAGCTTCTTTGACTCCTTTAGAATAAGCTCTAAAAAGTCCTCCAGTTCCTAATTCAGTACCACCAAAGTAACGAATAGTAACCGCTAATACATTTTTGATATTATTCTTTTCCAAAACATTTAACATTGGTATACCAGCAGTTCCAGATGGTTCTTTATCATCATTATATTTTAAAGCATTACCAATAATATATGCATAACAAACATGAGTAGCATCTTTATACTGTTCACGTAGTTGTTCTAATATTTTATTACCATCTTCAACTGTTTTTACAGGATATAATTTAGTTATAAACTTAGATTTTTTTATTTCCAACTCATAACTACTAATATTCTTAATTTCCATATCATCACCATATTTATTATACCACTATCTTTTTAAATGTAGTATAATAAATTTGGATGTGATAGTAAATGATACATATATATGATTATGATCATTATGGAAGAGGAATTGGAAAAATTGATGATGAAGTTATTTTCGTCAAAAACGCATTAAAAGATGAAGACGTAGATATAACTAATGTCAAAGAACACAAATATTTTAAAGAATGCGAAGTATCAAAAATAATCAAAAAAAGTCCAAATAGAGTAGAAGTATTATGCCCATATTATCAAAAGTGTGGTGGTTGTCAACTTCTACATATGTCTTACCAAGAACAATTGAGATTTAAAGAAGAAAAAGTAAAAAATATTTTAAAAAGGTATTATAAAAATGATGTGGTAGTAAAACCAATAATTAGTACTACACAATTTGGATATCGAAACAAACTATCTTTAAAAGTAAAAAATAATAAGCTAGGGCTTTATGAAGAAGGAACAAATAAACTAGTACCGATTGATAAATGCTTACTTGCTAGTGACAAGATTAATGAACTATTAAGTGAACTTAAGAATAAAGATTTAAAAGGTAAAGAAGAAGTAATACTACGCAGTTCAAATCTTGGTGAATATATGGTTTCATTTCTTAATGATGAAGCATTTATGTTAGAAAAAATAAATGATTTAGTTTTTAAAATATCTGCTAAGTCATTCTTTCAAGTAAATACTGAAGGCGCTGTGAAATTATATAATAAAATATTAGAATATCTAAATCCAACTGGTAATGAAAAAGTATTAGATTTATATTGTGGAACAGGGACAATTAGTCTTTATATTAGTAAACATGTAAAAGAAGTAATAGGTATTGAAATTTTAGAAGAAGCTATTAACGATGCTAAACACAATAAAGAAATAAACAATATTACTAATGTTAAATTTGTCTGCACAAGTGCATCTAATCTAAGAGTAGAACCATACGATATAATAATTGTTGATCCCCCAAGAAAGGGATTAGATCAAATGACTATAGATAAAATATTAGAAATAAAACCAACGAAACTAATATATGTATCATGTGAACCAATGACCCTAGCTAGAGATTTAAAGAAATTAGATAAAGGCTATAATGTAGTAGAGATAACACCATTAGATATGTTTCCTAATACATATCATTGTGAGAGTGTCTGTTTATTAGAGAGGAGATAAAACATGAAATTATTTTTATGTGGTGGTGGATCTAACGATAAGACAATCGAAGCAAATAAAGTTTTTAATGAAATTATTGATAATTCAAGACCATTACTATATGTTCCGCTTGCAATGGATCCAATTAAACATCCATATGATGGCTGCTTAGAATGGATTAAAGGTGAAATGAAAAATGTAGACATTCCTTATATAGAAATGGTAGAAACATTTGATGATTTAGTTAATAAAAATTATTATGATTATTCTGCTATTTTTATAGGTGGGGGAAATACTTTTAAATTGCTAAAAGGATTAAAAGATAGTGGTGCATTTTTAAAAATTAGAGATTATATTGAACATGATGGAGTTGTATTCGGAGGTTCAGCTGGTGCAATAATATTTGGATATGATATTAATAGCTGCTTGCCGATGGATAAAAATGACGTAAATTTAGAAGATACAAAAGGGTTTGATGTATTAAACGGAGTATCTTTATTTGCGCATTATACAAATAACGAAGAAAAGACAAAAGAATACACAGAAGCCTTACAAGATTATACAGCTAATCACGAGCAAGTAATTGCTTTACCTGAAGAAGACACTATTTTTATTAATGGTGATGATATTCAAGTAATTGGTAATAAAGATTATTATAAATTTAAGGCAGGAGAAAGAATAAATATTCAAGCCCAGGAAGAAACATGCATATTAAGAAAATAAAAAACTATTCATTATATAAGTGATAAAGATAGTTTTTTTTACTATATTATTAAAATAATATTTATCATAATTGGATAGACTTTTAAAGAAAAAATAATTATAATAAAATGTGATGAAAAATGTGAGGATAGATATGGTAGATTTGCATATTCATTCAATTTATTCAGACGGTGCGCTTAGTATTAGTGAAATTGTTGAGTTATGTAATAAAAAGGGGATTGATATAATATCTATTTGTGATCACAATACTATTGCGGGACTTGATGACTTGGCAAATGAAGGAATTTGCTTTGTTAATGGTGTGGAATTTTATGCTTTAAGATCAAATACGAAAGGATTTCATATATTAGGTTATGATTTCGATAAAGATAATTCTAAGCTTATAGCTTTGATGAAAGAACTTGAACTTAAAAGAATGGAATGTATGAGAAAAAAATTAAAAGCTATACGAGAAAAGTTTTTAATTGATTTAGATATAGAAACATTTTCAAAATCAAGAATGAATGATTATGACATAATACTTAGTTTAAGAAATAGAGTAAGTGAAGAAAGAATTAAAGAAATATTAGAATATGTAAGATTATTTAAACTAAGGCCAGAACGCAAAATCGATCCCAAGATTATAATTGATACAATTAAAGATGCTAATGGCATTCCTGTTTTAGCACATCCAGGAAGAATTAAATGTGATGATTTTGATGCTTTAATTAAAGAAGTTGTTGATAGTGGAATAATGGGAATTGAATTATACCATTCTTCCCACACAAAAGAAGATATAGAAAGGTTAAAAGTGGTAATAGACAAGTATAATTTGATAACTAGTGGTGGAAGTGATTACCATGGGTACTACGTTAAAGATTTATATGGTAATGATGTAGAACTTGGTGAATCTAATTTAGGAAATATGATATCAGAAAGTCAAGTTAGTATTTTAAAGAAAGTAAGGAAGATGTGAAATGTATAAGATTGATATTAATCATCCTTATAATATTAATGGTGTTACCCTTATTAATATTGAAGAAGAGTTTAAGAAAAAAATTGATTATCAATTAGCACCTTTGATAACAGAAACTGATGGTATAGCAACCCATTTTGTATATGTTATTAAAGGTAATGAAAACAAATATAAACTAAGTCATGATACCTTATTTGTAACGTATAAAGATGATATTTATTTAACTACGACATTAAGGAAAGCTGTTAGAGATATTTTATTTGATCCATTTTTACAATTCGGATATACAAAAATGCATTCTTCATCAGTAAAGAAAGATAATGACGTGTATGTTATTCTTGGAGACAAAAGAGCAGGGAAAACAAGCACCGCTTTAGGTTTATGTAAGTATGAAGGATTCTCATTTATTGGTGGAGATTTGTGCTTAATAAAAGATGATGAGTTAATTGGATGGCCAACTTCTATTGGAGTTAGAGGTAAAACATTTGAAATTCTTGGTTTAAGGGAGGACGCTAAAGAGTATTATCACAACAAAGAACATTTTTGGATGTGGCCAAAAGATTATGAAAAATTAGGATATTTTTTTGCGACAGGAGGTCAAATAAAAAAATGTATTTTTCATCAATATGAGTTTGATGGCAAAAATGAAGAAAGTATATGTACTGTAGAGGAATTTAGAAGGAAATTGATAGATAATATTCATTATGATGAAATAAATAAAGATAACTACTGGAATACGAAACCAGTAGATATAGAAATATGTCGAGAAAATATTGGAAACAATTCAATGTTAACTGATTGTAGCAATGCAATTAATGTTACATCAACTGGGTTAACTGAAGAAAATATAAAAAGATTAGTAAGAATAATGAGGTGAAAAGAATGAGTGTGGATTTTCATATGCATACTACTTACTCTGATGGTGGTAAAACACCGGAAGAAATTATAGAACTATGTAAGGAAAAAAATATTGGATATATTTCAATAACAGATCATAATACATTCCGTTTTCATAAAGAAAATACCAAGGATTACGGAATAAAAATAATTAGGGGTATGGAACTTGATGTGGAGTATAATAAAGACACTACGTTTCATATATTACTCTATAATTTTGACTTAAACTCTAAATTACTTAAAGAGTATTATAAAAAAAATAGAATGTATGAAATATATCATTTCAATAAAAAAGTAAAACAAATTGAAAAAATATTTAATATTCAAATAGATAAGAATATCAAAAGAAAGTTTATAAGAAATAATAATTATTTTGATAAAGTTAGATTGAATAATTTATTAGTTGAATGTAAGTTAGCAACTGATCCAAGGGATGCTTATTACAAATACACTAAAGATATAAAGGAGACTAAAAGATTTAAACTTAGCCTTAAAGATTTCTTTAAACTCGAAAAAGATTCTAATGGGATTGCCTCTTTAGCTCATCCCTTAAGATATAAAAAAACTTTGCAAGAGATGGAAAAAATAATTTTAGAACTAAAGAAAAAATATAATTTAAGAGTGATTGAAGCTATTAATAATAGGCAGACATTAGAAGATGAGAAAGAATTAATTGGATTTTGCAAAGCTAATAATTTATATATATCAGGGGGGAGTGATACACACTATAAGATTGGTCAAACAAGTGATAAAACTATTGGTGAAATTTTAAATAGAAGAGTAGAAGAAAGGGAAGTAACTTTTCTTGAGTTACTTAAGTAATTAATATGAACGAGATTATTACTATATTAAAAAAATATTTTGAGGAAAAGGATATTGTTAAATTAGAGAAGAATTTAGAAGAAAAACAAAGGGATAATATTATTAATGACAAATACTTTGCTAAAGTAGGTAAAAATTCTGATAAACTATTTTTTGATAATTTAGTAAAAGAAATTAGATTGTATCAAAACAACCAAAATAATGTAATAATACCTAAATTAGTTGATTCTTTTGTGTCTGATTATTATTGCCTAATGGTACTAGAAAAGATCAAAGGTAAAACACTAAGTAATCAAAGAAATGATTATAATACGCATCTATCTCACAATAAAAGAATTGAAATAGCTAAAGCAGTTCTTAATATAAAAAACATTAAATTGAACTTTGAAATAAATAAAACTTATAGTAGAAAAGAGAAATTAGACAAATACTTAGAAAAATCAAAGAATTATATTTCCAAGCAAACATATACGAAGATTAAATCCATGTATAATGTTTTAAGCAAAGAATCTAAAAAAGTCGTTATGGGTCATGGCGATTTAATACCAACTAATATAATGTTAGATAAAAATACGGTCAAATTTATTGATTGGGAATATATATCTTATATGCCAGAATTATATGATCTAACATACTTTTTAATGTTTAGCAAAGTAAATCACACACTAGATATACTTGATGAATTAAAAGTTAATAATAAGGAAATATATATCGATGCAATAATTTTAAGTTTAAAAGAAATTCAAAACTGGGCTAAACTATATGGAAAAATAGATAATGGTATAGTTGATAAAAATATAAAGCGTTGGAAGAGAGAGTTAAATTATATATTAAAGAGGTTTGAATGAAAAAAATATTAATAATTTCCCCTTTCTATAATGGACTATTTAAATATACAAGGCCATTGTATGAAGAATTAAAAAAAGAATATAAAGGAGAATTTTTATTTCATCATATAGGTAATAAAGATATGACATTTGAAATTGATAAAATAGAAAATGTAGTGAATCAGCTATGTGATGAAATAATTAAATATAATCCGGATATTATTCATTATAATTATGGAACATACGATATTGAACAACTAATTCCGTACTATTTGCAGAAAAGAGGTTTCAGATGTTATCAAATATTAACATATCACTCATTGCAACTTGACATTTTTAAAAAGATAAATAGACCTGATTATGACAAAATTGTAAATGATATGATGGGGAAGATGGATGCCTATGTATTTTTCACAAAGTATGCTAAGAAAGTATTTGAAGAAAAATATAAATTTAAGCCAAAAAAATATGTTATAGCATATCACCCAGCTACTCACTTAGAAACACATATATCTAAAAAGAAAGCGATGGAATATGATAAAGAGTTTAATATTAATCGAGATAAACCAATCGCAACTTTATTAGGATATCCATCTCATTGGAAAGATACTGTCCCAATTTTAAAACTAATTAAAGAATTTCCAAATGTTAATTTTGTGGTTGGTGGTCCTTGGTGGAAAGAAAAGTTCATAAAGGAAAATCCAAATGAAGACATTGATAGTTATAAAAATTTAACAATAATTAATAAAGAGTTAAATAAAGATGAGTTTAATTACGCAATGGATTTGGGAGTCGGATTATTTCCTTATAAATATTTTTCCTCATTCCAAGGAAGCGGATTGCTTCCTAACTACATGTACAGAGGTATAAATACGTTAGTAAATGATTTTGCGCCTATGAAGGAATATAGAAAAAAAGTGGTTGATTTTTATAATGATAAGAAATTGTTTGCAGAATTTAAAAAAGTAATAGATAATATGTATGTTGAGAAAGACTTGAGTTTTAGTTATAAGATTCATGCAAATAAAATAGTAAAGCTATATAGGAAGGATTAATAATGAAAATATTATTTGTACACAAGGATTTGAATCAAGAAATAAACGCAGGAGGAATTAATACTGTATATTTGAAGCATATAGAAGAGCTACAAAAAACAAATAATGAGCTCTATGTAATTACTTCAAGAGATGGTAAGTGGAATTTAAATGCTAAAAGATATATAGTATCAACTGATAAAGAAAAAAGAAATAATGAAATTGAGCAAATCATTAAAGAGATAGATCCTGACATAATTGATGTTTTCTCATGGGGAGCTGAACTTGTTGAATATGTTAAGAAACCACATAGAGCGAAAGTAATTATGAGAGCTGATATACCTATGAAATTTTATGGTAGAGAACCTCTTGATGAGGAAATGGCTAGATATTGTGACAAGATTGTAAGTATTAGCAAATGGTGTGATTTTGAGTGGTCTAGCGTAGTGGGTGGCAATACTACTATAATTCCACATGCTTGCGATATATCAAATATTAAAAGAGTAAACAAAGTAAAAAATTCTATTGTTTGGGTAGGAAAGGCAACTGATACTAAAGGGTTTGATTTATTATTTAAACTTCCTAATGAATTCTTTAAGAAATTTAAATTAACTGTAGTATGTGCTAAAACAATATTTACAGATATCAAATTATTTGAAGAACTTGAAGCAAAAGGAGTAAAAATAGTTGAAAATTTAAGTGATGAAGAATACTTTGGCTTATTAAATAAAAGTCAGTATGTTTTAAGTACAGCTAGAAGAGAGGGATTTTGCATAGCAGTACTAGAAGCAATGAACTATGGATGTATCCCAGTAATTCCATATTGGATAGGTGGTACGACTGATTTTGTAAATAATAATAATGGAATTGTATATAACAATTTTGATGACTGTTATAAAAAAATGTTAAATGAGAAAGAAGTAGAATTAAAATCAGCAAGAGCAATTAATACATCATCAAAATATAAATGGTCCAAAATTGCAAAGAAATCATTGAATGTGTATAAGGAACTTTACAAAAATGAAAATTAGTGTCCTGGTTTTGACATACAATTCAGAAAAATATATTAAAAAGTGTCTTGATAGTCTGACTTCAAATATTGATAAAGGTGATGAAATAATCGTTCTAGATAATAGCTCTAAGGACAATACAGTTAGTATACTTAAAACCTATTCGGATAAAATAAGTTTATATCTATGTAATAGTAATCTTGGAGTAGCACAAGGGCGAAACATATTATCAAATTTTGCCAAGAATGATGTTTTAGCTTTTATAGACTCAGATATAGTTCTTCGTGAAAATTCATTAAGAAATGCAAAAGGCACTTTTACTAAAACGAGATGTAAAACTTTAATTGGTTATTACAAAGATTGTGGTGAAGGTTTAAACTGGTATATTGAAGCGCTAAGAAATATGTATTCGAACAAAAGAAAGAATAATGGCGATGATGTAATTAGTTTAAATAACTTTGCAACATTTAGTGGTGGATTATGTCTAATTGATAAAAAAATATTTACGAAATATTATGGCTATGATTCAAGCTTTTTTGGCATGCCAAGCGAAGATATTCACCTTGAATTATTAATGCTTAAAGATAATGTTAAAATAATATTAGATAGATCATTTAAAGCAGAGCATTTTAAAGACAAATTAACATTAAAAAAAATAATGAAGAGGTTTAAAAATAGTGGTCGTGCAATCGTATATCTTATAAAATTATCCTTAAAATACAAGTATAAACTTCCATTAAATGGTTATTGGCCATATTTCCCAGTACATACAATAATTAATTTGTTTTTATTAACTGGAGGCATATTTTGTCATTGCCTATTATTAATAATGCTTCTTAATATTTTGCTACGAGTAGTTTTAATAATATATAGATCGAATGTTACTTTTTCTAAGACTATCACTTTTATTTTTACCAGATATCTAACTGATTTAGCTATGATATATGGTATGTTAACAATGTTAAATAGTAAGAGTAATAAAATTTTAAATGATGATTATGAGGTAATTAAATATGAAACAAATAATAAATAAATCAATGGATATGAATGATCTTATGACTCAAGATGGGAAAAATTTTATTGAAGATTTAACAGATTTTATTAATTTTATTATTAAAAAGAACATAAATATAAGTTCTTGGTATGGAAATATAAATGGTAATAAATTTTATGAAAAATTAAGTTTATTAAATAGAGGTTATGATTATGTACCCATCTTAGATGAAAAGTTAGATGTTAAATTTCCTAATTATCTATTGTGGGAAATATATTGGGTATATAAAAATATAGATTTTATAAAAGGAAAAACCTTATTAGATATTGGTGGAGCGTGTTCATTGTTTTCTTTTTATCTTGCTTCTAAGGGAGTAAAAGTTACAGCAATTGATCTTAAAGAAGATTTGGTTTTAGAAGCAAATAAAATCGGAAGTGAGTTAAATTATGATTATACTGCAGTATGTGCCGATGTAGAAGACTATTTGCTTAATAACGATACTAAATATGATTATATAACTTCAATATGTGTATTTGAACATATTGAGATTAATAAACGTAGAAGGATTGTTTCACTAATTGCTAAAAGATTGAAAGATAATGGCAAGGTGGGATTTACATTCGATTATCGTAATCCATCAAAATTTGTTCAAATAGATACTCCACGCGATGTCTTGAGCCAATTATCAAATAAGAATTTATTTGAGATTATAGGTAACAAAGAATTTTATGACAATCATATTGATTATTTAATTCATCCATTTTATAGAAAGCCTATATTTTGGAGATATAAATTTAGATCAATTAAAAAAGGTAATTTTTCAATAACAGAATTATTTAAGACGAAAGAACACAATGACTATACATTTGGAGCATTATTTTTAAAAAAGAAAAAAGAAATATAAGGTGATTTATAGTGAAATATGTTTTAATATCAGGGGGAAAAGGAAAAAGACTTTGGCCTTTATCTACTGATGAGAGACCAAAACAGTTTGTTAAAATTTTTAATAACACATGTATGCTTGAAATAACTTATAATAAGTTAACTAAAATTTGTGATAAAGAAGATGTGTATATTGCGACCGGTAATGAATATGTTGAGTTAACAAAAGAAACTCTTCCTTATTTTGAAAATATTATCATTGAGAAAGAAGCTATCGGGACATTTGCTGCAATTTTAAATGTAGCAGTTTATCTAAAAGAAATTAAAAATACATCAGATAATGAGATAGTATCAATATTACCAGTAGATCATGATTTAGATGATTCATTTTATAGTGCCCTAGCATTAGCAGAAAAAAGAATTATTGATGGCAATATTAATTTGTGTTTAATAGGTATTAAGCCCAATAAACCATCCACTCAATATGGATATATTATTTCAGAGAATGGCATTATAAAAGAGTTTAAGGAAAAACCAAATATGGAATTGGCACAAGAATACATTAGTAACGGGGCTCTATGGAATAGTGGAGTAGTAGTATTTAAATTAAAAGAGATATTGGATATTGCTGGTAAATATTTAACATATAAAACATATGATGATTTTGTAGAAAAATATAATATATTACCGCACATAAGCTTCGACTATGAAGTTCTTGAAAAAAGTAATAATGTTGGTTTAATTACGTATGATAAACATTTTGAAGATATCGGGACATGGGAAAATATTGCTAATAAAATATCAAAGCCAGATGAATATAATACAAATATAATTAACACAGAAGATAAAAAAATAATTAATGATGGAGTAAAAAATATAATTATTATCAATACTAAGGATGGGATACGAATTGTTCCTAAAGGATAAGATTTCTTTTTCAAAATATGTTATCAAAAAAATAGTCGAAAGGCTATTTTTATGTTATAATAAACACATAGAATAAAATTAGAGGTGTAGTTATGAAAAAGTATTTAAAAGAGATAATAATATGCATTTTACAACTACTAATGTTTTACGTATATCCACCATTTGTGAAACCATTTAATCCTATATGGATGGTATTAACAATTGTTTTAATAACTTTAATTTTATCAATTGTTATTGCAATTATATCAGATAAAAAGATTAAATACTTTTATCCTGAGTTTGTCTTTTTTACGTTTATTCCAAGTGTATTTATATATTATAATGAGTCGGCCTTAGTACATTCAATTTGGTATTTTGTAGACTCATTAATAGGGATTGGTATCGGAACTATGATTTATTTAGTAATGCATTATGATGAAATAAAATAGGAGGATGATTTATGGAAAAATCAAAAGTATATTTTGTAAAAGAAATAACACAAGAAAATTTAATTAAAATTTATGAGGCTTTAGGAGTTAAATTAGAAGGAAAAATAGGTGTAAAAGTATCTACAGGAGAGGCTGGATCAAAGGGATACCTAAAAGCAGATTTAATAGGTCCATTTGTTAAAATGTTAAATGGAACGATAATAGAATGTAATACTGCTTATCCCGGCGAAAGGACAGATGTTAAAAATCATTTAAAAGTAGCAGAAGAGCACGGATTTACATCATATGCTGATGTAGATATAATGGACGCTAATGGAGAATTTAAAATACCTGTTAAAGATGGAAAGCATTTAAAATATGATTTAGTAGGCGAAAATTTTAAAAACTATGATGCTATAGTTAACTTAGCGCATGGAAAAGGACATGCAATGGGAGGATTTGGAGCAAATCTTAAGAATCAATCAATTGGAATAGCATCTCGTAATGGTAAAGCATATATTCATTCATGTGGAAAGACTGAAAGTCCACTTAAATGCTGGATGTTAAAATATGAACAAAAGGATTTTATAGAATCAATGGCGGAAGCTGCTAAAGCTGTTGCAGATTACCTAAAAGAGAACAACAAGCCAATAGTTTATATTACAGTTATGAATTATTTGTCAGTTGACTGTGATTGTGATGCTAATCAAACTGAACCTGTAATGAAAGACATGGGAATAATTGCATCACTAGACCCAGTTGCTAATGATCAAGCATTTATTGATATGATATGGAATAGTAATGATCCTGGAGCAAAATTATTACAAGAAAGAATAGATAGACAAGAAGGAAGACATATTACAGAATACGCTGAAAGTATGGGATTGGGTTCAACAAAGTATGAACTTATAGAATTATAGTTTTATGAAAATAATTACATTTAATTTTAAAAATACAAGAGATATTATAATAAATAAAGTTCTTAAAAATAGAATAGCAAAAGTGGTAGAAATATATAATAAAAATTTACCAGATGTTATTGGTATGCAAGAAATTACTAATAAAGAATTGAAAATTTTTAAAAAAGAGCTAGCTAACTATAATATAATTGGTGAATCGAGACATAGTTTTGGATTATCTGATGAATATAATCCTCTTTTTTTGAATAAGAATATAAAAATTATCAAAAATAAAACATATTCATTAAGCGAGAATATTGAAAAATTAGGCCAAAAGTTACTAAATGCTAAATATCCAAGAATATGTACTACTGCACATATTATTTATAATAATGAAAGATATCTTATTATTAATACTCATTTAGATCATCAGTATGATGAGATACGAGAAAAAGAACTGGATATTTTAACAAAAATTATAAAAAGCGAATTGAATAAAAATGAAAATTTGATAGTTTTTGGAGATTTTAATATGAATAGATGTGAAATGATTGATAAATTTTCCGAAAATAATAATCTATATATTACTAATAATCTTGGTAATACGTACAAAAATAAAGCTATCGATTATATATTTGTATCTAATAGTTTAAGGGTAAATAAGGCTATTAAATTAGAAAAAAAATATGATGATGTAACTATTAGCGATCACAATCCAGTATTAGTTGAAATAAAGTAGGTGAAATATGAACTATGATTTTATAATAGCCCAATTATTTGGAGTTATTGCATTAATCTTTTTAGGATTAAGTTTTAGAATTAACCGTAAGAAAAATATTTTAAAATATCAAAATTATGCTAATCTAGCATATTCACTTCAATATATTACATTAGGAGCATATTCTGGGCTTCTAATGTATTTTATGTGTATTGTTAGAAACTTTTGGTATTCTAAATATAAAAATGGTGAAGTGCCTAAATTTGTTCTTATTATAATTTTAGTTATTATGTTAGGACTTAGCATTTTAAGTTATAATAAAATTTATAGTTTAATTCCAATGCTTGGTATTGGTTTAAACACTTATGGACTTTGGCAAAAGAAATTAAAAGTTACAAGAAGATGTCAACTTTTTGCAGCTTCATCTGTAACTTTATATAACTTAATAGTTAGTGCTTATGCTGGTGCCATCGCAACATTCTTAGAAGTTATTTTAACTTTAGTAGCAATTTATCGATTTGATATAAAAAAGAAATAAAATATGATATAATTACTTTTCGATTTGAGGTGAAGTTATGAAAATATTATTACATACATGTTGTGCACCATGTTCAATAATGTGTATTGAAAACTTAAAAAATGATTATGATATTACATGTTACTATTATAATCCTAATATTCATCCATATATGGAATATAAAGCACGAAAAGAGGCTTTGGAAGAATATTTAAAGACTATCAATATTCCACTAGTTATAAATGATGTTTATGGCCTTAGAATGTTTGTAAGAGAAGTATATCCAAATTTAGAAGATAGATGTGGTAAATGTTATCGAATGAGACTTGAGGAATCAGTTAAATATGCCAAAGAAAATGGTTTTGATTGTTTCTCTACAACATTATTAATCAGTCCTTATCAAAAACATGAATTAATTATTAAAACTTGTGAGGAATTAGCAAAAGAATATGATATAAAGTTTGTTTATAGGGATTTTAGACCATACTTTAGAGAAGGACAAAATAAAGCTCGAGAACTTGGAATATATCGTCAAAAATATTGTGGCTGTATTTTTAGTGAAGAGGAAAGATATTTAGGAAATTAATTTTATAGGAGGGTATTATGATTAAAGAAAAACTAGCGCTTGTACCAACAAACCCTGGTTGTTACTTGATGAAAGATAAAAACAACAATATCATTTATGTCGGTAAAGCTAAAAACTTAAAAAACAGATTAAAAAGTTATTTTAATGGTTCACATACTGGTAAAACATTAGCATTAGTAAACAATATTCATGATTTTGAATATATTATAACTGCAAATGAAGTTGAATCGTTAATACTTGAAATTAATCTAATTAAAAAATATTCTCCAAAATATAATATTTTATTAAAGGATGATAAAACTTATCCTTATATTGAATTAACAAATGAAAAATATCCTCGATTAAAAATAATTAGAACTAAGAACACTAAAGGAAATAAAAATAAATTATATGGACCATATCCTAGTGTTTTTAGTGCTAGAAAAACAGTTGAGTTAATAAATAGACTTTATCCTTTAAGAAAGTGTAATACATTAAAAAATAATTTATGTCTTTATTACCATATTGGAGAATGTTTAGGATATTGTAAAAATCACATTGAAGAAGAAACGATAACTAATATGTTAAAAGAAATAGATCATTTCTTAATGGGAGATTCTAAGATTATATCATCTAAAATAAAAGAAGAAATGGATAAAGCTAGTGAAAACTTAAACTATGAAAAAGCTCTAGAATTAAGAAATGTTTTAACTGATATTGATAAAACGTTAACAAAACAGATTATTGATTCTAATCATAAATATAATTTTGATTGTTTTGGGTACTATTATCATGAAGATAGTCTATCTATTCAAACATTATTTATTAGAAATGGTGTTATCTTCGGAAGATATTATCAAATATATGATAATATTTACGATAAGGATGATTTTTTGCTTAGATATATTATTGAATTCTATGATAAATTTGAACTTCCAAAAGAAATAGTAGTACCTGGCGATATTGATTCTAAAGTATTAGAGGAATACTTTAATATAAAAGTATTACAGCCTCAAAGAGGAGATGTTTTAAAAATACTTGATATGGCATCTTTTAATGCCAAGATGCTTTATGAAGAAAAGATAGAATTAATTAAAAAGAATAATTTATCTTTAATAGAAGCTGAAAAAGACTTAAAAAATATTTTAAATATAGATAAACTAAATAGAATAGAAGTATTTGATAATTCTCATTTATTTGGTACTTATTATGTAGGTGGAGTAGTAGTATTTGATAATTTTAAACCTAATCGTAAAGAATATCGTAAATATAAAATAACAGAGGAAAATAAAGATGATTTAAGTGCGATGAAAGAAGTAATTTATCGTAGATATTACCGTATGTTAATGGAAGATGGTATCTTACCAGATTTAATTATTGTTGATGGTGGAGAGTTACAAGTTCATGCTGCTAAAGAAGTATGTGACAGTCTAAACTTAACATTTAAGATTGTTGGTTTAAAAAAAGATGATAAACATCGTACTAGTATTTTAGTCTTAGATGATTTAAGTGAAGTATCAATTAAAGATAAGAGGGAATTATATATTCATCTAGGTAAAATGCAAGAAGAAGTACATCGCTTCGCAATAACATATCATCGTGATATTAAATCAAAAGGTGCACTATCAAGTATTCTTGATAATATTGATGGTATTGGTGAAAAAAGAAAGAAAGATTTATTAAAGAAATATAAAACAATTGATAATATGAAACAAGCCAGTTTAGAAGAATTAAAACAATTTTTACCATCCAATGTTGCCCTTAACTTTTATAATTATTTAAGGAGTGAAGAAAGTGAATAAACCTATTGGAGTTTTTGATTCAGGTGTGGGTGGCTTAACAGTATTAAAAAGCTTATATGATAAGATGCCTAATGAAGACTATATTTATATTGGTGATAATAAATATTGTCCATATGGTGATAAAGCAAAAGAAGAACTTTATACCATCGCCAAAAGAATTATTAAATACTTTGAGAGTATGCATGTTAAATTAATTGTAGTAGCCTGTAATACCATTTCATCAACTGTATTAGAAGATTTAAAAAAAGAAACTAATATTCCCATCATTGGTGTTATTGATGCAACCGTTGATTTATTTTTAAACAAAAATATAGATGAAACATTAGTAATTGGGACAAATAGAACAATTAAATCTAATATTTATGAGAAAAAGATAAGAGAAAAAAACAAAAATATTAAAGTATGTAGTTTAAGTACTCCATTATTGGTACCATTAATTGAGAATAATGAAGATACTAGTGAAGTATTAAAAGATTACTTAAAAGAATATAAAAGTATTAAATCTCTTATCCTGGGTTGTACTCATTATAAAATAGTAGAGGATGAAATTAAAAAGATTTTATCTTGTCCTATTATTAATAGTAGTGATGGGATAACAATAAATGTTTATAATTTTTTAAGTGATAATAATTTATTTAGTACAACTGGAATTATAAATATATATACAACAGGAGATACAGAAAAGTTTAAAAAAGTATCTAAGAGATTATTTGAAAATAAAATAGTTAACCACATAGAATTATAGTTTGATCTATAGTTCTTTTTTTATTTGAAAAATATTAAAAAAAGTTAAAATTTCCCTTGCAAATCATATATTATTATGGTATCATTATAACGTTATGGCTGCTTAGATGTGTAAGGTTGTCGATACACGAGGCGTAGTTGTCTTAATGAAATCGGGTTATTTACACGGAGCAAGTCTATACTAGATATAGGCGAAGGGAGGATAATAAGATGTCAAAAGAAAAAGTGCGTGTTAAGTTAAAATCTTATGATCACAGAATACTTGATAATGCTACTTCAAAGATTGTTGAAACAGTCAAGAGATCTGGTGGAGAAATATCTGGACCAGTACCACTTCCAACTGAAATTGAAAAGATAACAATATTAAGAGCAGTACACAAGTACAAAGATAGTCGTGAGCAATTCGAGATTAGAACTCACAAGAGACTTCTTGATATCAAAAATCCAAGTAAGGAAACTCTAGATGCATTAAAGCGTTTAGATTTACCAAGTGGTGTTGATATTCAAATCAAATTTAACTAAGAAAAAGAAAAAAGAAAGGAAAAAATAATATGAAAGGAATCTTAGGTAAAAAAATGGGAATGACCCAAGTTTTTGATACTAATGGAAAACTTATTCCTGTAACTGTTATTTATGTTGAACCAAATGTTGTAACACAAATTAGAACAATGGAAACAGATGGTTATGAAGCAATTCAATTAGCAACAGATACAGTTAGAGGTAAAGTATCCAATAAAGCCAAAGACGGTCATACCAAAAAAGCAAACACAGCGCCTAAGCGCTTCTTAAAAGAAATAAGGGGAGTTAATATCAGTGAGTATAACTTAGGTGATCTACTAAAAGCTGACAAATTTGAAGTTGGTGAATTTGTAGATGTAACTGGTATTAGTAAAGGAAAAGGATTTGAAGGCGTTATTAAACGTTTCAATCAAACAAGAGGACCAATGGGACATGGTTCACAATATCATCGTGGTGTTGGTTCACTTGGTACAATGTTACCAAAAAGAGTATTACCTGGAAAGAAATTACCAGGACATATGGGTAACGTACAAGTAACAATTCAAAATCTAGAAGTAATTGCTATAGATCTTGAAAACAATTGCATTTTAATAAAAGGAAATGTTCCTGGACCAAAATATTCAATGGTTATTGTTAAAAGTGCAGTTAAAAAACCAAATCAAAAGACAAATGGTACCGAATTAATATCTTATGTAGAAATTCCAGTTCAAGAAGCTGAAGAAGTAACTGAAGAAGTTAGTGAACCAGTAGAAGAAACTGCTGTAGAAGAAGCTCCTGAAACTGAGGCTACTCAAGAAGAAAGTGTTAATGAGTAATCTTAAAGGAGGAAATTATGGCAAAGTTAGAAATAATTGATCAAACTGGTAAAAAAGTTAATGATTTAACTTTAAATAAAGAAGTATTCGGTATTAAACCTAATGATAAGGTTATGAAAGATGCAATTACAGTTGCAAGAAATTCATTAAGACAAGGAACTGCTAAAACTAAAAATCGTAGTGAAGTTAGTGGTGGTGGAAGAAAACCTTGGAGACAAAAAGGAACAGGTAATGCTAGACAAGGTAGTATTAGAGCTGTTCAATGGAAAGGTGGAGGAGTTGCCTTTGGACCAGTTCCAAGAAGTTACTCTATTAAACAAAACAGAAAAGAAGCTAAGTTAGCTCTTAAATCTGCATGGAGTTATAAAGCTAATGATAATGAATTAGTAGTTATTGATAAGTTAGCATTTGTAACACCAAAGACTAAAGAAATGACTAAATTATTAGAAACATTAAAAATTAATGATAAGAAAGTATTAGTAGTAGTTGAAAAATATAGTGAAAACGTTATTTTATCATCTAGAAACTTAAGAAATGTATTATTAATGGAATATCCTGAAGTTAGTGTTCTAGATTTAGTTTCTGCTGACGCAGTATTAATCGAAAGCGAAGCATTAAAGAAAATTGAGGAGGTGCTTAGTAAATGAATTTAAAATATTTAGAAATTATTAAAGCACCAGTTATTACTGAAAAATCAGGAATGGCTACAGCAAACAATAATCAATATTGTTTCTATGTAGATCCAAAAAGTAATAAAACTGAAATAAAAGAAGCGGTTGAAAAAATGTTTAAAGTTAATGTTGTTGATGTTAGAACAATCAATGTTAATGTAAAAACAAAAAGAGTTGGTCGTTATACAGGACTTACTAACCGCAAGAAGAAAGCAATTGTGACTTTGAAAAAAGGTCAAACAATTGAATACTAGGAGGTAAGAGTTATGGCAATTAAAACATTTAAACCAACAACAAACGCAAGAAGAAAAATGTCAACTCTTGATAATAGTGCATTAACTAAAAAGAAACCTGAAAAAAGTTTAACAGTAACTCTTAAAAAATCTGGTGGTAGAAACAACCAAGGAAAAATAACTGTTAGACATCATGGTGGAGGAGCTAAGCAAAAATATCGTGTTATTGATTTCAAAAGAGATAAATATGATATTAAAGGTGTTGTAACTGCAATTGAGTATGATCCAAATCGTTCTGCAAATATTGCATTAATAACATATGCTGATGGCGAAAAGAGATATATTATTGCACCTAAGACATTACAAGTAAATGATGTTGTTATGTCTGGAGAAAACGTTGATATTCACGTTGGTAATGCATTACCAATTGGAAACATTCCAGTTGGTACAAATGTACACAACATTGAATTAAAACCTGGAAAAGGAGCTGCATTAGTAAGAAGTGCTGGTGCAAGTGCTCAAATACTTGGCCGTGAAGATATCTATGTATTAGTTAGATTATCATCTGGTGAAGTTAGAAAAATACTTGCTAAGTGTTATGCAACAGTTGGTGAAGTTGGAAATGAAGATTACGAATTAGTTAAATTAGGTAAAGCTGGTAGAACACGTCACTTAGGTATTAGACCTACAGTTCGTGGATCAGTTATGAACCCTAATGATCACCCACATGGTGGTGGTGAAGGACGTGCACCAATCGGTCGTAAAGGTCCAGTTACTCCATGGGGTAAACCTGCTTTGGGTTATAAAACAAGAAAGAGAAAACCATCTGACAAGTTAATTGTTAGAAGAAAGAATAGTAAATAGGAGGAATTATAAATGGCAAGAAGCATTAAAAAAGGACCTTATGTTTTTGATAGATTATTAAAAAGGGTTCAAAAATTAAATGAAAGCGGAAAAAAAGAAGTTATTAAAACTTGGTCACGCCGTTCAACAATTTTTCCTGAATTTATTGGTCATACATTCGCTGTACACAATGGTAAAGAATTTATTCCAGTATATGTAACTGAAGATATGGTTGGACATAAACTTGGAGAATTTTCTTTAACACGTAAGTTCGGTGGACATGGTAACAATAAAGAAGCTGGTAAGTAGGAGGTATTAATATGGATATTAAAGCAATCGCAAAAGAAGTAAGAATGAGTCCTATTAAACTTCGTCTTACTGCAGACTTAATTCGTAATAAGAGTGTTAATGAAGCACAAGCAATTTTAAACAACATGAGTAATAAACAAGCAAGATTAATTAAAAAAGTATTAGATTCTGCAATCGCAAATGCAGTTAATAATAATAAACTAGATCAAGAAAAACTTTATGTTAAAGAAGTTCGTATTGATATGGGTAAAACATTAAAGAGAAACGTTCCCGATTCAAGAGGACGTATTGCTCAAAACTACCATAGACACAGTCATATAACTGTAGTTGTTGGAGAAAGGGCTTAAGGAGGTACTTATGGGACAAAAAGTTAGTCCAGTAGGACTTAGAATAGGTATTAATAAAGATTGGGAATCTAAATGGATGGCTGATAAGAAAGATTTTGCTAAATATTTAGCTAATGATATTAAAATTAGAAAATACTTAGAAAAACTTCTTAAAGATGCTTCAGTTTCTAAAATAGAAATTGAAAGAACTAAAAAAAGATGTGAAGTTATTATTCACACTGCTAAACCAGGCGTAATTATTGGCCGTGGTGGTGAAGAAATAAATAAATTGAAGAAAAATTTATCTAAACTAGTAGATGAAGATGTACAAGTATCTATCATTGATATTAAAAACTTAGATTTAAATGCTCAAATAGTTGCAATGAATATTGCTAAACAAATTGAGAATCGTGCATCATTCCGTATGGCTCAAAAAACAGCTATTAGAAACACTTTAAAAGCTGGAGCTAAAGGTATTAAAACTTTAGTATCTGGACGTTTAGCAGGTGCTGATATAGCTCGTAGTGAAGGTTATACTGAAGGAACAATTCCTCTACACACATTAAGAGCTGATGTTGATTATGGTTTCGCTGAAGCTGATACAACATTTGGTAAAATTGGTGTTAAAGTTTGGATTTATAAAGGAGAAATCCTTCCTTCAAAGAAAAAAGGAGGTAATTAATAATGTTAATACCCTCAAGAACAAAATATAGAAGAGTTCATAGATTAAAATATGAAGGAAAAACAAAAGGTAATAAAGAATTACATTTTGGTGAATATGGATTAATGGCAAAAGAAGGTGCTTGGATTACTTCTAATCAAATAGAAGCAGCTCGTATTGCTATGACACGTTATATGAAACGTGGAGGTAAAATATGGATTAATATTTTCCCTCATATGCCAAAAACAAAGAAACCACTTGAAGTTAGAATGGGTTCTGGTAAAGGAGCCGTTGATTCTTGGGTTGCTGTTGTTAAAGAAGGAAAAATTATGTTTGAAATTGGTGAAGTAACAGAAGATGTTGCAAGAGAAGCATTTAGATTAGCATCTCACAAATTACCAATCAAAACAAAATTTGTAAAGAAAGAAAAGGCTGGTGAGACTAATGAAAACTAAAGATATTAGAAAATTAGAAACTAAAGATATCGAAAAGAAAATTAAAGAGGCTAAAGAAGAGTTATTTAATTTACGTTTTCAACAAGCTGCCGGTAATTTGGAAAAACCATCTAGATTAAATGAATTAAGAAAAGACGTTGCTAGAATGAAAACTATCATTCGTGAACGTGAGTTAGGAAAGTAGGTATAGAGTATGGAAGATAAGAAATTTGCAAAAGAATTTGTCGGAAAAGTCATAAGTGATAAAAACGACAAAACTATTACAGTTTTAGTAGAAACTTATAAAACTCATCCTAAATATGGTAAGAGAGTTAAATATAGTAAAAAGTATACTGCTCATGACGAATCTAACAAAGCTAAACGTGGCGATGTAGTTAGAATCGTTGAGACTAGACCTATTTCTAAAACAAAGAAGTTTTTCCTAAAAGAAATTATTGAAGAAAGAGTTTCATTATAGGAGGTAAATATGGTACAAACTGAAAGTAGATTAAAAGTTGCTGACAACTCAGGTGCTCGTGAATTATTAGTAATTAGAGTACTTGGTGGAAGTAAAGTTAAAACTGCTAACATTGGTGATGTTGTTGTAGGTACTATAAAGAAAGCAACTCCTAATGGAACAATACCTGCTAAAAAGGTAGTTAAAGCAGTTATCGTAAGAACTCGTCAAGGAATAAGACGTGACGATGGATCTTATATTAAATTTGATGACAATGCTTGCGTTTTAATTAGAGATGATAAAACTCCAATTGGAACCAGAGTATTTGGACCAGTAGCAAGAGAACTTCGTGATAAAGATTATATGAAAATTGTATCTTTAGCGAAAGAGGTTTTATAGGAGGTTAACATGAGAGTAAAAGTAGGAGATAAAGTATTAGTAATTGCCGGTGCGAATAAAGGTAAAGAAGGTAAAGTACTAAGAACATTCAAAAATGAAAACAAAGTAGTTGTAGAAGGTGTTAATCTTCGTAAGAAACATTTAAAACCAAATGGTGCTGGTGAAAATGGTGGAATAGTTGAACGTGAAGCTAAAATTGATGCTTCTAACGTAAAAGTTATTTCATCATCAACTAAAAAAGAAGAAAAGGCTAAAGTAAAGGCTGAACCTAAAAAGAAAGAAAAAAAGGCAAGCCCTAAAAAAGCTAAATAATTGGAAGGAGACTAGAAGATGAATCGTTTAAAAGAAAAATATTTAAAAGAAATTCAACCTGAACTAGTTAAAAAGTTTAATTACAAAAGCGTAATGGAAGCTCCAAAACTAGATAAGATCGTAGTTAATATTGGTTGCGGTGACGCATCACACAATTCTAAACTTTTAGATGCTGCTATGGCTGATCTTGAAGCTATTACTGGTCAAAAACCAATTATTACAAAAGCTAAGAAATCAATAGCATCATTTAAAATTAGAGCAGGACAACCAATTGGTTGTAAAGTTACATTAAGAGGAGAAGCAATGTATAACTTCTTAGATAAGTTAATTAGTATTACTCTTCCTCGTTCTCGTGATTTTAGAGGTCTATCAAATCGTGCATTCGATAAGAGAGGTAATTATACAATTGGTATTACAGAGCAATTAATTTTTACAGAAATTGATTTTGATAATATAGTAAAGGTACGTGGAATGGACATCGTTTTAGTAACAACTGCTAAAACAGATGAAGAAGCTTATGAGTTATTAAAACTATTAGGCGTTCCATTCAAGAAATAACGGAGGTATATTATGGCTAAGAAAAGTATGATTGTAAAGCAACAACGTCCAAAGAAATTCAAAGTTAGAGAATATACAAGATGTAATCGTTGTGGAAGACCTCATAGTGTTTTAAAAAAATATGGAATCTGTCGTATATGCTTTAGAGAATTAGCATATAAAGGACAAATACCAGGCGTTAAGAAATCAAGCTGGTAGGAAGGAAAAAGGAGGAATTATAAATGGTAGTAACAGACCCAATTGCAGATATGCTTACAAGAATTCGTAATGCAGTTGCAATGAAATATAAAGAAGTAAAAATGCCTATTTCCAAAACAAAATTAGAAATTGCTAAGATTCTAAAGGACGAAGGTTTTATTGAAGAATATCAAATTGAAAAAGATGATGTTCAATCTACACTAGTTTTAACACTTAAATATGGTGCTAAAAAAGAAAGGGTAATAACTGGATTAAAACGTATTTCAAAACCAGGATTAAGAGTTTATGCAAAAGCTACTGAATTACCAAAAGTACTTGGTGGATTTGGTATAGCAATTATTTCAACTTCTAAAGGTATTATGACCGATAAAGAAGCTCGTAAACAAAAACTTGGTGGAGAAGTATTAGCATATATCTGGTAAGGTGATAAAATGAGTCGTATCGGAAATAGAATCTTAAAAATTGAAGATGGCGTTACAGTTGAATTAAATGATAGAGTTTTAACTGTAAAAGGAAAAAAAGGTGAATTAAGTACTAAGATTGCTAATGGAATTAACGTTGAAGTTAAAGATGGAGAAATCCATGTTTCAAGAGAAAATGATTTAATTCCTACAAAACAATTACATGGTACTATGAATGCTAATATTAATAATATGTTAACTGGTGTTAACAAAGGATATCATAAAGATTTAGAAATTATTGGTGTTGGTTATCGTTTCAATGTACGTGGTACAACATTAGTAATTAATGCAGGATATTCTCATCCAGTTGAACTTGAAATACCACAAGGTGTTACAGTTGATGTTAAAAGTAATACTGAAATCACTGTTAGTGGTATAAGTAAAGAATTAGTTGGAGAATTTGCAGCAAATATTAGAAAGGTTAGAAAACCTGAACCTTATAAAGGTAAGGGCATTCGTTACGTCGGAGAACATGTTCGTCGTAAAGAAGGTAAAAAAGCTAAGTAGGAGGTAGGCTAATATGATTAAAAAAGAATCAAGAAATGAAGCAAGAAAAGTAAGACATGCAAGACTTAGAAAAACTTTAAGTGGAACTTCTGTTATTCCTAGATTATTTGTCTATCGTTCAAATACAAATATGTATGCATATTTAGTAGATGATAAAACAGGAAATACTTTAGCTAGTGCATCTACATTAGAATTAAAATCTAAAACTAATAATATTGAAGATGCAACCAAAGTAGGAGAACTAATCGCTGAAAAAGCTAAAAAGTTAAAAATTACTAAAGTTGTTTTTGACCGTGGAGGCTATTTATATCATGGGCGTGTAAAAGCATTAGCAGATGCCGCTCGTAGTAAAGGATTAGAATTCTAATAGGAGGTATTTATGCAAGAACAAGAAAATAAACAAGAAAATGTTAAAGAAGTAAAACAACATGAAAACAAGAAATTTGATAAGAAACGCGATAAAGTTAAAAGAACTGATCGTAAAGCAAAATCAGAATTTATTGAAAATGTTGTTGAAGTAAAAAGTGTTGTTAAAGTTACTAAAGGTGGACGTCAAAGAAGATTTCAAGCTGTAGTAGTTGTTGGCAACAAAAAAGGCTTAGTTGGTCTTGGAATTGGTAAAGCTGCTGAAGTACCTGAAGCAGTTAGCAAAGCTTTAAATAAAGCTAACAAGAACTTAATTAAAGTACCTATCGTTGAAGATAGAACAATACCACATGAAACAATTGGTATTAAGGGAGCAACTCGTGTAGTTCTAAAACCTGCATCTCGTGGTACTGGTATCATCGCTGGTGGTGCTGTACGTGCAGTATTAGAATTAGCAGGAGTTAAAGATATAGTTTCTAAATCATTAGGATCTAGAACAAAAATTAATATGGTAAATGCTACGATGAATGGATTAAAAAGCTTAAAAACTATTGAAAAAGTTTGCGAATTAAGAGGCAAAACTAAAGAGGAGATTTTAGGATGAAATTACATGAATTAACTAAAAATGAAGGTGCTACTAGTTCTCGTAAGAGAGTAGGTCGTGGACCTGGATCTGGACTAGGTAAAACTAGTGGAAAAGGTCATAAAGGACAAAAAGCTAGAAGTGGCGCAGCAATTAATCCAGTATTTGAAGGAGGACAACTTCCTTTATATCGTAGACTTCCTCATAGAGGATTTAATAACCATAATTTCAAAATTACTTATGCTCCAGTTAATTTAAGTGATTTGAATAGATTTAATGATGGAGATGTAGTAACTCCAGAATTATTAAAAGAAATGAAAATTGTTAAGAAACAACTTGACGGTATCAAAATACTTGGTAACGGAAAATTAGAAAAAAAATTAACAATTAGAGCACATCGTTTTTCAAGCAGTGCTTTAGAAAAAATTGAATCATCAGGAAGTAAAGCTGAGGTGATTTAGTATGCTTACTAAATTCAAGCAATTATTTTCTAAAAAGAATAAAGAATTACGTAAGAGAATATTATTTTCATTATTAGGGTTGGGTATATTTGTTATTGGTACAACAATTGTAATTCCATTAAAAGAAGTTCAAGCCATTGAAAAAAATCTTGGATTTCTAGAATTACTAAATATCATGAGTGGTGGTGCCTTACAAAGATTTTCTATCTTTGCTCTAGGTGTTTCACCATACATTACAGCATCTATCGTTATTCAGCTTTTAGAGATGGATATTGTTCCATACTTCGCTGAACTTGCAAAACAAGGACATACAGGTAGACAAAAATTAAATCAAATAACTAGATATGTTGGTATTGCAATGGCATTCTTTCAAGGCTATGCATTAGCATACGCATATCTTAATAATGCCACTCCAGTTATTCATATTAAAGTTGCTTTAATTATGACTGCTGGTACAGCATTTACATTATGGTTAGGTGATCAAATAACACAAAAAGGAATTGGTAATGGTATTTCTTTATTGATTATGGCAGGTATCGTTACATCACTTCCTCAAATGTTTATAGATTCCTATAACTATCTATTAGGTGCTGATTCAACATTCAGCTTAACCAATGGAATCATTTGGTTTACAGTTTTTGTATTAGTATACATTTTAATTATTGTAGGTATTATCTTTGTTGAGCAAGCAGAACGTAGAATTCCAATTCAATATGCCAATCGTTCTTCAGCAGCTCTTGGTAAACAAACATTTATGCCAATTAAAATCAATTCTGCAGGTGTTATTCCCGTAATATTCGCATCATCATTATTAGGTGTTCCTGCTACAATTGCCCAATTTATTGGCAAAGAAAGTGTTACTAATTTTATTGATAACTATATTACATATACTTCAAATACAGGTTTAATTATTTACATTTTATTAATATTCTTCTTTGGATATTTTTATACATTTATGCAATTAAAACCTGAAGATATGTCAAAGAATTTACAAGATAATGGTGGTTATATTCCTGGAGTTAGACCAGGTAAATCAACCGAAACTTATTTCAAACAAATAATTGGAAGATTAACAGTATCAGGTTCATTCCTATTAATGGTACTTGCAGTTATTCCAATACTAGTTTCAAAATTTACATCATTACCTAAAACAGTTACCTTAGGTGGTACTGGATTATTAATTGTTGTAGGTGTTGCAATTGAAACATTTAAACAATTCGAAAGTACACTATCAAGTACAGACTATAAAGAAAGTTATAGAAGAAGGAGAAGATAAAAATGAGAAACATTATTTTATTAGCTCCACCAGCTGCAGGAAAAGGAACAGTCGCTGAACTTTTAAAAGAACGTGATGGTTATGTTCAACTATCTACTGGTAATATTTTAAGAGAAATGGCACTAGAAGATGAAGAATTAAATGCTTATTTAAAAACAGGCAAACTTGTTGATGATAAGATGATTATGGAAATTTTAAGAAAGAAATTACTTACTTTAAAAGAAAATCATTATATTCTAGACGGAGTTCCTAGAACTGTTAATCAAGCAGTTTTATATGAAGAACTTGCAAATGAGTTAGAACTTGATCGAGGAGTAGTTATCTATCTAAATGTTCCTAGAGAAGAACTAGAAAAAAGAATAGTATCAAGAATAGTTTGTCCAGAATGTGGTGCAAGTTATTCTCTAACAAATGAACAATTTAAGCCAAAACAAGAAGGTATCTGTGATCACTGCGGTGCAGGATTAATAAAAAGAAAAGACGATACTAAAGAAGCATTTGATACAAGATACGATGAATATCAAGAAAAGACAATGCCACTTATTCAATATTATAAGTATCGTAAAGATTTGAATGAAGTTGATTCATTAGAACCTGAAGAAGTTTATGGCTCAATTAAGAAGTTAATATAGGTGGTAAAGTGATAAGTATTAAATGTGATGAAGAAATAAAGCTTCTAAGAGAAGCTGGTAAAATTGTTTATGAGACTCATCAATATTTAAAAAAGTATGTTAAAGCAGGCATAACTACTAAAGAGTTAGATACTTTAGCAGAAAACTTTATTCTAAGTAAAAATGCTACACCATCTTTTAAAAATTACGATGGATTTCCATGTACACTATGCACTTCTGTTAATCAAGAAGTAGTACATGGAATACCTAGTAATTATAAATTAAAAAATGGTGATATAATTTCAATTGATATTGGAGCATGTTATAAGGGATTTCACGGAGACTCTGCTTGGACTTATCCAGTAGGAGAAATTAGTGAAGAAAAAAAATATCTTTTAAAACATACTGAATTATCACTATATGAAGGCATTAAACAAGTAAAACCTGGAGCTAGAATAGGTGATATTGGAAATGCAATTGAAGAATATGCAAAAAAGCATAATTTAGGGGTTGTAAAAGAACTAGTTGGTCATGGGGTTGGACGTAGTGTTCACGAAGATCCTGATGTTCCAAACTTTGGAAAAAAAGGAACCGGACCAATACTAAGAGAAGGTATGGTTATTGCAATAGAACCAATGCTTACTCTAGGTAGTCCAGATATTGTCATTTTAGATGATGATTGGACTATTGAAACAGAGGATTTTAGTCCATCAGCTCATTATGAGCATACTATTGCAGTTACTAAAGATGGATATAAAATATTAACAGGAGAGTGATTGAAATGGCAAAAGATGATGTCATCGAAGTCGAAGGGAAAGTACTAGAAGTAATTCCCGGAGGAAGTTTTAAAGTTGAACTTCAAAACGGTCATACCATAGTAGCTCACGTTTCTGGTAAAATACGAATGAATTACATTCGCATTTCACCGGGTGATAATGTTATGATTGAACTTTCTCCATATGATTTAACACGTGGGCGAATAACTTATAGAAAGTAAGAGGGATAATTATGAAAGTAAGACCATCAGTTAAAAAAATTTGTTCAAAATGCAAAATTATTAAACGTAAAGGTAAAGTTATGGTTATTTGTGAAAATCCAAAACACAAACAAACTCAAGGTTAGGAGGTATATATGGCACGTATTAAAGGTATAGATTTACCAAATGATAAGAATATTGATATAGCATTAACTTATATCTATGGAATTGGTCATTCATTAGCAAGTAAAATCGTTAAAGATGCTAAAATTGATCCATTAAAAAAAGCTAAAGACTTAACAAAGGAAGAAGAAGCTCTTCTACGTAGTGAAGTAGATAAATATACTACTGAAGGTGATCTAAGAAGAGAAGTAAATATGAATATTAAGACTAAAATGGAAATTAATTCATATCAAGGAACTCGTCATAAAAAAGGATTACCTGTAAGAGGTCAAAGAACCTCTACAAACGCAAAAACTCGTAAAGGTAGAGGCAAGACTATTGCCAATAAAAAGAAATAGTTAGGGAGGTAAATTATGGCATATAAACAAAGAAAAAGAAAAGTTAAAAAGAATATACCAGAAGGTAATGCACATATAAATTCTACTTTTAACAATACTATTGTTACTCTAACTGATAAAGATGGTAATGTTGTTAGTTGGGCATCATCAGGTGCTATTGGTTTTAAAGGTAGTAAAAAGTCAACTCCATTCGCTGCCGGATTAGCTGCTGAATCAGCAGGTAAAAAAGCATATGAATGTGGTATGAGAAAAGTTGAAGTTTTTGTTAAAGGTGTTGGCCCAGGACGTGAGACTGCTATTCGTTCATTACAAACTGCAGGACTTGATGTACTATCTATTACAGATGTTACACCAATTCCACACAATGGATGTCGTCCACCAAAAAGACCAAGAAATTAATAGGAGGTTAAAGATATGTTAGAATTTGAAAAACCAATTTATAAAATTACAGACAAAGTTGAAAGTAATTATTTTGGAAGATTTGAATTAGAACCATTAGAAAGAGGATTTGGTACTACAATTGGTAATGCATTAAGAAGAGTTATGCTATCATCTTTACCAGGTAGTGCAATTACAAGTGTTCATATTGATGGTGTACTACATGAATTCCAAACTATCGAAGGTGTTATTGACGATGTTACAACAATCATTTTAAATTTAAAATCAGTTGTTGTAAAAAAATATTGTGAAGAGGATAAAACTATAAGACTATCTGCTAAAGGTGAAGGAACTGTAACTGCAGGTGATATCGAATGTGATGCTGATGTTGAAATATTAAACAAAGATCAAGTTATCGCTAGATTAGCTAAAGGCGGAGTCCTAAACATGGAAATGACTGTATCAAGTGGTCGTGGCTATGTAAGAGCAGATGAAAATAAGAAATTACTTGGTGATAAAAAAATTGGTGTTATTGCTATCGATTCATTATATTCACCAATAGTTCGTGTTTCTTATGAAATAGAAAGTGCTCGTGTTGGACAAGATGAAACTTATGATAAGTTAATCTTAGATGTTCAAACTAATGGATCTATTAAACCAGAAGAAGCAATTGCTTTAGCAAGTAGAATCTTAATTGAACATTTACAAATAATTGCAGATACTAATAATATCGCAAATATTACAGGAATGATGATTGAAAAGATTGAAGATCCAAAACAAAAAGCTCTAGAGACTTCAATTGAAGATTTAGATTTCTCTGTAAGAGCATACAACTGCTTAAAACGTGCAGGTGTTCATACACTTCAAGATTTAGTTAATAAATCAGAGGGTGAAATGATGAAAATACGTAATTTAGGAAAGAAATCATTAAAAGAAGTTCTAGATAAAATTAAAGAATTAGGATTATCTTTAAGAGATGATGATTAAGAGGTGTATTTATGGCATATAGAAAATTAGGACGTACTAGTAAACATAGAAGAAGTATGTTAGCAAATATGACAAGAGATGTTATCAATAATGGTAGCATTGAAACAACTGAAACCAGAGCTAAAGAAGTAAGAAATTTTGTTGATAAAATGATTACTTATGCTAAAAAAGGTGATTTAATTTCTAGAAGAAAAGCATTAGCTTTCTTACAAAATGATAATGATACAGTAAAAAAATTATTTGATGAATTAGCACCTTTATATAAAGAACGTAATGGTGGATATACTAGAATTTTAAAATTAGACGAAAGAAAAGGCGATAATGCACTTTTGGTAATTCTAGAGTTAGTAAAATAGCATGGAAAAGATAGATGTGTCTAAGTTTTTAACATTAGACGATTGGGAAGATACAATCGATTTTGTTGATGCTAGCAGTAGCGAATTTAAAAGTGATCGATTTGTTATCAATAAACATAATATTAAGGTGTTGGCAGATATAAAAGGTCAAATAGCATTAAACAAAGGTAATCCTTTTGATATACTAGATGCATTTGATGAACGTGAAGTCGAAGAAGTTCAGTACTGTTTACCAGAAGAAAAGAAATGGCGATACGGCTTTGACTTCACCAATCCTAAGTTTGGGCATGTAAAAAAGATATATACCGATGCAACATTCAAATTGATGCGTTCGAACTCAATAGGTTGTGACTTTTTTGCAACCAATCTATCAGATTTTAATTATTTAATTGAAGTTGAGATAAACAAAGGAAAAGCAACAAAAAAAGCTCATATTACTAATTTTTCCTTTAGTCCTTACTTATTACCATCAAAAAGTGAAATTAATTCACTTAAATTACCTGATTTAGAGGAAATATGGGATAGTAATATTAAAGACGAATGGGATAGAATTGGTAAAGAGCCAATATACAAAATAAAAATGAAACATTAATTAACTTTAAAACTTTGATTAATCTTTAAAAATTTAGATGTATTTAAAGGCATTTCATATGTATGATATGCCTTTTTTTGTGGCAAAATTATCTGCCAAGGTTTTAAGTTTTCTTTTAAATAAACAATTTTATTATTTTTGTCTGTCATACAAACATCAATGTTTTGAAACATAAAAAATGTATGAATAGAATTACAATTAGGAAAGCAATAAATATCACTAATTTTTGTCTTTCTAAACATTAAACCAATAAACTTTTTATGAAATGATTTATAGAGAAAAATATTATATTTTTTGTCATTTATTATGGTATACAAAGTTATCACCCAAAATAACTATATCATAGGTGAAATAATTTGACAATTAAGAGATTTGAAGATAAAATTATATATAGAAAATAGGTGAGTAGGATGAAAAATTTAAATAATAAGGGGCAAGCCCTAGTTGAATATGTTTTAATCATCGTTTTAATAAGTGCCGTTATAGTAGGAATTGTATCTTTACTTGGTGGATATTTAACAGATAAAGTAACAGAATCCACTTGCTCATTAGTTAATGAAGAATATGTAAAAGGCAAGAAACCTGGTCAAGGATATTGTAAAGAAAAAACTATTGATAAAGAGTGATTTAATGAAGAATAATAAAGGGCAAGCATTAGTTGAATTTGTACTCATTTTACCGATAGCATTACTGTTAATATTTTCAATGATTGATCTAGGTAGAGTACTTTATGAGAAAAATCATTTAGAAAGTATGTTAAATGAAGTCGTTATTACCTACAAAGATAATGGTAAAATTGATAAAAATCTTCTAGATGAAACAATCATTCCTAGTGTTAAATCAAGTGGTAAATATACTACAATTACTTTATCAAAAGATATTTCCTTAATTACACCATTTTCTAATTTAATTTTTAAAAATCCATATCAAATTCAAACAGAAAGAGTTTTTATATATGAATAACAAAGGGCAAGCATTAGTAATATTTCTAATACTTTTACCAGTACTACTTGGATTATGTGCGCTTGTAATTGATTCAGCCTATATTGTGACTAATAAAAATAAATTGTCAAATATCAATGAAATCGCTATTAATGATATATTAGATGGTAAAACTAAAGATGATGTTATTGATGAAATTAAAAAAAATGATAAAAATATCGAAATAATTGAATTTAAAAAAAATGATAATAAAGTTTCAATACATTTACAAAATAAAATAAATAGTATTTTTGGTAGTATTATAGGTTACGAAAAATATGAAATTAATTCTAAATTAACAGGAACAATTGTTAATGATAAAAAGATAATAAGTGAGGGCTAGTATGAAAACTAAGGAAGGCAAAATTATTACAGTTATGTCTTGCAAGGGTGGCGTTGGAAAAACAATAACCACATTAAATCTTGCAGCAATGTATAGTTTATTAAACTATAAAGTTTTAGTAATTGATTTAGATATCTATGGTGGTGCTGTTGCTACATATGTTAATTCTGATTGTGATAAGACAATCTATAATTTAGTAGATGATTTATCCAATAATAGATATCAAGATATAAATCATTACTTATTTAACTATAATGAAAAAATCTCAATTTTAGCCGCTCCTAAAGATCCAAGACAAGCCAATAAAATTGAAGCAAGATACTTAAGTATCATATTAGGTACAGCCGTATCTCATTTTGATGTTGTCTTAATTGATACCTGCACGGCTTTAAATGAACTTAATTTATTAACTTTAGACACCTCAGATTCTATCTTACATATTTTTACTAACGATCCATTTGACATCAAAAATACTGCTAGTTTTATATCAATTGTAAAAGATACTAATATATCTAATTATTTTCTATTACTAAATGAATCTATCGATTTTGATAAAAATTATTTTTCAACTTATGACATTAGAACAGTATTAAAAAATAATATTGATTTTACTTTAGCAAAAAGTATGCATGTTAGGGGAATAGATGAATACATAATGCAAGGTAAAATATTAATGCTAAATGATAAATTACATTTTACTAATAAACATGATTATGAGAAGTTTAAAACTATGGCAAATGTGTTATTAGAAGGTAGAAAAGGGGATGATAAAAATGAGTAAAAAAACTTTATCTGAAGCTTTTGATGTAAAAACAACTACTAAAATAGTAAAAATGCAAAATGATTATGACATTTTTAAAGATAAGGCTTTGCTTGATACACTAAGAAATAATATTATTCAAAATTTAATTGATAATAATGTCCCTGAAGATAAGCTACTAAATGAATATATAAATGATGAAATAGATAAAGCTCTAGAAGGTTATGATTTAACTAATTTAGAAAGAAGTCACATTTTCAACTTAATTGATAATGAAATTCATGGATATGGACCAATAACAGAAATATTAGAAGATAAAAGTGTTACCGAAATAATGGTTAATGGACCTAATCAAATATATGTTGAAATTGATGGTAAAGTAGTTAAAGATGAAACTGTATCATTTATTAACGAGGAACATATAGTTCGTACTATTCAAAGAATGATACAACCTTTAGGAAGAACTATTGATGCATCTTGTCCAATGGTTGATTCTCGTCTTCCTGATGGATCAAGAATAAATGCAGTTATTCCACCATTATCTTTAAATGGTCCAGTGTTAACAATTCGTAAATTTAAGGAGAATATTAACAACGTAGAGGATTTAATTAGAAATGGTACAATGACTCCATATATGGCCAGATTTCTAGAAGCCTGTGTTTTAGCTAAATTAAATATTATTGTTTGTGGTGGTACTGGTTCTGGTAAAACAACTATTCTAAACATTTTATCCAACTTTATTGGAAGTGATGAACGTATCATTACAATAGAGGACGCTGCTGAGTTAAAACTTGGGCAAGAACACGTTATTACGCTTGAAACGAGAAAAACAAATAATTACGAAAGTGAACAAAATGTAACTATTCGTGATTTAGTTATAAATTCCCTTCGTATGAGACCAGATAGAATAATTGTTGGTGAAGTACGTGGAAAAGAAGCGTTTGATATGTTACAAGCCATGAATACTGGTCATGAAGGTAGTTTAACAACTCTTCATGCTAATGGTCCAAAAGATGCACTAAATCGTCTTGAAACAATGGTTTTGATGAGTGGTATGGAAATACCAGTCCCAGCAATTAGGGAATATATCGAAAAAGCTATTGATATTGTTATCAATATTGAAAGATTAAGTGATGGTAAAAGAAAAGTAACAAGTATTTGTGAAGTAGTTGGAATCACTAATGGTGATATTGATTTAAAAGAAATTTTCGCCTTTAATCAAAAGGGATTAACTTCAAGTGGAGAAGTTGATGGAGCCTTTGTTTTATATAAATATGTTCCAAGAGTTTATAGTAAAATTAAGAGTAAAGGAATCACTAATGTCGATGACATTTTTGAACCATTCATAAAAAAATAATAGAAAGTAGGTGATATAGTGTTAAATATTAATATAATACTTCAATATTTATTAATATTTATCTTATTGATAGTAGTTTTTTGGCTATTACTTTTAAGTCGTGCTACAAAAAAAGAAAAAAGACTATCAAAATTCACTATTGATCCTATAACTGTAAGAAGTAAATCATTTTTTGATAGAGTAGAAGAATACTATCAAAATCTTATTAATAAGATCTCCAATTTTCTAAAAAAATTTGCACTTGCTAAAAAATATGGTGATAAATATGAAAAATATGTTGACCAATCTAGTATCATTCAAGAAAAAAGTATTGATTATTTATCAGATAAAATAGTAATTGCAATAATTGCAGTTATTATCACAATACTATCTGACATATTAAGAGGTGTAAATATTTCTTTATTGCAACTTTTAATTTCCTTTATTATTGGATTTTTTATTCCAGATATCTTTCTTAGTTATCGAAATAGAAGAAGAAAAATTCAAATGGAAGAGGATTTATTAAAAGCTGTAACAATTATGAATAATGCTTTTAAATCAGGAAGAAGTACAATGCAAGTAATTGAACTCGTTTCAGAAGAATTGACAGGTCCTATTGCTAATGAATTTAGAAAAATGTATATTGATTTAACTTATGGTCTAGAACTTGAAACAGTTTTTAAGAGATTTGCTAAACGTGTCCCTCTAGAAGATGTAAAATACATGACATCATCATTAATAATTCTAAATAAATCTGGAGGCGATATTGTTAAAATATTTGCCTCAATAGAAAGAGGATTCTTTGATCGAAAAAAACTACGCCAAGAATTAAAATCAATAACAGCTTTATCAGATATAGTATTTAAAATATTAGTAGGAATTCCGCTAATTACTTTTGTTGTTATTTATATAATAAATCCTAGTTATTTTGATGCATTATATACAACTACAATTGGAGTATTTATAATTATATTAATAATTATAATTTATGCTCTTTATATTTGGGTTGTAAAACGTATAATGAGATTGGAAGAGTGGTAATATGGCAAAGAAAAAGGTTGATTTATCACGTAAAATATATAGTGCTAGGACAATGAAAAATGTTGAAGATAAAATATCATTATTAGGTATTGATTGTAACTATGATGCAGTATTTTTACTTAATATTAGATTTATCTCTTCTATTTCTTTATTTTTCGTGGTATTATATTTTATTGATTTTGGATATTTAGTAGCACCACTTGTAACTGCAATATTCTATTTTCTATTTTTTCCAATTGTTCTAGATAGAAAGATAAAAAAACGTTCAATTCAGTTAGAAAAAGAAGCGGTATATTTCTTTGAAGTTTTATGTTTATCACTAGAAGCAGGAAGATCAATTAGAAATTCGTTAGATGTTACAGTTCACAATGTTGAAGGTGATTTATCAAAAGAATTCAATCAAGTACTTATTGATGTATCTCTTGGTAAAAGTTTAAATGAAGCATTAGATGCTTTAAGAAAAAGAATACCATCTGATACTATCAATAATGTTATTCTAAATATTAAAGAATCAAATATATTTGGTAATAGTATTATTGAAACATTATATAATCAAATAGATTATATCCGTGAAAAAAGAATACTACGTGCCAAAGCACAAATATCTAAAATACCAGTTAAAGTTAGTGCTATTTCAGTAATATTTTATATTCCATTATTACTTTTATTGCTGCTAGCACCAATGATTATTAAGTTTATTAAATAGGAGGTTATTTATGAGTGGACATTCTAAATGGGCTACAATAAAAAGAAAAAAAGGGTTAATTGATCAAGAAAGAGGAAAAGTATTTCAAAAATTAGCAAAAGAATTATATGTAGCAGCTAAATTAGGAGATCCTAATCCTGATAATAATCCATCATTAAGAATGGTTATGGATAAAGCTAAAGCAGCTAATATGCCAAAAGATAAAGTTCAATTAGCAATTGATAAAGCGAAAGCAGCAGGTGCAGGAGAAAACTATGAATCAATTAGATATGAAGGATATGGACCAGATGGAGTAGCTATCATGGTTGATGCTTTAACTGATAATAAAAATAGAACAGCTAGCGACGTTAGAAGTACTTTTACAAAACGTGGTGGAAACTTAGGAAGTGATGGTTCTGTTTCATATTTATTTGATCGTAAGGGGATTATTATAGTAGATAAAAAGTTATCTGAAGAAGAAGTTATGATGTGTGCTATTGATAATGGAGCGATTGACTTTATCACTAATGAAGATAATTATGAAATATATACAACTCCTGAAGACTTTATGAATGTTAAAAAAGCATTAGAAGAATTAGGTATATACGATTATCAAATGTGTGAAGTAACATATTTCCCTAAAAATTATGTAACTTTAGATGAAGAAAAAAGTACTAAAGTAATGAATTTAATTGATGCTTTAGAAGATTTAGACGATGTACAAAATGTCTATCATAATTTAGAAGTTAACGACAATTAGAATTATTTAAAAGCCGGTTTATAGACACACCATAGTTTTAATGTTATAATTGAAATGTATAATATTATAGAATAGAAGGGAGGTGTAGATATGAACTGGAGAAAATGGTTCTGGTGGTGGTAAGATTAACTTGATATTTTGATAAATGTCCTTTACATATGTAAGGGACTTTTTTATTGTAAAATTACTATATTTATACTATAATCAAAATAGAGGAGATGTGTATTATGGCAAATAAAAAGAATAAAAAAGCTAACACCATACCAAAGTTAGCAATTACTTTATTAGTTTTAGTTTTATATATCATCTGGCTACAATTTTTTGGATCAATTGAGTTATCAATATTAAACTTCTTGATTCATATAATATTTTTATTCATTTTAATCTACATATATCATCAAGATATAGTAAAAGGAATAAATGAAATTAGAAAAAAACCAATGGGAAAGAAAATATTTACAATTTTCCTATTTACCTTATTATTCTTTGTAGTTGGTACAGTATTTGGTGGAATAATAAGAAATATAGTATCAGACTATGATACAGGAACCAATCAATTATATTTATTATTTCCTAAAGTACCTTGGGGAACATTATTTGTATGTTTTTCAACTATCTTCTTCTATCCAATAGTTGAAACATTAGTATTTCAAAAGAGTTTAAAAGATGTAATTAATAATAAATTTGTGTTTGTTATTTTAGCAGCAGTATTAAACTTATTCTTTCAAGTACAAAACAATCCAAGCATAAGTGAAATAATAAAAGCTAGTCCTGTTGTTATAATGAGTATTGTATCATCAATTATCTATTTAAAAAAAGAAAATATCATGTATGTAATTTATGCAAGAATGGCTTATAATTTACTTATTTGTTTAATTCAATTAATAGGATTATTGGGTTGAGGTAGCATATGATGAGTTTATTTGAAAGATTATTTAATTCAGTTAATATGTTAGCAATTATAAATGATACAACTAATACATTAGCAGTTGTTACAGATAAACAAAATTCATCTAGTAACCTTAACTATGTAATAGGGGGATTATTTGTTATAATCATTGTATTGGTTGGAGCAACCATATTTAATAAGAAATAGTTTTGATACTATTTTTTTTTATGTTTTTATGATATAATGTATCCAGTTTTGAGGTGATAATATGTTCGTAGATGAAGTTTTTATCAAAGTAATAGCAGGTACAGGTGGCGATGGTTGTACTGCCTTTAGAAGAGAAAAATACGTTCCTATGGGAGGCCCATTTGGAGGTAATGGTGGTAAAGGTAGCGATATTATCTTTGAAGTAGATGAAAGTTTACATACCTTAATTGATTTAAGATTTCAAAAGAAAATAATTGGTAAGAATGGTCAAAATGGAATGGGTAAAAACTGCCATGGTAAAAAAGCAGAAGATATAATAATAAAAGTACCTCCTGGAACAGTTGTAACAGATAATGATACTAATTTAGTTATATGTGATTTAAAGAATGAGGGAGATCGTTTTATAATCGCTAAAGGAGGCCGTGGTGGAAGAGGTAATACCGCTTTTAAAACAGAAGCTAATCCAGCACCAAACTTCTCTGAAAAAGGTGAACCAGGTGAAATAAAAAATCTAAAAGTAGAATTAAAACTATTAGCCGATGTTGGTCTAGTTGGTATGCCAAGTGTTGGTAAAAGTACTATTTTGTCTATGATATCAAAATCAAAACCAAAAATTGCAGCATATCACTTTACCACTTTAAATCCCAATTTAGGGGTAACTAAAACCAAAGATGGTAGAAGTTTTGTAGTAGCCGATTTACCAGGCTTAATTGAAGGAGCATCTTTAGGTGAAGGTCTTGGTATAAAGTTCTTAAAACATATCGAAAGAACACGTGTTATTGCACATGTTATTGATATGTCAGGTTTTGAAGGAAGAAATCCTTATGAAGACTACATAAAAATACGTAAAGAATTAGATAACTTTAGTAAAAAGATAACTGATAAAAAGGAAATAATAATCGCCAATAAAATGGATTTAGAAAATGCTAAAGAAAATTTAAAAGAATTTAAAAAGAAACTTAATAAAGATATTAAAATATTTGAAATAAGTGCTATTAATAATGAAGGATTAGAACCAGTTCTTACATACTTAGCGGACTTATTAGATCAAATAAAAGTAGAACCTCTAATTGAAGAAGAAAATTTTGAAGACTATGTTTTATATAAATTTAAATATGAAGAGCCATTCACTATTACTAAAGAAGGTAACTACTACATAATTAAAGGTGATGAAGTAGAAAAATTATTTAGAATGACTAAATTTAATAGTGATGAAGCAATTATAAGATTTGCTAAGAAACTTACTAAGATGGGAATAGATCAAAAATTAGAAGAAATGGGAGCAAAATCTGGAGATAAAATTAAGATTTTAGATTTTGAATTTGAATACCGTGCTTAGTGAAACAAGACAAATAGAAAAAAGTATTATCAAGAAGTTTCGTAAACAAATCTGGAGCAAATTTATAAAAGCAATTGATGAATTTAATCTAATTAATGATAACGATAAAATAGCAGTTTGTATCTCCGGTGGAAAAGATAGCATGCTTCTTGCAAAATGCTTTCAAGAATTATATCGCCATGGTAGAAAAAACTTTGAAGTTATTTACTTAGTAATGGATCCTGGATACGATAAAAAGAATTTTAAAAAAATAGAAGAAAATTTAAAAAAACTAAATATCGATGCTGTTATCTTTAAATCACCAATCTTTAGCTCTACCGATAAGATAGAAAATCCATGCTACCTATGTGCTAGAATGAGAAGAGGATATCTTTATTCTAAAGCCAAAGAATTGGGTTGTAATAAAATAGCATTAGGACATCATTTTGATGACGTCATTGAAACTATCATGTTAAATATTATTTATGCTGGAGAATATAAAACAATGATGCCGAAATTAAAAAGTCAAAACTTTAGTAATATGGAACTTATAAGACCTTTTTACTATGTTAAAGAAAAAGATATTATTACTTGGGCTAAATATAATAACTTAGAATTTATTAATTGTGCCTGTTCCTTTACTAAAAAGAAAACTGATGGTAAAAGAAAAGAAGTTAAAAAACTAATAGAAACTTTAGTAGATAAATATGAAAATGCTGATATAAATATCTTAAGAAGTAGCTATAATATCAACTTAGATGCTATTATTGAATATAAGAAAAACAATAAAAGAATTAATTTTCTTGATAACTATAAAAAATGATGATATAATTTAATTAGCCTAGAGAATACGATTTTTAATTGGATTAAACCGCCAAACTAATCGATATGGGAATATGAGTTTTATTTGGTGTTGAATGCCTTATGTAATAGGAATCCTAAAAAATAAAATGATGTGCCCACCTGTAAATATGCAGGTTTATCGTTAAATAGTCGATTCTTTGGGTTTTATTTTGGAGATTTTTATGGAATTTGAAAGATTAGAATATTTGATTGGAAAAGATAAATTAAATATCTTAAAAAATAAAAAAGTCTTAGTTTTAGGGCTTGGTGGAGTAGGGGGTAGTGTCGTTAATGCTCTAGTAAGATCAGGTCTTGGTAATATTACAATAGTAGATTATGATAAAATAGATATAACTAATATAAATCGTCAATTAGAAGCATTTCATTCAACTGTTGGTGAATATAAAACTGAAGTATTAAAAAGAATAATACTTGATATTAATCCTAACTGTAATATTAAAACAATTAATGAGTTAATTGATAAAAATAATATAAATTTATTATTTCAAGATAAATATGATTATATAATTGATTGTTGTGATACTATGGATACTAAAAAACTAGTCATAAAACGCTCTTTAAATGACAAAATACCATTTATTACTTCTATGGGTACTGCTAATAAATTAGATGCCTTAAAACTCGAAATAACTACCTTAAATAAGACATTTAATGATCCTATTGCAAGAATACTTCGTAAATGGGCTAAAGATGAAAAATTAAATCAATCTAAAATAAAAGTATTAACTTCAAAGGAAGTACCAATAAAAAATAAAAAACTAGGTTCAAATTCATTTGTACCACCAACTGCGGGTATTCTAATTGCCAACTATGTATTTTTGGAACTAATAAAAAAATAATTTTATTAGTTCTTTTTCTTTTATCCATTTTTTGATATAATTTACTTGGTGATGATATGATTGATCAATATATCCAAGATTATCTATATTCCTTAAAATATGAATTAAAATTAAGTGATAACACTTATAAAAGTTATAATTATGATTTAACTAACTTTAGTTCATATTTAAAAAATATAAATATAACTCTTCCTAATGAAGTTAGTGAAGAAGTAATAGTTAAATATTTAAAAACTATTCAAAAAGATAGTCCTAAAACAGTATCTAGAAAAATAACATCTATTAGAAACTATTTTAATTATTTACTTAAAACTAAAGTTATTAGTGAAAGTCCTTGTATATATATAGAAAATCCTAAAATACCTAAAACGTTACCAAATGTTTTAACTAAAGAAGAAGTTGATAAATTATTAAATATTAATCTAAATGATAAATATGATTATCGTAATAAAGCTATGTTAGAACTTTTATATGCTACAGGTCTTAGAATAAGTGAACTTATCAATTTAAAAGTTAATGATGTAGACTTCTTTAATAATGTTGTAATTTGTTTTGGTAAGGGTAAAAAAGAAAGAATAGTTCCTGTTGATGATAATACCTTAAAACATATTAAAAACTATTTAGAGTATCGTAATAGCTTTTTTAAAGGCAATAAATACTCTGATTATCTATTTTTAAATAATGTTGGTGGTAAGATATCTAGACAAGGATTTATGAAGAATTTGAGGCAAATATTACTTAAATTAGGAAATAATAAAAATATTACACCACATATGTTAAGACATTCATTTGCCACACATATGTTAAATAATGGGGCAGACCTAAGAAGTATTCAATTACTATTAGGTCATAGCGATATATCTACTACTAAGATATATACCCATATTAGTAACCAAAAGATTGAAAGTGATTATCAAAAATATCATCCAAGAAGTAAGGAGGATTTATGAAATTTAAAAGAATATTTTTAATAGTTTGTGATTCATTAGGAGTAGGGGAAGCAATCAACGCTAGTGATTATGGAGATAGTGGTGCTAACACTTTAGGACATATTATTGAAAAAACTGATTTATTTATACCAAATTTAAAGAAATTAGGATTTGTAAACACTTTAACTATGTCTGGAAATGGAGAAACAGAAGCATATTACACAATTGCTAAGCCAATTAATAATGGAAAAGACACTTTAACTGGTCATTATGAAATGATGGGATTAAAAGTAGAACATCCATTTGTTTCATTTACTGAAACTGGATTCCCCCAAGAATTAATTAATGAACTTGAACAAAGAACAAGAAGAAAAGTACTTGGTAACAAAGCAGCTAGTGGTACTGTTATAATTGATGAATTAGGAGAAGAAAGCATACGATGTGGAGGTATAATTGTCTATACATCAGCAGATTCTGTTTTACAAATTGCTGCTCACGAAGATATTGTTCCACTTCCAGAATTATACAAAATTTGTGAAATAGCTCGTGAAATTACAACTAAACCAGAATGGAAAGTAGGGCGTGTTATCGCCAGACCATTTATTGGAAAACCTGGTAAATTTAAAAGAACAACTAATAGACATGATTATACATTAAAGCCAGATCGCCCAACAGTTTTAAATTTCTTAGCAGAACAACAATTAAATGTCATTTCAATTGGAAAAATATTTGATATTTTTGCAGGTGAGGGCATAAATAAAAAAGTTACATCAGGAAGCAATAAAGAAGGTATTGATAAATTACTTGATATTATGGATAAAGATTTTACTGGGTTATGTTTTGCTAATTTAAATGATTTTGATACTTTATATGGTCATAGACGTGACGTAGAAGGTTATGCTAATGCTATAGAAGAGTTAGATGTTGAAATACCAATCATTATGAATAAATTAAATAATGATGATTTGCTAATTATTACTGCAGATCACGGTAATGATCCTACATTTAAAGGAACTGATCATACTAAAGAGAATGTACCAGTTATTCTTTATAGTAGAATATTTAAAGAGCCAAAAATGTTACCAGCATTTAATACATTCGCTGATATAGGTGCTACAATCGCTGATAATTTTGGTGTAAGAAAGCCAGAAATAGGAGAAAGTATCTTAGATAAATTAATATAAAATAAAAAAAGAGGGTGTTACTATGAAAAGAAAGTATTTTATTATTGGCATAATTATAATTATTATTTTAGGAGGAGTTATATATAAATTAAAAACCAATAAAAAATACCATATTGATGAAAAAGTTACTTTAGATAATTATGGAATAACCTTAAAAAAAGTTAATTATAATGAGGAAACAAAGACTTTAGAAGCTGTCTTTCAAATAACTAATTTAAATAAATATAGTATTACTATCAACGATCGTGAGCATTTTATGTTAAATGGTTTAGGAGAAACAGAAATTGGTAATTTCTTTCATTCTAATATTAATCTAATTAAATCAAATGAAACTATTATGTACACTCTAAATTATTCGGTTAATAAAAATAAAAAATATATTATAACTTTCTATTCAGGAGTTAAAAAAAATAATGCTAAATTTATCATTGATTTAAAAGAGTAGGAGAGAGATAAATGTTAAAGCAAGATATATTAAAAATAAGTGATAATGCTCTACAAGAAGATAGACAAGAAACAATAATAAATGACAATGTAAAAATTATTCATCATGTAGAATTTGATAATAATTGGCTTTTGACCACTGATGGATTAATTACAGGAGTTGGTTCAAGCATTTTAATATACTCAATATTATTAAATAAAAATCAAGTTGTAAAAGGATATATGTTTAAAAGAAATAATCCATATGATGGACAAATTCCATCTATTAAAGATTATACAAGTTTATTCACTTTGGCATTACCTAATAGTTATATAAAGAGAAGAGTAAGAAAAGATATAAAAGAATATGCTGATAATTTATAATGGTTTACATAATATAAATTATAAGAAGTTATATTAATAATAAAAATAATGTGTAATTACCCACATTATTTTCTTTTATTTCAAAGAAAAAACTACAATATGTAGTTTAAACTTTACGCGACATAATCTCAGCTATCTTATCAAATACTTCTTTAGCATTAGAATCATTTATTGATGTGAATCCTAACTCAGATAATGCTTGATTCTTTAATGAATTAAGTTCTTGTGTTCTACCTAACTTCTCTTCTTTCTTACGGTCAATCTCTTGCTCAAATCTCTTATGTGACTCTATTATCTTAGATTTAGAAGTAGGGCCACCATTATATAAAGTCATAGCAGAGAAGATAATACCTTCAAATTTATATTGTTCATCTTCATTATATATAAATTCAAGTGGCTTAGTAACACCAATTGCTTTAGACATATAAGCTAACATATATTTAAGTTCATTAATTGATTCCATAGCTTGTAAATAATGATATAAATATCTTAATGTATCATATGACTCATTAGACTTATCCTCTACTAAATTTTCTTTTAGTAGGTTAAATATATCTGTTAATAATTCTTGTTCTTTTTTATTTAAACCATTTAAATTGGCAACATTTTCTTTATTTGAAATATCAATTATTTCGGCACTCAACTTCTCTTCTATTTGATGAGATAACTTATCATCTACTTTTAACTTTTTTAACTCCTCTTCCCCTTCTACTCCAAATAATTTAAAAATTTTATTCATTTTTTCTTTAGGAACATCTTTAAAATCCATTGCAAAATAGTTATATAACATTTGTCTTGATACACCAAGATATTTTGCAACCCTTACTTTAGATATTCCACATTCATTAATAATACTTTCCACTATTTTCATATAAAACCTCCACATTATGTATCATAGTACTCTACTCTACAATTTAATTTTATATTTTTTTTGACGTTGTGTCAACTGTAAAATTGTGTAAATTAAAAGGTATCATAATAGATACCATATTTTTTTATTATTTTTTCTCACTTCTCTGATAATTCCACTACCAATACACTTATCATCTAAGTACAAAACACATAATTGTCCAGGTGTAACAGATTTAGCACTGTCATATTTAACTAGTATTTGATTATTATCTAAATATTCTAATTCTACCTTTATATCATTAGATCTATATCTAAATTTAGCATTACATGAAGTTATTTTTTCATCTGTTAAAAAGTTTAAATTATCAATAATACAAGAATCAGACAATAAAAGTTCTTCATTCTCTGAAACATATAATTCATTCTTTTCCAAGTTTTTACCAACAACAAAAGTTCGATTTTCATTACCACCAAGATTTAATCCTCTTCTCTGACCAATTGTATAATACATTAACCCAGTATGCTCCCCTACTTTTTCATTTGTATCTAAGTTAATAATATTGCCTTTTTGATTTGGTAAATAATTCTCTAAAAACTTCTTAAAATTTCTTTCACCAATAAAACATATTCCAGTTGAATCTTTCTTTTTCGCAACATTTAAATTATATTTTAAAGCTATCTCTCTTACTTCTTTTTTATTTAGTTCACCGATAGGAAATAAAACATTTTTAAACTTTTCTTTAGGTACTTGTGCAAGAAAGTAAGTTTGATCTTTATTATAATCTAGTCCTTTATATAAATCACCATTAATCATTCTTGCATAATGACCTGTTGCAATGTAGTCACAACCTAATTTTAGAGCTTCCTTCATAAACAAATCAAACTTGATATACTTATTACACATTACATCAGGATTAGGTGTTCTACCCTCTTTTAATTCATTCAAAAAATAAGTAAAGACAAAATCCCAATATTCTTTTACAAAATCAATTCTATGAAGTTTAATATTAAGTAATTCACACACTTTCTTAGCATCATTATAATCTTTTTCTTGAGGACATACTTCATCATTTAAAGTACTATTACCTTTAATATCATTATTAGTAATACTATCCCAATTTTTCATAAATAGTCCTTCAACTAGATATCCTTGCTCTTTTAAAAGAATTGCACTTACTGCAGAATCAACTCCCCCAGACATACCAACTATTACTTTTTTCATACTATCACAACCTCAAATACGTTTACATTATACACTATTTAATTAAATTTGTAAAAGTTTTTAAAACAAATGGTGTTATAAAAACTTCCATAATACTAATTATAATAGCCATAATAAGACCAATAACTAAATTTTTTAAATATTTTCGAATTATTATATGCATGTTTATCTCTCTATCCCAAAAAAGAAATAATAAAAGATTGTAACTAAAACATATAGCATGATAACTTATATATAATACAAGAAATAAAGATGACAATTTATGAGGTATTAAATAAAAAATAGTAGCTAATAAACCTTTTAATTTAAATTTTAAAAAAATAGAACTTAGAGTAAATCCTAAAGTGAAATACTGCATAAAAAATAAAAATAAAATAAATACTATTCCAATAACACTTATTCCTAATGTCCAAATTAATATAACTAAAAATATATTATTAGATAAACTCTTCTTTAAATTTAATAAAACACTATGTTCTAATAATTCATTATTAAAATAGGAAGTGATTTGTTTTTGAGTTAACAATTCTTCATCATGAGAAAGAGATAGAAAAAAAATAATTCCAATAATTATACTGACAACCATTAAACCTATTAAAAAAATCAACAAATTCTTCTTCGTCATTACTTTCCTAATTTGAGGAGACTTTAAATGCATTCTCATATAATCACCACTAAAGCATATTATTTATTACAAAAAAATATTAGAATTTTAAATAGACATTTTTTTACTTTATTTATAAAATTATATATGATATAATTAAAAAGTATTTGGAGGATGAAATGAGTAAGAAAACACAAAAATTAATAATTTGGATAGTACTAATTGCAATGGTTGGTGGAAGTGCTTTAGGCCTTTTATATAATTTCTTTGCAAAATAAAACCAATGATAATTCATTGGTTTTTAAATGCTCTATAATTCTTTAGTCTTGATGTTATAAATAATAATAAGACTTCAATTAGTATTTTAAATAATTTAAATAATCTAAGTGGTTTCATAAAATATACTAAGAATGTTGATGCAATGATTGAAAACAATAACATTTCAAATTCAATAATTGTCTTTTCAACTTTAACTTCACTATAATTTCGTTCAGTTAAAAACAAAACTGCATAACCTAAAGTCTTTGATGCAAGAGTTACAAATAATAATATTTCCCAATTATCTTGAGGTAATATTTTATAAAAATAGAAGAAAATTACTAATTCTAAAGCAAAACTTGCTAATTGCCAAATAACATAAAGAAAAAATTTCTTATATATACTAATAGAATCAGTTACAAGATCAAAATGTGATACATAATTAACTCTACTATAAATTGTTTCAATTTTAATTTCAATTATTTTTAAATTATGTTTAGCAAAATAAATTAAAGTATTCATTTCATATTCAAATCTTTCACCAGGAATATTTATATAAGTATCAAGATTTTTATAATTATATCCACGTAAACCAGTTTGAGTATCATATACCTTTAATCCTGTTGCAAAATATAAAACAAATCTCGTTATTCTATTACCAATCTTGTTAGTAAAAGGAACACTTTTTAAATTAAAATTACGTCTTCCTAATATTAAAGCATTAGGATGTTTTTTTAATTTAGTAGCAACTTTCTTAATATCAAGAATAGAATGCTGACCATCAGAATCAGCGGTTACAACACCAATTGTTTTATCATTATAATGCTTTTTAATATATGAAAATCCAGTTTTTAAAGCTCTACCCTTTCCTTTATTCTCTTTATGTTTTAAAACAATAGCATACTCACTTACTTTTTCAAAAATATAATTATATTCTTTCCCACTACCATCATTAACAACAATAATATTTTTAAAATCTTTACTTAGTTTTTTAATAAACTTAATAAAATCTTCAGTTGGTTCTAATGAAGGAATTAAAACAATTATATCTTTCATACTATCACCTATTATAATAATATCACATTTTAAAAAGTATAAATAGTTTTTTTTATGGGAATAATATGATAAAATGATATATGGTGATTATATGGGAACATTTATATTATGTATAGAAATATTTTTTGCAAGGATTTTAGATGTATCATTAGGTACAATAAGAACACTTTTTAATGTAAAAGGTAAAAGCTTAATAGCAGCAATTATTGGTTTTATTGAAATATTAGTATGGTACTTAGTAGTAAAAGAAGTACTTGTTACCGATAATGCTAACTTCTTTGTAGTAATATCTTATTGTTTGGGATTTGCAACAGGTACTTATGTTGGAGGTATGCTATCTAAAAAGTTTATGAGAGGTAACTTAACAGTTCAAGTAATAACAAATAAAAATATAGCAGAAGAACTAAGAGATAATGACTTTGCAGTATCAGTATTAGATGTTAAAGGTAAAAATGAAGATGAATCAAGATATATGTTATTTATAGAAATAGAAAATAAAGACTTATATAATCTTCAAAAACTAATAAAAAAACTAGATAAGAATGCCTTTATTGTAGTAAATGAAAGTAAAATGGTACTAAATGGATATATTAGAAACAGAGTTGGAAAATGATAGAATTATTTAATAAATGTAATATATGTCCAAGAAACTGTAATGTAAATCGTAATAATAATGAATTAGGATATTGTCATGCAAGTAATAAAATGAAAATAGGAAGAGCGGATTTACATTACTGGGAAGAACCTTCTATATCAGGAGATAAAGGATCTGGTACCATCTTCTTTACTTATTGCAATTTAAGATGTATATACTGTCAAAACTATAAAATAAGTAAATTACATGTCGGTCATGAAATAAGTATAGAAGAATTTAGTAATATCTGTTTAGAACTACAAAAAAAGGGTGCTCTAAACATTAATTTAGTAACCCCTACTCATTATATTCCTTTAATAAAAGGAGGCCTAATATTGGCAAAAAAACAAGGTTTAAAGATACCTATAGTATATAATACAAGTAGTTATGAAAAAGTGGATAGTTTAAAACTATTAGATGGACTAATAGATATCTATTTACCAGATTTAAAATATTATGATAATAAATATGCAATTAAATATTCAAATGCTAAAGATTACTTTAATATAGCAACTAAAGCTATTAAAGAAATGTATAGACAAGTTGGCAAAAATAAATTTGATAAAAATGGTATTATGAAAAAAGGTGTAATAGTAAGACACTTAATGTTACCAGAACATCTAGAAGATTCAAAGAAAATTATTAAGTATTTATATGATACTTATAAAGATAATATTTATATTAGTATAATGAATCAATATACACCAGTTATAACAGTAAAAAATAACCCAAATTTAAACAAAAAAGTAAAAGAAGAAGATTATACTACTCTAATAAATTATGCCTGTGATTTAGGCATAAAAAATGCTTATATGCAAATTGGTGATACTCAAGAAGAAAGTTTTATTCCAGAGTTTAAATAAAAACAACTTACTATTTATTTTAAGTTGTTTTATTTTTTAAAATTCCTCATCTCAAATGCATTGCATTTGAGGATTAAAGATCAAAGAGGTTTCCTGTGGAAACGCTGCGAGACTCACAATACTGGCCCAACTGTTCCACCGCAGCCTGAAGAACCATCATTGTCCACATTGCAGCCGTAGTTGTCAATATTACCTGCATCTACATAACCATCATTATTTGCATATGCACGAAGGCCGGACACCAAACATTTAAAATAATCACTACCACTTGTACATCTACCTGGGTTCGTACTATACCCAAATGCTGCTTTTATAACATTTACATTTGATGTATAACTAGCTCCATAATATCCACCCTTTAAACTATATGTCCCTGCTACCATACCTGGATTTGCATTCGCCATATCTTCTGTCACCACAAACTCTACATAACTATCTTCTATTTCATTACTACTATTTAATACATGTCTTAAATAAACTGGGATGTTTGCTCCCGGTGTCCCTATGATACCTGCCCAATCTGCCATCGCTAACTCTGGTGTACTTCTTCCATTTACTCCATTTGGTAAGGCACTCCCTATATTCATTGTTGTACTACTTACTACATATGTCTCGGTTGATGTTATTCCTACTGCTCCAACATTTGAGTTTACATTTACTGTTACACTATAACTTTCTGTACTTCCATCACTTGGCATTTCATAATTTTCACTTAACCACAAAAACAATTGATAATTATCTGTTGCGGTATAATTTGATCCTGATTGGGCTAATGTAAACTGGCCTTTTATTAGTATTTTTGATCCATTTCTTATACTTGATGACCTTAAACTGCTTGCCGCTATACCATATGGATATACTATTGTTCCATTTTTCTTTAGTCCTATTCTTACATAATCTGGATTTATTGTATTCCCTGCTTTTTCGGTTATAGATATTTCATATGCTATTGTAAGTGCTGTTTTTGCAGTTCCTGATACTGAAAAATCAAAATGTGTTGTACTATTATATCCATTTGATGTTGGCATTGCATTTGTTATTACTACATTATTAGATGGTTCTTGGAAACTCATCGTTATTGTACCTGATGATATACTATTATTTCCTCCACTTGTTGTTTGACTAAATCCTGCATATGTTATCCCAACTACTAATATTATTAATACAAATATACCTATAATTGATAATAACATTTCATTACTTTTTATTTTTTCTAACATACTTACCATCCTTTAACATAATAATATCACAGTATAAAATTTATAACAACCATTACTTTGATTCATATTGACTAGTTATTCCAAAATATTTTTCCATAGTTATCCAGTTACCATTATTATATAATTTCTCGGCTAACTCTTTACCTACATATCTAATATGCCATGGTTCATAAATATAACCAGTTTCATCACTTTTATCTTTTGGATATCTTATGATAAATCCATATTTATAACAATTATCATTAAGCCAAATACCTTCTTTTTGAGTTGCGAACTTTTGACTAATTAAATTTATATCAGCAGCAAGTCCAGATTGATGTTCTGAGTAACCTGCTCTTGCAGAATGAGTTTCTGCTTTTTGACTTCCTTGATCTTTAACATAGTTATAATGTAGTTTCTTCTGTGTTTCATAGGAGCGATAACCACTTACTATTTTTAAATTAATATCTTCTAATTTAGCATCATTTTTCATTTTATTAAAATTATCAGTAAACTCAGTTAATAACTTACCAGGATTATAACTAGATGGTAAATTATAAGTCTTATTAGCAATTAAATAACCATCTATATAAGTAATACCATTTTTTACAACTAAAGTATAACCATTAGAAGTTAAAAATGTTTTATCAGTAGTTGGTTTTTGATCAGTAACTGTAAGAGTAAATTCTTCTTTTGTAGTATTACCTGATTCATCACTACATACATAGTTTAAAACAAAAGTTTTAGTTTCTTTAAAATCATATTTACCTTCTACTTTTACTTCAATATCTTTATTAGAATTATCTTTAACTATAACATTATCTAGTAAATTAATCTCTTTATATATCTCAGTATATAAGTTCTTATTATGAATAGTTAACTCTGGTGGTGTTAAATCTTTTATTTCAACTTGATAAGTATAATCTTTTTTAATACCTAAAAAACCACTTACAATAACTTTTACATCCTTAATACCAAGAATACTAGTATTAATATTATATTCATTAACTATTTTACCATTAGTTACTTTTACATAATCACTATTCTTTTTTGAATCATTTAAATTTATTATAATATTTTTATCAATCACAACAGTTGGCTTTTCATAATATAAAATAAAAACGCCGACAAAAAGACATATTATAATTACTATCTCAATTATAAGAAAAATACTAGTCTTTTTCATTCGACATCAACTACCTTAATTAATTATATAATATCACAAAAGAGACCTAACGTCTCTTTAATTTTCTATCTCTTCTAACATATTTGACATATATATTCCATAACCTTTAATTGGTTCATCAATAACAACATGTGTTACAGCCCCTATAATCTTATTATTTTGAAGTATTGGACTACCACTCATACCTTGTACTATGCCATTAGTTTTCTTAAGTAATTTAGGGTCATCAATTTCAAATAAAATATTTTTAGTACCATTTTTATTTAATCTAATAATATTAATTTGAAACTCTTCTACTTTTTCTCCATCAACGACTGTTCTAATGAAAGCTTTGCCTTCTTCTATTTCATCAAAAGATGCAACTTCTACCAGTTTTTTATTATTAATACTAGTTTTATAGTTTCCAAAAATACCTTTCTTAGTATTTTTTAAAACATCACCATATACTACTTTAGATACAAAAGTTGCATGCTTTTCTCCAGGATTATTTTTAACACTTTTTTGAATACCCGTAATCACTGATTTAAAAATGAAACCATCACTAATATCAAAAATTTTATTTGTTTTCTTTTCAATTATTTCATGTCCTAAAGCCCCATACATCTTAGTATCAGGATCGATAAATGTTAATGTTCCTATTCCTACAATATTATCTTTAATATAAAGTCCAGTCTTATAAGTATTATTCTTATCTTTTATTAGGTTTAAAGTAGTTAGATACTCTTTAGAATTTCTTTTATAAGTAATTTTTATTGTTTTCTTAGAATTAATATTTTGGGATAACTCATCTACATCATTAATAGAAGTATCGTCTATCCTAATAATTCTATCTCCAACTTTTAAACCAGCCTCTTTACCTGGTTCTTTATTTCCAATTTTATAAAATCCAACAATTAACACTCCATTAGATTTTACACTTATGCCAATGTTTTCACCACCAACATAGAGTTTTTTATTGTATGCATCTACAAAAAATGGAAATATTAAAATTAAGAAGAGAAGAAAAAGAAAATATAGTTTGTTTATTTTTGATTTAGAAAACATTTTATCATCTCCTTTAAACAAACTACATTTATATTATTGATATTTTTTTAAAATTTATTTTATCAAAAAATTACCAATTTATTGTTTTTTCATATTTCAAAATGTTATAATTATATTGTAGGAGACGATAAATATGAAAAAATTAAATGAATTAATTAATACGAGTTTAGATATTGATATTGATTCTATTGAAGAAGATTCGAGAATAGAAGGAAATAATATTTTATTTTGTGCTATTAAAGGAATTAAATCAGATGGACATAGTTTTATCAATAATGCTAAAGAAAATGGTGCTGTAGCAGCTTTAGTAGAAGATGATGTTAAAACAGATCTACCAACTATTAAAGTTGATTCTGTCCCTTATTCTATGAATAAAGCATTAGATAACTTTTATGATAATCCAACAAAAAAGATGAAATTAGTTGGTATTACAGGAACTGATGGGAAGACAACTACTGCAACTGTTTTATATCAATTAATGAATAAATATAAAAAGTGTGGAATAATTGGTACTGAAGTTGTAAAATGTCCTGGATACTCCAAAGATCAAATTGTTACAACTCCATTTCCAAAAGATTTATTTTATATTTTTAATGAGTTTGTAAATCATGGTTGTGAAGTTATGACAATGGAATGTTCTAGTGAAAGACTTGGTACTAAAAGATTAGATGGAATTGATTATGATATTTCTATATTTACTAATATCGATAGTGATCATTTAGATACTCATAAAACATTTGAAAATTATTTAGCGGCTAAACAAAGATTATTTGAGCATACAAAAAAAGATGGTGTATGTATAATAAATAATGATGACTTACATGCCAAAGATATAATTTCTAAATGTAATGGTAAAGTTATTACTTATGCTATAGATAGTGATGCTGATGTAAAAGCAACTGATGTAAATGTTTATTTAGATCATTTAACATTTAAAATAACAGGTTTACTTGGAGAACATGAAATATATTCTCCTCTAACTGGTAAATTTAATGCTTATAACTTAATGGCAGATTTAATTGCGCTATACTCACTAGGTATAGATATAAACGAAGCTGTTAAAGACATTAAATATTTACAAAAAGTTCCAGGTAGACAAGAAACAGTTGATTTAGGTCAACCATTTAAAATATTTGTTGATTTTACAGTTACAGCTCATGCCTGGAAGAATTTATATAACTTTGTTAAACCATTAACTAAAGGTAAAGTAATTGCCGTTCTTGGTACTAAAGGAAATAGATTTATTGGAAGAAGAATTGATTTAGGTAGAACAGTCTGTGAAAATGCTGATCATGTAATATTTACAACTGGTAATCCTAAAATGGAAGATCCATTAAAAATAATTACTGAAGGTATGCTAAAAGAAGTTAAAACAAATAATTATGAAATCATCTTAGATCGTGAGGAAGCTATTAAAAAAGCTGTTGAAATGGCACAACCTGGAGATACAATTTTAATTACCGGTAAAGGTGTTGAACATCACCAAGAAGTTATGGGAAAATGTGTTCCATATGATGGTGACTTAGAAATAGCAAGTAAATATGTTCAAGAATTGATGCAAAAAAATTAAAAAATGGAGAAATTTCTCCATTTTTATTTTACGTTTATTTTAGTTGTAGCTTTTTTCTCACCATCTTTGGTAACAACTGCTATCTTAGTACTACCAACTTTTATACCTTTAACTACACAAGTATTATTCTCTGTATGAACCGTTGCTATTTTAGTATCATGACTCTTGCAAATTATTTCTTTATCAGTAGCATTACTTGGGGTAATAGTTACTTCAATATTTCTCATTTGGTTTTTAGAAACAGTATAACTTGTTTGTTCAAACTTAACACTTTTTACTGAAGTTTGATTAGAAACAACTGTTTTTTTATTAACTGTTATTTTTGCTTCTGCTTTCCTTTCGCCATCTTTAGTTGTAACTTCAACTGTTGCTGTTCCTATACCTACTCCTTTAATTATACAAGTATTATTTTGTGCACCAGTTGCTACTATTTTATTATCACTACTCTTACACGTTATTTCTTTATTTTTGGCATTATTAGGATATACAGTAACCATAATATTTTTAAATTCATTTTGTTCAATAGTATAACTTGCTTTATCAAATTTAACACTTGTTACTTTATTAGTTTTACTAGTCTTTTTATTAACTGTTACTTTTGCTGTATCCTTTTTTTCACCATCTTTCGAAATAACCTCTATTGTTGCTGAACCAACACCTACTCCTTTTAATATACAAGTATTATTACTTGCTCTTACATTAACAATTTTATTATCATCACTTTTACAAGTAACCCCTTTATTAGTAGCAGCTAAAGGATAAACTAAAACTTCCACATTTTTTACTTCATCTTTTTCAATTGTATAACTTTCTTGACTAAATTTAATACTTGTTACTTTAGTCTTTTTAGGAGTTTTATCATTAACTATTATAGTTGCTGTTGTCTTTTTCTTCTTATTACTAGAATATGCAACTACCTTAGCAGTTCCTTTTTTTGCTCCCTTTATAATACAAGTATTATTACTAGTTCTAACAGTTACAATATCAGTATTTAAACTTTTACATGTAATTGCTTTATTTTTAGCTTTTTGTGGTGTAATAATTACTTCTATATTCTTAACTTCATCTTTTTCAATTGTATATTTAACTTTAGAAAATTTAATACTTTTAAGAGTAGTACTACTATTTACTTTAGTTGGAACATACTCTATCCCAAATACTCCTAAAATAGCTGCTAATATCGTAGATATTATTATTTTCTTTACACTTTTACTATTACTTGTTTTTGCCATAAAACTAATACACCTCTATACTCATAATATATCACATATAATAATAAAATTAAATTAATTTTTTTATTACATCTTCTCCATATTTTTCCTTTAATTTATCAATTGTTTTTTCTAATTTTTCTAAATTCTGATCAACATTTTCCTCTTCAAAAAGTGATGTTTGATAAGAAGTTTTAACAACTAAATCATCTAGTCTAATACCAATTAATCTTATTTTTTCTAATCCTAACATTTCTTTTAATATTTTAGAGGATATATCATATATTTCTTTTTCCGTATTAACAGGATTTTTTAATTTTTTTTGATGAGTAGTTCTTTTAAAACTTTTATCTTTTAAAATAACAGCAATGACATTAGCATATTTATTTTGTTCTCTTACCCTTCTTGCCAGTAAACTTGATAATTTTCTTAAATAATTACATAATTCTTTATAATCATTAGTATCTTTAGATAATGTTAATTCATTACTTATTCCTTTAGGAATATAAGTACTACCATCAACTTCATCATTATTTATTCCTCTAGCACTATTAATTAAGTATAAAGCCTGATTATTAAAATATCTTTTTAAAACAGTTATATCAAAGTTAGCAAGTTCACCTATTGTTTTTATTCCTAAACTTTGTAATTTCAAAGCAGTACTCTTCCCAACACCAAATAAATCTCCTATAGGAAGGGGATACATTTTTTCTTTGATTTCATAATCATACAATGTATGAACTTTATCCGGTTTCGTAAAATCACTAGCCATTTTAGCACAAAGCATATTATTAGCAATACCAATATTAACGGTAAAACCAAGAGTATTTTTTATCTCATCTTTCAATTTATAAGCAAATTCTTTTTCATCACCATATAAATTCTTTACTTTACCATAATCCAAATAGCATTCATCAATTGAAGCTTTTTGAATATCTGGTGTATATTTACTTAATAAATCAAATAGTTTATTACTCATTTCTTCATAAAATTCATAGTTTGGTGGATAAACTTTTAATCTTGGAAACTTCTTTCTTGCTGTAAATAAAGATTCTCCACTAACTATTCCTACTTTTTTAGCATTTATTGATTTAGCAAGTACTACTCCTCTTCTATTTTCTTCATCTCCACCAATAACTGCACAAAAATTTCTAATATCGTATTTATATCCATGATTTAATAAATCTATTGCTGTCCATGATAAAAAAGCATTATTAACATCAATATGCATAATAATTTTCTCCATTATCATCACCAACTAAAGTATAACACGAACAATTGTTTTACACAAGAAAAGAAGTTAATTTTCACTAACTTCTTCACCATTTTCATTAATTATTTTTTGTACTGCTTTAGTAGCATCTTTTAACTTTTTATCACACTCATTAGCAAGTACCATTGCTTGATTAAATTTTTCAATTACTTCTTCTAGTGGTACTTCACCACTTTCTATTTCTTTTACTAATTTTTCTAATTCTTCTAATTTTTCTTCAAAATTCTTTTCTTCTTTTTTTGCCATTATTTATTTTTCACCTCTATAACTTTACTATTTATAATACCATTATCTATTTCAATATTAACAATATCGTCTTTCTTTATTTTTTTAATATCAGATACTGCTTTATCATCTTTTTTTAGAATTGCATAACCTCTTTTAATAGTTAAGAGTGGATTAAGTGGTTCTAACTTAGTAATAATATTTAAATATTTATTCTTTTTACCTTCAAGCTGATAATTAGTTGTATCAATAAGTTTAGTAATTATATAATCTAATTTTTGTGCTTTAATTTCGTAAACATTTATGGGATTTTTTAAAGCATTAGATTCCATCAATTTTCTTAAAATTAAAGCATTATTTTTTATTTCATTTATTATTACTTTAGCACTTCTTATTTTTAAATTCTTTATTTCATTTAATAAGTCTTCTTTATTAGGAACTGCTAACTCTGCAGCTGCTGTTGGGGTTGGCGCTCTTAAATCACTAACAAAGTCTGCAATTGTAAAATCAACTTCGTGTCCTACTCCACTAATAATTGGTATTTTTGAATCATATATAGCCTGGGCTACAACTTCTTCATTAAAAGCCCATAAGTCTTCAATAGATCCACCACCACGACCAATAATTAATGTATCTAAATCATAATTATTAGCAAGTCTTATCTTATTGGCAACATCTTGTCCAGATCCACCGCCTTGTACTAAACAAGGAAATATATATAACTCTACTAAATTATATCTTCGATTAATAGTAGTAATTATGTCCCTTATTGCAGCACCAGATGATGCTGTTACAATACCAATCTTTTTAGGAAATCTTGGTATTGGTTTTTTATGTTTAGGATCAAAATATCCCAAACCTTCAAGTTTTTTCTTTAATTTTTCATATTCAAGATATAAATTACCTATTCCATCTTGAACCATTTCATTTACATATATTTGATATGCTCCATTAGCTTCATAAACACTAATTCTACCAACAATTAATACTTTATCGCCATCTTGTGGTTTGAAATTTAAATTTCTAACAGCTGAGGCAAACATAATCGCCAAAATTCTAGAGTTTTCATCTTTTATAGTAAAGTATAAGTGTCCCGTTGGATGAGCCTTAAAATTAGATATTTCACCCTTTAAATAGACCATATTTAAATTAGAATCAGAATCTATTTTATTTTTAATATATCTATTTATTTCAGTAACTGTTAAATAATTGATATTATTATTCATCTTTTCCCTCATTATGATAAACCTGATCAAGAGCTGCATTAATCATTTTAACTACTTTATCATCACTATATTTTTTAGCTAAAATGATTGCCTCATTAATTGCCACAATACTAGGAGTATCAGTATATAAAAGTTCATATATTCCTAAAGATAAAATAGCTTTATCTACTTTACTTAATCTATCAATAGTCCAGTCTTTTAAATATTTATTAGCAATCTTAGTAATATTATCTTGATTCTTAATAATACCATCAATAGAACTATCTATAAATTCATTAGATACCTCTACTAATTCTTTCTTTAAGTCATTTATATTATATTTAATATTACTATTATCAAATATATACTTTTGATAAAGTACTTTTACAATAACATCTCTTGATTCACTACGATTTTTCATAATATCAACTCCAAAATAATTATAACAAAAAAAAAGAAACTTTAAAACATAATGTTTCTTTTTTATATTATTTTACTTAAGTTCATCATTGGAAACTCTGCGGGGCTAGACTGAAGGCTCAATCATCTACCTCTGCCACAGTCCGAAGAACCATTATTGTTCACCTCGCAAAGGTAGCTGCCAGCATCACCTGCATAGACACTACCATCATCACTCGCACGTGCATTAAGGCCGGACACCGAACAGTAAAAATTAGTACCATTATCTGTGCATCTACTTGAGTTTGTACTATATCCAAAGGCTGCTTTTATAACATTTACATTTGATGTATAACTAGCTCCATAATATCCACCCTTTAAACTATATGTCCCTGCTACCATTCCTGAGTTTGCATTTGCCATATCTTCTGTTACCACAAACTCTACATAACTCTCTTCTATTTCATTACTACTATTTAATACATGTCTTAAATAAACTGGGATGTTTGCTCCCGGTGTCCCTATGATACCTGCCCAATCTGCCATCGCTAACTCTGGTGCACTGCTTCCACTTACTCCATTTGGTAAGGCACTCCCTATATTCATTGTTGTACTACTTACTACATATGTCTCGGTTGATGTTATTCCTACTGCTCCAACATT
>Ga0247611_10000188_pt1 | contig 127242 bp, 105 predicted proteins | sample 177DNAGHGhighgp2_FD_192422 | JGI IMG/M metagenome (GOLD analysis project Ga0247611, IMG submission 192422) | Sheep rumen microbial communities from Palmerston North, Manawatu-Wanganui, New Zealand - 1770 DNA GHGhigh gp2 | ecosystem: Host-associated > Mammals > Digestive system > Stomach >...
ACTCTATACCTACCACTTCCCGACACACTGGTCTGCCGCTTGTGTAGCCAACCGCGAACTCATCAAACAAGCCCAGCGCTATGCCCATGCCCTTGAGCACGACCACTCCTACGCAGCCCTTGAATGGCGCATGCGTTTCTTCCGTCATTACTACCGTGTCGTCAAAGGCGGTCACGCTCCCGAACCCGGTCTCAAAGCCTACTCCCGTTTCTATCAGTACGCCTACGTCTGTATCTATCGTGACCTCAAAGCCGAGCAGCAAGCCCGTCTCCACTCCGAGGCTCCCTCCCGTCTCCAATCCGCTCAATCCACCACCCAGACAACTCCGTTGACTGCGCAGAATGAAAGTTCTGCGTCTGTATCCGCGTCTCAAACCACCTCAAACGCCCTCAAACAACATCAAACCACCTCAAACGATCTCAAACAATCTCAAACCACCTCAAACGATATTTCCTTCTCTCCCATAGACTTCAACCCCTCCCGTCATTTCACACCCGCCTTCCGTCACCGCACCGCCAACGATTCCGCCCATAAATGGCTCCGCCGCTATGCCCCTTCCCCCGGTGGTTAATACCGTTTCTCTTTTTTCTATGTCCATTTCGTCGGAATGTCATTCCGACATCCTACCTTCGTTCTTTTCCAGAAATTCCATTCTGGGTCATTTTTCTCATTTTTTTCTATGTTTATTTGCGTATGTCATTTTTTTGTTGTACCTTTGCGGCAAATTTAACAATCAGGCCTTATGAAAAAACTTCTCACATTGACCTTGGCGCTTATCGGCGCAATGAGTATGAACGTTCGTGCCGAGTTGTTTGGCGGAGCCTGTGGAGCGGCGCTCACATGGTCGCTGGACACTGAAAAAGGACTCTTGGAAATCAAAGGTGCAGGTCCGATGACCGAGTATAACCGTTTCCAAGGCGCTCCGTGGTACAAGCAACGCGAAGACATCAAGAATGTATCCTTACCAGAAGATTTGCTCTCTATCAGTCCTTACGCTTTTGACGGCTGCATAAACCTGGAAGCGCTGGTGATCCCCGACAAAGTGCTGACGATCGGAGAAGCCGCTTTTCAGGACTGCCGTATCGTGCCCGAACTGATCATCCCGAAAGGCGTGAAGCAGATCGAAGGCCGCACGTTCAACAAATGCAAAGCCGCTACCCGCATTGTGTTGCCGGATTCCATCCTCTCTATCGGCGAATATGCGTTCTCCGGCTGCAAGCTGTTGGAGAAGTTGATATTACCCGAATCGTTACTCACTATTGACCGCTACGCCTTCGATGACTGCGACGGACTCAAGACACTGGTCTTCCCAGCCAAAGTGCAATCGTTGTCCTACGGAATCTTGTACGACTGCGAAGGATTGACCGCTATCACCTGCAAAGCTCTTGTGCCTCCCGCCAACGAGAGTAACCGAAATCCGTTTGACGGTCTTTCCCAACTCAAACAGATGCAGTTGTTCGTGCCTCAAGAGGCCATCAAAGTCTATCAAGCAGACGAATGTTGGGGCAAATTTGCCGAAATACTGCCGATAGAATAGGAAAAAGTGCGCTTTTTTTAAGAAAAACTTGCGTATATCAAAAATTATTACTAATTTTGCAGCCGCTTTTGTGTAAAAACTTTATTTAACAATTTATATGCATATGAAAAAAGGTTTATTATTTGGCCTCATTGCAGCTGCTGTAATGCTGGCGTCGTGTAACAAAACAATGCCGAATCCGGAGCAGATCCGTGTAAACCCGAGTCCGTTAACGGTGAAGGGCGGTATGGTTGAAGCAGAAATCACAGGTACGTTCCCGGCTAAGAAATTCCCGAAGAAAGGTGTGCTGGAGGTTACTCCGGTGCTCAAGTTCAACGGACAGGAAGTAGAAGGTCCGACCGAAGTGTACGTTGGTGAGAAAGCCAAAGTGAACGGTAAGACCGTGAAATACAAAGAGGGTGGTAAATACTCGCAGAAATGCTCGTTTGAGTATGTACCGGGCATGGAGAATGCTGAGCTCTGCCTGCGCTTCAAAGCCACGAACGGTAAGAAAGAGATCGCTATTCCGGACCTTCCGATTGCTGAAGGTGTGAACGTAACTGCTACCTTGATCACTCCCAAGGACTGCAAGACCGCTGCTACGCCGGATAAGTTCCAACGCGTTATCCAGGAGCTCACCGAGGCTGACATCCAGTTCCTCATCCAAAGCGCTGAGTTGCGCAGCAAAGAGACCAAGTCTTCTGACATGAAGGCGCTGCAGGCTGCTATCAAAGATGCAGACAATGCAGAGCGCAAAGAGATCAATAAGATTGAAGTTGCCGGTTACGCATCGCCCGACGGTGGTCTGGACCTCAACCAGAAACTGGCTCAAAACCGTCAGAAAGTAGCTGCTAACTTCTTGGGTAAGGACCTCAAGAAGAACAAGATCAACGCTGAGATCGTTCCGAACATCACCGCTGAAGACTGGGAAGGTTTCCAGGCAGCTGTTCTCAACAGCAACATGCAAGACAAAGCCCTCGTACTTGACGTTCTCGCTCGTTACTCCGATCCGGAAGAGCGTGAGGCACAAATCAAGAACCTCAGTTCTGTATATAGCGTCATCAAAGACGAGATTCTTCCTGAGCTCCGTCGCAGCCGTCTTATCCTCACCACTGACCTGATCGGTAAGAGCGATGACGAGATCCGCGCATTGATGGCTAACGATCCGGCTCAACTGAGTGTTGAGGAGATGCTCTATGCCGCTACCCTCACCACCGACAAGGCTGAGAAGATGGCTATCTATCAGAAAGCTGCTGAGCTGTATAACGACTTCCGCGCTTACAACGGTCAAGGTCAACTCTATTTCGATGCAGCTAACTATCCGGAGGCAATGCGTTGCTACCAGAAGGCATTGGAGATCGAGCCGAATGATCCGGACGTGAACTATAACGCAGGTCTTGCTGCTTTGGCAGCCGGAGACGAAGCAAAGGCAGAAGAATACCTCGGCAAAGCAGGTGGCACCCGTGCTAACCTCAACGCTGCCCTCGGTACCCTTTACACGCAGAAGGGCGACTATGCAGCTGCCAAGAAAGCATATGGCAACCAACCGTCCAACAACGCAGCTGCTCAGCAGATCCTTGATGAGGACTACGCAGGTGCTGCCAAGACCCTCAACGCTGTTAGAGAGCCGAACGCAACGACCGCTTACCTCAAGGCTATCGTAGGCGCTCGTACCAATGACCGCGCAGCTGTGATCGCTAACCTCAAAGAGGCAGTCGCTCAGTGCGCTAAACTCAAAGAACGTGCTGCTAACGATATCGAGTTCGCTAAGTTTGCAGAGGACGCTGAGTTCCAAGCTATCGTTAAGTAATTGAAATAATGTCTGTACTTTTTCCAAAAGTACCGAAACCCCGTGAGTGGGACTATCGCCCCATTTACTTTGACAAGGAAAAGGAGGCGCGCAAGGATAAACAACTTGCGCGTCTTCATCACGGGTCGTTTCGGGAAGAACATGAGAAGAACATGACCGAACTGCGCAAGAAGCAGAAATCCAGACTGATCCTTTGGATCGTACTGCTTGTGCTGCTCACGTTCACGTTCTATGTCCTCCTCTAACCTCTAACCTCTCATCCCTAATCCTTCCATGGATATCATTCATCTGTTACCGGACAGCGTAGCCAACCAGATAGCGGCAGGCGAAGTGATTCAACGTCCTGCTTCCTGTCTCAAAGAGCTCGTCGAGAATAGCTTGGATGCAGGCGCTAAACGCATCCAGGTCATCGTTCGCGATGCCGGTCGTACGCTCTTACAGGTGATAGATGACGGATTCGGCATGTCGGAGATGGACGCCCGTCTGGCATTCGAACGGCATGCTACCAGTAAGATACGGGAAGCGCAGGACCTATTTTCCCTGCGTACGATGGGTTTCCGGGGAGAAGCACTCGCTTCTATCTGCGCGGTATCCCAAGTGGAGATGACCACCCGTCGGGCGGAAGATGAGACCGGTACCCTGTTGGAGATACACGGTTCGGACGTTATTCGTCAGGAACCCTGTGTCTGTCCGGTGGGAACGAACATCAAGGTAAGTAACCTCTTCTTCAACGTACCCGTTCGGCGTAAGTTCCTTAAAACGGACCAGACCGAACTGCGTAACCTGCTTACAGAGTTCTATCATATCGTACTCGTCTATCCGAAGGTCTCTTTCACCTTCGTGCATAACGATGAGATCTTGCTGGAACTGCCGGCAGGAACAGAGAAACAACGTATCGAGGCGGTGTTCGGTAACCCCAAGAAGAATGTCTATACCTCCGCCTTCGTGGAGGTGCGAACGGAGACGGAGATGGTCTCCATACGGGGCTTCGTGGTTAAACCGGAGAACGCAACCCGCAAAGCGGAGCAGTATTTCTTCGTCAACGGACGTTACATGCGTCATCCCTACTTCCTCAAAGCGGTTCTAACCGCCTATTCGGGCATGTTGGCGAATGACTACCAGCCTTCGTTCTTCCTCTATTTTGACATCAACCCCGAATCCATCGATGTCAATATCCATCCTACCAAGACGGAGATCAAGTTTGCCGATGAGCAGACGATCTTCCAGATCTTGATGGCAGCGGTGCGGGAGGCATTGGGTAAGTTTGCTATCCCTACGGCTATCGATTTTGATGCGCCGCCTATCGATATCCCCTTACCGTCCCACCAACCGGTCAGTACGCCGCAGGTGTCGGTCGATCCCACCTATAACCCCTTCCAGAAACGCAACGTTATCTATCCGGATAAGGCGCCGCGTAATTGGGACATGCTATATAAGGGAGCACAGACCGCTTCGCTGACAGAGCACAGATTACAGACCGATTTACAGGAGGCATCGATTCTCAGTGCGGAGGATGTGGAGACTTGTCCGCTTTGGCAGTATAACGGTAGATATATCCTCTTACCGTCCGCACAGGGGCTTGTTCTTATCAATCAGCACCGTGCCCATGTGGCGATCCTCCATGCGCAGTTCATGGAGCAGTTGGCGAACACCCAAGGCGCCATGCAACAGTTACTTTTCCCCGAAGTGTTGTCGTTACCCCAAGACGAGATGGTTCTGATGGCGCAACTGATAACAGACTTACGCGCTATCGGTTTTGATATCGAGCAACTCAGTCCGGACAGTTATTCCATTCAAGCCGTTCCGGCACAGATAGCGAATCAGTCGGCTATCCCCTTACTGCAACATATCCTGCAACAAGTGAGGGAACGGGATGCCGATACACAGTTCGCATGGCGCGAACAGATCGCACAGACCTTGGCGGACAGTGCCGCTATCCCGTACGGCAAGACCCTTTCCGAAGAAGAGATGCGGGATATCGTCAAACGCTTGGTACGATTACCGCACTATCGCCGTACTCCTGAAGGCAAGACCATCGTCTCCCTCTTGAGCGATGACGAGATAAGTAAACGTTTCTAAAAATTCACAATAACTATGAAAAAGACCTTTTTCTATTGTCTGATTGCTTTGCTGACTATTGCTTGCAGCAAGCCGGACCATCTGACCATCCTGCACACGAATGACACCCATTCGCAGATCGAACCCAAACGGGATAACAACACCGGCGGTTACGCACGGCGTATGGGACTCATCCAAAAAGAACGCGAAGCAGATAAGAACCTCTTGCTTTTGGATGCCGGCGATTTCAGTCAAGGCACTCCTTATTTCAATTATTATCGCGGGCGCGTGGAGATAGACGCCATGAATAAGATGGGATACGATGCCGCTACGCTCGGAAACCATGAGTTCGATAACGGTCTTGACACCTTGGCGATGATTATTCAAATGGCACAATTCCCCTTCGTCTGCGCCAACTATGACTTCACAGGCTCTCCGCTTGAAGGGTTGGTACAACCATATGTCATCCTGCGCAAAGGATGTTTGAAGATCGGTATCTTCGGTCTTGGGTGCCAACCCAAAGGGTTGATTGCCGACGATAACTTCGCTCCGATTCAGTTCTTGGACCCGTACCCTGTTGCACAGCAGATGGCTGACACCCTGCGTGCGCAGAAATGCGACGTGGTCATCTGTCTCAGTCACATGGGCACATTAGGCAAAGCCAAGGAAGATTTATGCGACTCGGCACTGGTACGTAACACCCGGGGGATCGACGTGGTCATCGGTGGTCACACCCATAAATTATATACCGACAGACGGGAACCCAATTTGGACGGAGACAGTATCCCATTATGCCAAATGGGCAAGGCAGGAGCCAATTTAGGCAAGATTATGCTACATTTAGGTGACAAAAACGAAAAATAAAACAAAAAAATTTGCGTAATTCAGAAAAAAGCAGTAACTTTGCGCACTTTTTCTTAAGAAAGAGTAATTTTGAAGGACGAAATTTGTAAAACACACATACATATTAACTTTTAAAGATTTAGTATTATGGCAGAAATTGATGCAAAAGTAAAAGCAATCATTGCTGATAAACTGGGCGTTGAGGAATCGCAAGTAGTTAACGAGGCTAATTTCCAAACCGATCTGGGCGCAGACTCGTTAGATACCGTAGAGATGATCATGGAATTTGAGAAAGAGTTCGGTATTGAGATTCCTGATGAGGATACGCAGAAGATTGCAACCGTAGGCGACGCGATCGCTTATGTGGAGAAGAAAGCAGGAAAGTAATATTCTTTTCACATTAGTAAGCGAGTTTACGGGAATACTGTAAACTCGTCTGCTTTTTATTTGCGAGGGACGATAAATGCAACTAAAACGGGTAGTTATAACGGGTCTTGGAGCAGTAACACCGGTAGGTAACTCTGCGCCGGAGACGTGGCAGTCATTGATTAACGGAGTGAATGGTATAGCGCCGATCACATCGTTCGATGCCACACATTTCAAAACACAGTTTGCAGGTGAAGTAAAGAACTTCGATCCGGAAAAAGTGATGGATAAGAAGGAAGCGCGTAAGATGGATCGTTACGCGCAGTTCTCTGTGTGTGTGGCGGATGAGGCCCTGCGTGACAGCGGTCTTGACTTGGAGAAAGAGGATCGCAGTCGGGTCGGCGTCATCTGGGGAAGCGGCATGGGAGGCTTACAATCGACTGAGACGGAAATTATGGATTTTGCCAAGGGCGACGGAGTACCCCGTTTTAACCCATTCATGATTCCCAAAGCTATCCCCAGCATCGCTGCCGGTCAGATATCCATTCGTTTCGGTTTAGGCGGACCGAGTTACTCGGTAAGTACCGCTTGTTCCTCCTCATCCCACGCTGTCGGTTCTGCTTTTGATCAGATCCGCTTGGGGCACGCCGATGTCTTATTAACCGGCGGAGCAGACGCCGATGTGACTGCTGTGGGCGTAGGCGGTTTCAACTCGCTGCATGCCTTATCCACCCGTAATGACAGTCCCGAGACAGCCAGCAGACCGTTCTCCAAGAGTCGTGACGGATTTGTATTGGGTGAAGGCGCAGCATGTCTGATACTCGAAGAGTATGAGCACGCCAAAGCACGCGGTGCGAAGATTTACGCGGAGATAGTGGGAGTCGGTATGACTTCCGATGCCTACCACATGACCGCACCGGATCCGGAAGGCAAGGGAGCGGAACGTGTAATGCGCTTGGCTATCAACGATGCGGGCATCGAACCGGAACAGGTGGATTTCGTCAATACCCACGGTACCAGTACGCCGCTTGGCGACGTGACCGAACTGAACGCCATCAAGCGCGTGTTCGGGGAGCATGTGTATGAGATGAACCTGGACTCCACCAAGTCCATGACCGGTCATTTGATCGGTGCTACTGGAGCGGTCGAAGCTTTGGCATGTATCATGGCACTCAAAGACGGCATCATCCCTCCGACCATCAACCACGATCCGGAAGATGCAGATGAAAATATCGACTATCGTATCAACTTTACATTCGATAAAGCCCAGAAACGGGATATCCGCTATGCGTTGAGTAACACCTTCGGCTTCGGAGGACATAACGCATGTCTGGTCTTCCGAAAATGGGAAGAATAACAGGGATGGGTTCCCCTAAAAAGAACCCCTATTAGTCACTTTTTAATGTTTATTAAAGGTATTATGGTTACAAAAATTGGAGAAAATGCAGGTCGCATTTGGGGCGCTCTGCAAGAAGGTGCTCTGGATCTGAAGGCACTGAAAAAAGCTACCAAGCTGAAAAATGAAGAGCTCTATCTGGCTCTTGGTTGGCTTGCTCGTGAAGGTAAACTGACCTTCGAGGAGAAAGAAGCTGACACCATCGTTGCTTTAGCATAAGTATGGTTATAGCTATCGTAGGCGCTTCAGGCGCTGTCGGACAGGAATTGTTAGCTGTGCTTGCACAGCGACAATTCCCGATTTCCGAACTACGCCTCTTCGGTTCCGAACGAAGCGCAGGAACGACATACGAGTTCTGCGGTAAGAAGTACGAAGTACAACTGCTGCAACATGACGACGCTTTCAGAGGCGTCGATATTGCTTTTGTCTCCGCGGGCGCAGGCGTGTCACGTGCGTATGCGGAAGATATCACCCGTTTCGGTGCGATCATGATCGATAACTCATCGGCTTTCCGTATGGAGAACGATGTGCCCTTGGTGGTACCGGAGGTGAACGCTACAGATGCACTGAACCGTCCAAGAAACATCATTGCCAACCCGAACTGTACGACCATCCAGATGGTAGTAGCCTTACAGGCGATAGAACGCCTGACGCATATCAAACGGGTGCATGTGGCTACCTACCAGGCAGCGTCCGGTGCGGGGGCACAGGCAATGAAAGAACTGGAAAACCAATACCGTCAGGTGCTCCATAACGAACCCGTGACGGTCAATAAATTTGCTTATCAACTGGCTTATAACCTCATCCCTCACATCGATGTGTTCACCGAGAACGGGTACACCAAAGAGGAGATGAAGATGTATAACGAGACACGTAAGATCATGCACTCGGATGTCAAAGTAAGTGCGACCTGCGTGCGGGTGCCTTCGCTCAGAGCGCACAGCGAGAGTATATGGGTCGAGACTGAACAGCCGATCAGCGTCGAACAGGCGAAAGAGGCGTTCGCAAATGCGCAAGGCTGTGTACTCATGGATGATCCGGAGAACAAAATCTACCCCATGCCGCTTTTCCTGAGCGGGAAGGATGAGGTGTTCATCGGACGTATCCGTAAAGACCTGACCGACGAGTGCGGTCTTAGTTTCTGGTGTGTAAGTGACCAGATCCGCAAAGGTGCCGCCCTCAATGCCGTACAGATTGCGGAGTATTTGTTAAATCACAAATGACAAATAACCAATCACAAATAGAAATAATGGCTCCGGTAGGATGCTGGGAGAGTTTGGCGGCCGCTATACAGGCGGGTGCCACCAGTGTCTATTTCGGTATCGAGCACCTTAACATGCGGGCACGCAGTTCGGTGAACTTCACCACTGACGACATGTCCGCTATCGTGGCTACCTGTCGGGAAGCAGGGGTGAAGACCTACCTGACGGTCAATACCGTCATGTATCCCGAGGACCTGCCCTTGATGCGCGAGATCGTGGACAAAGCCCATGCAGTAGGCGTAGATGCAGTCATCGCTTCCGATATCGCAGTTATGCAGTATGCCAACAGTATCGGTCAGGAAGTACACCTCTCTACCCAACTCAACATCGCCAATACGGAGGCGCTTAAGTTCTACGCGCAGTTTGCCGATGTGGTAGTGTTAGCACGAGAACTGAACATGGACCAAGTGGCGTCCATCTATCATGACATCCAAGAGCAGCATATCTGCGGTCGGAGCGGACAACCGATCCGTATCGAGATGTTCTGTCACGGTGCCTTGTGCATGGCGGTAAGCGGTAAGTGTTACCTCAGTCTCAACAACTACGGGCTGAGTGCCAACCGGGGAGCGTGCGTACAAGTGTGCCGACGCGGTTATACGGTCAAAGACAAGTCTTCGGATTTGGAACTCGATATCGATAACCAATATATCATGAGCCCCAAGGATCTGAAGACCATTCATTTCCTCAATAAGATGCTGGATGCCGGCGTACGGGTGCTGAAGATCGAAGGTCGGGCACGTGGTGCGGAGTATGTCGATACCGTCGTTCGTTGTTACAAAGAGGCTGTCGAAGCTTGGCAGAATGGCGAATTCCGGAGAGTCTCCGGAGACGGACAGCCATGCGGAATAGATGCTAAGATCGCTAACTGGGATGAACGGCTCAGCCGTGTCTTCAACCGGGGCTTCTGGGACGGGTATTACCAAGGCCAGAAACTGGGAGAATGGACGCATTCGTACGGTAATAAGGCGACCCGTAAGAAAGTGTACGCCGCCAAATGTACCAATTTCTTCAAGAACCTGAGTGTGGCGGAGTTCGTATTGGAAGCCGTTGATGCAATTGAAGAAGGACTGGAGTGTCTGATTACCGGCGAGACGACCGGTGTGTATGAGTGTACGATCCATAATATGCACGACAATAAAGGCGAAGCCACTTCGCGCGTGCAGAAGGGACAGTACTTCGCAATTAAAACCGACCGACTTATCCGTCGAGGTGACAAACTCTATCTTTGGCAAACTGAAAACTGACTACTGAATGCTGAACACAGCTATTCCACATATTATCTCTGCGGCGAACGCCCCTTGGTGCGGGTGGACGATGTTGGTACTGCTCATCACAGGCGTGTTGAGCGAATTGTTCCAACCCGGTATCATCACCCAGGCTAAGAGTTCGTTAGTCGCGCAGAATGAACGCGTGTACAAAGAGTCACCGATCAATTTTATGGGACAACTAATGATCACCTTGTTCCGTGTAGGCATCATCGCCATGGCGTTGTATCTCTGCTGTACGCCTACTGGACGTTTCTCTTTTGTCGGTTTTTGGGTGATCTGTGCTATCGTGTTGGCGATGTTTTTACTGAAGATGCTGAGTAACTTATGGGTGGATCGCACTTTTAGTATCTCCCGTCGTTTCGGAGATCCCTATGAGCATTACGGAAATATATTCACCTTGTTCACGGCGGTACTCTATCCGGCGGTATTAGTGCTGATGCGGGTAGGAACACTTACCGTCAACCGGTGGGTTTTCGGAATTTTGACTTTGTTATTTATAGGCGTGTGGTTGTACCGCTCTATCCGTCAGTTCATGACGTCAATCGTGCAGATGCCCTACGTGTTGCTGTATGTAGCCACCATGGAGGTACTGCCGTTCGCCTTTCTCTATATCTCATCTGATCAAATAGTAACTATCTTATGATACAGAAAATTCTTTTTTCACAACCTCGTCCGGAAACGGCGCATAATCCTTACTCGCGTTTGGAAGAGCAGTACGGCGTGCAGTGTGATTTCTATCAATTCATTCATATCGAAGGCTTACCGGCGCGTGAGTTTCGTCAGCAACATATCAATCCTCTGGATTATACGGCGGTCATCCTCAATTCCCGTTTAGGTGCGGAGCATTATTTCCGTTTGTGTGAAGAGATGCGCCTTACTGTGCCTGACAGCATGCATTATTACTGTAACTCGGAGCAGGTGGGTTTGTACTTGCAGAAATTCATCAACTATCGAAAGCGCAAAGTGTTCTTCCCGGAGACCGGTAATAAGTTTGAAGATATCCTTCCTGCCATGCATCGTCGTCCGAACGAGAAATACCTGATGGTGCTGTCCGATATCCATACGCAGGATCAGATTAACATGTTCGCCGAGAACGGTGTGGAAGTAACGCCGGCTATCATGTATCGTACGGTTACAACCCCTTGGCCGAAGGACAAACCCTTTGACTATGACTTGGTAGCCCTCTTCACACCGGCAGGTGTCACGTCGCTGCGGGAGAATTTCCCCAATTGGAAACAAGGCAAGACGATTATTGCCGCATTCGGAGAAGGAACTATCCGTGCGCTCGATGAAGCAGGTTACCGTGTTGACATAGAAGCCGGACCGGGACGTCCGTTCGCTTCCCTTCCGATGGCAATTGCCGATTATCTGGATAAGAACAATTAATGGTGAATGGTTAAAGGCGAATGGTGAATGGTTTTCCAAAACATAACAGACTCTGCGGACAAGTGCGAATAGCGCAGTTGTACAAGGAGGGGAAGCGCTTCGTAGTGTGGCCGCTAAGGGTGACCTATCAGCCAATAGCCAAGAGCGAAGAGCTAAGAGAGAAGAGCGAAGAACCAAGAGCGAAGAGACAAGAGACAAGAGATAATACGCAAGTTCTTGTCTGGGCACCCAAGTCGCTCTTTAAGCGAGCCGTCAAACGCAATCGGTTGCGTCGTTTGATGCGGGAGGCCTATCGCTTGAATCAGAACCTGCTTGGCGAGCAACACTACCTCATTGCTTTTAACTATATAGATAAGGAAGAACAACCCTTTGCGACGATCAATAAAGCAATATGCAAATCACTAAAGAAGATATCAGAACAGTCGTAAGAAAGATATTCCTGATACCGGTGTACTTTTATCGGGTTTTTATCTCTCCTCTTACCCCTCCGTCCTGTCGCTATACGCCTACTTGCAGTCAATATATGGTGGAAGCTGTCCTCAAATACGGTATCTTCAAAGGCGGTTGGTTAGGCATCAAGCGAATCCTGCGTTGCCATCCCTGGGGCGGTTCCGGTTATGACCCTGTTCCCTAAAGGGAAATTTGAAATTTGAGATTTGAAATTTGAGATTTTATGCGTATCGATATCATCACCTGTTGTCCGGAGTTGTTAGAGTCTCCGTTAAACCACTCGATCATCCAACGCGCAAAGGATAAAGGCCTTTGCGAGATATACGTGCATAATCTGCGGGATTGGACACTTGATAAGCACCGTAAGGTGGATGACTATGCCTTCGGTTTCGGTGCCGGCATGGTACTGCAGGTGGAACCCATCGACCGCTGTATCAGTCATCTGACCTCCGAGCGGGATTACGATGAGATCATCTTTACCGCGCCCGACGGGGAACGCTTCGACCAGAAAGCGGCTAACAGTTTGTCCTTAAAAGAGAATATCATCATTCTTTGCGGTCATTACAAAGGAGTGGATCAACGGGTGCGCGATCATCTGATCACACGTGAGTACAGTATCGGTGATTTTGTACTTACCGGCGGTGAGATGCCGGCAGCAATGATGACCGATGCCATAGTAAGACTCTTACCCGGTGCGTTAGGAGACGTGGAATCCGCCCTTAATGATTCGTTCCAAGACGGTTTGCTTGAAGCAGGGGTTTATACAAGACCCGCAGAGTACAAAGGATGGAAAGTGCCGGACATATTGCTAAGCGGACATCAAGCCAAGATAGAAGAATGGATGTACGAGCAGTCATTGGCGCATACTGCGGAGCGAAGACCTGACCTATTGGAAGAATAGTTTGCAAACTATAATTGACATTTTTAAGAAATTTAGCACTTTTTTTATAAAATATTTGGTCATATCGCCAAAAAGCAGTACTTTTGCACCGTGTTTTTCATGGTATTAGATTTAAGGTTAAGTAAAAAGATTGGGATGTCGGGAGACATCCTTCTTTGTTTTATAGGCAAACCATTGCTTGCGCATAGCAGATTCTACCGGGAATGATTAAAGAATGGTTAAGCAATATATAAGGAATCACTAAAGTTTTGAACTTGCTGTATTATATACATAGTATAATACTATAGAAAATTAACAAAATAGAAAAATGCATGGCACAAATGGCACAGTTGACACAATAAGAATATGGCACACAAAAACGCCCGGGGAAAAACCCCGAGCGTTTTTGCTATAAGCTAACCGGATGATTACTTAACCATGAGTTTAGCTTGGTAAACCTTGTCACCTTCGGTGAGACGGATGAGGTAAACACCTGCAGCCGGCATGCCCGGAATGATGATCGGGTTGTTGAGGTTCTGTGCCTGGTAAACGACAGCGCCGGTAGCAGAGATAACCTCTACAGCAGCATTGTTGTAGTTACCCAAGATACGAACCGGTTCACCTACGGTAGCCGGGTTCGGCGTGAGAGCCAAGGAGGTAACGAAGGTATTGTTGATACCTTGCGGATTACCAACCTTCACGATCAGAGTTACATCACCGCAACCGAGATTAACCGTCAAGGTGTAGACACCTTCCTCTGTACCGGCAGCCAAGAGTTCTTGACCATTGAGTACATACGGCAGGTTCTCCAAAGCGATGGAGTCATTCATAATGAAGGACTGATCCTCGGTCGGCTGAGCCACCAAGAGGTGGAGTGTAACGATCGAGTCACAACCATAGATCGTATGGAGACCCTCTTCACCATGCGGTGTTGAATACTCACCGGCGGTACGCAGGCCACCGAACGGATATACGTCATACTTTTCACCTTGGCAGATAGCTGCACGGAAGAAGGTATAAGCTTCCTGCTCGTTGTAGATCTGAACCTTCGCGATCGAGTCACAACCCTTCGCATTTTGAATCGTGTCGATATACTCACCTGCCTCAGAGAGAGCCGGATACTTCTCAGTGAAGTAATAGGTCTGCTCCGGACAGAGGTGTACTTCTTCGGTCTCGCCCTGGAGAATTTCATTGACAGTCAAGTGGAGCGTTACGATAGAGTCACAATCGAGATACGATTTCTTCGTTACGGTCTTATTGGTGTTGGTGTAGTACTTCACACCATCGAACTCGTAGTAAGCACCCTGACAGATGGTTACCTCGATGTCATTGTAAACCTTCGGGTAAACGGTTACATTGAGGATAACCGTCGAGTCACAACCAAGAGCGGATTGCAGTTTCTGCTTGTAAACGGCACTCTCAGTAGCCAGGAAGTGGAAGTTATACTCATTGTAGGAGTCACCTTCGCAAAGTGCAATAGCTTCCAACTCGTTCACAGCTTCGGGTTCTACCTCAACGGTCAGACGCTCGATAAGGTCTTTATCTGCTGCAACTTTTGCACGCGTGAAGCGCTCGAACAGGTTCGTACCGGCAGGCAGTTGGTCTGCATCGAGTTCGAAGCCGTTCTCATCGTAGTCTTCCCAGCGGCAGATCTTGTCGCTATTCTCGATGATTTGGTACTTATTGAGTTGGATGTTATCCAAGAGGACGAAGTTCTTCGACCCCGCTACCTGCTTGTCAGCAAACGAGTAGATATAGAACGCAACCTGGATGGTTTGTCCTGCATACTTGGTGAGGTCAATATACTTCGTGATGAACTTGCCGTTCGCATAGAAGTTATTGAAGTTATATTCACCTTCGATGTCGGTACTCCAGATAGTAGCATCCTCCGCCTTCCAAGTCTTACCTTCGTCGGTTGAGATGATTACCATGAATTGCTCGAGTAGATCGGTGTTCGGATTCGGGATATCGCTAGACTGCGCACGCAGTGCGATATCAAAGCTGAGCAAGAGGCTATCCTCTGCATTGGCAGCCAGGTCAATCTGCGGAGAGATGAGCCAGTGCTTAGCAGAACTGGTCGAAGACGAAGCATTATTGGTGGTCAAGTTCGCATAGATATACTGATCGTTACTTATGCTTGTACGCCAGTCATACGAAGCCGTTTCAGATGCTTCACTCAGCGTCTTCTCGCCACTGAATACTTCTTCAGCAGTAGCTGTGTTACTACGCCACCAGTTCTTCGGCAGGTTGGTCTTCACAGCATTGAAGTTCTCATTGAAGCGAACGACATAATCGGTAATGAATGTACCTGCAGCGCTCCATTCCGACTCGTCTCCGGCTACGGTATCGCAGAGGTGCTTGAGACGGAAGAAGTACTCGGTAGCCGGTTTGAGGTTCTCAATCGTCATAGCATTGATGCTATCCAACTTCTGGTTGAAGATGAGCGATTTGTCTTCAAACTCTTCGCTTGTAGCCACTTGGAGCTGTACATACGGGTTGATTACCAAATCCGTCCAGCGAATGGTAGCGGAAGTAGCCGTTACATTCTCTGCGCGTTGTCCGGTAGCCGGCGTACAGAAGTCACCCTTGATAATCTCGAGATCATCTACGAAGAAGTAGCTGGTCGGCGTACTTGCCGTCGAGAAATCTTTCGGGTTCGGAGCTACAATCGTAATACGTCCCTTACCTTGGTATTTAGCCAGCGGCAGAGCGTATTCTTGCCAGTAGTCATTACCCAGCGGGTCGTCGTAAGCAAATACGCCGGCAGTGGATGTCCACTTCTGATCGTACGTAATGGTATCAATCGGAGTGAAGGTGCTGAAGTCTGAAGGATCAGCCATTACACCGATTACCAGCGCACGAGCATAGTTTCCGTTAGCTGAATAGAGTTTACTCTTGCTTGCTGCTGCCGTATAGTTTTTCGAATAGAAGTAAGCGGCACGACCCCAGAAGTGGAGCGTCATCGAATCGAGTTCGAAATCCAGTTCCGGCAGCACGGCATATGCATTATAGTAACTTGCCGTGGTGTAGAAGCGCAGTGCGCGATCCGTTGTTGCATCTACGCGACCATACGCATAGGTAGTCGTGTTCACAATTGAATACGGGGTATATGAAGCGCCCGAACCGAAGCCCAGACCTTCATCCCAACACTCAGGAATGACGTATGTAGCAGAGGTTCCCCACTGATAGAGGTTGTCCGCGAAGTTCCACGAAACGTTCTCCTTGTCAGCCGGTTTACACGGTGTAGTGAAGGTGAGGGTAACTGCCTTACTCAGATCCTCGCCACAAACAGCTTGTACGCTGATGGTGTAGGTTGTTTGTGCTTGGAGCGTATCCATCTTGAAGTAAGCAGTATCTACCGTAGCCGTTGCATACGCCTCGGTCTTGCCACTCTCAGTGATAGTTACCTTGAAGCTCTTCTTCGGTGACAGCCAGTTAAACTCAGCCGCATTGTACTTGAGAGCATCCTCATCAAGCGCCAATTTGGTGACATTGATACAAGCATTCTCGTCGATCTTCTCAACCTTCAGGTCATCTACGAAAACTACATTGTAGTTTCCACCGGCAAGGATAATATATTTACCCTTTGCGCCATAGAGCGGAACTACAACATCACGCCAGTAATTCGTACCTTCCAGATCCGGATTCTTATTGATATCCACAGCAGTAGTGCTGGTACCCAAAGCTGGCAATACATATTGTGTCAACTCTTCGAAGGTGGACATATCGTACGGATCGGTTGCTACACCGACATAGATAGTACGTTTGTACGAACCGGTCGGATAGCAATAAGTGGTATACATCATACTATCGCGGCCATCCACTTTCGAAGGCGTATTACTATAAGTAGCACGTGCCTTGAAGCTTACCATAAGGCTGTCATAATCTGCATCATTGATTACAGGAAGTACAGCGTACGGACCGTACCCTCCATAGGAAGACGTAGCGGAATAGAAGTACATTACACTATCACCCGAGTAAGCTTTGTTCGCTGTTACAAGACCGGTAGTTGCATTCTTCGTATTATAACTAATATACGGCGCATTACCCACTGTATTCAAACCGGTATGAACATTGTTCACCATCCAGGTTTGCGGAATCTTGTTAGTTCCGGTCGGTGCCTGTGCTTTCTGCGGCTCATTATTCTCGAAGGTCCACATAGCATCTGCCAGTGGGATCTGATAGAGGGTAGTAGCCGTTACCGGACCACGCCACTCACTGGTCTCATCGCCGCAGTTAGCGCGAACATAGAAGTCATACGCAGTTCCCGGCTGCAAGCCGTTAATAACGAACTCATTCGTATCAGCAGGAACAACGGTCATGTCTGTAACAGCCGTGCCTTCAACACCATAGGCCACATCCCAAGCTTTGTTATCACCTTGGAGTTGCTCCCAAGCCAACTTCGCAGAAGTATCAAACATCTTACCTGCGCTCAAGTTATCCGGCATAAAGCAAGACGGCACAAGCGAGATCTCGATATCATCTACGTATACGCCACCGGAGCTGGTCGTACCATTACCCTCAATACCTATCAGCACGATGTAATGACCCTTGCCATTGTATTTCTCGCTTACGATACGAGTATATTTGCTGAAGGTCGTTGCACTACTGATAACGGTATCAATAGGCTGGAAGGTAGCCATCAAAGTATCGAGCGTCGAAACTTCCTCTGCGATACCAACAACTACCTTACGATTCGGGGTAGCTGCTGCAGTAGCATTCGACTTGTACCAGAACGAAATCATCGTCTTCGTCAAATCATTCTCGATATACGGCAGCGCTGCAAACGAATACTTCTTGGTAGAAGCATTATCGCTATACATATAAATGGAACGTATACCTGCGTGCGCATTAGCAGCCGTTGTACCGAAGCTCGGATACGAAGCACCTGTACCTTCCGTTATGGTAGTACCATTGAGGTAATAGCAGGTCCAGCAATCCGGCTTGCGGTTACCCGAAGTAGTCGTATAAGACTCGAAGTCCTCTGCAAATGGCAATGTGTAGAATTCAGGACAGGTTGTTCTGAACATACGGGCATTCGACCAAGCGCTGGTATCCCCTTCGCCACAGATGGTACGAACGTAAACATAATAGTCGGTCAGCATCGTCAGACCATTTACCAATACCGTAGTGTCAGCGATATTCTCAATCGTCTTCACTACTTTCGCCTTCTCATCGCTCGGAGCTACTTTGGTCTCCGTAACAGCGAGCTCGTAAGAAAGTCCGGTCTTATTCCAACTGAACTTAGCAGCAGTATCGCTCAGCGAGTCAACAACAAGAGTCGTAGGAGCAGCGCAGCCCGGAATCAAATCAAAGCGGATATTATCAATAAAGGCTTCATTGGATCCTTCACCACTCTCGGAAAGGAACATCACTTGATTACCCTTAGCCCCCGTTACATAATCACCATCATATTGATCAAACGGAATAGTATATTTAAACATACCCGTTGAATCGGTTGTGTAGTTCAAACCGGTAATGGTCGTAATCGGAGCAAACGTACTGAGGTCAGAAGCATTGCTGATAATACCTACGGTAATACTCTTCACGTTAGTTGCTGCCGTACTATTGGTACAAGCATCAAACGTAATTTGATACTTACTGATATCATCCACCTCCAATGGAGGCATAATAGCATATGCACCATCCGTAGAAGTGGTGTTGAATATACGAAGCAAGAATTTGAATTTACCCGTTGCCGAACCATAACGCGTAGGCATACTGGTACCATTCATACAACCTAATGACCAGCAACCCAATACTGTTGCTTCAGAGAAATCTTCTACACCATATACTTCCGGAGTCTCCGGGAGACAGGTTGTACGGAAGGATGCTCCTTCAGACCATGTAGTCGGAATTGCACCACAGACCGTGCGTACATAAGCGTAGTAAATCTTATTCAACTCGAGTTCGTCATTGCGATAGACAATCGAGGTAGCAGCGGTTTCTACGAAAGACATCACCTTTCCGGTCGTATCCGCGGAATTAGGATTGATATTCTCTGACAATACCAATACTTCATACTTATCCGCATTGGTCTTGTTCCAAGAGAATTTAGCACCATTCGTAGTCGGCTCCGAAGTAGAGAGGCTGAATAGTTTCTCACAATCCTTGATATAATCAACAGCAATATCATCCAGATAATAATTCACTTTACCATCACGCTCGTAGTTACGCTTGAAGGCGATATATTTACCTTCGCCGGCATACTTGTCTAATTTAATCAATACACCTTTCCAAGCAGTACCGACTACATTCACGCTATCCACAACCTCAAAGGTGGTGATATCGTTCGGATCAGTCATGATACCTACTTGCAGCATCGAGTTCTGCGATACGCTGTAACCCTTTACGAAGAATTCAACCTGTAACTTCTTGATGCTGTCTGCCATAACAGGGAGTGCCGTCCAAATCTGGTTTTGAGCCGTAGAAGAAGACGATGTGTACAACGCGTACATGGAGTTACTGTTGTGTCCCCAGTTAGCAGTTGTGGAACGTGAGATATACGGATAATAGGAAGTAGAACTTCCTCCAGAATGACTCTCTGTATAAGTATAACTCGGAGCGGACCAGCAGAACGGGATGAATTTCACGGAACTACCTGTCTTGTATTCCGGATCCTCAAAGTCCTCTACGAACGGAAGCGGATTAGCCGGCAGACACTCCGTTGTGAAGCTCAACCAGTCAGAGATCTCATACAGCGAGTCGCACTCAGGTGATACCATATAGGTATAGTCGCTATGCGGATTGAGACCACGTACGATGAACGAAGTCTGCTCAACCATCGAGTCAACCAGCATTACATCCTTGCTGTCTTTTATGCGGATCTGCCATTTCTCCATGCCGTTAGCACCCCAAGAGATAATAGCCGAGTCATGCGCAGCTTCTACTTTCGGGTTGGCAATCGGATTACACTCGCCTAAAGAGTAGAGATTGATCCAGTCAAGATACTGGTTGGAATAATAAACGTTTGTCCAACCGTAACCGCTACTGCTGGTTGAACCACTCTCATAGGGGTTAGCGGACTCGATCGCTTGAATAGCGATAATCTTACCTTCACCCTTATAGTTGTCGAAAGCGCATGAGAACGGTTGATACTCTGTAGCCGAAGTAGCTTCGAAGGTAGCAATCGTATCAAAGGTAGAAATATCATACGGGTCGGTCAGAATACCAACAGCCACGCGCGAAGAGTTCTCTGCCGAACTGTTATAGCGCTTCATGTAGAACTTGAGCAGTACTTTGCTCAGGTCGGCTACTTCCGGCAATGCGATATAGTTACCATATTTATGCGTGTAACCGTATATCTCCGGGTCACCGGCCGTCACGCGGTTACCTTCCTTACGCATGTATATGTAGTGGCCTGTCGATTTACCCTCTTGCGAAGTGGTACCCGAAGAAAGTGCCGTATAAGACTTATTCTGTCCGTAACCGTTCGGAGCAGAAAGGGTAGCCGTGATGATGCTGTTTGGATAATTGTAGTTGACACCATTATTGCTGAACGGATAGAGCGTCTTCTCGCTCCATGTATTGCTCTGCGGGTCCTCCCAGTCAATACGATACGGCATCATGCTATCCGCCAAGAACATCGGCAGACGCGTCATTGCAGGCAGCGACCAGTCACCAGCCAAATCACCTTCTCCAATAGACTGCGTGAATACCTCCAGCATCAGGCCGGATGTTCCTTCGGGCATATCGACATGGATAGTGCTTGCTGTCTGATTCAATACCGACAACAGTTTGTCGCTCTCCTCCATTTCTGCAGGATCTTCAACAATCTGACCTTTAGAGTTCGTCACACGTTTGGTAACCAATACATTGTACGGCAGACCATGTGCATCGAGCGTCAGGTCAAAGCCCTTAGCCGAAACCTTCGAAATCTTGATATCACTGGGCCAGACAGGAGCAACGGATGCCTTGATAGCAATGTTATCGATATAGAAGCGGTTGTCCTTATCCTTGAAATCCGAAGCAAAAGCTACATATTTGCCTTCGCCCTGATATTTTGCCAAAGAAACACCGAACTTATTGAACTCCTGCGAACCGTAGATATAACATGTATCAACAGGAACAAACGTAGTGAAGTCTTCCGGATCGGTCATCACACCCACAATGATGCCGCTTGCGAAGTCATCTCCAATTGATTGATACGCCGTTCCCCAGAAGCTGACAAATACATTCTGCAGACTCGGCACATTGAGTTCCGGAGTAGCTGCATATACATACTGACCGGCAGGAATGCTGGTGCTCAGGCTGCGTGCGCCGGTGAAGGCGAGACAGAAACTTTGGTCAAACGCATATTGTCCGGCAGTAGCCGTACCCGGTTGCGTATTGGTGTTGACAAACGGCATATATTCCATCGTCACACCATCCTCGCGCTTGATACTGGTACCGAAAGACCAGTATGAGATATGGTTCAGAGAACCCGATTTGTACTCGAAGTCTTCACCCGCCGTGAAGTTCTGAACCAACGGCAGACTAACGAAGTTCTTTGTACGGAACGATGTATAGGTCCATTCGCTGGTAGCGCCTTGGCAATACGAGCGGACATAGAGATAATACTGCTGATTACGTTTCAAGGTGATGCCAAGTGCCTCGCTTGAGAAAGCGAACTGGTCGTCCTTGAGGAACCCATAGTAAACCAATGCAGCGGGATCTACCTCTTCTATCGATTCGATAGGGGTCTTCGAGAGCGCCACTTCAAACGAATCGGTGTCGAAACTGGCATTCCAGCTGACGGTTGCAGACGTTGTCGTCAAACCTGATACGATATATCCATACGGATCTTCGCAAGTAGGCATCGGACGCACTTCGATATTATCCAATACCACACCGCGGCCGAAACGATCCGTCACCTCAAACATGATTTGATAGGTGTCGCTTTGGCTCGTGAGCTGGATAGTATCACGCTGCCACTTGGCAATCTTGTGATTGAACTCAGGATTGCCATTACGTCCATCCAAGCGCACCCATTGGTCAGACGCTTTCGAGCGATAGAAGACCTTCAATTGGTCAAAATCACCCGTACGCTGTTGTTGCGCGTGGCTGAACACGAGGATGGGCTGGAAGACATCGCCTTGGTTCAAGTCCATCACCGGTGAGATCAGACGAGTGGTATAGCCGATGGTTGCGGTAGCACTGTTACGCAACGACAAGAAGTACGATCCGTTCGCTGCTACAGCGGCAGGATACTGTGCCTCTTCGGCTTTCTCAATCACCCAAGGATGCTCTCCGTAGATATTGCTATCTACATACTCTTGAGTCCAACCCTCAGGAATTTCACCACTCTCGAAATCTACTTTCTGCACGTAAATGCTCTCTTGAGCTACGGCAGATAACGACATCGTTGATAAGATGATCAACGCAAATGTCGAGCGTAAAATTCTTTTCATACCTTTAATAAATTTGGTGAATAATAGATTGTTTGTGGGTTTTTGTTTTCTGTTTATTATGGCCAGCACATACATGCCGGTTGAGTTTCATACACATTAAATAATATCGTTACACGTACGCCTACGCGTATCCGCTGAGCTTCGTGGGGAGCGATAGAGGTATCCAACAGACTATTCAGACGGATATTCTCTTTGGTATTTGCCAAGCTCTGGGAGAACGGATTGCTATCTATCGCCGAATAGTCAATGAGCGGTGTACTGTTTCGCAGACTATACTTGCCCATCGGCAAGTCATATCCCAGATAAGCGCCTGCCCTCATCTGCCAACGCTTGGTAGGCAGAGGAACCCGTACGCCTACTTCCGCTTCCACTGCCAGTTCAGTAGTGGCAGAGCGAACGACGCTCTTATCGTTATATTCTGCTTGCGGCCAATATCCATATTGCTCCGTATTACGAATAGGTTGGATGAAGCGCTCGTATTCTCCTTCCGCTAACATGTTCGTCGTCGTTGCCAGTTGGTTGAACAGAGGTGCAGTCCGTAATGTTGCACCTATTCCTGCGTACACCCATTCTCCGAAATAGTAGCCCACCTGCACCGGTATCACCATACGCACCTGACGGTGTTGCTCCTTATAATCGGAATAGACATAACGGTAAATCACCGGTTCGCCCATCAGATCCTCCCTATTGAACGCATCCGCATACTCCGGCAAGGAACTATTCGTTACCATATAATCCGCACCTATACCGATATTGACGAAGAAACCGGCTGTTTGCAGTTCATAACTCAAATGCAGTTGTCCTCCTCCACCCGGGCGCACCCATATTGGCGAGTTTTTTCCCGTCAGCACATTTGCCTCCACACCGGTCAGATTCAATCCCAACCAATGCGATACGGACTGCTTCCCATACTGCGAAGCTACTGCACTGAGTGCCATCAGCAGTCCAAATACTATGCTATATATGCGCTTGTTCATCGAATAATAATCTTAGCTGATTGATGGCTCTGCGGACGAACCAAAATATACATGCCCGAAGACATAGGCACCGAAGTGAACGCTGCATCTGTCAGCGGGACCACCACACGGCCCATTACGTCCATCAGCATCCATGCCCCTTCTCCGGCATCCACTTTCTCCAATGCTTGTGCGGCTTCATACACAATCGGACATGCAGCCACAGCTATGCCATCGGATGTCCGGGTTACTACCACCGAATAAACCGCACCTAGGTCCCCGTCGTTCACAATAAGATACGATTCGGTTGCTCCTGCTATCGGTTGACCGTTACGGTACCATTGGTAAGAATTAAACTCGTAACCTCCGTTGTAGCGGTCATTGAGTAAGGCGATTATTCCGTCTTTCTGCTCGATGATGGCAGACGGATAGCTGACTTGGATCATCACAGGTATATCCGGCGTCGGGCAACGCGGTGTTTCCAACTGCAGTACAGCAGGATACAAACCGGGAAGCGTAGAATCCGGTAGCGCAATTACAATATCCTCATCACTACCAAAATCATATCGTTTTTCAAATCCGGCATTGACAGCCGTAGCCGAACAAAGGACATGAAGACTATCCATTCTTCCGGTTATAATCTCAATCGGAACCACCAGCGCCGGAGCGTCGCCGCATACAGAGATAGTATCCGATATAGCGATGCGTAAGATAGGTTCGATATCCAAGTTCAAGGTCACAATACTATCTATATTCGGCCATTGTGCACTCTTAAGATTGGCATGGTACGTTCCCGTTTCGGTAATACGTTCGTCGCCCAGTTGGAAGTATCCTCCTTCGCAGAACGATGTATCTATCGTGAATTGCGTCTCATGTATATAGACATGCTGCAGTATCTCACATCCTTCTTCAATCACGATTTCGTCGAAGTCATACGGTTCCCAATAGACACGTCCGTTATGCATTGAACCCTTAGGAAGGTGAATATCTCTCTCAGACGTTGACACATCCGGGAAAACCATTTCGCCCAATTCTTGCGTAACCGCACACGCCCCATCGGAGATCGATGCCGTCACTTTGGGATAATAAGTACCTCCCGTAGCCGGATAGATATGCACGATGGAGTCGGCATTGGAGGAAACGATCTCACCGTCGCCGAAATCCCAGATGGTTTCCTGCACTTTTTCATTCGCTGTATAGACGGTATCGGTTCTGCCATCTTGGTTCCACCGCTCTATATTTTTATAATATATATATGACTGATTATAAAATGTTACAGCATTTGTACAATGCTCACCTCCATTCCACTTATGGTCCGCTTTTGCCACCGGGTAGCGAGGGATACCACATGCATCGAGTGTGTAGTAACATTTGTCATTTGCCTGCGAAATCACATCCACATTATAGGTGAGTGTATCCATGGGTGAAATAGTGAAGGTCTGGTCGCGTGAAAGGATGTTAGACCGGTCTGTAGGAAGATACCACTCATAGTCAAAACCAGACGGAGCAGTAAACGAGGTGGTGGGGTTATCCTCTCCACAGTTGAGACCGGATAACTCAGCCGACTCGCAGTCCAGCGTAAAATAAGCATATCCCCAGTGACCACCATAGGCACATTCTCCAATCATAAGTTGCACTGTGATCGTCTGGCCCGCATAATCACGCAGATTGACTGCCACTTCCTGCCAATCTTGCCACCATACCCCATTGTCTGCCTGGTGCCATTTCTGGGTATCCCCGAAGCCTACGTGGAAAACAGCTCTACCACAGTTATTGGGCAGCGGACGCAGGTTACGTCCGGAGCCGTATTTAATATCCAAAGTGAAACTGGATTGTCCTTCTTCCTCATGGCCACCGTCCTGCAAAACGGTTGCATAATTGAGTTTGAGAATGGCTCCTTCTCCTTCGGGCACATTATATGTATATTCGATATAGGATATTTCGTAATTCGGTTTCCAGTTACCGAGACGTACCGAAGCTAACGAACCGTCCGGTTTGGTCTTGAGGAGATTATCCGTACGAGGGTCTGTCTCTCCCGGCACATAATGAAGCGTATGCAAACTCTGGTCAGATTCATATCCGAAATCAAATGGTCCTTGCACAATAGCCGACGCATTCCATACCGTTCCATAGCAGGTGCAAGCCGTTCTGTCATCTATTGCCAAATAGTTGATACATCTTCCCGGAAGGAAATAGAACGGCGTATAGAGCGCATATTCACTCACTCCGTTTTGACCGCAGTGGGAACGTACATAAATTTGTGCCATTCCTTCGGATAGTCCGTCTATATTAAGACGTTTGAGCGTTATACGGTCGAAATACTGCCATTTACCCGCTTCGTAGTCATACACACGCGCATCATACCAATCAGCATCTCCCTCCCATGTTACCTGCATCGTAGTACCAACCATCGTACGGGTAAACTTAGTAGGTGCCGGACACTCATCTTCCACCGGAATAATCGATATGTTATCTATACATCCACTAGGTGGCACTACAGCGGAGCTCCGGGCATTCGTCCAAACAACTGCCAATTTATGCTTATTACCATCCGCATGGAAGGTGATTTTAGCTTGCTTCCAAATTGAAGTACTATTAAGCACCGTATCCAATTTGTACTCATCCACCCACCCGGGCCTCAATGCGGCAGCTGTGTATGTATCCACATTTTCGGGCACCCAACACACCCATATACCTTCACCGCTAGCTGAACGTCCTTTAGCCAACCAATCGAAGAAAATGGTATAATCACCTTCCGGTAATGTTAATTCCCGTACAGCTACGGCGTACATATTCGTATTGCCAGAATAGGTAGCATGTTCGCCATCGTTAGAGATAAACAAACCATATTCACCGTCGCGGGTTGTATTAGCCGCAGCACCCATATACCACCAGTTAGGACATCTATCGGCACGCGGACCGTCATTGAGCAACCACTGCGCACGTTCGTCCGCATCCTCAAAGTCGCATTGGTACACAATCTGCGCTGCTATCGGCATCGACAGCAGACAGAATAGCAGTATGTATAGATATTTCTTCAATTGTTTACAAAATCATAAATTCAACACGACGGTTCTGCGCACGACCTTCTTCCGTATCGTTCGTAGTGATCGGCTGGCTTTCGCCCTTTCCTTCCGCTTCGATGCGGTCAGCATCTACTCCACGCTCAATCAGATAGTTACGTACACTATTGGCACGACCTTCCGACAGAATCTGGTTGTCTTGATCCGAACCTACATTATCCGTGTGACCGGTGATGCGGATGCGGAGTTGCGGATGCTCATTGAGCAGTTTAAGCAAGCGCTGCAATTCCGGTTCCGATTCCGGTAAGATCGTCGTCTCGTTGGTAGCGAAGAACAAGTTCTTCATAATGATCGGCTGTTCACGTACGACCGGTTTGTCATCCAACATAATGATCGGTTCGGGCTCCGGTTCCGGTTTGGGCTTCGGCGTCATTGCCAGCGTCAGGGTGTCGTTCCAATCGCCGTGACTATATTCATGTTCCAGCGGTTCATACTCCGGATGCGAAAGCGCCAGATGATACGGACCCGGAGCGGTCTTGATGGTAACAAGACCCTTCTTATTCGTCGTACGACGCATCGTACGCGGTGCTTTGCCTTCCTTCAGCGTAACATCCACGGTAGCGACATTGATTCCTGCATACGTCTCTGCATCTACCACCTCAATCACCATCGCCGGTTTCTCCGGTTTCGGCGGTTGCGGTTTGTTCATCTGGAGCAATGCCGTGAACTTAACGCCTACCAGCAAACTGTTCAAACGACCGGTAGCCCATTCAGAGGTATGTAACGAACGGGTATGGATATCGTTTTCATCTGCCATCGCCATCGGCCCCTCTTGTTTGGGAGACAGATTGGCTACGCCATAATCCACAAATGCCGCCACACGCATGTAAATCGGATGCGGACGTTTCTTATTATCGTCATTCCAACGTTTATCCATGAATCCATTGATATTCACTCCCACTTCAGCTGTGGCAGCAATATCCAAACCGTAGTTATTCTTTCCCGATGCGCTATACGGCTTATCGGTCACTGCACCGTGGTTCGCCATATTCATCCAAGCAGGATCATAAGCCGATTCATCGGTGATGGATGTGGAATAAGTACCCTTCTGCGAATACGTACCGAAGAGCGTATAGCCCACTTTCATACCAGCCAAGAAATACACCTTATCCCAAGTACCACCTGCCATAATCGGCAGCATCAACTGACCTGCTATGTGGTTCTCTTTCAGCGGATCCGCAAAGGAATAATGCTTGGTTTGCGTATAACCCGGCGCCATCGTCATAACATCATACGTAGCCGGGAAAGTCACTTTATCCATGGACGAGAAGATACGGAACTCCGGACCGACATTCAAGATAAAATGGTCATATTTGTACTCGTATCCTACTCCGATCAGTCCACCGCCTCCACCGACAAAGCGACTATTGTCGTATTGGTTCATCAAACCGCTATATCCGGCACCGCCCCATACGGCGACATGATGGATATTCCGGTTGGCTCCCTTCCATGAAGGTGCTCCAAAAACTGTTTGGCTTGCCAGAATGGCAATCATCACAATGTAATACAATCTCTTTCTCATCGTTTCCTCCTCCTTATTCGATTACACTGATGCGGCAGACACGGGTCTCTTCCCCTATCGCCACATGGACTACATACACACCTGCCGGCGCACTTACAGCAATGCTGTTTTCACCGACAGCCAGAGCTTGCGTCAGCACCACATCACCGAACATATTCACGATTGTCACGGTTGCGGCTGCATTCACTTTGACGGTCAGCGTTCCGCCGGTACGAACGGGAGACGGATAGACATATACCACTGCCGGTTCTTCCGACTTAGTCGGACGGAACGGACAAGTGCTCACTTTCTCACCGTTGCTGACACGTGTCATCTCCAAATGATAGAACGCTGTCAGATCCAGTCCTTCTGCCACATACAGATAGGATAAGTTGGCTCCGGCTATCGGTAAGTTATTCTTATACCATTGATAATCCGTAAACACATGCGAAGTCGTATCCGTTCCTAAAGTCTCTGCATTCTTAAGCGACAGCACATCGCCCCAACGCTGATAGACCCAACCCGGCTGACATACACCGATCTGCGTCTCCTTCACGATAGAACAACCGAAGTCATTGAAGAACTCCAGCACAAACATACCACCGTTGATGCCTGTTATCGAGTCTGCTGTTTGCGGTTCACCGCCATTGACCGTGTAATAATCAAATCCGGTGCCATCAATGAAGATGGCTCCCGAATTGGGTTCGTCACTCATCTCACGGATGGTTATCTCCGGTTGAATTGAATCGAGAACAGTCACATTACACCATAGCGTTGAATCACAACCGTACCTATTCTTATAGAAACGATAGAACTTACCGGATTCCGTTAATTTATAGGTCTGTCCATCTACGGTCAATGGAATCTCTGCACAGATAGTGGTATCCGCCAACTGATTCGAACTCTGCGGAGACAGGTGGAGGTTAAGATATACTGTCGAATCACAACCAGCCTTTGTCTTCCATACATTCACATATTCGCGCTCCTCTCCGGCATACTGCGGACCAAACACGATATAACTTCCTTCGCAAATAGTCGTATCTACATGCACCTCACGATCTCCGATGGAAGGTATTGTCACAGTAATGGTCGTATCATCCACACAACGCCCCTCTGCAATAGATGCCGCGAGTAGCACTTCAAACGTACCACCTTCATTAGGGAAGATAACCACCGGGTTACGTTCCGAACCTAACTGACCGTTACCAAAGTTCCATTCAAACTCATCACAGCCTTCGTCATAATGATACTCCGTTACATTGTTAAACATCGTCATGATATGACTCTTGTTTGTAAAACGGACACGGTTCTGACAATTAGTCGGCTCATATTTCCATTCGAAAGATGATATCGGATAACGGGGACGACAAGAAGAATAAAGATCAAAACCGCAAGTCTCTTCTTCCAAATATGTCAAATGACAACGATAGGTTGTTGTATCCGAAGGATCAATCAACAACGTTTTTCCGTCCGGTGTCATCATACTCTCCGGAACCGGATTATCGAACTTATCAAACCACTGATAAGCAAAACCATTGGGTGCCGTTATGGACATCTGCGAGTCATCACCACAACTGGTGCTTACGATCTTAGCCGCAGCACAACCCATCGTGAAATAGGCATAACCGAAGTGTCCGCTCCAGTTACAGTCACGAGTTGTCAGACGAACCGTTAGAAGTTGCCCGTCATAGTCCTCCAAGTTCAAACCTATTGTTGTCCAATCTTTCCACGTCACACTACCGGTGATATTCCATCCGGGACGTTGAGAATCTGCATAGAAATCTGCAGAACCGCAAGTATAGTCAATCATATTGCCATACTCATCCAGGATCTCAAGATTGAAGTGCGGTTGATCCGCTGCCCCATGGTTAGGATCCTCCAGTACAACAGCGTATTTAAGCAGCAGGATAGATGCATTTTCTCCGTCCACCACATAGAAGAATGACAACGACTCAGCCTCGCCACCCACGTTCCAGTTACCCAAGCGCACCGATGCAACCTCATCCTCCGGCACTATTTTCAGACGCCCTCCGGTACGAGGATCATACTCATCAGGATCCCAGTTTACTGTATGACGCCAGTATTTGGGATCATCGGTATATGCCGTGTCATAAACTCCCACATTGAGATACGGATTTTTAAAATTACCCCACGTAGCCTCCACATTCTCCGGATCATGCAAGTCGACATAGTTAATACAATGGCGCTCCGGATAATAAACACCGAATGATGTCAGATAAGTATAAGCACTGGTATCAACATCGTTGCACACACCACGAACACGGATGTCATAGGCTCCTTCATCCAAACCCTCTAATACAAACTGCTCAGAACGAATACCGGTCTGAACAGACCAGCGCTCACGACCGTAACGACGGTACTCCACGCAGTACTGTGAACTGGTACCGGTCCACGTTACGATCACGGAATCACCCACCACTTCCGACTTCAGATTCGCCGGCTTGGCACAGTTACGAGTGGTTATTTGGATATTGTCGATACATGCAGAGATAGGATTTGCCAACTTGGCATTACTATTCTTATTACGCCAAGCAAAATAAAGACGATAAACACGTGTTCCGTTGGAATTGAAGTTCACCGTTACGTGTTGCCAACGACTACGATCCCGCATCACACGGTAACCCTCGTTGGCAAAGTTCTGGATATAACTTGGAAAGTCCGCGCGCTCATAGTTGCAGTCCATGGATGTCATCTGTTGCGCGATACCGACACCGGCACAGAGATAAGTCTCTTCACCACCCAAACAACGCCAATCAAATGACAACTCGTAGTATCCGCTCGGAATGGTAAAATCGAAATAGGTATAGGAGGTATTCCAAACCGTATCAAATGTACATGTCTCGCCTTCATCATACGAGATATACAAGGAACGCTTACCCTCACTCTTAACGGCTGTACCGATCACCCAATGCTCTTTGCACTTATCTGCATCATATCCGTTATTCAAATGCCAATATTGGTTTAAATCATCCGTATCGGAAACCTCAAACCCCATAGAATACGGCGCATGTATCAATGCCGCATTCTGTGCCGAAAGCAAGGAGGAAACACTGAAAAACAGCAATAGCAAACCTGCCCTAATTGCTCTAAACACGCGTATGCTCATATTTTGTTTCATATTCATAATCGGTCATCCTCTTCTGAAAAAGAGAACGTAAAAATTGCGCAAAGTTACACAAAATTTATAAAATACGCAACAAAATGATAAAAAAAATCAGAATTTATTGCATTTTGTAAACTATATTTTACATTTTAAAATCAGTATGATAGAACATTAAATGTCGTATTTAGTATCTATTTTCACCTATTCTCTCACGCGTGCATGCGCATAAAATAAATAAGGAGAGCCACAAAAGCGGTTCTCCTTACTCATCAAATAAAACCTAAATTAGAGACTTGCCTCGTATGCTGCAGCGTCCATCAGCTTATCCAATTCAGCAGCATCTTTTACGCTGATACGGATAATCCATCCTTCGCCGTACGGATCATTGTTCACCAACTCCGGCTGCGCATCCAATGCACCATTCACCTCCAGCACCTCACCGGTAACCGGCATATTCAGATCGCTGACTGTCTTAACGGCTTCAATCGAACCGAACACTTCGCCTTGTCCGACGGTCTCACCCAAGGAGGGCACATCCACAAAGACAATCTCTCCTAACTCACTCTGCGCATAATCGGTGATGCCGACAAAGGCCTCATCTCCCTCTACGCGAATCCACTCATGTTCGCTTGTATAGCGAATGTCTATAGGAAATTCCATTTATGATTTATGATTTATTATTTGTGATTTATTTCTTTACCGGCGTTCCCGGAATCTGATTACCCACCGTGGACATTGCGCAACGGAAACCGATCTTCGAAGAAGACGCATCCTGATCCATGTAACGACGGGTGGACGGGTTCAACCAATAGATACGATCAGCCCACGAACCACCTTTGTACACGCGCGTGTTCTTGGAGATACGCGGTGCCAGAATATTGGTCGGCTCATCTTTATATTGCTTAAGGTTGCTGAATCCTGCCGTATCAATCGGTAATTCATACTCGGAGTTCGGCAAACGGCTTGCCTGATCACCATCCTTCACTGCACGCTTATCATCCTTTGCCTCCCATACAATCCTAATTTGCCCCAGCGAATCCAACTGCATTTTTCCATTCTCGTCCGTAGCAGGTTTGCTATAGATATTACCACGATATGAGTTATACTCCGTAGCCTCTTGGAACGTCGTCTCACGGAATACATCCATTACCCACTCGTTCACATTACCCGCCATGTTGTACAATCCGAAATCATTCGGTGCGTATTCATCTACCGGGTTAGTGATTACGTAACGGTCATTCAGCGCACCGCTGACACCCATCATGTCGCCTCGTCCACGAACAAAGTTAGCCTGCAATTGGCCCACATTCTTCTTCGACATATCACGAGGATGATATCCGCTCCAGGGGTACACTTTACCCTCGACAGTCAAACCGTCCGGACCGGCAATAGGCGCATAAGCGGCAAACTCCCACTCTGCCTCCGTCGGAAGACGATAACCGGTAACGAAGATACCGTCCGCAAGGGTTACTTTGCGGTCCTTACCATAACTATCCTGTTTCGGATGACGTCCGTATTGAGGTACATAGCTAGCATCGTAGAGATATTTCTCTGTATTAAAGACAAACTGATCACGAATCCACTCGTAACCGGGACGGTAAACGGTGATCATCTGCTCAGGATCCTCAGGACTCGGGATGTCATAAGGAACGAGCTCCGTGCCATGCGCATTCTCCCACTCCTCACGTTCTTCCTCCGGAATCTCTCCTGCCAATGCATCGAACTCAGGCATTGCCATTGCCCCGCAACTGATCAAAGCCATCTCGTTCACACGGTCCGTACGCCACTGGCAGTAACGCATTGCCTGCGTCCAGCTGACACCCACGATCGGATAGAACGAGAAAGCAGGGTGGTCGAAATAATTGGTCTCATACGGATCGTTATACGCCAAGTCCTCACGCCAAACGGTGCGATCCGGACGTGCCTGATCCACCAATTCGGGAGCAACCGGACCAAAGACGAACTCCAACCAATGCAGATATTCGTTCCAGTTCAGGGTCGTCACCTCGTACTTATCCATGTAGAATGAACTAACGGTAACCGTACGGGTCTCGTTATTACGCGGAGCGGTCAGGAACTCATCCTTCTCGCCTACGGTAAACGAACCACCCTGAATAGGCACCATACCGATAGGGTTGACATTACCCACGCCCTCATAAGCCTGGAAATTCGTACCTTTTTTGTCAAAATAATTCCAACCGGTTGTGTTGCTCACGCGCGTATTCAACTCACGTTGCTCACACGATACAGCCACCGCTGCAACCGTCACAATCAATAGATACTTAAATACCTTTTTCATACTATTTTTTGATGTATTTTATATACGTGTACATAAATCAGCCTGCAAATGTACTGCTTTTTTATGACATACGCAAATTTTTATTCGATTTTGTGCGATTTTTTTGCATATTTCCGCATTTTTTTGTACCTTTGCGGCGTGAAAACGAAAATTATGGCGATAGGGAACGTCACTCCGGACAGTTTTTATGCTGCTTCAAGGTTACAGACGGAGTCGGCATTGGTGGCATGGGCAGAGGGGGTTCTGTCGGAAGGCGCAGATATCTTGGATATCGGCGGTTGTTCCACGCGTCCAGGCAGTACACCTGTGGACGAAGCCGGGGAATGGGAGCGGTTAGAACCTGCCCTACATACTCTTCGCAGAATCATGCCGCAGGTACAATTATCCCTGGACACTTTCCGTCCGAACATCGCCCGTCGTGCAATAGAGACTTTTGGTCCGATGATCATCAATGATATCTCCGGTGGATGCGATGCGATGTATGAAGTGGTGCGCCACTACCATGTGCCCTATGTATGGACACTATGCGGAAATCTGACGCTTCTATCCCAACGGACAGAGATGGAAGATATCGATCTAATTTTAGATCCGGGTTTCGGCTTTATAGGTTCGACGGAAGGGGACTATGCCTGTATGCTGCATATGGATGAGTTATGCGCTTATCATCGTCCCATTCTGGTAGGAGTAAGCCGTAAGTCGATGGTTTGGCGTCCGCTTGGATTGACACCTGAGACATGTCTCAGTGCTACGCAAGCCTTGCAGATGTACGCATTGGAACACGGTGCTACGATACTGCGTACACATGACGTAAAAGAAACGAAACAAACCATACTGCTCTATGAGCAGATTTGTGATCTGTGATTTGAGATTTGTAATTTATAATTGGTATATTTATGCATCTTTTGGCTTTTTCTTTCGGATTTAAAGACCTGATCGATATCTTATTGGTCACCTGCATCCTCTTTGAGACCTATCGGTTACTTCGTCGCAGCGGAGTGTCCAACCTCTTCTGGGGAATCTTGGCGTTTATCTTAGTGTGGTTCCTCGTCACGTTTGTGTTCCAATTGGATCTCACCGGTGCGCTTTTTGACCGTATCATCTCCGTAGGAGCTATCGCATTGATCGTTATTTTTCAAGAAGAAATACGCTCTTTTTTCGGCCGTTTAGGAGACCGCTTTTCCTCTCTCCAGCTATTCCGCCGTACGACAGAGGAAGATGCCGGTTCGCGTCAACAGGTACTGGAGATCATTCAGGCATGTCGTCATATGGCCTCCACCAAAACAGGTGCACTGATCGTGCTTTCGGGACAGGATTATCTCAAAGACATCACGGACACCGGCGAACGGTTAGATGCCCTTGTCTCTGCTCGATTAATCGAGAATATATTCTTCAAAAACACCCCCTTACATGATGGAGCACTGGTTATTCGGGAAGGAAAGATGGTAGCAGCTGCTTGCATTCTGCCGGTAAGTAAAGACCAGAGTATTCCGCAACACTACGGTTTGCGTCACCGTGCTGCTTTAGGTCTGGCAGAAAAAACTGATGCTACCTGTATCGTGGTGTCCGAAGAGACCGGACATATATCCGTAGCACAAGAAGGAAAAATACGGGAGGTGAAAGAGGATGAATTATTCCTCATACTTCACGCCACCGCCTCGCCGACGGACTGACGAACCGTAAGCGTCCTTACAAATAGCACACCCGTCGCCGCTTTCCGGTAATGGGAAGAGAACGGTAAACTTCAAGCCTACCACCAAGTTGTTGACTTTAGAAGCAAAGCCATTCGTGGACATGATATCTGTCAACTGTGCGTTATCTACCATGGTTGTGGTTTTGTAGATATAATCCGCCGAAGCAGGTTTAATATCATAAAACGCTGTTGATTGTACGGGAGCTAATTGGCGTGCATAATGGATATCCGAGATACCGTAGTCCAAAAATCCCGCCAAACGGTATTCCACACGTCGCTCTGCGTTGGTATTATAGCCGGTGTAATCCGCCGAAGCACCTATCCGACCGCCTATCTCCAGACTCAGATCCATGCCTAACTTCATCTGTACGTTGGATCGACTGTCAATATGACAGTTGTCGAAGAATTGCACATCAGGATTGTGCCGTATTTCGCCATACTCTGCATAGCGTCCGTAGGTAACTGCATCCGCAAGCGAATGCGCTTTTGTCAATACATTCGCTCCGATCTTCACACCTGCCAACATATAGAAACGACCGCTCTGCACACCTATCATCAACGGTACTTGTACTGCCAGATTACTATAACTGTCCGTACGTTTGGTTACGTCGTAAATATAATCGAATTGCTCTCCCTGCAGATCGATGGAAGGTACTGCAGCTTGCGCCGGAATATCGGACCGGAAAGAAGTAACTCCACCCTGCGCACCTACACCTACGTCGAACAAGAAACGTGTGGTACCGTAACGGGAACCTGCTTGTAATTCATACACAAGCCCTGCTTCGCCGACTCCACCCAAACTCATACCCACCTCACTCTTGGAGGGCATCAACGACCACTCTCCTCCCTGCGCATAAATGCCGAAATAATTGCTTACCTTCGCCTCTACAGTACCACAGATAAGCATCAAGACCAACAAAAGCCGATATGTTTGCAGTTTTTTCACTAAATTATTTGTGTATTTCAATTTTTTGTTGTAACTTTGCACCCGATTTTGCGCCGCAAAAGTACTGCTTTTTTTTGACATACGCAAGATTTTTGAGGTTTTTTTTTATATTTCGCATTAAAATCGTAAAATATGATATATAATCGTACATTAATTACTGCTGCACTCCCTTATGCAAACGGTCCCGTTCATATCGGTCACCTTGCCGGAGTGTACGTTCCTGCGGACATCTATGCCCGCTATCTTCGTCTGAAAGGACAAGAGGTGCTTTTCGTATGCGGAAGTGACGAACACGGCGTGCCGGTTACTATCCGTGCCCGCAAAGAAGGTATCACCACCCAACAGGTTGTGGACCGGTATCATTCACTCATCAAGCGTTCGTTTGAAGACTTCGGCATATCGTTTGATATCTATTCGCGTACCACTTCCGATATCCATCACAAGTTTGCGGCGGACTATTTCCGCAAGATGTATGATGCAGGACAATTCGTTGAAGAGACGAGCGAACAATTCTATGATCCCGAGACAGGTCATTTCCTAACGGACCGTAATATACGTGGCGAATGTCCTCGTTGTCATTCGATGGGTGCGTATGGTGATCAATGCGAGAAATGCGGAGCCACCCTTTCTCCGGACGAGTTGATCAATCCGTACAATGCCGAGACCGGTAACGCGTTGGCCAAGAAAGCCACCAAACACTGGTATCTGCCTTTGGATCAATACCAGGCATGGTTGGAGGATTGGATCCTCAATAATCATAAAGAATGGCGCCCGAACGTCTATGGTCAATGTAAGAGTTGGTTGGACGGAGGTCTCAAACCCCGTGCCGTGACACGTGATCTGGAATGGGGAATCCCGGTGCCTGTAGAAGGAGCGGAAGGCAAAGTGCTCTATGTATGGTTCGACGCCCCGATCGGCTATATCTCCAATACCATTGAGTTGTGCGAGAAGGAACCTCAGAAATACGGTAATTGGGAGAAATGGTGGAAGCAAGAAGATACCAGAATGCTCCATTTCATCGGAAAAGACAACATCGTTTTCCACTGCATTGTGTTCCCTGCGATGTTGAAGGCACAAGGTTATAACCTGCCGGATAACGTACCGAGTAACGAGTTCCTGAACTTAGAGGGAGATAAGATCTCCACTTCCCGTAACTGGGCTGTTTGGTTGAATGAGTACCTCGATGATTTCCCGGGCAAACAAGACGTTCTGCGTTATGTACTGACCGCCAATGCGCCGGAGACTAAAGACAATGACTTCACTTGGGCAGATTTCCAAGCACGTAACAATAATGAGTTGGTGGCTATCTATGGTAACTTCGTTAACCGTGCATTGGTACTGACCAATAAGTATTTTGAGGGAAAAGTGCCTGCTTGCGGAGAACTGACCGATTACGACAAAGCTACCATTGAGGAGTTTAAGAACGTCAAAGCCACACTGGAAGAACTGCTGAATAACTTCCGATTCAGAGATGCGCTCAAAGAGGCGATGAACCTTGCCCGCATCGGTAATAAATACTTGGCCGATACCGAACCGTGGAAACTGGCTAAGACCGATATGGACCGTACGGCTACCGTACTGCATCTGGCACTTCAGATTGCCGCTAATCTGGCTATCGCTTTTGAACCGTTCTTGCCGTTCTCATCGGAGAAACTGCGTACGATGCTGCAACTCGATAAAGCTTTTGGTTGGGAAGATCTCGGACGTATTGACATGCTTAAACAAGGACAGTCGCTCGGTGAAGTGTCTCTTCTCTTTGAGAAGATCGAAGACAGTGCTATCCAAGCCCAACTCGATCGCTTGGAGCGTATCAAGCAAGAGAACGAAGAGGCTGCCAAAATGGAGGCGCTCAAGAACTGGCGTCCAGAACCCGTCAAAGAACCCACTACTATCGATGAATTCGATAAGACGGATATCCGTGTTGCCACGGTGCTTGATTGCCAACCCGTCAAGAAATCCGACCGTCTGCTCCAATTCACATTGGACGACGGAATGGGTGGTCGCACGATCTTAAGCGGTATCGCACAGAGTTATCCGGATCCTTCGGTGCTAGTAGGCAAACAGGTGCTATTCATCGCTAATTTCCCGCCGCGTAAGATGATGGGTATCGAGAGTCAAGGAATGATTCTATCTGCAGTTAACGCGGATGGCAAACTGGTGGTTACCACCGTCTTCGCTCCCGTCAAGAACGGTTGTCAAGTAGGATAAATATAGATTATTACCATTCATTCGGGGTGCCGGAAGGCTGAGATAAAACCCGTTGAACTTGAACAGGTAATGCTGTTAAAGAAAATGATTTTGAGAGCACAGAACACAGAACACAGAGCACAGACTGTGTTTCTATTAGGCGTTATCACGCTAAGTATGTCTGCCTTTGCGCAGACGAGTGAGGACACGTTGACGATCTTAATGCACCAATTGGAGGACATTGAGGTGAGTGCAAAGCGTGTGCAACAAACCACCCTATCTACGGCGGCAGTGAAGAACGAGGAGTTGAACCGTGATAACACGGGTCAGAACTTACCATACCTACTATCGACCACACCAGGTTTGCAGGTAACGAGCGATGACGGTTTAGGGGTAGGATACACCTATTTCCGCGTACGCGGTACGGATCACACGCGTATCAATATGACGGTGAACGAGGTGCAGTTGAACGATCAGGAGAGTCAGACGGTATTCTGGGTGAACATGAGCGATATGGCTTCATCCATCTCGCAGATCGATGTCCAACGCGGTGTAGGGACGAGTACGAGCGGTTCCGCATTTGGTGCGGGACTGAACATGCAAACGAACTTCTTGGACTCCACAAGCCATATTCAATTGGCTTTCAACGGCGGTATGTATAACACCTTCCGTGAGATGGTAAGTGCGCATGCAGCCATCGCCAACCGCTGGATGATCAATGCGCGGTTCTCCAAAGTGAACTCAGACGGCTTCCTCTATCGTACGAAAAGCGACCTATACAGTTATTACGGCGATATCGGATGGTATGGCAAGAAGACACAGGTCATTCTGCGAGCCTTCGGTGGTGCCGAGAAAACCGGTATGGGTTGGGAAGGTGTCAGTTACGATGTAGCGTACGGTATCCACGGAGCGGACAGACGGTATAACCCTGCTGGCGAATATACGGTTCCTGCTTCCGACGGTTCCGACTCCATCGTCTATTATAAGAACCAGACAGATAACTATGCACAGCAACATGCACAATTAGCTATCAACCACCGGTTTACACCACAGTGGAGTCTGACAGCTACGCTGCATTACACGCATGGAGGAGGGTATTACGAACAATACAAAAAGAAGAAATACAGTTATTGGGGACTGACGGATCCGGCACTGGTGACCAATCCAAAGGATAAGAGTTACGGACTATACATGAAGCATCTAAATAACCACTATGCGGGTTTTATCGTGTCCGGTAAATATCTGTCTGAAGCGGCTGATTTGCAATTAGGCGTGGCGGGTAATAACTATTACGGTCAGCATTGGGGAGTCTTGGATTATCTAGCTAAACCTACCCTTCTTCCGCTACCCGTTCACTATGAGTACTACCGCAACGATGCTAATAAGATTGATGTGAATACATACGCCAAAGCAAACTGGCGAATCATCCATAAGGCGCAAGAGAAACTGGCTCTCTATGCGGACTTGCAGTACCGCTATGTGCGTTACAGTATGGACGGTATCAACGATGAGACAATGACGGAGTTACCCCTTGTTCGTCAGTTCCATTTCTTCAACCCGAAAGCGGGCCTCACTTATCAGAATCAAGGCCATCTGCTCTCTGCATCTTTTGCAATGGCCAACCGTGATCCGAGTCGTAGCAACTACACGGAGAACCTGCTTCACGATACTGCCACAGGTACCTATGAAGGGGTCATGCCGCAAGCGGAGACGCTGTATGACTATGAATTAGGTTACGCATACGCGCATACGCGTTTTAATATAGGTGTCAACCTCTATTTCATGGATTATGACAACCAATTGGTGCTAACAGGTGAGTATAACGATGTGGGCAAATACCTAACCACTAATGTGAAAGACTCCTATCGCATGGGGGCTGAGTTGATGGCAAGTGTACGGATCACCGATTGGTTCCGTTGGGAAGGAAATATGGTGGTAAGCCGAAATAAGATTTTGAATTACAAGCAGTATATTGATGTATATGACAATGCCAATGACTGGAATTGGATCGGACAAGACAGTGTATGCGGAACAGTGACGATTGCTTTCTCTCCAACAATTACCGCCATGAGTATGTTTACCTTCGATTATGCCGGTTTCATCGGAACTATTCAAACTAATGTGGTAAGCAGACAATATATGGATAACACGATGGACGAGCATGCGATGCTCAAGGCCTATACGACCACCAATGTGAATCTGCAATATCGTCTACCGATGCAAAAATGGTTTTCTACTCGACGTGGGGTTCCTAATGTGAAACTGTTATGCCAATTGAATAATATCTTCAATGCCAAATACGCCGGTCACGGCGGTTCGGAAGCCAGCCGTTTTGCCGACGGCAGTCGGTTAACCTGGTATTATGCACAAGCCGGAATCAACGTACACGGAGGATTTGTCGTGCAATGGTAGAAGCGATATAAGCGAACAGCACACTACCCGTAGGTATCCAAGCGAACAGATTGTTCACTATATGTAATGTGTAATGTGTAATGTGTAACTGGTTGAGAACCACTATCCAAACGGCCAAACAAGCGAAACCGATCAACGATGCGGAGAATGCTCGAAGGCTGAACAGACGTTGATAAATGAGGTACCCCCAGATAGGTATCATCAGGAAAAGCACAGAGGGCGCCCAATACGATGCCAGACCTAACAGCAATGCTACTTGAAAACACTGCGTTGTCGAATCCGTATGACGCGGTATATGACGAATGATCAACATACTAAGCAGGACCAGTACGGCAGGTATATAAGTGGAAAGTTGAAGATTGAAGGTTGAAAGGATCTCCCAAAGTACTATACCACCTATTGCCAACAGCCAAAAGACTACCGGCAATAAGTGGTATAATAATGTTTGCGTGGAACGTTTCAAAGCGTTCAGTAATCCGATTTTATTCGATGAATCCTTTACGTCTCAACAGATTCTTCGGGTCTGCCTCTTTGCCACGGAACTCCAGATACAGTTCTTGTGCGTCACGCGTACCGCCTTGCTCCAACAGATGACGAAAACGTGCTGCGGTAGCCGGTTCGAACAAGTCACCAGTTTCTTTGAAGGCTGCAAAAGCGTCTGCATCCAACACCGCTGCCCACGTATAACTGTAATAACCGGCTTCGTATCCCGTTGTGAAGATATGATTGTAGAACGTCGGACGATACCGAACGATGATCTCATCAATCATGCCCATCCTCTTCAGACTCTGCGCTTCGAAGGCATCTACATCCAGTCCTTCCGCAGTCGTCAACTCATGGAAATCCATATCGAGGATAGAAGCGGACAGTAACTCGGTCGTCACAAAACCCTGGTTGAACTTACCGGCTGCATTGATCTTAGCGATCAGTTCATCGGGGATCACTTCGCCCGTCTGATAATGGAAAGCATAGGTCTTGAGTACCTCGGGTTCGTAAGCGTAGTTCTCCATAAACTGGCTCGGCAGTTCAACAAAGTCACGCGGCGTGTTGGTTCCGCTGAGCGATTTGAAATGTGCCTCACTCAACAGACCGTGCAAAGCGTGACCGAACTCATGGAAGAGGGTCTCTACGTCGTCCATGGAGAGAAGCGACGGGTTACCTGCAGTCGGTTTATTGAAGTTACCTACATTGATGATCACGGGACGATGATCCACACCGTTATCATCGATATACTGCGGCAGAATCTGGTTCATCCATGCACCCGGACGTTTACCGGCACGGGGGAAATAGTCGGTATAAAGGATACCGATGAGCGAACCGTCTGCTTCGGTTACTTTGAAGACCTCCACCTCCGGGTTATAAACCGGCATGTCGGTCAATTGTTCGAATTGCAGGCCATACAGTTTGGTGGCTACACCGAACGCACCTTTGCGCACATTGCTCAGTTCGAAGTACGGTTTAAGTTCCTCTTCATCCAATGCATATTTGGCTTTACGCAGTTTCTCTGCATAGAACCACCAATCCCAAGGTTGCAGTTTCTCACCCGGATAGTCTTGTTCGAGCAGTTTCTGCAGCTCTGCTGCTTCGCGTTTAGCTGCATCAAGAGACGGTGCCCAAACGGATGCCAGGAAAGCATCTACGGTCTGATGGTTCTTCGCCATACAGTCGGCAAGGATATAATCGGCAGGATTATCGTAACCGAACAGTTTGGCTTTCTCGATACGCAGTTCCATCTCACGAATGATGACCGCTTTGTTGTCATTCTCGTTGTCATGGTTCGCACGGGTAGTATAGTCCATCAGTAACTGCTTACGCAGTTCACGGTTCTCACAGTACTGCAGTACCGGGGTGAAGGACGTACGTTTGGGGGTAAAGAGCCACTCACCCGGATGACCGGCTGCGGCGGCTTCTTCGGCAGCTGCGGCTTTGGCACTCTCCGGCAGACCTGCCAATTGTGCCTCATCCGTGATGAAACGTTTCACGTCATCGCTGTTCGTCTCCGCTACGACGTTGTTACCGAACTTAAGGGAGAGCAGACCCAGTTCCTGGTTAATCTCTTTGAGACGCTCTTTCTTATCCTCCGGTAAGTTGGCGCCATTGTCAGCAAACGACTTATAGGTCTGCGTCAACAGGCGTCGCTCTTCCGGCGTCAGGTCCAATTGGTCACGTTGGTCATAAACCGCTTTGACGCGTTGGAAAAGAGCATCATTCAAGATGATACCGTCACTCAGTTCGCTCAACATCGGGCTTACTTGCTCCGCAATAGCGTTCATCTCATCGTTTCCGTCTGCTTCCAGCACATTGAAGAACACACCTACTACGCGATCGAGCAACAGACCGGAACGGTCCAATGCGACGATCGTGTTCTCGAAGGTCGGTTCTTCGGGGTTATTCACGATGGCATCCACTTCCGCTTTGTTCTGCGCGATAGCTGCTTCGAAAGCCGGTAAGTAGTGCTTGTTCTTCACTTGGTCAAAAGCCGGCACACCATATGGCGTATTCGGTTGCTCCAACAATGGATTGGTCTTGTTACATGCTAATAGACTCATAGCCATGAGCGAAAAAATAAATAATTTTTTCATTTTATTTATGATTTATGATTTGTGATTTATTTGATTCGCACATTTTTCTCCATCGATTGCTTGATCCGTTCTCTTAGTTCACGGGACTGGGTATCGGCTTTCTGATACCAATGCGGTTTGAAGTCCTGCGCAAACTTACACTTAGCGAGTTTGATCTGCAGGTCATCCATGGTACCGCTGACATTCACACCCATATAGATCGGACTGAGAACGTTGATATCATAATCGAAGGTCATGTTGGTATTATGCCGTCCACCGAGTGCCACCATGTAGTTATCCATCTGCACGCAAAGCGGGTAGAGGTCAATCTGATTCTTATAGATGGTCATTTCGGCATTGATGGAGTCGATCTTGTTCTCTGTCTTCTTCTTAAATAGCAGCAGTTTGCTGATCTGATCGAAGGTCTCTCCGTCCAGTACGACCAAGTCTTTTCCGGTTAAAGAAGCCGCACCGCGCAAGGTACTCATCTTTGGTTCGTAGTTACTCTTGAGATAGGTCTCAGCTGCCAAGTGGAACTCCGCTGCGCCTTTGAACGAACTAAGCATCGGAACCATCTCCTCCAGGTTTGGAATCATGGACAGCAGTTCATCGATATCGACATCGACCATATGATAGTCCAAGCCCACATAGAGGTGGTTACGACGTGGTGTGCGATACATCGCCGTTAACTGCAGTTTAGCTGCCCGGCACACAAAACCTACCTCATCCAAGATCAAGGTACCGTCGTTGATATAGAAACCACCATTGAGATCTTTGGCCACTTGGTTGAACACCTCCACCTCACGCATGTGGGTATTAAGGGCCAAGTTGACATCGGTAGGTACTAAGAAAGGATCGGCTTCGCCTGTAGGCTGTTGGCTATTAGCTATTGGCTCTTGGCTGTTAGCTGTTTCCGTTTGTTCCTCTTCACTACCCTTATCGGCACTGAACCAGTCCATCAACTGGTTGGCATCGCAGTGGTCAGAAATGACATTCAGTTCGCCTTCCAGAATCGCTTCGTGACGGAACCATCGGCCTATGTTACGCACGTTACCGCTGAGGTTCAAGTCCGAATGTCCCAATTCGACACGGGCATTCTCAATATTCATCTCTCGATTCGAATAGAAGAAATCGATGATAGGGATTTTGACTATTTCCGGTAAGCGTTCCGGCATAGAAAGAATACCGTTTTTCAAGTTGATCTTCAATCGTGGATTCCATTGTAAGAAGAAGTTCTCTCCTTCGCTGTTATAGCGCGAAGCGGCTTCAATGGCTAAGGCATCGGTCTGTGCTCCTAACTCATTACCGATAGATGCCTGTATCGCATCGGTAAGTAACTTAGCACTCACCTTCTTACCGCCTACGAGGTAAGCCTCGAACCATGCATTGGTCATGTCGGCTTTCATATCTTCATAGAAACCATTCAGCGATTCGGAACCCAGGTGAACGAAGTAATCCTGCTTGTTATTGAGAATATTACCCGATTCCAAGCGAAGATAGGTTCCTCCTAACGTGGCTTTCATCGTCGTATCCATAGCGGTATAGAGCGAGGCGGTGGTTATATCCACACGTGCCCATTTGACGGCCGGTCGGGATGGTTTTTTATTCGGTATCTGCACATGCAGGGTGGTCTTCGGTAAATCCGCCACCATACTGTCGGTCTTATACAAGAGATCCGTCAGCGTCAGGTTGGCATCTATCAGACCCTTATGGAGACGCTTCTCGCTAAGGTCAGACATGCGCATACGCACATTAGCTGTTCCTTTCGTTTTTCCTTCCACCTTCATTCCTTCCGGAATAAACTGCTTAAAATCAGGGATGTCGGCATTCAGTTTGACTTGCATATCGAGCAACATGTCGGAGGCAAGGTCTGATACGGTACCTTGTGCCTCCACCAGCGAATGCCAGAGGTTCGCTTTGACTTGATGCAGCGTGATATCGGGCATCTGCGTGTCGCTATAGGTTCCTTTGGCGGTTACGTCCAAGGCGATATCGCCATGCAGGTTATATTCTGCGATCGAAGAAGTGAACCGCTCCGGAACCAATGCCATAAGCGATTCGATATCCCATGTACCGGTTTGTAAGCGAACATCCATAGCGATGTCTTCACTAAGGGTTACCTCCCCTTCCAGACGAAGGTCGAATGCATTGACTGCCAGACGGGCACCATCCACGGCAAAATACATCGAGTCCAGGTTCATCGCCAAAGGTGCTACCATCTCCAGGTGGAGACGGTCGGCATACGTCTCTCCTTTAAGAGAAGCGCACACGTCTTGCGCATCCAAACCGATGAGCATGTCGTTCCAACCCTCCGCCTTAGCAGACAGTTCCGTTTCACCTAAAGAAGCCTCAATCGTATCCTTGGTATTAACAAACGAGATGGTCTTGGCATGCAAGCGTAGACCATCTATGCGCAGGGAGTCGAACGGTAACGAGAAAGCGGTGGTATCTTCGGTCTGCGTAGTATCCGGCGAAGAAACAAAGACTCCGCTGAGGTTGGTTGTTCCGTCCGGAGCGATATAGAAATGGACGGCTGCATCATCCAAGATGAACTCATGGATGCAAAGTTGCTTGCGTTTGAGAAAGGCCATCACATCGACCGTTGCCGTCAGATGACCGGCTTCCACTACGGTATCGTTCTGCGCACCTTCCATGGGGTGGATCAGCAAGAGACTGTCTGCACGAAGACCAAGACGTGGGAAGGTGGAGAAGAAGGTCAACTCCACTTCACCTATCTTATAATCACACGTGATGTAACTATCCGCCACTTTATGGGTGATGGATGTTAAGCGGGCAGGTGTGAAGATGAGGTAGCAGGCGATGCCTACTGCCAAAACCAGCACTACCAATAGACAGAACAGCGTCCAGCCGAATATCTTAAATATTTTTTTCATTCTGCGTACGTATCCAACGGGAGTACTTTGGAGAAACGATATTTGATGTTCTTATATTCCTTTTCGTAATACTCAAGGTCGGTATCCGTCAGTTTGGATATCACATAGATCTTAGGGATTTCTGCTCCGCCATTATCCATGAAATGGATCTCCGTTAAGTTACCGGATCCTTCCATCTTATACTGGAACCATCCGTTCACCAGATGTCCCAATTGCTCGCGGTTCCAAATGAGAAATTCCTCAAAGGTCATGTCCGGATCTTCCCAATCTGCATCGTCCCACTCGCGACCCAGCAAGTACCCCGCTTCGTCCGCCTTCTCCTCGGTGAAACGCACATAATGCTCCGTGTTATTTTCTTGCCATAATCCTTGCAGGTCAGTCAGTTTGAATAACTCCGGTTCATTGGTGTTATTCTTCTGACAACTACTGAAAGCGATAGCCACGAAGGCCACAAGCGCCAGATAAACTATTTTTCTCATGCTTTTTGGATATTAATATTCACATTATAACCGTCCATTTCTATAGCTGTTGGCAGTTGGCTGTTAGCTGTTAGCTCAAGGCTCGTAGCCAATACTTGCGAAGCGATATAGTCGCCGCAATGGAGCACTGCATTATGGATCTCCGGACGGTCTTCTATCTCGATCTTGATACGGTCGGTGATCTCGAAGCCGGAAGACTTGCGGAGGTTCTGGATACGGTTTATCAATTCACGTGCGATACCTTCTTCAATCAGTTCGTCCGTCAGTTCGATATCCAAAGCGATGGTGAGAATACCGTTATTGGCCACAAGCCAGCCCGGCATATCTTCGGTGACAATCTCAACATCTTCGGGAATGAGGGTGTAGTCGAGAAGTGTGAATTGTCCGTCTGCTTCCATCTTGGCAATGTCATCCTGACTCATCTTACCAATTGCCTCTGCGAGGGCTTTCATTTGACCTCCCACTTTCTTGCCAAGCACTTTGAACTGCGGTTTGATTTTCTTTACCAAACGGATTTCGCTTTGTTCTGCCGGCACAATGACCAGTTCTTTGACGTTCACTTCCGATTTGATGAGATCGGCTACATGAAGCAACGCATCCGTTGTTTCTTTATCCGGCGTCGGAATAACGGCTTTCTGGAGCGGTTGGCGCACGTTTTTCTCTGCTCGCTTACGGAGCGAGAGAATCATGGATGTCGCTTGTTGCGCGAGATACATCTGCCGCTCGAGTTTGGAATCTATGAGTGCTTCGTCGGCTTTGGGCCAGTTGCTCAAATGAACGGTCTCGCCGGTAAGGTCACGGTAGAGACGATCTGCATAGAACGGAGCGTTGGGCGCCATGAGTTGTGCGACGGTTTTGAGGCAGGCGTAAAGCGTCTCGTACGCCGCTTGTTTGTCTGCGTCCATGCTACCGCCCCAGAAACGTTTGCGGTTGAGACGGACATACCAGTTGGAGAGGTCGTCTTGTACGAAGTCACTTATTGCACGACCTGCTTTAGTGGGTTCGTAGGCTTCGTAGGACTCGGTGACTTCTTTGACGAGGGAGTTGAGTTTAGAGAGGATCCACTTATCAATCTCGGAATAAGCTGCTGTTACCCTGCTATTACACCCGTTTCGATTCTGTCTCGATTCTGTCTCGTTAGTCTGATTTGCCGTACTATACCAACCATCAACGTTTGCGTAGAGAGCAAAGAATCCATAGGTGTTATAGAGCGTGCCAAAGAATTTACGGCGTACTTCATCCACGCCTTCGGGATCGAACTTAAGATTCTCCCATGGGGAGGAGTTGGTCAACATGTACCAACGAACGGGGTCTGCGCCATAGGTGTCGAGTGCACCGAAGGGATCGACTGCATTACCAAGACGTTTGGACATCTTATTGCCGTTTTTATCGAGCACAAGACCATTGGAGATGACGTTTTTATAAGCCACCGTACCTTCGATCATCGTGTGGATGGCATGGAGGGTGAAGAACCAACCACGTGTCTGGTCCACACCTTCGGAGATGAAGTCAGCCGTACGGGGTGCGTCTACATTCTCGAAGGGATAGTGGTTCTGGGCATAAGGCATAGCTCCGGAATCGAACCATACATCGATAAGGTCCAATTCACGCTTCATCGGTTTGCCGGAAGGCGAAACAAGGACGATGGAATCGACGTACGGACGATGCAGATCGATGACGGAAGGATCGTAGTTCGCTTTGGAATAGTCCCCTACTTTATGGTTCGGCCAAGGGTTGGCTTTCATGAAACCAGCCTTAACGGATTTCTCGATTTCATCGAATAATTCGGCGATGGAACCAATACAAATCTCTTCCGATCCGTCTTCGGTACGCCAGATAGGTAACGGTGTTCCCCAGTAACGGGAACGAGAGAGGTTCCAGTCATTGAGATTATTGAGCCACTGTCCGAAACGACCGGTTCCGGTAGATTCCGGTTGCCAGTTAATGGTCTGATTGAGCGCAATCATCTCATCGCGTGCCATGGTCGATTTGATGAACCAAGAGTCCAGCGGATAGTAGATGACCGGCTTGTCGGTTCGCCAGCAATGCGGGTACGAGTGCACATGCTTTTCGGTCTTGAGCAAACGACCATCGGCTTTCATCTCGAGACAGAGGTGTAAGTCAAGGCTCTCATCTTTGTCAGTAAGGTTGGAATCGTAGGCATTCTTAACGAACCGACCGGCGTACTTACCGTACAGTTCGGTATTGACGTTTGCCGCTACCCACTCAGGGTCGAGGTCTTCAATCTTCCAGTATTTACCGGTGAAATCGACCATCGGACGGGGTCCGTAGTTCTTGGTCAGCATGTAGAGACCAGGTACGCCGGCAGCGTCACCCACTTTCTTATCGTCCGCACCAAAAGTAGGAGCGATATGCACGATACCGGTACCATCTTCGGTCGTCACATAGTCACCTGGGATGACACGGTACGCACCCGGTCCCGGATTCACCCACGGGAAAAGCGGGTCGTATTCAAGACCAACAAGGTCGGAGCCTTTGTAACGGGCAACGATTTCTGCGTTCTCGAAGTATGCACTCAAACGAGCCTCAGCCAAAATGATATGTTCACCTGACTCAAGTGCAATCTCCACGTAGTCGATCTTCGGTCCAACACAAAGAGCCGTATTGGATGGTAAGGTCCACGGTGTGGTTGTCCAAGCGATAATATAGCGACCGTCTTTGAGATGGAATTTTGCCGTACAGGTAAGATCCTTCACGTCGCGGTAACAACCCGGCTGGTTCAACTCATGACTACTCAGACCCGTTCCGGCAGCCGGAGAATAGGGTTGGATGGTATAACCTTTGTAGAGGTATCCTTTCTTGTATAACTCTTTGAGCAGGTACCACAAGGTCTCGATATACTTATTATCATAGGTGATATAAGGGTCATCAAGATCGACCCAGTATCCCATCTGCTTGGTGAGGTTGGTCCACTCCTTGGTATATTTCATTACCTCCCGACGACAAGCCGCGTTGTATTCATCTACAGAGATCTTTTTACCGATATCCTCTTTGGTGATACCGAGCATTTTCTCCACACCTAACTCCACCGGCAGACCATGGGTATCCCAACCGGCTTTACGACGCACCTGGTAACCCTGCATGGTTTTGAAGCGACAGAAAGTATCTTTGATCGTTCGTGCCATGACGTGGTGGATACCCGGCATTCCGTTCGCCGAAGGGGGTCCTTCAAAGAATAAAAACTGCGGATGTCCCTCCCGTGTGGAGACACTCTTCTCAAACAAATGTTCTGCTTCCCACTGCGCTAGCACTTCTTTGCTCAGCGCCGCCAGATCTAATCTTTTGTACTCGTTAAACTTCTTCATATTTTGTGATTAATCGTTTGCAAGCCGTAAAAACGGCTGCAAAGGTACAAAAAAAAAATGATATGCGCAAAAAAAATTTGCATATCTCAAAAAAAAGCAGTACTTTTGCGGTCATAAAAGCAGATAAAGTATGAAAAAAGGCATTATTCGCATTCTTATTTGGTTAGGAATCATGTTCGGGCTAACGATGTTAGCCATGATCGTTTGGATAGTCGTTTTTAAGGGTAGTCAGAGTACCAAATCGCTCAAATGGTTGCAGTTCATGCAAACTGCCGGCACATTCCTGGTGCCACCGGTGTTATGCGCATGGATCTGGGGAGAACGGCATCAAGCGTTTGCATGGTTGAAGATGGACCGGAAGGTAGATTGGACGCATGTGTTACTCGCTCTCGGCATCATGGTTTGTGCCATACCGGTCATCAACCTTTTAGCAGACCTGAACGGACAGATCCAATTGCCCAAAAGTCTCGATTTCATCGAAGATTTTATGCGTCAACAGGAAGATACGGCATCTGCTTTAACCGAACGATTTTTGCAGGCAGATAATATCGGTATGTTACTTATTAACCTCTGTCTGATGGCCATCCTTCCAGCATTGGCGGAAGAACTCTCTTTCCGGGGTACGTTGCAGCAGATATTGGGAAACAGACATGTAGCGATATGGGTAACGGCATTCATCTTCTCGGCAATCCATATGCAGTTTTACGGTTTTATTCCGCGTATGCTGATGGGAGCAATGTTCGGATATATGTTTGTTTGGACTGGCAGTTTGTGGATTCCTATCCTAATGCATTTTGTGAATAACAGCATTGCTGTGATTGCTTTTTATATCATGGGAAATAACAGTAATGCCGACACGTTCGGTGCCGGCACTACATGGTACATAGGAGTTCTTAGTCTGTTGATTACATGTCTGGGTCTACTAATATTCTACCGCAGAACTCACAGACAATGATTTTCTTACGGGTACGGATATCGAGTTGACGCTGTGCAGGAATCTTGGCGTGGCAGCCACCACAAGAGTCACGTTCCACTTTTACGACAGCCAAACCGTTACGAGCATTCTTGCGGATACGTTTGAATGCTGATAACAGACGCTCGTCGATTTTCTTCTCCAGTTCACCGGCACGCAGAACCAATGCTTCGGTTTCTGCTTTGGTCTCGGAGAGGATCTGATCGAGTTCCGAACGTTTTTGGTTCAGATCCACAGTACGCTCCTCAATATCTTTGGTGGTCTTGGCCTTTTCCGCCAAACGAGCCTCCAATTCGGTAGTGAAGTGTTTGATCTTCTTCTGGGAAGCTTCAATCTCCAACTCCTGATATTCGATTTCCTTATTGAGGTTATCGAACTCACGATTGTTACGAACGGTGTTCTGTTGCTCTTTGTAACGGGAGATAGATGCGTTAGCATTCTCCGTACGCACACGGTGGTCGGAGATTTGCGTCTCGCATTCTTTAATCTCATTCTCGATATTGGTCAGACGCGTCTTGAGACCTTCCACTTCGTCTGCCATATCTTTCACTTCCTGCGGCAGTTCACCTGCCAAGGTACGCAAACTGTCGATTTTTGAATCAACCTGTTGCAATTCGTAGAGGTATTTCAGTTTATCCTCTACCGTTAATTCTTTTGTTCTTGCCATAGTTGTATTGGTGTTTTATCTTGTTTACTGATGATACATGGGATGCAGAGAGGAGCGAGGATGTCTCGGAAGATCTCCCGTGCGTGTCGTTCGGAGTACCAATGATCGATGTCGATCAATCCGATTCGGCCATCTACATCTTGAAACTCATGATACTTGCAGTCTGCCGTCAGATAGACATCGGCTCCTTGATCGATAGCTTCGCCGATGAACTCTGCTCCGGCCCCTCCGCATAAGGCCACGGTCTGTACCTTCTCTTTCGCAGGGCGTGTATAACGCACGTAGGTACTATTTAATTTCGTACGAATAGTTCCGATGAAATCGAGATAATTCATCGGTTTCGGCAAGCGACCAATTGCTCCTAAACCGCTCTCCGTCAATAAACGGACATCATCCAGCCCAATTATCTCTGCCAAGCGCGTATTAATTCCGCCTACGACGCTATCCAAGTTGGTATGCGCAGAATAGATGGCGATATCGTGCTTGATGGCCATCTCCACAACACGGGCTTGCGGAGTCTGACCGCATACCTGTTTGAGTCCGTGAAAAAGTAAAGGATGATGCGAGATGATAAGGTCACATCCGAGTATAATAGCTTCATTGACCACATCTGTTGTTACATCAGTGGTCAAGAGAACGGAGTGGATCTCACGTCCTGTGTCACCTACCTGCATTCCCGAGTTATCCCATTGCTCTTGGGCACTCCGTGGCGCTACAGATTCTATGCTATTGATTATCTCCCTGAGGAGCACGTATTCGGCTGTTAGCCGTTAGCTTTTAGCTGTTGGCTTCTTCGTCTTCCTTAACGGTAAAGTCGGTTATTCCTGCATTAATGAGGATGTTGTACCATTGGATGAGTTTGCGGATGTCGGAGGGATATACGCGATCACGATCCCAGTTGGGGAGTACCTCGTCGAACCATGCTTGCAGTTCTGCATTAGAGGCTTTCTTCGGGTCGAACGCTACCGGCTTGAGTCCTTCTTTCCTCCCTGCATTCGTCAGCACTTCGCTCAATGCGATATCATCGGCATCGGTGAACATCGATACATCGCTCAAAGCAACGATCTTATCACGTGCATAAGTAGGCATACGCTTACCGTCCACCAGACTCTCCACTATCAGCATGTTATTGCCGCGACTAACCAACTTATACAGACCGGGTTTACCGGTGATTGCAAGAATTTCTCGTAACATAATGTATTTATTTTCCAAAATCGGCTGCAAAGGTACTGCTTTTTTTTGATATATGCAAATAAATTTCTTATTTTATACTTCAAACGATTATTTTTGCAAATAAATTTGCACAATTCATTTTTTTTTCGTACCTTTGCGCACTTTTTTGTATATGGCCAATAAACGAAAGATCATCAACGACCCTGTGTTCGGGTTTCTGTCTATACCAAACGATTTGATATATGACGTGTTGCAACATCCTTATGTGCAGCGTTTGAACCGTATTCGGCAGTTAGGACTGTCGTATCTGGTGTACCCGGGTGCGATGCATAGTCGGTTCGGTCACTCGCTTGGAGCGATGCATCTGATGCAAGAGGCCATCCAATCGTTGCGGTTAAAGGGTGTAGCTATAACGGCGGAGGAAGAGACGAGTGCGATGATAGCCATCTTGCTGCATGATATCGGTCACGGTCCTTTCTCGCATGTGCTAGAGCACACGCTGGTAGATGGCGTGACACACGAGGACATATCGCTTCTTATGATGCAGCGGATCAATGAGGATTTGAGCAAAGACCAAATTACAAAGCCATTAGACACGGCGATAGCGATTTTCAAGAACGAGTATCCGAAGCATTTTCTTCATCAATTGATCTCAAGTCAGTTGGATGTGGACCGGATGGATTATCTGTGCAGGGATAGTTTCTTTACCGGTGTACAAGAAGGTCGTGTGGCGAGTGAGCGCTTACTGAAGATGTTAGATGTGAGGGACGATAAGTTGGTGGTTCAGATCAAAGGTATCTACAGCGTGGAGAAGTTTCTTGTCGCACGTCGTTTGATGTATTGGCAGGTCTATCTGCATAAAACGTCCGTAGCCGCCGAGCAACACCTCATTAAGATTCTTTCGAGGGCGAAAGAATTGGCTAGGCAGAACACAGACTTATTCTGTTCGCCGGCTTTGCGGTATTTCCTATATCAACCGGTGACGTTTGCGGATTTTGGGGTACATAGCGAAGCGCTGGAGCAATATGCATTATTGGACGATAACGATGTGTTGTGTGCCATCAAGGCATGGATCGCAAGCGACGATATCGTGCTCAGTAAGTTAAGCGAGAGTTTTATCAATCGTCAGTTATTCCGTGGCGAGGCATTGGACGATCCGTTGACGGAAGAGCAGAAAGCCGCTTTGAATGACGAGTTTGCAAAGGCGCTGGGTATCCGTCCGGAGGAGGCGCAGTATTTATGGAGCGAACATATATCGACGAGTAACACCTATAGCGAAAAAGCGGATTCCATCGGAATCTTATACAACGACGGAACGGTGCGTGATATTGCCGAAGCCAGTGAGATATTGGATCTGAAGGCGCTGACACGAAAACCGATAAAGCGATATTTATTTAAGTACCGATTAGAAAATTAGGGAATTAGAGATATGGAATTTAGTGCACAACAAATAGCAGCCGTATTGGGCGGAACATTGGTTGGCAACCCAAATGCCAAGGCAAGTGACGTAGCGCCGATTGAGCAAGCTCAGGCCCAACATCTGGCGTTTATCACCGATAAGAAATACCTGCCGTTTTTAGAGAAGACGAAAGCCGGTGTCGTACTGGTTTCTAAAGGATTATCGATTAGCGATTATCGATTAGCGGATGATCAGGCGATTATTCTGGTGGAGAACGCACGGGGTGCAATGGGTCAACTGCTTACGATGGTTTCGAAGGCGATGAATCCTGCCAAACGCGGCATAGAGCAACCGTCGTTCGTAAGCGAAGGGGTAGTTGTGCCAGAGGATGCCTATGTAGGTGCGTTTGCGTATATCGGAAAGAACGTGCGGTTAGGTGCAGGTGTACAAATTTATCCGAACGTGTATATCGGCGATAATGTGACCATCGGAGACCACACGATTTTATATGCAGGGGTGAAGGTTTATTCCCATTGTAAGATAGGATCGGACTGTATTCTGCACGCAGGCGCGGTGGTCGGTAGTGACGGCTTTGGTTTTGAACCCGACACACAAGGAGTTAATCAGAAGATCCCGCAAATCGGTAATGTGATCATTGAGGACGATGTGGAGATAGGAGCTAACACGACCATCGACCGGGCAATGATGGGTTCGACCATCGTTCGCAAGAATGCGAAGATAGACAATTTGGTACAGATCGCGCATAATGTGGAGATAGGAGAATCGACATTCTGTTGCGCGCAGGTAGGTATAGCCGGTAGTACAAAGATCGGTAAGCATTGTATTCTGGCGGGTCAGGTAGGCGTTGCCGGACATATCGAAGTGGTCGATAACTGTATCTTCGGTGCCCAAACAGGTATCGCCGGGAACATCCGCAAACAGGGCATGTACAGTGGAAGTCCGGCTATTGATGCCGGGGTTTGGCGCAGAGCAGTCGTTAAATTCAAACAATCAGGACAGAGATAAATCTATACATATGAAACAACACACAATCAAAGAGAGTTTTTCCCTTAGTTCGGTCGGTCTTCACACAGGTTTGCAGATCACCGCAACGTTCCATCCGGCACCGGTGAACACCGGTATATGTCTTCGCCGAATCGATTTACCCAAACAACCCTGCCATCAAGCTTTGGCTGATTATGTATCGGGCACAGAGCGCGGTACGGTGTTAGAGCGCGGTAAATGGAAGATCTCCACTGTCGAGCACGCGTTAAGCGCCTTGTACGCCTTGGGTGTGGACAACTGCATCATAGATGTCGATGCTCCGGAGATGCCTATCTTGGACGGTAGTGCCCGTATGTTCGTCAAGGAGATCCAACGTGTGGGAATGGAAGAACAGGACGCAGAACGGCAGGTGTATGTAGTAACCGAACCAATTGAGTATATCTCCGAGCACGGACACGTTATGCGCATTGAGCCCTGTGATCATTACGAAGTGGATGTGACCATCGCCTTCAACTCGAACTTATTGCGCGAGCAACACGCTACGCTGAAAAACTTAGCCGACTACCCACGTGAGATAGCAGCCGCTCGTACGTTCTGTTTCGTTCGTGAGATAGAACCCCTGTTACGGGTCGGACTGATCAAAGGCGGAGACCTCAAGAACGCCTTGGTCATCTACGAGACGGAGATGTCGCAAGAAGGTATGGATTATTTCTGCGATAAGATGGGACAACCGCACTTGGACGCCAAGAAATTAGGCTATCTGAGTCCGTTGAACTATCAGAACGAACCCGCTCGGCATAAGTTACTGGACGTGATCGGTGACCTGTCGCTTTTAGGAATGCATATCCAAGGTCGGGTAGTGTCGTACAAACCGGGACATACCTTCAACACCCAATGCGTACGCCGGTTACGTAACCAGATTATCAACGAGGAATAAATTGTAAATCATATGATAAGCCCATTAGCAAGTATTCATCCGGAGGCCAAGATCGGTGCGAACGTGGAGATATCTCCGTTCGTTTTCATTGACCGCGATGTAGAGATAGGTGACGGTTGCATCATTGATGCCAACGCTACTATCTGTCAGTACACGAAGTTAGGTAAGAACTGCCATGTATTCCCTTCCGCTGTCATCGGAGCTATTCCGCAGGACCTGAAGTTCCACGGCGAAGAGACCTGGACCATCATCGGCGATAACTGCGTGTTGCGTGAGTTCGTGACCGTTCACCGTGGTACGTTCAGTAAGGGTAAGACCGTTATCGGTAACAACAACCTGATCATGGCATACTGCCACGTGGCACACGACTGTATCTTACATAACAATATTATCATGTCCAACACTACCCAATTGGCGGGCGAAGTGGAAGTGGATGATTTTGCGATCATCGGAGGAGGCACGCTGGTTCACCAGTTCAGTCATATCGGCAGTCATGTGATGATTCAAGGCGGTTCGAAGATCAATAAGGACATCCCGCCGTATATCATCGCTGCACGCGAACCGATTGCTTATTGCGGCATCAACTCGGTGGGTTTGAACCGACGCGGTTTTACACCAGAACAGATCCACACGATACAGGAGGTTTATCGCCTCATCTATCAAGGCAGTATGATTATCAGCAAAGCCATCGAGCATATCGAAGCGACCATGCCGGCATCCGCAGAGCGAGACTTGATCATCAACTTCGTGAAGGCTTCGGAACGAGGCATTGTGAGGGCGTAGATCAGTTAAGAGTTAAGAGTTAAAAGTTAAGAGTTAATAGAGAAATGGAAGAGCAAGAAAGGAGTCTCAATTTTATTGAGCAGATCGTAGAAAAAGACTTGGCAGAAGGAGTGAATGACGGACGTATTCAAACCCGTTTCCCGCCGGAGCCGAACGGATACCTGCATATCGGTCACGTGAAAGCGATATGTCTGGATTTCGGTATTGCGGAGAAATACAACGGCGTTTGTAACCTGCGTTTTGACGATACTAATCCTGCTAAAGAGGACACCGAATATGTAGAGACCATCGAACGTGATATCCGTTGGTTGGGTTTCAAATGGGGACAGATCTACTATGCCTCCGACTATTTCGAGCAGCTCTATGATCTGGCCATCCGTTTCATCAAAGCGGGTAAGGCCTATGTGGATGAACAGACAGCCGAACAGATCGCGGAACAGAAAGGTACGCCTACCGAACCCGGAGTGGCTTCGCCCTATCGTGACCGACCGATCGAAGAGAACCTGCGTCTTTTTGAAGCCATGCAACGCGGTGAGATAGAAGAAGGCAAAATGGTTCTGCGTGCGAAGATAGACATGGCTAATCCGAACATGCATTTCCGTGATCCGATCATGTATCGTATCATCACCAGCCACCCTCACCACCGTACAGGTCGTCGTTGGAACGTATATCCTATGTATGACTTCGCACACGGTCAGAGCGACTATTTCGAAGGTGTAACCCACTCAATCTGTACGTTAGAGTTTGAGGTTCACCGTCCATTATACGATTATTTCATCGACCAGTTCAGCGGACCTAATTTCATCGGTCTCTCTCCATACGGACCGGACTATCGACCGAAGCAGCGTGAGTTCAATCGTCTCAATATCACCTATACCGTCATGTCGAAGCGTAAGATGTTACAACTCGTCAAAGAAGGATTGGTAGCCGGTTGGGATGATCCTCGCATGCCAACCGTTTGCGGTTTGCGTCGTCGCGGTTACACCCCGCAATCCATCCGTGCATTCATGGATCGTATCGGTTACACAAAGGTAGAAGGAATGATTGACCAAGGTCTGTTGGAACACACGATTCGGGAAGACCTCAAAGAGACCGCTCCACGTGTTTGTGCTATCTTCGATCCCGTTAAGTTGGTTATTACCAACTACGAAGGCGAAGGAGAGACGCTGGTTGCCGAGAATATTGACGGTCATGAAGAGTTAGGTACGCGTGAGATTCGTTTCGGTCGTGAATTATGGATCGAGCGTGGTGACTTCCTCGAAGAGGCGGACAATAAGTTCTATCGTCTGAGTCCCGGTGGTCGTGAAGTACGTCTTAAGAACAGTTATATTATTCAGGCAACGGGTTGTGAGAAAGATGCCAACGGTGCGATCACGACCGTTTATGCGACTTATGATCCGGATAGCAAGTCAGGAACCGAAGGCGGTAACCGAAAGACGAAGGCAACGATCAACTGGGTAGAATGCAACAGTGCATTGGACGCAGAGGTTCGTCTGTATGACCGTCTGTTCGCTTGTGAGAACCCGTCCGCAGAAGAAGGAGACTTCCGTGATCTGCTTAATCCGGAGAGTTTGAAAGTGGTAACAGCGAAAGTGGAAGGTGCTTTGCGTAAGGAGCTACACGCTCCGATAATGGTAGATGGCATCGAGCAAGAGAACCACTATCAACTGCTGAAACAAGGTTACTTCGTAGTCGATCCGGACACGACGGCAGAGAAACTGGTACTTAACCGTACTTGTTCGCTCAAAGACAACTACCTCAAATAACAGAAGGTATCTTGCGCACGCGCGTGTATAATAATAAGGAGCAGATCTTCTGCGAGTGGCGACACCGTTGGGTGCGGTTAACGCCCGAAGAGTGGGTTCGTCAACAGTTGCTTCACCATCTGGTGGAGCAACTTGGCTATCCGAGTTCCCGCATCGCCGTTGAACAAGCGATTACCGTAGGGGCTGCCCATAAGCGCTGCGATGCTGTTGTCTATGACCAGACCATGTGTCCGCTTGTATTGATCGAATGCAAAGCGGAAACGGTTCCTCTCACCCAAAAGACCTTGGATCAGGCAATCACATATAACCGCCAACTGAACGTACCTTATTTAATTTTACATAACGGTCCACAAACGATTTGTGTACATGGAAACAATCATCTCATTACAGGAATCCCTCGATACGCCGACCTTTTACGGCGTGAATAATCAAAACATACTTTGCCTCAAGAACCAACATCCGGATGTAAGGGTGGTGGCACGTGGTTATCAGGTGAAGGTCACCGGCGCTGAAACGGCTATTACTCATTTTGAGAAGTCGTTACGCTTGTGCGAAAACTTCTGTATCCGTAATAACCGTTTGACGGAACAAGACATCTTGCTATTACTGCACGGAGACAAACCGCACGAGCAAGTGACGGATAACCTGATTCTGCATGGGGTGAACGGTAAGTCTATCTACGCCCGTTCGATCAACCAACAAGCTTTGGTAAAGGCGTACGAAGAGAATGACTTACTCTTTGCTGTCGGACCTGCGGGAAGCGGTAAGACCTATACGGCTATCGCCTTAGCGGTTCGTGCCCTGAAGAACCGGGAAGTGAAACGTATCATCTTATCCCGCCCGGCTGTAGAGGCCGGTGAGAAATTAGGATTCTTACCGGGAGATATGAAAGAGAAGATCGATCCGTATCTGCAACCTTTATACGACGCTTTGCAAGACATGATTCCGGCGACCAAATTAACCGAATACATGGAAAAAGGAACCATTCAGATAGCACCGCTTGCCTTCATGCGCGGTCGTACATTAGCAGATGCTGTAGTGATACTGGATGAGGCGCAGAATACAACCGCTTTGCAGTTGAAGATGTTTTTGACCCGTTTAGGTTTGGGAGGAAAGATGATCGTGACAGGCGATATGACGCAGATCGATTTGCCGCCTACGCAGAAGTCGGGTTTGCGCGATGCCATGGAGCGTTTCAAAGATATTAAAGGTATCAAAATCATTGAATTCAACGAGAAAGATATCGTTCGTCACCCGTTAGTAAAGAAAATTGTAGCAGCATATCAATGAAAAAAATCTTTTTTGCCATCATATTGGCTTGTTTGAGTGCACCGCTGTGGGCAGGTGTAACCACTTATACCTTCACTTCCGTAAAGTGGGCAAGTAAAGTGGACGCCACGGTCTGTGACGGTGTTACGGATGGTTGGAAATGCGATAAAGAAGCTTCGGAATATAGTGCGGGACGCTTAGATGCAGAAAAACGCTTATATTCGTGCGGCGTAGGCGTAAAAACCGGAACAACCGGAGCGGGTGCTACTTCCGTAGTGGCGTTTGAAGACGTCCGTCGTATCACCGTTAACTTCTGCCAAAATAGCAACAAAGGTAAAGGAACTATCTTCTTCCAAGTAGGAGACAACGAACCGCAAAGTATTGTGGTGAATAAACCCGCAAAGAGCGGCGAAGGTGTTTATAATCGCGATTCCATCGTACTTTTTGATACTCCGCAAAGCGGAAAAATCAAGTTTTGGGTGAATTGTACGGAGAATGGTATTTATATCAATACGATCTCTATTCGTTCTTCCTCCGGCGGGAGTTCGCCTTTCACGATGGACACCTATCAGTTGGTGACAGATGTGGAACAATTACAAGACTCGGACCAAGTCATTTTTGGTGTATATAAAGAAGGGGTGAACTATATCATGGGATATTACGACGAGTGGGAGAGCGTCAATAATATCCACGCCATCAAGGGACGTTATTCGGCAGACCGATCGATGGTAGAGCCCGATGAGAGTGCCATCTATACGCTCAGAATGGCCGATTTGAACGGACATTCTTGTTATATTTTCCAAGACGAGTTACGATACGAAGAAGCCTATCTGGTAGCATCGGGAGGACAAACCAAAAACCGCTTGGCGGTGTGGAACGATGTGGTAAGTGAAAAGAGTTACGGCAACTACGGTTTTTGGGATATCCGTATTGAGAACGAAGGCGAGGCGGTTATCACCAATTTAGGAAACAGTCTGGCAAAGATCATCCAATATAACGCTTCAAATAGCCCTACTCTCTTTGCCTGCTATGCCGACCGTTCGCAAACACCGGTTTGTCTCTACCGACGTGTAGAAGCGACGGGAGATATTCCGGCTATCATCGCACCTTTCATCAATTTCGGTACCACGATAGAGCGTTCCGGAACGCGTACTATTGCCATCAATGCCAACCGCTTATCCGCAGATATATCCGTATCGTTGACACACGGTGAGGTTTTCAGCTTATCAGCGAACACATTGGATAGAGACGGTGATAATCTTACTGTCTCGTACACTGACGTGGAACCGGGACATTATGTAGATACGATCACTTTTGTCAGCGGAGAAGTACGTACGCAAGTGGCTGTATTGCTGAATGTGCAGCAAGTGGTAAGCATTGCGCAAGCCGTCACTTCCGAAGACCATACCATCATCTATCTGAACGATGTGGTGGTGACGAAGAAATACGACAACTATATCTATGTACGCGATGAGACGGGTTCGATGTTACTCTTCGACCGTGGCGATGGTATCACCGGTAAACGATACGGACAAGGACTTAAATCCGGCGATCCGTTGTCGGGTGTTACAGGTCGATATATTAACTACTACGGCGTTCCTGAGATCTCTCCGTCCGAACAATTTACGATAGGTACCAATACCGAGATTGAACCGGAACAAGCACCACAAATCATCGATTCCACCGATGTTTGTCGCTATCTGGTGTTGGATAATACGGTTGTCGACGGATGGTCAGATATGACGTATAACGGACGGACGTACGCCCTGTCGAACAAATTCAATTTGTCTTCGTATATCAAAAACGTCCCCACCCGTACTACTGTTATCGTCAGTTATGACTACGACGTAGTGACATTGTATATAGTAGCCCAAGAGACGCAACCGATTCCCGATGAAATCGAGGATATTTGCATCAAACAAGCTCAGCAGAACCGCGTCATTCTGCATAACGGTCTTCTGTATGTGAAGACCGAAAACTGCTTATATACCTTGACCGGAGAACGCTTAGAGGGAGAATAGATAATCGAAGGCTTCGTTCGCTTCGTCCATCGTGATCACTTGGTTGATAACAGGCGAACCGACCGTACGGATGAGCGTACAGTTGATCTGAGCTGTGCGCTCATTCTTTTTATCTTGCTGCATGAGTGCGATGAGTTGTTCTCTATCCGAACACTTGCATTGGGGTTTGCCGTAGTAATGCAACATCATCTGCGTCAACTGTTGCAGCGGTTCACGTGGACACCCCAGCTTTGTGACACTTAAATACAACTCTGCTATTAACCCGTACACAACCGCGTAGCCATGAGGCATAGTACCTAATGAGATTTCTTCCAATGCATGTCCAAAGGTATGTCCCAGGTTGAGCGCTTTGCGCAGTCCTTCTTCTCTTGGATCAGCAGCAACAATGGTACGTTTCTTATCAAGACATTGATGAATGAGCGGTGTCATCGCATTGATGTCCATATGATCAAGGTCATACTGCATCAATTCCGGGAAAAGCGTCTCGTCCAATAACCCTGTCTTGAGCATCTCGCCGAAACCGCTGAGTATCTGTTGCACAGGAAGAGTGGTTAACCATTCGGGGCAGAGGATGGTCTGAACCGGATCGGCAAAAACACCGATACTATTCTTTAGACCATGATAGTTGATTCCCGTCTTCCCACCGGACGAAGCATCTATCATCGCCAATAAAGTAGTGGGAATATTGATATAGTCTATTCCACGTTTGTAGGTAGCCGCCGCAAAACCGCCTATGTCGGTTAGTACACCACCACCGATACAAATGAGTAAACCGCGACGGGTGATTCCGTTCGCGAAGAGAAAATCCCATATCTGCGTCACTGTCTCGAGCGACTTGGTCTGTTCGTTCACATCCAACCACAATACGGGTTGTTCGTGCAAGGCTTCCAATGCCAACCACTGCGGATGGCGGATAAGAGACTTATCCGCAAGCACGCAAATTTGCGATTTTTCGTACTGATGTAAGACTTCCAAACTCATTTTGCCTGCAAAATTAGTAAAAATTCTCCTATTTCACAAATAAAAACGATTAATTTTTACATTTTTTTGCATATCTGCAAATTTTTTAGTACCTTTGCAGCCGATTATGAAAAAAACGACAATTCTATATCTTGTTTCGGTCCTTCTGTTGTTCAGCGGATGTCAGGCGCTGGAGAAGCAGCAACAGTACGGAGCAGCAGTGGAAGTGAACGGTCATTTCCTGTTTCGCTCTACCTTGGATTCATTGACGGTGGGTCTTAGTAGCGACGATAGTCTGCGTGTGGCGCAACAGTATATCAGTGCTTGGGCGAAAGACATCCTGATGTACGATGCCGTCAAAAACGGACAGTTGAATGTGGAGATTGATGCTATCGAGCAGATGGTGGCGGATTATCGCCATTCGTTGTATGTCCATGCTTATGAGTCCTATCTGGTGGAGCGATTCATGTCCAAAGCGGTTCCGGACAGTACCGTAGAGCAGATGTACGCACAGTTATCCGATCGTTTCCGATTGGACGAGAGTATCATGAAAGGAATATTGGTCATTGTACCCAATGACGCACCGAACATCGGCAAACTGCGTAAGTGGATGACGAACGAGTCGCTGGATGATATTGAGAAATATGTGTATCAGAATGCCAGCGGTTATGAGCTGTTTGCCGACCGATGGGTGACAACGACCGACATGTTGGCGCAGATACCGATGGAGCGCAAGGAATTGGAGAATAGGTTAAAGACGAAGAATCAGATAGAAGTTAGCGATTCGCTCAAGACCTATCTATTACAAGTGACGGACAAATACTTGTTAGGCAACCCCATGCCGCTTGAATATGCCCGACCGGAGATAGAGAAGATCATCTTAAGCGAACGGCAAGTGGATTTCTTGCTTAAAGAACGGGAGAAACTATACAACGAAGCGATACAAGAACAGAAAATACGATTCTATGAGAACTAAAATACTTTTTTTGCTTTTGGCTATTAGCTGTTGGCCTTTGGTTCATGCGCAGGGTGTCATTGACGAAGTGATTTGGGTGGTAGGCGACGAAGCCATCTTACGCAGTGAGGTGGAAGAAGAGCGTTTGCGTGCCCAGTATGAAGGAACACCTATTCCGGGTGATCCGTACTGCTTTATTCCGGAGCAGATAGCTATTCAGAAACTATTCTTACACCAAGCGGTGTTGGACTCGGTGGAGGTGAACGAATCGACCGTAAGCCATCAGGTGGATATGCGCCTCAACTACTACATCAACCAGATCGGTTCGAAAGAGAAGATGGAGGAGTATTTCCGCAAACCAAGTAGTGAGATACGGGAAGAGTTGATGACATCGGTTCGCAACCAGATGATCATCCAACAGATGCAGCAGAAGTTAACATCGGATATCAAACCCACTCCGGCAGATATACGGCGGTATTATAATTCCTTACCTGCCGACTCGATACCGATGATGCCGGCACAGGTGGAAGTACAGATCTTAAGTTTCGAGCCTCCCGTACCGGTAGAAGAAACCGAACGCGTCAAACAACGTCTGCGCGAGTTCACCGAACGTGTGCAGAACGGTACTGCCGATTTCAGTATGCTAGCCCGTCTCTACTCCGAAGATACAGAGAGTGCCAAGCGTGGCGGTGAGTTGGGATTTGTAGGTCGGGGACAGTTGGTGCCTGAGTTCGCTGATGTGGCTTTTAACCTGAATGACCCCAAACGCGTCAGCCGTATCGTGCAGACGGAATACGGATTCCATATTATCCAGTTGATTGAGAAGAAAGGCGAACGTATTAACTGCCGGCATATCTTACTTCGTCCCCGTATCAGTGCGACGGACAAAGTGAACGCTATCACGCGTCTGGACAGTATCCGGCAATGGATCGAGAAAGACAGTATCCAATTTGAACAAGCTGTCATCCGTTATTCGGCAGATAAGAACACGGTCATGAACGCAGGATTGATGATTAATCCTAATACGGGTAGCAGTCGGTTTGAGTACCAGGACTTGGCGCCTGAAATCGCCAAACAGATCTATACTATGAAAGAAGGGGAAGTATCCCAACCTTTTGTGATGATGGATCAGACCAAGAACCGGGAAGTGTGTGCCATCGTTAAACTGAAAAAGAAAACAGAAATCCACCGTGCCAATCTGAATGATGATTTTCAGGCTATCAAGGCAATGCTGGAAGCGAAGATGAGCGAGGAGTTCATTCATAAATGGATCCTCAAGAAGCAGAAAACCACATACATACAAATTGATCCGGCTTGGCAAGGATGTGATTTTCAGTACCCGGGATGGATTCATTAAAGACGAAAGGTGATAGGTGAAAGGCAAAAGGTTCATAGGATTAATCTTGTTAATTGTCAATTTTCAATTGTCAATTAGCCAGACTATGGTCTATCTGGAGCAAGCTGACTGGTTGAGTTTTGACGAGGAACGCATTGCGGATGCCCAGATCGTGCGGGGCAATGTGATCTTCCGACATGAAGAAGCCTTGATGTACTGCGACAGTGCCTATTTCTATGAGGAATCGAATTCCCTGGACGCCTTCGGTCATGTGCGCTTTGTGCAAGGAGACACCTTACAGGGTTTCGGAGACAAGTTATTCTACAACGGAAACACCAAACTGGCTCGCATGCGCAGACATGTAAGGCTCATTCATGGTAAAGAGAACGAGAATCCGACCATTTTGACGACGGATAGTCTGAACTATGATCGGGCAGCAGGGGTGGCATACTATTTCTCAGGCGGACAAGTAACCGACACGCTCAATACCCTTACTTCCATACGCGGCAGATACTGGCCGGACACCAAACAAGCCGTTTTCAGTAAAGAAGTGGAACTGGTGAACCCGAAGTTCATTCTGACGAGCGATACCCTCCTGTATAATACGGACACAAAGATAGCGGATATCGTCAGCCCGACGCTCATCGTCTATGAAGAGGAGACGGATATCCACACCTCACGTGGATGGTATAACACGAATAACGAACAATCAATGTTACTGGACCGCTCCGTTGTACATCATATGAATGGTCGAACCATGACCGGAGACACGATATACTACGATAAACTGGTTGGTTTCGGTCAAGTGATCGGAAGCATGGCGATGACGGACAGTACACAAAAAGCCACTTTATACGGTGAATACGGTCAGATGTGGGAAGAGAACAGTCGTGGTTATGCTACAGACAGTGCACTGATGGTTGATTGGAGTGACCCTGCTCATTATGCTTATATCCATGCAGACACCTTGTTTACCGAAGAGCTTTACTATACCGACAGTGCCCGAATGGATAGTACCTATCGCCTTGTGCGCGCACATTACGGCGTTCGTGTCTATCGGGATGACATGCAGATGAGTTGTGACTCAATGGTGTACCTGGATTCCGATTCTACCATGCACCTCTATACTGACCCCATCTGCTGGAGTGAAAACCAACAGATAGCGGCCGATAGTATCATCGCCTACATCGTAAACGGAACGGTTGAACATGCGGTGGGTACCGGAAACGCCCTATGCGTGATGCAAGACAGTACGGAGTTCTTCAACCAGATGAGCGGTAAAGAAGTGACGGCATATCTTGTGAACGGAGAAGTGAAGATAGTGGATACAAACGGTAATGCCCTGACGGTCTTTTATCCCCGAGAAGACGGAGGCGGGTACGTAGGAATGAACACCACCGCCAGCAGTTTTATCCGTATGTATGTAGAGAATCAGAAGATCCATCATATGCGGTTCACCAAAGAGACCACTGGTGTCCTCTACCCGATGGACCAGATTCCGGATGGTTCGAACCGTTTGGCGTTATTCTTCTGGGCAGAAGAAGTGCGTCCAACCGGACCGGAAGATGTGTTCCGAAAAGTAAAAAATTCCGGAATCAAGAAAGAAGAATTAGAGATTAAAGATTAACAATATGAAAAAGATTTTTGTAACAGTCGTATTGGCTTGTTTGGCGATTAGTACGTTCGCTGTGGATCTTCCCAAACAAGGTTTGGGTTTTCAAGTGGGATGGGCACAACCGATCTTACGTTTGAATAGTCCTAAGAATCCGTCCAACGCCAAGGACTCCTTAAGTACCACCATCGCCATGAAAGGTGTGAAGATAGGCGCCGTCTATGACGGTAGTATCATTGCCGGTTTCGGTACCTCTATTGGTGTAAACTACACCTTCGCAGCGTATAACAGCGGATGGAAAGCCGATAATGCATACGGAATGCAATATCCTCGCCAACGTCAGATGCTTACCTACCATGAGTTGGAACTCTTTGTCGATTGGCAATATAAGTTCGAAGTGGCCAAAGAGACCTATCTGATTGTTTATTCCGGACCGATGATCCAATGCGGTTTGGCATTCGATATGCGTTCGGATTCACAGAAAGATTTTGATAGCGAAGTGGATGTCAAACGGTACAGCGGATACCATATGGAAGAAGGGTATAACGAGAATGAACACTTCAACCGTCTTAATATCACATGGGGCGTCGGCGCCGGATTCCAATACAAACGCTATTTCCTGCGTGGCAGTTATGATTTCGGATTGATCAACCCATACGCGAATAAAGAGTTCGTAGATGCTGTAGGTAACAGTCTGGACCGCTATACCCGTGGACGCTTTGACCAATGGTCCATTAAGATAGGTATGTATCTCTGGTACGAGGAGTAATTGATAAAATTGATAATTGACAATTGATACCACGCGAAGTCATCGATAAGATCCATTCTGCAGCGAAGATAGAAGAAGTGGTTGCAGATTATGTGACGCTCCGTAAACGCGGTGCGAACTTGATCGGTCTCTGTCCTTTCCATAACGAGAAGACCGGTTCCTTCACCGTCAGTCCATCCAAAGGAATATACAAGTGTTTCGGTTGCGGTGTCAGCGGTAATGCCGTCGGTTTTATCATGGAGATGGAGCAATGCAGCTACGTAGAAGCACTCAAACAGTTGGGTAAGAAATACCACATCGACGTGCCGGAACGGGAGATGACCGCCGAGGAACAGCAACGTCAAGATGACCGCGAATCGATGTTCGTCATCAATGACTTCGCCAATAAATGGTTCCAGGACCAGTTATGGAACACGCCGGAAGGACAAGCAATAGGACTCAGTTATTTTCGGGAACGGGGTCTGAGGGATGATATCATCAAGAAATACCAACTCGGTTACTCTCCGGAGAAAGGCAATCCATTGGCTCTGGCCTTGAAGAAGAAAGGTTTTCAAGAGAAGTTTATCGTCAACGATGTGGATACGAAGATCGGTGTAGGTATTGTCGGCAAGAGCGAAGACGGACGCTTATATGACCGTTTCCGTGACCGCGTGATGTTTCCTATCTTCACAGTAAGCGGTAAACCGGTGGCTTTTGCGGGACGTATTCTCAAAAAGAAAGACAACGTCGGCAAGTACGTCAACTCACCCGATTCCATCATCTATTCGAAGACGAATGAGTTATACGGTCTTTTCCAAGCCAAGCAAACTATCGCACGCACCGACATGTGTTACCTGGTGGAAGGACAGATGGACGTCATCTCCATGCATCAGTCTGGTATTGAGAATGTGGTGGCAAGCGGCGGTACGGCGTTGACCAAACCGCAAATCTGGTTAATCAAACGTTTCACATCCAACATCACCGTCCTTTATGACGGAGATGCTGCCGGTATCCATGCCGCTTTGCGAGGTATAGATATGTTCTTGGAAGCCGGGTTTAACGTCAAAGTGGTACTGCTGCCGGACGGAGAAGATCCGGATAGTTATGCGCAACATCATGACTCTACCGAGTTCATTCGCTATATTGAAGAACACCAGACTGACTTCATCCGTTTCAAGTCTGCTTTGCTAAGCAAAGATGCCGGAGACGATCCGTTCAAACGTGCCGAACTGATCAAAGATATCACGGCCTCCATCGCCATCATCCCGGATATGATCACTCGGCAAGTGTATATCAAAGATACTGCAGAACGGCTGCATATGTCCGAAAAAGTGCTGACCGTTGAAGTGATGAAACTGCGCAAAGAGAAAGTGGTGGAGAACACAAAAGGAGAAAAAACAGCAGAACAGTCTGCCAGTCCGCAGGACGGTCTGCCGGTCAAACAGCCTGACAATGCAGTGGTCCAACAACGAAGTGGTCTTGACGCCAACTACTATAACCTCATGCAGCTCATCGTGCAGTATGGTGAACGCCCCATTGAGGTGGACGGAACAGTCTATACGATAGGAGAAGTGATTATAGCTACACTGGCACAAGACGGCATTGAAGCACCACAACCGATTTATCAGACACTGATAGACGAGTTCCAACAGCATTATCAAGACGAAGGGTTCAAAGCGGAGACCTTCTTTAAGTTTCATCCCGATAGAAAACTAAGTGCCTTGGCAGTTGATATGATTGCCGATAAATACCGTTTTGCGCCATCCAAAGGCGAAGAACGCATAGGCGAATTGGTGACACGACTGCTTTATGAGATTAAGTTGACCGTGGTGAACATGCAGATTAATGAATTGGAGCAGAACCTGAAAGCGGCACAGGAAGCAGGGGATGTCGCACAACAATTTGCGCTGCTCAAACACCAACCGGAACTGCTTAATATGCGCAATGAGTTGTGCAAAGTGCTTGGGAATCGAGTCATCAATATTTGAAATCATAAACTTGCAATCTAAAATGCTTTTTCAAAGCATCGTATATGGTCCCATTCACAGTCGGCGGTTAGGAACGAGTCTCGGTATCGAACTTATGCCGTTGGAGCATAAGTTATGTACCTTCAACTGCGTCTATTGCGAATGCGGGTGGAACACACCGGTTAGTCATCCGAAGTTACCAACACGGGAAGAAGTAAAAGCAGCCTTGGAAGCAAAGCTTAAAGAGGGTTTGGCATTAGACGTAATAACCTTCTCTGGAAACGGCGAACCCACCCTGCATCCTGATTTCCCGGGAATCATTGAGGACACCTGCGCTTTGCGAGACCGATACTGCCCGAACGCAAAAGTGAGTGTGCTATCCAATTCTACCCAATTGGGTCGCCCCGATGTGGTTAAAGCCTTGCGCCTTTGCGATAACCGAATCCTCAAGCTTGATGCCGGAACCGACACGATGATGCGACGCATTGACCTGCCGGTGAATGAACAGTTGACGGTAGAAACGATCATCGGATGGTTATCGCAGTTCGATGGGGATTTCACCTTACAGACCTGTTTCCTGCGTGGTGAGCATGACGGACAAGTCATTGACAACACAACTCCCGAAGAATTGGAAGCATGGTATAAAGCAGTGGACGTACTTCATCCCAAACAGATCATGATCTATGTCATCGACCGCAAGACACCGGAAGAAAACCTGTCTAAGATCTCCCGAACCGAGATGGAATCCATTGCCGCTCCGCTAATAGCGAAGGGGTATGACGTAAGTATTTCTGCATGAAGATCCTTGTGGCACCTTTGAACTGGGGACTCGGTCATGCGAGTCGTTGTGTACCGCTCGTTCAGCGATTATTGGACGAGGGACATGAAGTCATCTTAGGAGGGGACGGTGAGAGCCTGACATTACTTCGTAAGCATTTTCCGAAACTAAGATATACCTACCTTGCTCCGCTGAATCTTAGGTACGGCAAAGGGAAACGACAAGTATGGGCAATTCTCCGTGCTTTACCGAGATTGATCATATGGGCCATCAAAGATCATCTGATGCTCAAAGCCCTACTGAACGAAGAACCTATCGACCAAGTCATCTCCGATAACCGATTCGGGTTGTATCTAAATCACCAATCACCAATCACAAATCACAAATGCGAATGCATATATATGACCCACCAACTCCATATCATGCTTCCTCGTGGTTGGCGTTGGGCAGAACCTATCGCTTCACGTATACACGCACACATATATACGCGATATAATAAGGTATGGGTTCCGGACTATGCGGATATCGAACAGAGCCTTGCCGGTGAACTATCCCATTCAACATTAAACATTAAACATTCAACTTTAATCGAATATATTGGTCCTTTGAGTCGTTTTCAGAATATTCCGCTTACTCCGAATAATCAGAATTATTCCATCGTAGCGGTTCTCTCCGGTCTTGAACCCCATCGTACTCTACTGGAACAAGAGATCATCGCACGATATTCCACTAATCCACTAACCACTAACCCACTAATCCCTTCCGTTCTTATCGTTCAAGGTCTCATGCACAGACCGAACACGCGTATCAAACGGGAAAACATAACCATCGTACCCTATATGAGCGATAAGGAATTGGCGGAAGCATTATCGGGCGCAAGGCACATCATCGCCCGTTCCGGGTATTCCACAATAATGGATCTGAACGCGTTAGGAATATTGGATAAAGCGGAATTAATTCCCACCCCAGGACAACCGGAACAGGAGTATTTGGCGACTTTATTTAACAAAATGCACTAAAAAAGAAAGAAAAATGCAAAAATATTTGCGTATATCAAAAAAAAGCAGTACTTTTGCACGCTTTTTCGCTATGGGATATAGTGATACCCCTTCCGGCGGAAGCCGGTTTCCCCGATTAACGGGGACACCTCCGGGTGCCATCGTATAACGGTTAGTACTCAAGATTTTCATTCTTGCAATAGGGGTTCGATTCCCCTTGGCACTACAAAGACCTTCCCTAAAGTCAATTCCTGAGGCTGATCCTCTCAAAGCCAAAGGATAGTAACAAAACCGTCCGCGAGTCGGACAAAAAAACAAACACAAAGATGGCAAATCATAAAAGCTCTTTGAAGCGTATTCGCCAAACGGCTGCGCGCAAAGCACACAATCATTATTATGCAAAAACCGCACGTAATGCTGTGCGTGACTTGCGCAAGACTACTGACAAAGTTGCAGCTACGGCTGCTCTGCCGAAAGTAAGCTCTATGCTCGACAAACTGGCTAAGCGTCATATCATTCACGTAAACAAAGCAAGCAACCTCAAATCGAAACTTGCTCGTTTCGTAAACAAACTCGCTTAATAATACGCAAGTTTAGGTCAAAAGAGGAATCTCGAAAGGGATTCTTCTTTTTTTTATACAAAAAATACACGATTATTTGCATAATTCAAAAAAAAGTAGTACCTTTGCAGCGAATTTTGATACATTTATTAAGATGAACGAGAATAATATCCCTATTGTTGACTGTCCGTACGGCGATTACATGATTGGTGATGCGAGTGGTAAACTGATGAATGAGTACGGTCGTTATCCGTGTAAGATCAAATGCGGTGTATATGCCTTTTTAGTAAGAGGTACGGCGCGTGCGACGATCAATGTAACGGATTATGAGTTTAAGCAGAATGATATCTTGCTCTTGGAACCCGGTAGTTTTCTTTTTATTCGTGAGTGTTCTGACGACGCACTCGTTTATTGGGTTGTTTTCGGTAGTTCCTTCCTGGAGAAACATACGGTGAATAACAAGATGTCATTATCCGCCTTGCAGTTACATTCGCCCAAACTGAGCGTAAGCGAGAACCATGCGCAGGTACTCTGCTCGATTTACGACACGATTGTGAAGGCATTGAACGCTACCCCGACGATGCTGGATAGCGAGAAGATGGTACATATCTTCAACCTGCTGCAGGTCAGCTATGCCAAGTATGCCCATGAGCAGGACGAGTATCTGGTAAAACCGCTGGACCGTAAGACGGAGATCTATCAGGATTACTGTCAGTTGGTATTGAAGCATTATAACAAGTGGCATCATGTGAGTCAGTATGCCGACGCTATGCGTCTGACCTTACCACACTTATGCTCGACTATCAAAGCGGTAGGAGACCGCACCGCCGGTGATATCATCATCGAAGCCATCATCACCGATGCCAAGAGTCAACTCAAGATCACCAACCTGCAGATCAAAGAGATTGCACTGAATCTGGGATTTGACAATGTGGCTTTCTTCAACCGTTTCTTCAAATCGCACGTAGGCGTCACGCCGAAAGCGTATAGAAACGCATAAATAACAAATCTCAAATAACCAATCACAAATAAAATAAGGACACCGCCCGGTGTCCTTATTTTTATCGTCCTTTATACATTTCTTCGTAGTATTTCTCGTACTCACCGGAGGTGATGTTGTCGAGCCATTCTTGGTTATCGAGATACCACTGAACGGTTTTCTCGATACCTTCTTCGAACTGGAGACTCGGCTCCCATCCCAACTCGCGTTGCAGTTTAGTCGAGTCGATCGCATAACGCATGTCATGTCCGGCACGGTCGGTGACGTAGGTAATAAGGTCAAGGTCCGCTCCTTCCGGGCGACCCAACAGTTTATCGACGGTCTTGATGATGGTCTTGATGATATCGATATTCTTCCACTCGTTGAAACCACCGATGTTATAGGTCTCAGCGATAGTACCTTTATGGAAAATAAGATCGATTGCACGAGCGTGATCTACCACGTATAACCAGTCACGCACATTCTCCCCTTTCCCGTAAACAGGCAAGGGTTTGCGATGACGGATATTATTGATAAACAGGGGAATCAATTTCTCCGGGAACTGATAGGGACCGTAGTTATTGGAGCAGTTCGTCACGATCGTCGGCATGCCGTAGGTATCATGGAACGCACGCACGAAATGATCGGACGATGCTTTGGAAGCCGAATAAGGCGAATGGGGGTTGTACTTCGTGGTCTCATAGAAGAAATCCTCACCGTATGCCAAGTGATGTTCCGCAGAAGAAGCAGTGGTCGTGAACGGCGGTTCGATACCTTCGGGATGGGTGAGTTGCAAGGCACCATAGACCTCATCGGTAGAGATGTGGTAGAAACGTTTGCCCTCGTACTTCTCGGGCAGCGACTCCCAATACAGTTTGGCTGCCTGCAACATGGAAAGCGTACCCATCACGTTCGTGCGGGCGAAGGTGAAGGGATCTTTGATGGAACGGTCCACATGACTCTCAGCTGCCAAGTGAATGACACCTGTCACTTGTTCCTCTTGCATTAACGCAAAAATCGTATCGAAGTCACAGATATCGGCACGCACAAAGCGGTAGTTCGGTTTGTCTTCGATATCTTTGAGGTTCGCCAAGTTACCGGCATAGGTCAGTTTATCCACATTGATGATTCGGTAATCCGGGTATTTGTTCACAAACAAACGCACTACATGACTTCCGATAAATCCGGCTCCACCGGTGATGATAATACTCTTCATAAAATATATCTTATTTGTTTAAATCCATATGTACGGCTTTGACCGTCTTTGTCGCATAACACGATTTCGCCCATAGGCAGGACATCTTCGATACGTGCTTCGAAGCATCCGTTTTTATCTTCGAACGACCAAAATCCCTCTTTTCGGTATAGATGTGCCTTATATTCCGACCACACGTCTTCCTTAAGCACACGTTGCACTTCTTCGTACAAGCGCTCCATCAATTCGTCTATGTTATAGTCTCTTCCCGTGATCTGTTTGAGCGATATCGGATTCGGTGCATCGGAGCGAAACTCCGTCTGGTTCACGTTCAAGCCTACACCCGCTATTGAGTACTTCACCTCAGAGCCTATAATCGCATTTTCCACCAGTATTCCTGCTACTTTTTTATCTCCGTAATAGATATCATTTGGCCATTTGATTGAGACCGCTTCGCTCAAAGAACAAAGACCGCTTCGCTCAAAGACAAAAGACTGAATTACTCTGTACACTGCTATGCTAAGGGCGATATTCAGGAAATACAGGTTTTTGTCAGGTGGTAACAAGATCGAGCATAACAGGTTCTTTCCCTCCTCGCTCTCCCAACTGTTACCGGTTTGTCCTCTACCTGCCGTTTGGTAACCGGCATAGATGAACCTTGGCTCTTGGCCCTTAGCTATTAGCTCCTTCATCAAGGAGTTGGTACTATGGGTGCGTGCTATATACATCCAACAGGTATTTTTGAATGACCGATTGTATATTTTTCGCTTTACCCGGTGCAGAGTTAATCAGGATAGCGAACACCCACGTGTCTCCGTTGGGCAGGTCGATGTATCCAGCGAAGTTCTTCGTTCCGGCGATCGTACCGCTCTTGGCATGGATCCGTCCTTCCAAAACTGTACCGGGACAGAGCGTTGTCAAGGTGCCTGTCTTTCCACTTACCGGTAACGAAGCCATCCAAGCGTCCGCATACTTACTCTGCGCCATGATGGTCAGTAACTGAACCAAGGCTTTGGCACTTATGGCATCTTGCGGAGCCAAACCGCATCCGTCTTTGATGATGGCATTCTGCACATGTACTCCTCTGCGACGCCAGTAATCCCGTAATATCTCCTGACTGTTATGAATAGTGCCCGGTAACGAGTACCGCGTTCCGATGTAGCGGAACATCGACTCGGCGTACAGGTTATTACTGTTCACGTTAGTCTCTTGGATCAGTTCCGATAAGGGCGCTGAGTGATGCACATACAACTCTGTACGATGCAGGGTCAAGGGGAAGTAATCGGGTTCATACGTTGCTTCTTTCGTTACCGGCACTCCCGCCTCACGTAAGCGATTGGTGAAATGACGTGCCAGCAACAAACCCGGATTCGGTAAGTCTCCTTTGACACCGAACGTACCTAAGTTAGAGGGCACTGCCCCGGTCAGATAACGCTCATTGCTATACGGTAAACCGCTCACAAAAGCCCCGTCATACTGGATCCGGTCACAACGGATACGGTTGATGAACCGGATATCCTCCACATTGGGTTCGGTCTTCACTACCGTCGCTACCGAACCGGGTTCACCGCTCTTGAGCACGATATTCATCGTGTTACCGTAGTAGTTGAGCGAAAAGATACCCGGTGCGTAGTAGTTACCTGCATCTTCGCATAACCAGTTAGGGTTCTGCGCTTCGCCGTCCAACATCGTCATGTCTGCTACGACTGCGCCATCGATGCGACGGATACCGGCTTTCTTCACTTCTTTGACCCATTGGGTAAGGAAAGCAGTCTTACCTTGCCAACCCAAAGAAGGGTCACAACCACCGCGTATATACAGGTTACCATGCAAGACACCATCCTGAATGGAACCCGAATACTCCAGCACGGTAGGAAAACGATAGTCGGCTCCTAACATCTCCAAAGCCGCACCGGTCGTCAATAACTTCATCACCGAAGCCGGAGGAACCACATGCTCTTCCCGATAACTGTCAATCACTTCACCCGTCTTCAAGTCCTGTATATACACGGACATATTCGCCTGTCCGGTGATCGGATGGGACGTCAGGAAATTAACACTCAGTAATATCGCTGCGAAAATCTTCACCTTTCAATTTTCACCTTTCAATTTTCACTTGGACAGATATTCGTGCATTGCTTTGGCAGCCTTGCGACCGTCAGACATAGCGAGGATAACCGTTGCACCGCCACGCACGATATCGCCGCCGGCGAAGATCATCGGGAGGGCAGACTGCATTCCTTCGTTAACCACGATGGTACCTTTCTTACTGATCTCCAGACCTTCTACGGACGATGGGATCAAGGGGTTCGGACTCACACCTACCGCCACGATAACGAGATCAACGGGTATCGTAACCGTCTTGCCTTCAACCGGAACCGGACTACGACGACCCGACTCATCCGGTTCACCGAGTTCCATCACTTGCAGTACCGCTTCGCATACGCGACCGTTCTCATCGGCATGGTACTCAATCGGATTATGCAGCGTCATGAATTCGATACCTTCCTGTTTGGCATGATGTACCTCTTCCACACGTGCCGGCATCTCTTCTTCCGAACGGCGATAGATGATCATCGCACGCTCAGCGCCAAGACGTTTAGCCGTTCTGACAGCGTCCATGGCCGTGTTACCACCACCGATGATCGCCACATGCTTACCGTAAAGAATCGGCGTGTCGGTTGCCGGGTTAGAAGCGTCCATCAGGTTGACACGCGTCAGGTACTCATTGGAAGACATCACACCGTTCAGGTTCTCTCCCGGGATATTCATGAAACGCGGCAGACCTGCACCCGAACCGACGAAGATACCCTTGAATCCTTGTTCCTCAAGTTCCTTGACGGTGATGGTCTTTCCGATGATGGTATCCGTATGGAACTGCACACCTAAGGCACGCAGACCGTCTATCTCAATATCGACGATACGGTTTGGCAGACGGAACTCCGGGATGCCGTATTTGAGCACACCGCCTATCTCATGCAGCGCTTCGAACACATGCACTTCGTAACCGTATTTGGCGGCATCTCCGGCAAATGTCAAACCTGCAGGACCGGAACCGACCACCGCAATTTTCATTGCGGTATTTGAGATTTGAGATTTGACATTTCTTCCGATCTGCTTGCGCCGTATGGAGATTTGAGGCTGCGCATTTGCGTAGTCCGCACAGAAACGCTCGAGGTAACCGATAGCGACCGCCGGATGACCCATCTTGAGGTGGATACATTGGCTCTCGCATTGTTTCTCTTGCGGGCAGACACGACCGCATACGGCGGGCAGAGACGAACTCTCTTTGATGACAGATGCTGCTCCGAGCACGTCGCCCGTCTCCAGGGTCTTGATGAAACCCGGGATGTTGATATTCACCGGACAACCCTGCACGCAGGTGGGGTTCTTACAGTTGAGGCAACGATGGGATTCGGTGATAGCCTGTTCGAACGTCAGACCTTGGTTCACCTCTTCGTGCAGACTCTTCACACGCACTTCGGGACGCAGTTCCGGCATCTGCACACGGGGGATGGCCACTCTATCCTTCGGTTTGCCCTCATAAGGTTCTACCTGCTGTTGCCCAGCAGATGCCCCCGAGATTCCCTCGATCCGATTCTCTCTCGATAGTGTCTCGTTAGTCTGATTAGGACTACCTAGGTGCTTGGCGTAAGTTTCCATCGCGGCCGCTTCTTCGGCTTTGAAAGCTTTCATTCGGCTGAGCATCTCGTTCCAGTCCACGGCGTGGGCATCGAACTCAGGTCCATCGACGCAAACGAATTTCGTTTTGCCGCCTACGGTCACACGGCATGCACCGCACATACCGGTTCCATCGACCATGATGGTGTTAAGCGATGCTTCGGTGGGGATGTTATATTTAGCGGTTGTCAAAGCGACAAACTTCATCATGATCGCCGGACCAATGGTGATACATTTGTTAACGGTCTCGCGTTGGATGACCTGTTCGACACCAACCGTCACGACACCTTGCTGACCGGCTGAACCGTCATCGGTCATGATGATCACTTCGTCCGACCATTGTTCCAACTCATCTTGCAGGATAAGCAGGTCTTTATTACGGGCAGCGAGTACGGTGATCACTTTGTTTCCGGCTTTCTTAAGGGCCTCAGCGATCGGTAACATAGGCGCTGCGCCTACACCACCGCAGGCACAAACGACCGTTCCGTAGTTCTCGATACGTGTAGCACGACCTAAGGGTCCTACTACATCGTGAATCATGTCGCCCGGCTCCATAGCCAGTAACTTATGCGTCGATGCGCCTATCTGTTGTACGACTAAGGTGATGGTACCTTTTTCGATATCCGCTCCGGCGATGGTCAACGGTACACGTTCGGACACAGCGTCCACACGGATAATCACAAAGTGACCGGCACGACGACTACGGGCAATAAGCGGAGCTTCTACTACAAGCTCCGCTACATTATCCGAGAAAAATCTTTTAGAAATGATTTGATTCATTTTGATAAGACTAGGAGCCTAGGAATCTAGGAACCTAGGATACTAGTTAAAAATATTTCGTTTCTTTTCCCACGATCGAGGAGAGGAGATTGTTTGCCAGACGGGAAGCGCCGAAACGGAAGGACTCGTTATTCAACCACTCTTCGCCGAGAACCTCTTTGACAAGCGTGAAGTGCTGCACAGCCTCATCGGTAGTACTTACACCACCGGCAGGTTTGTAACCCATCTTGACACCCGTCTTCTCACGCCAAGCCTTGATGGCATTACACATGATGAAGGTAGCTTCTGGCGTAGCGTTCACGCTGATCTTACCGGTAGAAGTCTTGATGAAATCGCAACCTGCCGCCATGCTCAGGATCGATGCTTTCCAGATATTCTGTGCCGTCTTGAGCAAACCGGTCTCAAGAATGACCTTCAGGTGGTGTTCTCCGCAAACGGCTTTGATCTCACTGATTTCATCGAAGCACTCCTGGTAACGACCTTCAAGGAACTTACCGACACTCAGCACGATATCCACTTCTGTAGCTCCGGCTTTGAGCGCCATAGCAGTCTCTGCCACTTTGATCTCCGGGAAAGTCTGCGCAGCGGGGAACCCGGCACAGCAACATGCGATATTGAATTTCGGATCCTTCAGCGCTTTGCGTACATACTCCGCCATAGCGGGATAGACACAGATAGCGGCTACATTAGGAATACCCGGGAAGTCCTTCTCGAAGTTATTAACGGCATTCGCCATCTTCTCCACTTTGGCGATGGTATCATCGGCACTCAATGTTGTGTAATCGATCTGGTGTAGACACTCTTTCCAAACCTCCACATTGTTATTCTCCGCAAAATGCTTTGCTTCGATGTCAGCTACTTGAGCGGCTACTTGCTCATCGGTGAACGGGCAGGGGTACTGCGCGAATAATTCTTCAAACTTATTCATGGTTAATGATATTTATGATTTCAAATTTATGATTTATTGTTTATCTGTCAGCCTTGCAATGATCGTCTCATTGCCACGCACATGTTCGCCTACCTCTACGAACATCTCCGTATCCAGCGGCAGGTACATATCGACACGCGAACCCAGTTTGATGAAACCAAGGTGGGTATTACGGTGCGCAAAATGACCGGGTTTGGCGTAGGTCACGATACGGCGAGCCATGGCTCCAGCGATCTGACGAACGGCTATGCGCACTTTCGACGGTGTCTCTATCACCACTAACGAACGCTCGTTCTCCGTACTGGACTTAGGTAACCACGCTCCTTTATGCCTACCCTTCTGATGCTCGCTCACCAACACCGTTCCCTCGATCGGGTACCAGTTGGCATGCACATTGAACGGCGACATGAAGATTGACACCTGCAGTTTCTTCTCATGGAAATACTCATTCTCTTCCGTCGGCTCGATCACCACCACACGTCCGTCTGCAGGCGCGATGATGAAATTCGGATCATCGATCTCCAACACCCGGATAGGGTTACGGAAGAAATAAGTGACAAACACTAACAGCAAAGCCGTTAACATCAGCGATACTGCAAAAATCCAATGCGTCTGTATATACAGATATAGCGGCACATTGATAATAAACAACAGCAACACGATTCCTATGATCATGTGCCGTCCTTCTCTGTGTATTCTTGGTCTTTTCATAAATTCATTTACGATTTAACGATTTAATCATGCCCATTGTGCGTACGGGAAATGCGCGAGCATATCTGCTGCCTGGTCCAATCCGTCCTGCAACTTCTTACCGATCATCATACGGAACATCATCGGGATGTCCGCTTTGACCGTCAACTTGATACGTGTATCGTTCGGCGCTACCTCTTTGAGCTGAATCCAGAAGTTGCCGTCCATCGGGATACCTTCCAAGCCGAACTTGACCGTATCATTCTCGATACGATCCACGATGGCGATGGTGATCAATTGCGCCAAACCGTCCACTTTCAACCGTACACGGTCCGGCTCGATATACATCTCCTGCACCTTGTCTTTCGGAATCTGATCTTTCACGCGCTCCAGGTTCTGCATGTTACTCAGCACGCGGTAGATCTGCTGCGCCGAACAGGGCGCCGAACTGATTTTACTCTCGTATTTGGTCTCTGACATAAGTCTTAATTTATTTGCGGGCACAAAGGTACAAAAAATATTGCATATATGCAAATTTTACAAAGTAATTATGCAATATAAATTATTTTTGCAATCTTTTTTGGTATTTCTGCACCTCTAAGTTCGTTCGCTGAATCCGTTTTTCCAATTCGCGTATATCCTGAAAGGTCAGTTGCAGATGCTGCGCTCTATCAAGCGCTTCCTGTTCCTTATCGGAAAAACGTTCGTCCCCTACCGTCACCCGTTTCCCGTTCCGATAGACCAGCAACTCCTGCCCGTCATCCCGAACCATCACCCGAAGGTCCTGATAGATCTTCAATTTCTCATTGCGTACCACATAGAACCCATGGTCCTGGTATTTGTCGTTCTTCTCATACTTGAACAGCATCAGTAACGAATCCGCCACCGGCATCATCGCATCCAACTGCGACTGATAATACGTCAGGGTACGCTCTTGTTCCACCAACGACAACGAGTCCTGCACATGTTTCTGCGCATGATACTGATCCACTTTCGACGGACGGTTACACCCCGTCCAACCGATACACACAAACGCCATCAGGGCGATTAAACAACTACTTTTTCTCATATCGGCTGCAAAGATACAAAAAAAATTGCATATATCAAAAAAAATCTAAAATTTAATTGCGATTCCTTGCGTAAATAGAAAAATTTTACTAATTTTGCAGCCGCAAAACGATAAACGGATGAGATTATCCTCTTTGTTGAGCATTTTTTACCCTTCCGTCTGTCCGATGTGCGGCGTGTACAGTAAGGGGCTTTGCGATGCGTGTTTCCGTTCCTTACCGCGTACGGAACAGGCACAGATGCGGCAGAACGAGACGGAGATGGTGCTGACGGAAAACAAACCGGATATCGTGCGGGCGATGAATCAGATGCGGTTGAGACAAGCGGCTGCTTTTCTCTTCTACGAAAAAGACCACGCCATCCAACACCTCATCCACCGGATGAAATATGCGGATGAACCGGATATCGGTTTCCACATGGGACGGATGGCGGCGATCGAGATGCAATACACGGATTTCTTCGATGAAATCGACGTAATCATCCCACTTCCGTTGCATCCGAAGCGCTTACGCGAACGAGGGTACAATCAGTCGGAATACATCGCCCGGGGGATCAGTGACATCACCGGCATTCCGGTGGATACGACGCATGTGACACGAATCAAAAACACACCCAAACAGGCATTGCAGACCGGAGAGGAACGAAAACAGAATGTAGCAGATGCGTTTGCGGTGAACCACCCGGAACAGTTGTACAACAAACAGATTATGGTGGTAGATGATCTGATCACTACAGGAGAGACGATGCGAAGTTGTTTACGCGCCATGCGGTGCATCCGAGGCGCACATTATACGGTTTTTGCCTTATGTAAGGCGAAATAAAGGTTAAAGGTTAGAGGTTATAGGCTAAAGGAAAACTATGACTAGAAAGTATGATTTTTTAATCATCGGCGGCGGTGTAGCCGGAATGAGTTTTGCGCTCAAAGTGGCGCGAACCGCGAAGTACCGCATTGCGTTGTGTTGCAAGACAACGCTGGAGGAAGCTAATACAGCTAAAGCACAAGGCGGAATCGCTTCCGTGACGAACCTGTTAGTGGATGATTTTGACAAACACATCCACGACACCATGGTAGCCGGAGACTGGTTAAGCGACCCTGCGGCAGTGGAACAGGTGGTACGTAATGCACCGAGAGGGATTCAGGAACTGGTCAACTGGGGCGTTAACTTCGATAAGAAAGAAGACGGTAATTTCGACCTGCACCGCGAAGGCGGACACTCCGAGTTCCGTATCCTCCACCATGCCGATGACACGGGCGCGGAGATCCAACGGGGTCTGATGGAAGCGGTGCGCAATAATCCGTATATCGACGTACTGGAGAACCATTTTGCGGTAGAGATCATCACGCAGCACCATCTGGGCGTTCGCGTTACCAGACGCACGCCGGATATCGAATGCTACGGAGCGTATATCCTCAATCCCAAGACCCAGAAGATCGATACCTATCTGAGCCGTATCACCTTGATGGCAACCGGAGGAACGGGAGCGGTCTATGCCACCACCACCAACCCCGAGATAGCTACCGGAGACGGTATCGCGATGGTCTATCGTGCCAAAGGACTGGTCAAAGATATGGAGTTTGTGCAGTTCCACCCGACGAGTCTGTTCAATCCCAAAGAGACGCATCCTGCTTACCTCATCACCGAAGCCATGCGCGGGTACGGAGGTATTCTGAGATTGCCTAACGGCGAAGAGTTCATGCAGAAATACGACCCGCGTCTGAGTCTGGCGCCGCGTGATATCGTGGCACGTGCCATCGATAATGAGATGAAGATCCATGCCATCGATCATGTGTGTCTGGATGTGACGCACAAAGATCCGGAGGAGACCAAACATCATTTCCCCAATATCTACGCCAAGTGCCTTTCTATCGGTATCGACATCACCAAGCAGTATATCCCGGTGGCTCCTTGCGCGCATTATATGTGCGGAGGTATTAAGGTGGATCTGGACGGCCAATCGACGATCAAACGGTTATATGCCGTAGGCGAGTGTTCATGTACTGGTCTGCACGGCGGTAACCGTCTGGCGTCTAACTCGCTTATCGAAGCGGTTGTTTATGCCGATGCAGCTGCCAAACATAGTCTCAGTGTGATAGAAAACTACGATTTCAACGAGAAAATTCCGGCATGGAACGATGAAGGCACCTTGACCAATGAAGAACGCGTGCTTATCGCACAGGATGTCAAAGAAGTAGGACAGATCATGTCCACTTATGTCGGAATCGTCCGTTCGGATCTGCGTCTGCGTCGGGCTTGGGAACGACTCGACCTGCTCTATGAAGAGACAGAAGACCTCTTCAAACGCGTCAAGGCAGACAAGGAAATATGCGAGCTGCGTAACATGATCAATGTGGGTTACCTCATCACCCGTCAGGCGTTGGAGCGCAAAGAGAGTCGGGGTCTGCATTATACGATCGATTATCCCCGTACGGACAATAATCATCCGCAGGAAGTGTGGTAAGGTGAAAGTTGAAAGGTGAAAGGTGAAAGTTGAAAGGTGAAAGTTGAAAGGTATTTCATTACATAGTATCGTGCCGGTGAGGGCGGAAGCAAGGGAAGGAGCAGAGCAAAACACGCAGATGCTCTTCGGGGAGTTGTGTCAAATCACCAATCACCAAACACCAATCACCAATTGGACGCATGTCCGATTGGAGAATGACGGTCAAGAAGGATGGGTGGATACAAAGATGATTTGTCCGATGAAAACGGAGGAATATGAGGCTTATACGGACGCATTGAAGACCGCCGCTATGGTTGCTTTTCCGGTTGCCTATGCCGTGAGTGAGAATAACGGACAGACGATACCCTTGACAGCAGGAACAAAAATCACCAATTACCAATCACCCCTCACCAATGAAGCGAGCACTGCTCGATTCGAAGTGTTAGGCGTCGGCTTTCGCATTGATCCGGGCATGGTGATCACCAAAACGCTCGATTTGAACGAGCAAAATCTGCTACAGACGGTTCGTTTCTTCCTGAATACCCCTTATCTATGGGGCGGTAAGAATGCCCTCGGTATGGACTGTTCCGGTTTCACGCAAGTTATCCTCAGTCTCTTCGGCAGGCAACTGTTTCGTAACGCGTCCGAACAAGCGACCCAAGGTACGCCGGTAGCGTCCTTAAGCGAAGCGCAGGCAGGTGACTTGGCGTTCTTCTCTAAATCACCTATCACCAATGACCAATCACCAATCCCCATCACCCACGTCGGCATCGTCATTGACCCCACGCGAATCGTTCATTGTTCGGGTCGTGTGAAAGTGGAAAAGCTCGATGAAACCGGCATTTTTAACATCGAGAAAGGAGATTACTCCCATCATCTGGTACAAATAAGAAGAATCGCCCGATAAGGACGATTTTTCATTTTGTTCATTCGTATCCGACAACCTGCACTTCGATATCGTATCCTTTGCCGACAACGGAAGCGTCGCGTAGCACGGTGGATGTACCGGTTTGACGGGGTTGGAGAGAGCGACCGATGGTAGCCGATTGTTCATGCACGACCGCACCGTTGGTACGGTAGATAAGTTTGACATGAACGGCATGCAAGGTCGTTGCAGTCTTATTGGTCAGTTCGATCTTGACTTTTTTCTTCTTGCATTTAGCGACGGAAGCCTTCACGCTTGGCGTAGCACCGTATTGGAACAGTTCCACGTCGGTGTAGATCGCTTCGACCATGGCGAAGGACTCATCGTATCCTGCTCCTTCCGCTTCGAAAGAGGCCACTATCTCACGTGTCTGTGCGTCACTCATCTGGATAAAGACCATGCAGGCACTCTTGACCATCGAGAGGAGGCGTCGCCCCGTGAAACCGTAGGAGACGATGAGTGTGGAGTCCGCATGCTTCAGACTGCATTCGGGTAAGATGGTATAGTTGAATTTCATCAGGTAGCCGCTGATGATGTCGGACGGATAGAAATTCCGGCTGTATATGATGTAACCGGATTACAACAATATTTTGACATATGCAAGAAAAAAGATAAAAAAAAGAGCAGAACATGGTATTTACCATGTCCCGCTCGGTACCGCGAGCCGGGGTCGAACCGGCACAGCCATCACTGGCCAAAGGATTTTAAGTCCTTCGTGTCTACCTATTCCACCATCGCGGCAATTTTGGACGCTTCCAAACAAAAACAGGTTGGATTTTCAAAATCGGCTGCAAAGGTACTGCTTTTTTTTGATATATGCAAGAGTGGAAAGAAAAAAGTGGAAAGAAAAAAGCAATTTTATTTGCATATTTACGAAAAAAGCAGTATCTTTGCGCAATTTTTGATATATGGGACTACTATTATTGTTTTTATTGGGTGCGATGACGGTCAGTTTTCTGTGTTCCGTGCTGGAATCGGTGCTGATGTCCACATCGCTTAGTTATATCAATCTGCGTGAAGAGGAAGGCTATGGGCCTGCCAAACTGATGGCACGTTACAAGGATGACACGGGTCGTCCTTTGGCGGCTATCTTATCTTTGAACACCATCGCCAACACGATCGGTGCCGCCGGTGTGGGTATGCAAGCCACCGAAGTATTCGGTAACAAATGGTTCGGTCTGGTATCCGCCTGCGTGACGATGTTGATATTAATCTTCGGTGAGATCATCCCGAAGGTGATCGGTACGACTTACTGGCGTCAGTTGATGGGTTTCACCGCCCGTACGATCCATGCGTTGATCTATATTCTGTATCCGTTCGTGCTGTTGGTAGAACTGATCACCCGTGCTTTCCCGGACAACGAAGACGAGCCGTCGGTTAGTCGGGAAGAGGTGCTGTCGATGGTGAACGTAGGCGAAGAAGAAGGTGTGGTGGATGAAGATGAGAATAAGATCTTCAGCAATCTCATGCGTCTGGATTCGATTCATGCGTACGACGTGATGACGCCGCGTGTGGTGGCGAAGATAGCGCCGGAGAACATGACGTTGCGTGCGTATTACGATAACGATGAATACGACCATTTCTCCCGTATCCCCTTGTATAAACCCGAGGCACCGGAGTATATCACCGGTTACGTGCTGCGCAACGATGCGTTGGAGGAGTTGACGGAAGACCATTTCCGCAAGACCTTAGGCGGTATCAAACGTCCGCTGCCTGCTTTTGACCAGGATCTGACGCTCGGCACGATTTTTGATTCGATGTTAAAGCAGAAGAGTCAGATCGCCCAGATCATCGATGAATACGGTATGTTTGTGGGTATTCTGACGCTCGAAGATATCATTGAGACCATCTTCGGTCTGGAGATCATCGACGAGAGTGACACCGTGATCGACATGCAGCAGTACGCAAGAGATCGTTGGGAACAAAGGCAGAAGAAGTACAGGAAAGTGGAAAGTGGAAAGTTGAAAGAGTTAAAGAGTGAAGGCTAAATCGGACGTAAAAATATTAAACAAGAAGGCGAAGTTTGAGTATATCATTCTGGACCGATATACGGCGGGTATCGTGCTGTACGGCACGGAGATCAAGTCGATTCGGGAAGGTAAAGCTTCGCTGGTGGATAGTTACTGCGCGGTAGAGCACGGGGAGATGTACGTCAAACAGATGCATATCGCCGAGTACCGTTTCGGCAGTTACGCCAACCATGATTCCAAACGGGACCGTAAATTACTGCTGCAACGACGGGAGATCCGCAAACTGGAGAAAGCAACCAAAGATACGGGTAAGACCATCGTGCCACTATGCCTGTTCATCAATGAGAAAGGACTTGCCAAGATGGAGATCGCCCTTTGCCAAGGTAAACATACCTACGACAAACGGCAGAGTTTGCGCGAAGCGGATGATAAGCGTGCTATAGCACAAGTGCTAAAGCACATTTGAAATTTGAAATTTGAGATTTGAAATTTAGATATTATGAGTAAAGCATTATTAATGATTTTAGATGGCTGGGGAATCGGTAACAAGAGCAAAGCCGATGTCATCAGCGTAACGCCGACGCCCCATTGGGACGCTTTGTTGGCTAAGTATCCGCATTCGCAGTTACAGGCGAGCGGAGAGAACGTAGGTCTGCCGGACGGTCAGATGGGTAACTCGGAAGTGGGACACCTTAATATCGGTGCCGGTCGTGTCGTTTATCAGGACCTGGTGAAGATCAACCGTTCCATTCGGGACAACTCGATTATGCAGAACCCGGAGATCCAGGCAGCGTACAAAGCTGCTCAAGAAGCAGGCAAGAAACTGCATATCATGGGTCTGTGTTCGAACGGCGGTGTACACAGTTCATTGGATCACCTGTTCAAGTTGGTAGAGATCGCCAAAGAGTACGGCGTAGCTGACAAGACCTTCGTACACTGCTTCATGGACGGTCGTGATACCGACCCGAGAAGCGGTAAAGGATTTATTGAGGAGCTGCAAGGTGTATGTGATAAGAACGGTGCGCATATCGCATCTATCATCGGTCGTTTCTACGCCATGGACCGTGACAAACGTTGGGAGCGTATAAAAGTTGCTTATGAGCAACTGGTTAACGGTGAAGGTCGCCAAGAGACCGACATGGTAGCTGCTGTACAAGGATGCTACGACCGTCACACGGAGGAGCATAAGGACACGGACGAGTTCATGGAGCCGTTAGTGAACGCTACCTGCGACGGACGTATAGCCGAAGGCGATGTGGTTATCTTCTTCAACTACCGTAACGACCGTGCCAAAGAGATCACGATCGTGCTCACGCAGCAAGACATGCCGGAGCAAGGCATGAAGACCATCCCGGGACTGAAATACTTCTGCATGACGCCGTATGACAGTTCTTTCCAAGGTCTGCATGTGCTCTTCCCAAAAGAGAACGTGGCGAACACCTTAGGTGAGGTGGTAAGTCGCCTCGGACTCAAACAGTTGCGTATCGCTGAGACGGAGAAGTTCGCACACGTGACTTTCTTCTTCAACGGCGGTCGTGAAGCCGAGTACCCGGGTGAGGAGCGTATCCTGATCCCGAGTCCGAAAGTGCCGACCTACGATATGAAACCGGAGATGAGTGCACCGGAAGTGACGGAAGCGTTGGTAGCTGCGATAAAGACGCAGAAATTCGATTATATCACGCTCAACTTCGCCAACGGCGACATGGTGGGTCATACAGGTGTTTATCCGGCTATCGAGAAAGCGGTCAAGACCATCGATGAGTGTTCGAACAAAGTGATCGAAGCGGCTCTCGAGAACGGGTATGAGATCATCGTTATTGCCGATCACGGTAACTGCGACAACGCTATCAATGCGGACGGTACGCCGAACACGGCGCACAGTCTCAACCCCGTTCCGTTCATCTATATCTCCAAGGATCATGTAGATGCAAAAGTAGAAGACGGTATCTTGGCGGACGTGGCTCCGTCGCTCTGTCATATCATGGGCATCGAGCAACCGAAGGAGATGACAGGTCGAAACTTAATCGTCGATTAATTTTCGATATTTGTGATTTGTGATTTGAGATTTGTCATTTATGGAAAAAAGACGTTTTTGGGATAAGTCGGATTACAAGTTTATCGGTTGGAATCTGTTGATCGCCATCCTGGTAGTGGTGCTTATTCTGGTCTGCCTTATTTTCTACCTGCGTCGTTACACGCAGCATGGGGTGGAAGAACAAGTACCGGACGTACGTGGTCTGGTGATGGCGGAAGCCGAACCGCTGCTGGCGCAACAGGAACTGAGACTGGTGGTCATCGATTCGACCTATTCGGACAAAGTGCCGTTCGGCACCATCGTGGAGCAGGATCCTCAACCGCTCAGTCATGCCAAGCATGGTCGGGCGGTATATGTGACCGTCAACGCATCCGGTAAACGACAGATCCCGATGCCTGATCTGCAAGACATGAGTTACCGTCAAGCCGAGACGACGCTGCGTGGGTTAGGTCTGCTGGTCGATTCGATCTATGACTACGAACCTTCTGCCTTCCGGGACTTGGTGCTGGATGTCAAAGCAAACGGTGTGAGTGTCCTGCCTGGAGAGAACATCGCCGTAGGTACGATGGTTCGTCTGGTGGTCGGTTACGGCAAAGGAACGGAAGAAGTGGTGGTTCCTAACCTGATCGGTATGACGTTCCAGGAAGCACGCAGTCTGTTACTTAGGGACCATCTGACGGTAGGCGCGGTCACGTATGACGAAGAACCGACGGAAGAGAGCGAACCGCAGACTCAGTATATCTACCGCCAGACACCGAACGAAGGAGCGGTGCTGTTAGAAGGCGAGACGGTGAACCTCTATCTGTCTTCAGATATCGAGAAAGTGGCGACCGGTGGCGGTCACGACCAAGAGGAGGACAAGTGGTTTTAAGAAGGTTTGAAGGTTTGAGGGTTTGAAGGTTTGAACGATCTCAAACAACATCAAACGCGAAGCATCAAACAACCTCAAACGATATAAGGAATGGAAGACGAAGAGTTATGGGAACGGTGGCGATGCGAAGTCGATAAGGGTCAAGGCAAAGAGCGCGTTGACAAATACCTGGCGGAGCATATGACGAACACCAGCCGGAACCGCATCCAGACGGCTGCGGATGCCGGTAATGTGTGGGTGAACGGTTCCCCTGTCGCTTCCAACTACCGCATCAAACCGGGCGATGTGATTCAGGTATTGCTGGATCACGAGCCCCATGACTTCACCATCACGCCGGAGAACATCCCGCTCGACATCGTGTATGAAGATGAGGACCTCTTGGTGGTCAACAAACCGGCAGGTCTCGTCGTTCATCCGGGTCACGGTAACTATGAGCATACGTTGTTGCATGCGTTGGCGTGGCATTTTCAAACAACATCAAACCATCTCAAACCATCTCAAACGATTGATATCAACGATCCTTCGATCGGGTTAGTCCATCGAATCGACAAGGACACGTCGGGACTCCTCCTGATCGCCAAGACACCGGAAGCGAAGGCACATCTGGCACGGCAGTTTTTCGACCACACGACGGAACGCACCTATAACGCCTTGGTATGGGGAACCTTCAAAGAGGACAGCGGTACTATCGAAGGCGCATTGGCACGGGATAACCGGGACCGGACGATCTACAAGGTGTGGGATCCGGAAGAGTGTCCGCAAGCCAAAGAAGCGATCACCCATTGGCGGGTGTTAGAGCGTTTTCCCTATGTGACACTCGTCGAATGTCGGTTAGAGACCGGTCGTACCCACCAGATACGTGTTCATATGAAGCATATCGGTCATCCGCTTTTCAGCGATGATAAATACGGTGGGTGCGAGATACTAAAGGGTCTGCGCACGCAGAAATACAAGCAGTATATCGAGAACTGTTTTGCACTCTGTCCCCGACAAGTACTGCATGCCCGCACCTTGGGTTTCACCCATCCCCGAACCGGCGAACGGATGTTCTTTGATTCCGAATGGCCGCAAGACATGACAAACCTAATCAATAAATGGAGAAACTATGAACCGAATACTTTGGGTTGATGACGAAGTAGATTTGTTACAACCGTATATCATTTATTTGAAGAGCAAAGGGTACGAAGTAGTGACTGCTTCGAACGGGGAAGACGCGTTGGAAGTAATCAGTAATCAGCAGTCAGCTTTCAGTATCGTGTTTCTGGATGAGAACATGCCGGGCATGACGGGTCTGGAGACGCTGCAGGAGATCAAACGCCTGCATCCGGAAGTGCCGGTAGTGATGATCACGAAGTCCGAAGAGGAACATATCATGGAGCAGGCGATAGGCGAAAAGATCGCCGATTACCTGATCAAACCCGTTAACCCAAGTCAGATACTCCTTTGTCTGAAAAAACATATCCACAGTCGGGATATCGTCACCGAACAGGTACAGCAGAACTACCGGCAGGAATGGTCGGACATCTCCTATATGATCGACACCGCTTCCACGATCGAAGAGTGGCAAGCTATCGAACGTACCCTCAGTAAATGGGATATCGAATTGGAGAACAGTCCCATGCGTTCGCTTATTGAAGACCAACGCACCCAAGCCAATGCTGCGTTCGGCAAATGGATTGCCAAGAACTATGAGAATTGGTTCGATAATCGCGCAACAACCTCAAACAACCTCAAACAACCTCAAACAACCTCAAACATCCTTTTGTCTCCGGACGTGATGAAACATGCGGTGTTCCCGTTATTGGACAAGGGGGAGAAAGTGCTGCTTTGCGTCATCGATAATTTCCGTTACGACCAATGGAAGACCATCCAACCGCTGTTGAGTGAGTTTTATTCGGTGGTTCATGAAGAGCAATACACCTCCATCTTACCGACCGCTACGCAGTACGCCCGGAATGCGATCTTCTCCGGTTTGATGCCGCTCCAGATCCAGCAGATGTTTCCGCAGTACTGGGTGGAAGAAGGGGATGAAGAGAGTAAGAACCAGTATGAGAAAGAACTGGTGCAGACCCTCTTGGACCGTTACCGCCGTCGGGAGAGTTTTCAATACTGGAAGGTTAACGAGAGTGATTTCTGCGAACGGGTGATTGCCCAACTCAAAGGGGTGCAGGCACCGCTGAGCATCGTGGTACTTAATTTCATTGACATGCTCAGTCACTCCCGTACGGAGAGTAAGATGATGCGGGAACTGGCGAACGATGAGGCGGCCTACCGCAGTCTGACGCTTAGTTGGTTCCGGCATTCGCCCACGTACGAACTGCTGCGCCGTGCCGCTGAGTTAGGTTTCACCTTGGTACTAACTACAGACCATGGTACAACGCGCGTGAAGAACGCCGTGCAGATCATTGCCGATAAGAACACCAATACCAATATCCGCTACAAAGTGGGAAAAGCGCTTAACTGCTCCTCGAAGAACGTGTTCTCCATCGAGCAACCCAAACGGGTGGGTCTGCCCTGTCCGAACGTGAGCAGCAGTTATGCTTTCTGTACCGGTAGCGATTTCTTTGCGTACCCGAATCAGTTTAACTACTACGCGCAGTACTACCGTAACACGTTCCAACACGGAGGTGTGTCGTTGGAAGAGATGATTATTCCGCTGGTGACCTTGATACCAAAGAAGAGTTGAAAGGTGAAAGGTGAAAGGATGAAAGAGCCTAAGAAACGCAGACATATTTTTCGTCATCTGTTGTTCATCGCGCTGCTGATCGGTGCGGTGGTATGTCTGCGTCCGATGCTTAGTCACCATTCGCCTCCAAGTGCAGCCAAGCAAGCCCGTATGCCTCATCGACTGACCGTCATGACATGGAACACGGGCCGCATGGGAGGTTTTGTCAAACCCGAGAAGAACGAGGTGCTGCAGTACCTGCTTGAGCAGGATGCTGATGTGGTATGTCTGCAGGAAGTGGATGTATATAAGGATGCCAAATACCTGACATTGGACGATGTAAAGAACACCCTACGCAGCAAGTATCGTTATTCGTACATCGATTTTGCGGTCTATAACAAACGGCATCAGTACGGTACGATGGTCTGGTCCAAATACCCCTTGATTAACAAACAGACCATCCGGTATGAATCGAAAGGTAACATCTCCAACCAATGCGATATCGTGGTGGGTTCGGACACGCTTCGCTTGATCAACAACCATCTGGAGTCGTATAAGTTCACCGCAGCCGATTTGGACGATATGGAGCATATGCGTGCCAAATGGGAAAAGTCCACTCCTTTGCGTAACCAGCAGGCACGTGTGGTACGGGAGATGATCGACTCCAGTCCCTATCCGGTGATCGTAACCGGTGATTTCAACGCCATTCCGCTCAGTTTCACCTACCGGCATATCAGCAAACATCTGCATGACGCATGGTTGGAGACAAGTTGGTTCCAATGGGGTGCTACGTGTGAGAAACGCGGTGTGGGTATCCGTATCGATTATATCCTCAGTTCGGATCCGTTGATCCCGCTTCGTTGCTCCGTCAAAAAAACAACCGGTTCGGATCACCGACCGGTTGAAGCTGTTCTTGCGTGGTAATCACACGCGCTTGTGATAGTGATAGTTATCAAAATCTTTTCCTCTGGTATCTGAATCCTCCGAACGACGGAAGCGTTCTTTAAGGCGTTGCCACCATCCGAAGATAAGGGGTTCGCGCCATTTCACTTTTCTCCAATACAAGATCAGTAACCAGCCTATCAGGAATCCGCCCAAGTGCGCAGCATGAGCGATGTTATCCGCACTGTATCCGGCAGCTGACTGAAGGGCTTCCAGCAGTTCTATGACCGCATATATAATAACGAAAACGCGCGCACGTATAGGGATCGGGATGAACAGAAGGAACATCGGTACGTCCGGAAAGAGCCATCCGAAGGCGAACAAGATACCGAACACGGCACCGGAAGCACCTATCGTCACTCCGGCTAATCCGGCGCCCGTCGCCAGCATCACCAACTCCTGCACCAGCGCGGCACCTAAACCGCATACGAGGTAGTATATCGTGAAACGACGGGTACCCCATGCACTCTCTATCGCCGGGGCGAACATCCATAGGGCGAACATATTAAAAAACAGGTGTCCGAAGGAAGCATGAAGGAACATATAGGTGATCGGTTGCCACCAATGGAACCATTGACTGCCGGCATAGAAAAGACCGAAGGTAGATACGATATCCACCCCGTATCTTTCCAATAAATACCCTAAAAAATAAATAATCACGTTTGCTATCAACAGATAGCGCGTCATAGTCGGTAAATTTCTCATATCGGCTGCAAAAGTACTAAAAAAATCTCATATAAACATACAAAAAGTGCGCCAAAAGGCAAAAAAATCACTTTTTTTGCATAAAATTGCATTTTTTTGCTGAAAATCTTTGCAGTATACAAATTTTTTCGTAACTTTGCAGCGTAATTCCGAAAAAAGGAACTAATAATTAACATTATTAATAACCCAAAAACACAAAATTATGAACAAATCAGCACTTATTGAAGCTGTTGCAGCTAAGGCTCAAGTTTCTAAAGCAGAGGCAGCAAAAGTTCTTGACGCAGCTCTTGAGGCAGCAGTTGAGGCAGTTAAGAAAGGCGAAGGTCTGCAGCTCGTTGGTTATGCAACTCTCGCAGTTGTAGAGAAACCGGCTCGCAAGGCTAAAAACCCGCGCACGGGCGCTATCGTTGACGTTCCGGCAAAGAAGGTCGTTAAGATCAAACCGGGTGCTAAATTCGCTTTCTAATCAGGCAATGTAGCAATGCAAACGAGTTGTCCGATTTTTCGGGGCAACTCGTTTTGCGTCTGTTGTATTTTTAAGGGTCGTTTGAGATAGTTTGAGATAGTTTGAGATAGTTTGAAATAGTTTGAAATGGTTCAAACAACGTCAAACGCGAAGCATCAAACAACTTCAAACAAATAAAACATTTCAATGTTAAATATCATTTTAAGTGGAGCGCCGGGTAGCGGTAAAGGTACGCAGTCGGCGTTTATTGCGCAGAAATACGGTGTTCAACATCTCTCAACGGGAGATGTATTGCGCGCAGAGATAGCAAGCGGTTCCGAACTGGGTAAGCAAATCGACGCTTTGATCTCCAAAGGTAATCTGGTACCGGACGAGATGATGCACGGCGTTATTGAAAACTATATCGCTTCGCTTCCTGCGGACTGCAAGGGAACGATTTTTGACGGTTATCCCCGTACGGTAGCGCAAGCGGAGTCGTTGACCAAGATGCTGCAGAAATACAACATGGAGGCGATCATGATCGACCTTCTGGTAGATGAGCAATTACTGATTCAGCGACTTATCGAGCGTGGTAAAGTGAGCGGACGAAAGGATGACAACCTCAATACCATCCGTCACCGCATCGCTGTCTATCACCAACAAACGGAACCCATCGCCCATTATTACCTGCATCACGGAAATTACTTCGCCGTGAACGGTAACCACACTATGGCCGATGTCTTCCTGCAGATTATGAAAATTATAGATAATAGTTTGAAATAGTTTGAAATGGTTTGAAATGGTTTGAAGGTTTGAAGTAGTTTGAGATGGTTTGAAGTAGTTAACAACTTCAAACGCGAAGCATCAAACAACCTCAAACGCGAAGCATCAAACAACATCAAACGCGAAGCATTATGGCCGCCAATTTTATCGATTATGTAAAGATCTACTGCCGTTCCGGAAAGGGCGGTGCCGGTTGTATGCACTTACATCGCGCCAAGTATCTGCCAAAAGGTGGTCCTGACGGCGGTGATGGCGGTAAAGGCGGATCGGTCATCTTACGCGGAAACCGTAACCTATGGACCTTACTACACCTCAAGTACCAGAAGCATATCATGGCTACCGACGGAGGGAAAGGCGGACAAAGTCGTTCCTTCGGAAAGGACGGAGAAGATAAGATCATCGAAGTGCCATGCGGTACCGTCGTTTACGACGGCGAGACTGGTGAGTATATCTGCGAAGTGAAAGAGCATGACGAGCGGGTGGTGTTACTCAAAGGCGGAAGGGGCGGTCTGGGTAACTGGCATTTCCGTACCGCTACTAATCAGGCACCGAGATACGCGCAGCCCGGCGAACCGGCACAGGAACGCACCGTGATCTTGCAACTTAAGGTACTTGCCGATGTAGGTCTGGTAGGATTCCCCAATGCCGGTAAATCGACCCTGCTCAGTGTGGTCTCGGCAGCCAAACCGGAGATAGCGGACTATCCGTTCACCACCCTCACCCCTCAGTTAGGTATTGTCTCCTATCGTGACGGCCGTTCGTTCTGCATGGCGGATATACCCGGAATCATCGAAGGGGCGAGTGAAGGCAAGGGTCTCGGATTACGATTCCTGCGCCATATCGAGCGTAATGCAGTACTACTCTTCATGGTACCGGCAACCAGTCCCGATATCGAAGCCGAATATAAGATCCTTCTGAATGAGTTGGAGCAGTACAATCCCGAACTGCTGACCAAAGCTCGTATCTTGGCTGTCACCAAGTGCGACCTACCTCGTTTGGATGAAGAAGGAAACGAACGCAAAGCCATCGATTTTAAGAAACTGAGTAAGAAGCTCGGCATTGAAATTTTGCCGATTTCATCGGTACAAAATGAAGGAATCGATGCCCTCAAAGATGCCCTTTGGACCGAACTGAATAAGGAGCAGAACCAAGTCATTGAGATCAGCCATGCGCCAATCGATGTCAAGATCAATGAGGAAATGAGCGCTTCGCTCAATGATGAAATAGAAGAGGGCACCATCTATCTCAACGAAGTGGAGGAAGAATGGGATCTCGATAAATACAAAGGCATCGGGTGGGATAATTGATATGGTTTGAAAAAGTTTGAAGGTTTGAAGGTTTGAAAGAGTTAACGACCTCAAACAACATCAAACGCGAAGCATCAAACAACATCAAACAATTGAAAACAACGTGGTACGATAGAATTATTGATTGGCGGGAACGTCATATCAGCGAGAAGCATCTGGTGCTTCTCTTGGCTTTTTTCGTAGGATCGTTCTCCGCAGGTGCCGCTACTATCCTGAAGACTTTCATCCATCTCATCCAACAATTGGTGGAAGGGCAACTCATTGCCGACGGAAGGACGTGGTGGTTTCTCATCACTCCGGTCATCGGTATCACGCTGGCTGCGTTGTTCGTCAAATATATCGTACGGGACGATATCAGTCACGGTATCACGAAGATCCTGTACGCCATCTCTCAACGCAAATCGATTATCAAACCGCATAACATGTGGTCCTCGGTGGTCGGTTCGGGTCTGACCATCGGTTTCGGTGGATCGGTCGGAGCGGAGGCTCCTATCGTGCTTACCGGTGCCGCTATCGGTTCGAATCTCGCCAAGGCTTTCCGTTTGGACCAGAAGACGATGATGCTTATGATCGGTTGTGGTGCAGCCGGTGCCATCGGCGGTATCTTCAAAGCCCCTATCGCCGGACTGGTCTTCACGTTGGAGGTGCTGATGATGGACCTGACGATGACTTCTGTCGCTCCGCTGCTTATCTCATCCGTCACAGCGACTGCGATATCGTATCTGCTTACCGGTACCGATCCGATGTTCCCTCTGACGAATATCGAAGATTTTGCAGTCAGTCGTATCCCTTGGTACCTTATTCTAGGTGCCATCTGCGGTTTAGTCAGTCTCTATTTCACACGGGGCATGAACAAACTGGAGCAGTGGATGAAGCATCATGTCGGGAACATGTGGCTCAAACTGCTGATAGGCGGCGGCACGCTTAGCTTGCTTATCTTCCTCTTCCCGCCTTTGTACGGAGAAGGATATGATGTGATTCGTCAGCTCATCAACGGAGACAGCCTCAGCGCGATGGAGAACAGTCCGTTAACCAACGGCACATGGTTGACTGCTAACAGTCAATGGCTCATCATCGCCTATTTCAGTGCGATCATCCTCGTCAAGATCGTAGCTTCCGTCGCTACCAACGGTGCCGGAGGTGTGGGAGGTATCTTCGCTCCTTCGCTCTTCATGGGTGCGATCGTCGGTTTCGTCACCGCCCGTATCATGAATATATCCGGTTTGGCAGTACCGGAGTCTAACTTCGCACTGGTCGGAATGGCGGGTCTGATGTCCGGTGTCATGCACGCCCCTCTCACCGGTATCTTCCTGATTGCCGAACTGACCGGCGGTTACCACCTCTTCATGCCCCTGATGATCGTCAGCGTCATCTCGTATATCACAATTATGCTTTTCGAACCCCACTCGTTGTACGCCATGCGTCTGGCGCAGAAAGGCGAACTGCTTACCCATAACAAAGACCGAAATGTCCTGACACTTCTGAAGATGGATAGCGTGCTGGAGACCGATTTCATCACCGTATTTCCGGAGATGACACTCGGCCAACTCGTGCAGGTCATCTCTGCCAGCAAACGCAATATCTTCCCCGTTGTCGATAATGACGGACATCTCAAAGGTATTCTCCTGTTGGACGAAGTACGGAATATCATGTTCCAACCCCGTCTGTACAAACGTTTCACGGTAGGGCAACTCATGACCTCTCCTGCCGCTATTCTTCGTTCGGACATGTCGATGGAGAAAGTGATGGAGACGTTCGAAGATACAGGTGCCTGGAACCTGCCTGTTGTAGATCAAGAACGCCGGTATCTGGGCTTCGTTTCCAAATCCAAAATTTTCAATTCTTACCGCCACGTCCTCGTCCATTTCAGTGAAGAGTAAATGTAGCACCTTTGCACCCGCAAATGTTCCGTAAGTTCTACATAGTCTTCTGTCTGGCAACATGCTGCTTGATGGCATGCACCTCTCCTGCGCTGCGTGAGGCGCAGGAGACGGTGGCGCAGGTAGATAGCTTGTGGCTGGCTGGCAAGGCATACACGGACAGTGCCAGTTTGGCGCAAGCATACAAGACTTTGAAACATGGGCAATATTTCCATGCCGATGAGTATGCTCATGCGTGCTACCACTACGGCAAACTGCTACGCGCCAAAGAAAATCCGGCAGCAGCAATGGAGTGTTTCATCAACGCCACTCACTCCCGCACACGCGACTACCATATCCTCGGGCGCGTGTACAATAATATAGGTGACATCTGCCATATTGCCGGCGAGTATGCCTTGTCCTATGAAATGTTTGAGCGGTCTGCCAATGAATTCCTGAAAGACGGTGATACGCTGTCATACTACTACTGTTTGAATGACATGGCGTTTGAGTTGGCTGTGCATGGAAAGAAAGATAGTGCATTACATTTATTAACAAATATAGAAAGAAATTGCCAAGATGAGGATGTATTAAGCCGGCATATAGAAACAAAAGCGGCAGCCTATGAGGCAGTACATCAATATGATTCTGCTATTTATTACGCGAAAGGAATAGTTGCCAATGGCTTTTCTGATCCCACAGCATTTGTTATTTGTGCGCAGGCATATTCACATATCGGATGCAAAGATTCAGCAGTCTTATATGCTGAAAAAGTATGCGCTACATCTAAAAAACTTTCCGATTTGAATAATGCTCTATATATTCTAACCAATGATGATGACTCTAGAGACAACATTGCCATTCGCCAGACTTCAGCCGATAGAGCAGACATCCAAAAATTATTGGAAATCCGGCAAGGTAAATTATCACAGGCTGTGCTTCTATTACAGCAAGACATCCATCAAAAGCCCAATATAAAGTGGTTGGTAGCCGTCTGCCTAACAATAGGGATTATTGGCTTGTGTTTATTAGCATATGTTATCAAAAAGCGCAAACAGCATCAATTGCTCTCGCAAAAAACCAATGATTTAGAGAAAGCTACATCATTGGTTCAGGAAAAATATAATAAACTGAATGACCGCTACCAAACTCATTGCAGACAATTAGAAAAACAAATTATTCAGAAATGTACTTTGTTGCGTAATGGCCATAATCTGAAAACGGAACTCTCATGGACGGATTATGAGCAGATGAGCGCCATCGCAGATAAGCATTTTAATTTATTGGCATCCAAATTGCGAAGCAAACATAGTTTGAAAGAAAAAGAAGTACGTCTGTGTGTGTTGACACTTATTGGTATGAGCCGAGCAGATATTGCAGACACGCTACCTTATGCTGTCAATAGTGTCGGAAAACTGAAAGATGAAACCGCCAAGAAATTAGGTACAACAGGCAAAAATCTACATGATTTTTTACTCAAAATGGCTGTTGAGGGATGACATGCTGAAAAATTCCCACATCAGTTTTTGCACAAGCGACTGATTATTAGCAAATTGGCGTTTTTCAATTTCCCACATTAATATTTGCACATATTCGCAAAAAGCAGTAATTTTGCAGCGTCAAACGATTGAAAGTTTGGCGCTGTATTTTATTATTGTTAAACTTAAAAAACTATTTGCGATGAAAAAGAAATTCTTTACACTGTTGTTAGGCGCGTTATTTGTATTGCCATGCATGCTACATGCAGAAGAAGTAGAAATCCAATTGATGGAAGTAATCAGTATGCTACCCATTGGCGGAGATGAACCGTTAGATGACCCTATTTCCTATCCGGATGTTCCGACTCGTCCTAATGATTTCCGCGCAACGATTGATGGTAACACATTATCCATTGTCAAACTGGAAAGTGGCATACCATCTGCACAAGCTACTGTTGTCAATGCTTCCACCGGTAGTATTGTGGTGAATGAACAATTCACAACCTCTATGTCCGAGCAAATCACCTCTTCCGGAGTCTATGTCCTTCACCTCGAAACCGCTACCGGTGCATTGGTAGGGCAATTTATTGTGCAATAATAAAAAAATGCGGAATTATTTGGCGGTTTGCAAAAAAAGTTGTATCTTTGCACCGTCAAATAATACTCGTAACGTTAACCTTTGAAATTTATAAATTTTATGAAAAACAAATTGCTTTTTAGTACACTGCTGTTTGTCGCTTGCACGTTATCAATTAATGTAAATGCGCAATTGGAGGTAGAAACATCGGGAGATGTAAAAGTTATCAAAAACCTGTCTATTGGAACAGATCCCAACAACAAAAGATGTCTTTACGTTCGTGATACTATTTTAGATAGTTCTTCTGCTGGGTATTATGGTGTTTATTCGTATCTTCGGACTGGTTCTACTTCTTATGCTCCTATTTATGGCATATACGGCATATCCGAAACATATGCCTATGCACCTGGAACTGTTTCAAATTACCCTATTATTGGTGTGTATGGCTATGCAGGCAAAAACTTTGGTTCTACACAGTTTAATGCAGGAATAGCGGGAGTTGCCCATTATGCCGGAGGAATAGGCATCTATGGAACCGTTAATCAATCATTTCCTTCCTCTTTACCATCATACACAAAGTATGCTGGCTATTTCGACGGACAAGTAAACATAAATGGGATTCTCAATGCGACAACAATTGTACTCAATGGAGATACACTCCATGTAAATAACATTCGAGATCTCACGAGAGAAAGGGCTAACAATATAAAAGCATTACGTCCAATTTCTTACACATTCAAAGCGGATAGTGCATGGATAGAAAATGAAGAATCAAAATCATACATGCAGGGTATTCATTACGGTTTAAATGCTTATGAAGTACAAAAAATATATCCTGAATTAGTCTATACACAGGGAGATTATCTTTCCGTTAATTATATAGAAATGATTCCATTACTGATACAAGAAATACAAATTTTGTCAGAAGAAGTATATACACTTAAAGCGCAAATAAAAGATTTACAAACTAAATAATATAGCATTATGATACGTTTCCATTTCCCTATCATGGCAATATGCCTGATGCTTTGTATGACTTCATGCGAGTCTAAAGATCCGCAACCCGGTTCACCGGGCGTGCCTTTAAACAGTATGGTTTTTGTCAAATTTGTAGCCTCGCCTGAGTACTTAAATTATGTCATCGCCGAACCGGATTATTTCGGAGAAGAAGAACGCCTTTGTACCATAAGAGGCGTAGGAGGAACTTGTCAAGAATTGTATCTTGGTTCTTCCCCTTATATCGCACTGCCCAAGGGATATTTTCTGATTGATTGGAAATGGGGGGACTTTATTTACAAACCAACCAATATGCTCGTAGATATTAAATGGACAGACGTGCAGGATCGTCATCAGAAATGGGAATATCCATCAAAAATTATCTCGGAGGACTTTATCAAAGAGAAAGGATATATTAGCTATCAAGCAATAGACAAATATCTGAATATTGCCCCACCGAAACGTATGAATGAGATTTATGCTTATTATCCGGATGATTATATTCGTCCTCATTGGGTGGGTGAATACCATACATATTCTGATATCCCGGAAACCCAAAGGGATACATATCTGGCAGAAGTCAAAAAACAAGATAGCCTGTGGACAATATATATCAAGCGCTTATCCCAAATCATCGAGGCTGGCGCAGTGGATGATGCTGGCACAATATACAAGTATTAATAAACCATAATACATTATATCATGAAACGAACTATATTTCTACTTGTTGGGATACTATGTGTTTCGTATATTTGGGCACAATCAGTATCAAAAGAATTGGCAACACAAGTAGCCTTGCAATATATGAGAAATGCTACTGAAAACACGGCTCCTTCAGATTTTTCTCTTTTTATTAAAAACAATACAATAGATACTACTCACACCTCGACTTTTTCATTAACAAGAAGAGCACCTCTTTATCTAGTTCAAGCACAAGATGGATGGGTTCTTGTCGCCAGCGAATACGTGACCACTCCTGTGCTTGCATCCTCGCCTACGGGGCAATTCCCAGACACTGCAGATATGCCTGATGGATTAAAATGGTTGTTGAGTTATTATGAGGATGCAATGCAATATACACGAGATAGCATATTAGACGTCGATAATAATATTCGCGACATATGGGTAAAAGCGGCAAGCGAAAAAATATCTGTAGAAACGAGAGATGTATTAGATATTCCCTCCAGCCATGAAATAAGTTTTATTCGTTCGTGCAAATGGAATCAATGCGCCAATAATAGTGGAGGTGTTAGTAACGGTAAGATATATAATAAATATTGCCCCACATGGTATCAATCATGCGCTGGACATACATATGTTGGCTGTACTGGTATTGCTATGGGTATAGTTATGAGATATTATCAATGGCCTTACTCTGCATACATTCCTAATACTATTGACTCTTTAGGAAATACCTCACAAACTACACATTTGGTCACATACAATTGGAGTAATATGCCAAAGGCGATTTATGATACCACAAATATAGTAAAAGTTAATGAAATAGCTGGTTTTCTAAGAGATTGTGGATACTCTAGTAAAATGAAATATGGTGTTGATGGGTCGGCAGCCAGTTTAGAGGATGCTAAATATGCTCTTGAGCACAATTTTCATTACACCAATATGACACTAAAATACAGATCAAATTATTCTAATAGTAATTGGATTAATCTATTAAAAGCAGAAATAGCTTCTGATAGACCAATTATTTATGCTGGCTATAATACACGTGGAGCAACCGGACATGCGTTTGTTATATATGGTTATACGAGCCAAAATAAATTTATTATAAATTGGGGATGGGGAGATGCAGCTAATTACTATCTCTATACACTTGATGACTTAACACCACATGGACATGAATATTCTTTTAATTATCGGCAATTAGCCATTATTGGAACTATGCCTAATTATCCGGACTGCAGTACGACGTATAACTTATTAGGCGAAATCACTGATACCCATTTTGAAATTTATCGTGCCGGAACAATTATTGTCCCTTGGTTTCCTATTCATAGTTATCAATCAGGTGTTATAATTGCCGACGAAAAAGTGCGAATAGCACCCGGCTTCAAAATTGAGAGAGGCGCACATGTGATTTTTGATGTCAAAGACATGTACTGTGAAGATAGAGGAGAAGACATTCATTTTGAAGAGAATGTCCAAGATTATCACAATGCTCCACAACAACTCATTTCTCCGCCCGAAGCGACTTCTTCCGTCACCAAAATCCTACGTAATGGTCAAATTTACATCCTCCGCGGTGACAAGACCTATACGCTGCAAGGGATAGAGATTAAAGAATAGAGATCAAAACATTTTTCCCAAACTTATATTTGCATATCTCAAAAAAAGTTATAACTTTGCAACGATAAGCGATCTTAATAGAGCAGATGAGCAGTTCATTCTAATTATTTCACACACGCCCATGTGTGAAGTAAATTAAAAAACAACTGCTCATCTGCTCTACTGCTCATATGATTTCCTAATTTTTTTCTGCCACTAAAACGGGGTTTTAACGGGGTTTTGTCCTCCTTATGTATAGGTTTGCATATCTCGTAAAACAGAACATTTTCGGATAGGTTTTATATAGGCAATGACCACGTGATGACCACGTGATGATTACGTGTGACAAAATAGAACATCGTATCAATCAAGGGGCATTCTCGTATCAAAGCCGCGATATAAACGCGATATGGCCGCGATATGAACGCGACCATGCTGATGGATGACAGATGTATTCATGTCGCTTCAAAAATTCTGTTAAAAGTCTCTTAAAACACCGTTAAAACCTCGTTTTAGTCCGAAAAAATCGTGAAAAGAATGGCATACGCTTGCGTATGTCATTTTTTTTGTGTAATTTTGCAGCCGCAATTGAAAAAGGTAAAGATTAGATGGCAAATTTTCAAAAACTGACTCCTCGCAGTGAGGATTACTCCAAATGGTATAACGAGTTGGTCGTGAAGGCTGACTTAGCGGAACAAAGTGCCGTACGCGGATGTATGGTTATCAAACCTTATGGCTATGCCATATGGGAGTCTATTCAGGCGGAACTCGATCGTCGATTCAAAGAACAAGGTGTGAAGAATGCCTATTTCCCGCTCCTAATCCCGAAATCCTTCCTCAGCCGTGAGGCAGAGCACGTAGAGGGTTTCGCCAAAGAGTGCGCCGTGGTGACGCACCACCGTCTGATGAACGACCCGAACGGTAAGGGTGTGGTGGTAGACCCGAACGCACGCTTGGAAGAGGAGCTCATCATCCGTCCGACCTCCGAGACCATCATCTGGTCCACATACAAGAACTGGATCTCGTCCTACCGCGACCTGCCTATCCTCTGCAACCAGTGGTGTAACGTGATGCGTTGGGAGATGCGTACGCGTCTGTTCCTGCGTACGGCCGAGTTCCTTTGGCAAGAGGGTCACACGGCGCATGCCACCAAAGAGGAAGCCGAAGACTATGCTCGTCAGATGTTGGATGTCTATGCCGACTTCGCAGAGAACGTGATGGCTATCCCTGTTGTCAAAGGTGTGAAGAGTCCGAACGAGCGTTTTGCCGGCGCCCTCAATACCTACTGCATCGAAGCGATGATGCAGGACGGTAAGGCGCTGCAGGCAGGTACATCCCACTTCCTCGGACAGAACTTCGCCAAGAGTTTTGACGTCACTTATCTGACCAAAGAGAATAAATATGAGTACGTATGGGCTACCAGTTGGGGTGTATCGACGCGTCTGATGGGTGCGCTCATCATGACCCACTCCGATGATAACGGTCTCGTTCTGCCGCCACACTTGGCGCCGATACAGGTTGTCATCGTGCCGATCTTCAAGAAAGAGGAAGACTTGGCGAAACTGATGGAGAAGTTGAATCCGATAGCTGACCAACTCAAAGCGCTCGGTATCCGTGTCAAAGTAGATACCGATGAGAAATACACACCGGGTTATAAGTTCGCTGATTACGAACTGAAAGGTGTACCGGTTCGTTTGGCCATGGGTGGTCGTGATCTGGAGAACAACACTATTGAGATCGCACGCCGTGACACGCAGTCCAAAGAGACCATTTCGCTAGATGGAATCGTGGAAAAAGTGGCAGCATTGCTCGAAGAGATTCAGAAGAACCTGCTGCAGAAAGCACTTGATTTCCGTATCGCCAATACACGCGAAGTGAACAGTTATGAGGAGTTCAAAGAGGAACTGAAGAAAGGCGGATTCCTCCTTGCACACTGGGACGGTACCGCCGAGACCGAGCAGCGTATCAAAGATGAGACGAAAGCGACTATCCGTTGTATCCCATTGGCAGACCTGCCGGGACACAAGAACGAACCGGGTAAGTGCATCCTGACCGGAAAACCGTCCGCCGGACGCGTCGTTTTTGCGCTCAATTATTAATTGGCACAATATTTGTCAGTAGCCTTATAGCATGAAACGACTACTGCATATATTTCTTCTGTTGGCAGTGGGCATGAATATGTTCGCTGCCAAACAGTATCTGGATTCCTGCATGCTGTATGTGGAGAACGGCGACACGCTATACATGGCGTGGTTGCATGACCTATGGGTCTATCCGCCTATGAAATTCAAGAACCGCAAGCAGGAGAAGTTCTACTGGAAGACCGTTAGGGATGTGAAGAAATGCTTACCATACGCCAAGATGATCACGCGTGAGATGGCATACGCCGATACGGAACTGGCGAAACTGCCGGATGATAAGACGCGCCGCAAATGGTGGAAGAGTTTTGAAAAGCAACTATATAAGAAGTACGAGAGTGATTTCCGCGGTATGTATGCGTCACAGGGCATGATGCTCATGAAACTGATGGATCGGGAAACGGACAAGACCAGTTACGAACTGATTAGGCAATATCGGGGAAAGGCATCCGCTAACTTCTGGCAGTTCGTTGCCAAACTATTCAAGAACGACCTAAAGGAAGAATACGATGCGTCCGACAAAGACCGCATTACCGAACGGGTCATTAATTTAGTAGAAGCAGGGCAATTATAATTGTTCCGTCATATGCAGTTTCTTGCGAGACGCATATAGCACGATGATGGCGGTGATGGCGGACATCGTATCGCTGATAGGTATCGACCACCACACCCCGTCCAAAGGATCTGCAAACAGCATCGGTATCCACAAAGCCAACGGTATAAGATACAGCACTTGGCGGGTAAGGCTTAAGAAAATAGCTTTGCCCGCTTTTCCGATAGAGGTGAACAGGTTACCCGTCACCATCTGGAAGCCGATGATCAGCATCGAGCAACAGATGATTCGCATCGGTTTGATGGTAAGACCTATCAATACCTCGTCATGGGTGAACATACGCGTCACCAATTCCGGGAAACACTCCCCTAAGATGAACACGATACCCATCACGCCCGTCGCATACAGACAGGTCAGATAGAACGATTTCAACACCCGGTCATAGTGCTTGGCGCCATAGTTATAGCCGGCAATCGGTTGCATTCCCTGGTTCAGACCCATCACCATCATCGCAAAGACGAAAGTCAGACGGTTAATCACACCGTACGAGGCGATCGCCATGTCACCACCGAAGTTCTTCAATTGGTTATTGATGATGATGACCACAAAGCAGTGGGCGATGTTATACAAAAACGGAGACATTCCTATTGCCAATGCACGGTGTGTGATATGACGGTTCAGACGCCAAATACCCCGATGGAATCGAACCAATTCTCGTTTGTCCATGAACTTGGTGATTTGCCAAACCACCGCGATCGCTTGACTGATGACCGTCGCCAAAGCGGCTCCACGAACCCCCATATTCAATCCGAAGATGAAGATAGGATCCAAGATGATATTCATCACCACCGCCACTAATGTAGCAGCCATCGAGAATCGCGGATGACCTGCCGAACGCAGCAAAGCATTGAGACCGAAATAGATATGTGTGAGGATATTGCCATACAGGATGATCTCCATGTATTCGTGCGCGTACACCAAGGTGTCCTCACTCGCACCGAACGCCATCAGGATCGGATCCAACCAGATGAGACCTACCGCCATCACAACTGCCGACAAGATGATATTCATCACTATCACATTGCCCAACACCCTGTTCGCCCGCTCATAATCTTTCTCACCCAGATAGATCGCCAACAACGACGAAGCGCCTACGCCAACCAGACTTCCAAATGCCGCACATATATCCATGAAGGGTTTGGAAACCGTCAACGCACCTAATGCCAATGCACCGCAACCATGACCGATATAGATTGAATCCACGATGTTATACAACGACGTGGCGGTCATCGCAATGATGGCAGGTAAGGCGTACTTCCAAAGAAGTTTATGTACCGGCGCAGTGCCGAGATCATTTACCATTGACGATGGGAGGATTTACGATTTTACGATGAGACATTGAGCTATTCGGCGGAAAGCCTCAGCGGCAGGATGACCGACTTGGAGCGCAATAGGTGTTCCTTCATCGCCGCCTTCACGAATCGATTGTACCAAAGGTATCTGTCCCAAAAGCGGGATGTTGAGTTCTTCCGCCAGTTTTTTTCCTCCGTCTTTACCGAAGATATAATATCTGTTTTGTGGTAACTCGGCAGGCGTGAACCATGCCATATTCTCGATGAGACCGACAATAGGCACATTCACCTTCTCATTGCGGAACATCTCCACCCCTTTGCGTGCATCGACCAATGCGACGGGTTGAGGGGTTGTCACAACGATAACACCTGTCAGTTGCAGTTCCGCTATCAGCGTAAGATGGATATCACTGGTTCCGGGAGGAAGGTCAATCAGGAAATAGTCCAATTCACCCCAATGGGCATCTTCAATCAATTGCTTGATGGCATTCGATGCCATGCCTCCTCGCCAGATGACCGCTTGGTCTGGGTTCACAAAGAAACCGATAGACAACATCTTCACACCGTATTGCTCGATAGGTTCGATGAGCGTGCGACCGTCTTCTTCTACGGAATACGGACGACATTCCTCCGTTTGGAACATCTTCGGCATCGACGGACCATGTATATCCGCATCTAACAAACCCACTTTATATCCGGCTTGCGCCAACGACACCGCCAGATTCGCTGTCACTGTCGATTTACCTACTCCGCCCTTACCGCTATGAATGGCTATCACATGCTTTGCATGTATTGGTGATTGGTGATTGGTGATTGGTGATTGGATATTTTGTTTTACGAACTTCGTATGAATATTTACCGCCACGTTCGGATCAATATAGGTCTGTAGCGCCACTTCGGCTGCTTTGAGCACCGACTTCATGAACGGGTCATTATCTTTCTGAAAGATCAAAGAGAAGGATACTTCATAGCCGGAGATACGGATGTCGTCTTCCAACATGCCGCTCTCTATCAGGTCTTTTCCCGTTCCGGGGTATCGTACATGCCTTAAGGCATCAATGATTTGCTGAGGATACATCTTTAATTTACCATTTGGTCATTTACCGTTTACTACTTATGGTCACTATTATAGTTGCGGCCATAGGAACGGTAGGAATCTTTTTCTATTTCAATAGTCGGTTCTTCCCATTGGGTGAGGGGTGTCAGTTGCCACTCGATATATTTGATGCTTAGTCCCCTATCCAACCACTGTTGTTCATAATGCGTCTGTAAGGCTTTGGCATCATCAAAAACATCGATTCCATCGGTCTTTTGACTATATAGATCATCTGTGTTTGCCAAAACGGGATACGGATTGAGTTTCAACATCTCCGTCGTATAGGTATAAAGGAAAGGACTATCCGTCTTCAGATGAATAAGACCGTTCGGTTTGACGATCTGCTGATAGCGTTGCATGAACCAGGTACTGGTGAGTCGTTTGGTAGCTTTCTTCATCTGCGGATCGCAGAACGTAATCCATATCTCATCTACCTCGTCTGCCACAAAGAACTGAGTGATAAACTCTATATTCGTTCTCAAGAAAGCCGCATTCTTCACTCCTTCCAGTTCCGCCTGCTTGGCACCCGCCCACATGCGTGCCCCTTTGATATCAACACCGATGAAGTTCTTCTCCGGATATTTGCGCGCCAGACCTACCGTATATTCCCCTCGTCCGCAACCCAACTCTAACACGATGGGATGGTCATTATGAAAAAAACGTTCCCGCCAATGTCCTGCCATCGGTTCATAGGGAGGTTGGAAAACATTGCTGAATGTCTCCATCTCCGCAAACTTTTTTAACTTATTCTTTCCCACTCTTACTATTTACTCTTAACTATCTCCAGACCTACATCTGCCACGCCGCGTAACAAACTATCCCGCATGCCGTGTTGAACAGTCAATCGGTACGTTCCCGTATCCGGATAATGGATCTGTTCTTCCAGCAGTACCGGCATCTCCATCAAGCCGTGTTTCTTATCACCTAACCATTGGCCTCTGTCATCAGCCAGATAGAACTCAATGGTATCTTGATAGATTCCGTTATCCACAAACAACCACATATTCTGATAGGGATAGCGCTCCGTATGCCGTACGTAAAGCAACATCTGATAATCTATACCGGCATCCTCAATGGTATAATCAAATTGAGCCACCGAATCCATATGCCAATTCTCCGATGGAATCGAACAAAAATGACTATATACGATATTGTTTCGGCACGAAGTTAAAAAGACCGCTAACACTGCCAAACAAATGACAAATGACCAATGACCAATAACAAATCGTCTCATTTTCTATCCCTCCTGTCTCTGCGATCGTGATGACGATGCTGTTGTTTCTTCTTGTCGAACCGTGTCACATCACCATGACCGATCTGGTAACCGATCTCGGTAGAAACCGCTTTGGTTCCTTCCAGTGTATCGGGTTTCTCTCCGCGTCTATTCATCGCAATGATCTCATGCGCCCGTTCCGCAGTAAGTGTGGTGAGGTTTCCTGCCGTATGCGGATCAGACGAATAAGTTACAGTTCCTGCCAAGGGGTCGGAAGCAAAGAAATAATACGTTGCATCTTTGGTCTCCAACTCAACATGACGGGAAGGTAACAGTTTAGCAGCATCTTCATAAACCGGTACTTCGTAGTTAAGACAACATTTCAGTTTAGCACACATGCCGGCTAACTTTTGCGGGTTAGGCGAGATATTCTGTAAGCGTGCAGCGCCTGTTCCTACCGAAGAGAAATTGATCATCCAAGTCGAGCAACACAATTCTCGACCACAGGGACCCGTTCCCCCGATACGTCCTGCTTCCTGACGCGCACCGATCTGTTTCATCTCTACACGGATACGGAAGGTCTCTGCATACACCTTGATCAGTTGACGAAAATCAACACGACCGTCAGCGATATAGAAGAAGATAGCTTTAGACCCGTCTCCTTGGTACTCCACATCACCGATCTTCATCTCCAGACCTAATGACTTAGCCAGTTCGCGTGCTTTGATCATCGTCTGGTGTTCGCGTGCATGCGCTTCTTTTGCGCGCGCAAGATCTTCCTCTGTAGCAATACGTATCACTTGACGAATCTCATAGCGGGACGCATCGATCTTATTCTTCTTGATCTGCAGTTCCACCAGTTTACCGGTAAGTACCACTTCGCCTACATCGTATCCCGGATTCGCTTCCACCACGATCTTTACACCCTTCTCCAAAGGCAGATGGGCACTGTTATGAAAATACCCCTTACGGGTGTTTTTGAACTGCACCTCAATCAAGTCTGTCAACTGCGTATTCTCCGGAAGATCGGCCAACCAGTCACTGACGGGTAACATATGCGCTGAATTGCGCTTGGTAGCCGACGCACTCAATTCACTATGATTTGCTCCTGCTGTATATTGTTTCATAAATTATATATATTTTTTCCCCTTTTAGGCGGAGGCCGCTTCTCCCGTTTCATCGGGAGAACGCTCCGGGCTTTTTGATTAATACTATCATTTGTAAACAAAGGTCAAAAAAGATCATCTTGGCATTTCCGTTCTGCTCTATCTGTCGCTCTGCCAAGTCGAGTTGGTTCATGATGCCTTCCACGTTTCCGTTATGAATGAACGGAGCGAACTTGACAGAGAATGCCCGTTCGTCTTCCATCTGGTAATTGAGGTCCGGTTGACTCACATTACGGATATAGTTCTCCCGAACCTGTTGCTGGGCGTACTGCAGAAAATGTTTCTGTCGTTCCCTCCCCACTTTGGCATCCGCCATCTCGATACTCCATTGACGAAGGCGCTTGAGGGAGTCGAATTTCTTCTGCGGATCTTTGAGGACCCCTACAGTATAGGCGTCTCTGAAAAGTGCGATAAAATCGTGTAATTCCTGCTTATTCTCATCCGAAGCATCCGCTTTCTTCAATGCCGCCAGGTAACTGCCGTTAGCGATACGTGCGATGTCAGTAGCTTGCGTGGCATCCATACCTTGTTGCTGCAAAGCCTTCGCTATCTGATCTTGCTCCAACCGAGGTACGCGAATCGTCTGTACACGGGATTGGATAGTGGATAACAGTGCTTCCGGATGTTCGCTTACCAACAAGAAAACTGTCTTCTCTGCGGGTTCTTCCAGAATCTTCAATAACTTATTGGCGCACTCGGTATTCATTTTCTCCGGTTGCCAGATAATCATCACTTTATATCCTTCACCGTAAGCTTTGAGACTCAGTTTGCGTAATATCTCCCCACTTTCTTTCTCATAGATCATCGACTGCTTCGTCTCCACACCTAATGCCTTGTGCCAGTCGTCCAAGTCAAAATAATGTCGCGTGAGGATAATCTCACGCCATGGTTCCAAGAACGCATCGCAGGTATCGCCGGCATCGGTCTTAACAATAGGAAAGACAAAATGCAGATCCGGATGTTGCAGTTTCTCGAACTGCAGACAGGTAGGACATGTTCCGCAACTATCCTCATCGGTTCGATGCGGACAATTGAGATATTGCGCATAGGCAAGTGCCAGTTGCAGTTTACCGATACCTGATATACCGGCAAAGAGTTGCGCATGGGGGATTCGTCCCTCACGCACCGCTTGACGTAACTGCTGCTTCGTCGTTTCTTGTCCTATGATCTCGCGAAATAACATCTAGTCATTTACCATTTCGTCATGTACCATGTACTACTTCCTTCCGGCTATCACGGCATCACGTACCGCTTCGATAGCTTCGTTAGCATCTGCATACTGCTTCAAATCAATGGGTTCACCGATATGCATACTTACCGCATGACGATGCACGAACGGGTTTCCTTTGGGCAACACTTCATAGCATCCGTCCAACGAAAGAGGGATAACCGGCAGTCCCAGGTCCCATGCGATTTGGAACGCACCGCGTTTGAACTTACCGACCTCGCCGTTCAGCGAACGGGTGCCTTCCGGGAAGATGACGGTACAAACACCGTTACTTAACTGTTTCTCCACATTTTTGAGACTCTCCATCGCCGCTTTCGCATTACGGCGCTCCACAAAGATATGTCCGGCAGCTTTGCAAGCTGTTCCCACGAAAGGTACCTTACGCAGCTCCGCCTTCATCAACCACTTGAAGACAACAGGTAACCAACCGTATATCAACCACACGTCGAACATCGACTGATGGTTCGCTACAAATACATAACTCTGGCCTTTTTTGATATGCTCTTTTCCTTCTATAGTCACCGGCAGAAACATCAGCCAGAAGAACGAACGGGACCAGAACTGCTGCTCCTTATGCACGAACTCCGCATTACGGAACGGTACAAAGATTATCGTGAAGAGAGCCGTAAAGATGGTAAGCACCAACAATGTCGGCCAAGCGATCAGATATTGATAAACGTAATAAACGTATTTCATATTTGTGACTTGTTATTGGATATTTTAATCCTTGTCGTATTTCTGCATAAATCCGCGATAGAGAGCGCAGATACGACGGATCTCTTCCCATGTATCATCGTTTAACTTCGTTCCTACCACTTCCACTACTCGTCCTGCCGCTATGGTACCTATCTCGGCACAACGGCGGATATCAAATCCGTCACTTAGTGCATGCAGGAATCCTCCGGCAAAATAGTCTCCCGCACCGGTAGAGTCCGTACAACTGGTGGTGATAGCACCGATATGATGCCGTTTACTGCCTTGCTGCACATACGATCCGTTCTTACCCACTTTGACTACAGCGATGTCACATTGCTCCGCTATCATCTGCACCGACTCTTCCGGATTGAGATGGGTGTAAGCGAATGACTCATCCTCATTGGCAAAGACGATATCCACGTATTGCTTGACGAGGTCTTTGAGAAAAGCGTGATTTTCATTAATCACATTGTAAGAAGCCAAGTCAAGGGACACCATACATCCTGCCTCCTTCGCCAAGCGTAGCGATTTCTCCAGCAGTTCGTGGTTCTGCACAAGGTAGCCTTCAATATGGAAGATATCATATCCGTTGAAAGCATCTTTGGAGATATCATCCGCACACAATTCAGCCGCTGCTCCCAGATAGGTAGCGAAAGTGCGCTCGCCATCCGGAGTTACCAACACGATGGAGAAACCGGACATGGAAGTCTGCGAGAGGAGCAGAATCGGTTTCACACCGTTCTTGATCATGTCCTCACGATAGAAATCGCCTACTTCATCGTTTCCGATCTTACCGATAAAAGCCGCTTTACCACCCAACGAGGCGATACAGTTAATCGTGTTGGAGGCAGAACCGCCCGCCACCATACGTCGGCGAACAGATAGAAAACGATACTGAATCTGCTCCGCCTGATCTTTTGAAATAAGGTTCATGCTTCCTTTCGGAAAACCGAGTTCCCTCAGGTCATCCTCACTCACCTGCAGAAGGATGTCCGTTAATGCGTTCCCTAAACCTAAAATTTTCTTCATTTTTGTCTATTTTTGCCAAAAAATGGGTTAAAAATCAAAAAACTTTGCAAAGATACGAATTTTTTTTCAAAAAAACTTGCATATATAAAAAAAAAGCAGTACTTTTGCACCCGCTTTCGAAAATGAAAGTAAAAAACAGAGTAAAGATTGGATTGCTTCCTTAGCTCAGTCGGTTAGAGCATCTGACTGTTAATCAGGGGGTCCTAGGTTCAAGTCCTAGAGGGAGCGCAAGAGTGACGATGTAAAAATCGCCACTCTTTATTCTTTATAAAAAAAATAAAAAAAAACGCGCGCGCTTGCATATATGAAAAAAAAGTTGTAACTTTGCGCAATTTTCCGAATTGTACCCTTTTCGGAAGCATTTTTTAGGCTAAATAATGACAAAATAGATATACAAATGGGACTTTTTTCTTTTACTCAAGAGATTGCCATTGACTTGGGAACGGCGAACACCATCATCATGTGTGATGATAAGATTGTGGTGGACGAGCCGTCGGTAGTGGCCATCTCGATGGCTGACAACAAGATGGTTGCCGTCGGTCGCAAGGCACAACAGATGATCGGTAAGGGTGGTACGATGATTCGTACGGTTCGCCCGTTGCGTGACGGTGTGATTGCGGACTTCTACGCATGCGAGATGATGATTCGCGGAATGATCAAGATGATTCCGAAGCAGGCACGTTTATTCTCTCCGTCTATTCGTATGGTGGTATGTATTCCTTCGGGTTCAACCGAAGTGGAGATCCGTGCCGTGCGTGACAGTTCGGAGCACGCAGGCGGACGGGACATTTACATGATTTACGAACCAATGGCCGCAGCGATCGGTATCGGTATTGATGTTGAGAGTCCAGAAGGATGTATGATCGTGGATATCGGTGGTGGTACAACCGAGATTGCTGTCATTTCGTTAGGTGGTATTGTTAGCAACAAGTCCATCAAGATTGCAGGTGATGACTTCAACCAGGATATCATCGAATACATGGGTCGTATGCATAACCTGCGTATAGACGAACCGACGGCTGAGCGTATCAAGATTCAAGTAGGTTCAGCGTTGCCGGAACTGGAGGATGCTCCGGAGGACTTCATCGTAGTGGGTCCGAATAAAGTGACGGCATTACCTATGTCCGTACCGGTTAGTTATCAAGAAATCGCACATTGCTTGGAGAAGAGCGTTTCGAAGATCGAAGGTGCTATTCTTCAGGCGCTTGAGTCCACACCGCCTGAGTTGTATTCGGATATCGTGAAACGCGGTATCTATCTGACCGGTGGTGGAGCTTTGTTGCATGGTTTGGCAAAACGTCTGACGGATAAGATTACCATCCAGTTCCACGTTGCAGATGATCCTTTGCATTCTGTAGCACGTGGTACGGGTGTAGCGCTGAAGAACGTCAATAACTTCGGCTTCCTGCTTCGCTAAGCGATTCTGACGCATATGCAGAATCTGATTAAAATACTGCTACGTTATAGCAACTTCCTTGTATTCATTATCTTGGAAGTTGCTGCATTTATGCTTATCAGCAGGAATAATGCCTATCCTCGCAGCAGTATGCTCAGTACAGCCAATGCGATTATAGGTTGGCAACATGAGCGGTTAAGCAATATAGGTGCTTATTTCAGTCTGCGTAGTCAGAATGAACTGCTGGCTGCAGAGAATGCGGACTTGAGGAATCAACTTAGTGCCATAGATTCACTGCGCAACGATGAGTCTATGCACTATACCCCTACCAAAGCGGTGCAGATGACGACGAACAAGATGCATAACTATATCACTATCAATAAAGGCAGTTCGGATGGCATTCAACGAGGACAGGGAGTTCGTAATAGCGAAGGGGTAGTAGGTATCGTCCGCACGGTTGGACATGATTACAGTATCGTGATACCGATCATTAATACGCATACAAACCTTAGTTGCCGGTTTGCAAAAAATGATTATATAGCCACCTTGCAATGGGACGGGAAAGACAGCAGGTTTGCACAACTGGCAGATGTAGCGGCACATATGGTTGTCTGCCCGGGAGATACGATTGTTACCAGTGGGTTAAGTCCTGTTTTTCCTGAAGGTATTCCCGTTGGAATCGTAGAAAACAGCGTACTGAAAGAAGGGGCTTCGTACTACACTATTCGGGTGAGGTTGAATACGGATTTCAAACGATTGAAGTACGTAGAAGTGGTACAAAATGCGCATCAAGAAGAATTGGAGGAGTTGAATCATGGATTGGACTAAACAGATCATACGCTATGTGATTGTGATGTTGCTGCAGGTACTGCTGTTTGACCGCTTGCAGTTGGGAGGAGTATGCCATCCATATATCTATGTGCTTTGTCTGCTGATGTTCCCTATCACCTTACCTCACAGTGTAGATATGTTGTTGGGCGCCGCAGTCGGACTGATCATGGATATCTGCTGTAATTCGTTGGGTATCCATATAGCGGCTTGTGTTTTGCTGATGTTCATTCGTCCGTACCTGTTGGGAGCTATTGTCAATGACCGGGACCGGTTGAATGAACAGATCAGTTTGAGAGCTTTAGGTTTAGGCGGATGGATTGAATATGTTGTTATACTGGTTGTCATTCACCATTTTGCCGTATTCCAGTTAGGAGCATGGGGATGGAGTCACATCGGCTTTGTATTATTGTCCACATTGGTTAGCAGTATCGTTACTATCTCCATAATAGTAGCGTATAATATGTTAAAATTCAAATGATTAATGATCCGTACTATAGACGCCGGTATGTCATCAGCGGTATAGCCGTTGTGGTGGTATTGGTGTATATAATACGGTTGTTTTATCTGCAAGTCATTGATCAGTCCACCAAGGATCAAGCGGATAACAATGCTTTGGTCAAGCAGACGATTTACCCTTCCAGAGGACTGATCTACGACAGGAACGGTGAGTTATTGGTTTTTAATCAGCCTATTTATGAGATCACGATGGTGATGCGGGAGATGGGCAAAGAGTGGGACACAACCGCTTTTTGTCAATGTCTGCAGATCAGTCGGGTTGAGTTTGATGACCGCATCACGGAAATCAAAGACAAGAAAAAGAACCGTGGTTTTTCCCGTTGGACGCCGCAGGTTTTCATGAGTCAACTCAAAAAAGAAGATATCGCTTCGCTGCAAGAGTCCTTATTTCTATTTCCGGGTATTCAGATACAAAAACGCACATTGCGTGACTATACGTATAAAGCCGCAGCGCATGTGTTAGGTAGTGTAGGCGAAGTCAATCAGAACGATATTGATCGCGACGATTATTATGCAAGAGGTGATTATTCGGGTAGAGACGGGTTGGAGCGCACGTATGAGCAACAGTTACGCGGAGAGAAAGGTGTTGAGATTCTGATGCGTGATTCACGTGGCCGCATGCAAGGAAGTTACCAAGACGGACAGTTGGATAAAACAGCCATAGCCGGTACGGACCTTTACACGACTTTGGATATCCGGTTGCAGTTATTGGCAGAAGAACTACTGACGGGAAAGATAGGAAGCGTAGTAGCCATTGAACCGAAGACGGGAGAAATCTTGGCATTGGTTTCCAATCCCAGTTGGAATCCGAAAGTACTGGTGGGAAAGGAACGCAGTAAGAATTATACCGACTTATTAAACGATGAGACCAAACCGTTATTGAACCGTGCAACGCAAGCCACCTATTCGCCGGGTTCGACCTTCAAGACGATACAGGCCTTGGTTTGTCTGCAAGAGAAAGGTATCAACGCCAACACCGTCTATCCTTGTTCCGGTCCGGGCAGTTCGCCTATCAAATGTACACACCACCATGGTTCGCCTGTCAGTTTGGAGAATGCGATAGAACAAAGTTGTAATCCTTATTTCTGGTGTGCTTTTCGAGATGTGTTACAACAAGACGGATACGGTAAGGAGAATGCGGATTTCCGGCATCGGTATGAGTTATGGCGTAATGACGTGATGGCTTTTGGTTTGGGACAGAAGTTCACCGATACGGATATCAGCGAACAAGCAGCAGGTAATATACCGAGTATCCAACAATATGACCGAACGTACGGAAAAACAGGATGGAAAGCGATTACGATTCGTTCGCTCAGTATCGGTCAGGGAGAGATACTGGTGACTCCTTTGCAGTTGGCTAACCAAGCAGCCACGATAGCCAATGACGGATATTATATCACGCCGCATCTGAATAAGAATGACTCCATGTTGACGCATAGGCACCAACTGAATATTGAGAAGCGTCATTTTGATGTCGTGAAGTCCGGTATGCATCGTGTAATGCAGTACGGTACGGGTAGGCATTATGCCGTGGATAGTCTGCATATGGCGGGTAAGACGGGTACCGTACAGAATCCGCACGGAAAGGACCATGCGATCTTCATTGGTTTTGCTCCGGTAGATAATCCTCAGATCGCAGTGGCAGTAGTCGTTGAAAACGCAGGTTATGGTGCCACATGGGCATGTCCGATTGCCAGTTTGCTGATGGAGCAGTATCTGACCGGAGAGGTAAAACGAAAATATATACAGAAAGATATATCCAACAAGATACTCAATGAGAGCGTCAAGAAGTGGTAACATATTGCAACATCTGGACTGGACCACTATCGGTTTATTCTTGGTTTTAGTCTTATTCGGTTGGCTCAATATCTATGGAGCCAGCTATACCTTTGACCAGACGAGTATCTTTGATTTCTCCAACCGTGCCGGTAAACAATTCACTTGGATTATAGGATCTATTGTGTTGGCGATAGTGTTGCTGCTTATTGATTACAAGACCTATGATGTATTGGCATATATCGCTTATGGAGCGATGCTCTTGCTTCTATTAGCCACCCCATTTCTGGCGCATAATATCAAAGGATCGATGTCTTGGATCTCATTAGGTCCGGTGAACTTGCAACCCGCAGAGTTTGCTAAATGTATCGTAGCCTTGACAGTAGCCAAATACATGGGACGATACGAATACAAGATACGCACTTGGCGCGATTTGATCGTACCTTTTGCCATTATCGGTATCCCTGCCATGATCATCATGATCTTGCAGAAAGAGACAGGATCAGCATTGGTTTTTGCGGCCTTTCTATTGGTGTTCTACCGTCAAGGTATGAGCGGCTATGTGTTATGGTTAGGTGTAGCGGCAGTGGCTTTGTTTATTCTCAGTATCCGTTTGGGCGCTGTTCCGTTGCCTTTAGGAACAGGAAGCGTAGGTATTCTGACGTGTATGTTACTGCTGACAGTTATTGAGATCTTTTTCATCTGCAAAGAGCACCGGATGCGCTGGCAAGCCTTGATTATGACAGGAAGTGTAGCTGTAATATATGGTATCTGTCTGATTGTCAACATATGGGTTCGTATGCCGTTTAACTTGATCTCAATGGGTATCGTGCTTGCGTTGGTGATTTATAATATAGCCATCAGTATCTATTGGCGAAAATACCGATTACTGATTGTAGCTGCTTTTACGCTGTTCTGTATCGGCTATACGCACGCATGTGACTATGTCTTTACCCACGTGCTACAACCCCACCAACGTATCCGTATTGAGGTACTGTTAGGTATGAAGGAAGATCCGGCAGGTGCAGGATATAATGTCAATCAGGCACGTATTGCCATCGGTTCGGGACGATTCTTGGGAAAAGGATATTTGAATGGTACCCAAACGAAATTACAGTTTGTACCTGAACAAGATACCGATTTTATCTTCTGTACCGTAGGAGAAGAATGGGGTTTTGTCGGTTCCATCGGTGTTTTATTGGTATATTTGTGGTTCATCTTACGTCTTTTTGTTATTGCTGAACGGCAACGTAATGTAACCACACGCATCTATGCGTATGCGGTGGGAAGCATCTTCCTTTTCCACCTGATGATTAATATCGGAATGGTACTTGGGCTACTTCCCGTAATCGGTATTCCGCTACCTTTCTTCAGTTACGGAGGAAGTTCATTGTGGGGTTTTACATTACTGCTCTTCATCTTACTCCGATTAGATGCAGCACGTATGGAGCAATTGAATTAATATGGCATTTGTTACTAACCCCATAGGAATCATCGGTGAGGAAGAAGCCGCTAAGATGCTTGAGGAAAAAGGCTATAAAGTCATCGAGCATAACTGGCGGATGGGACATCTGGAAGTGGACTTGATTGCAGAGAACAAACAGACGATTGTATTTGCCGAAGTAAAGGCACGTACCACTACATTCGGAGATAAGTTGCCCGAAGAATATGTTGATGAAAACAAGAAAAGACGTATGATTGCAGCTGGTAATGCGTATGCCAAACACAAACGTACAGAGAAAGCATTGCGGTTTGATATTATTGGTATTTTAGTAGATGTACAAACCAATGAAATCACTTACCGCGGACATTGGGAAAATGCATTCAGTCCTTCCAGCCGCACCGTCAGTTCCGGTAGCCATACCGGTCAATGGAAATGGATTCATCGGACAAAAACGATACGTAATAAATAAGATATGAATTTTAAATACGATGTAATAGTAGTTGGTGCCGGGCATGCCGGTTGTGAAGCGGCCAGTGCAGCTGCCAGAATGGGTAGTAAGACGCTGCTTATCACAATGGACATGAATAAGATTGCCCAGATGAGTTGTAATCCTGCGGTAGGTGGTATTGCGAAAGGCCAGATTGTCCGTGAGATAGATGCCTTAGGCGGACAAATGGGTATTGTGACAGACCGCAGTGCTATCCAGTTCCGATTACTGAATCAGAGTAAGGGTCCGGCTATGTGGAGTCCACGTAGTCAGAGTGACCGTAAGCGGTTTATTGAAGAATGGGTAAAGGTTTTAAGTCATACCGAAAATCTGTATTTATGGCAAGATATTGTGACGAGTCTTATTATCAAAGATAATAAGGTTTGCGGAGTGCGGACTATGTTAGGTATCGAGATGGAGTCACAGGCTGTCGTTCTGACGAACGGTACCTTTTTGAACGGTTTAATGCATTGCGGTAAGACACAGATACCAGGTGGACGTACTTCAGAGCCCGCATCGTATGGGTTGACGGAACAACTGGTAGAGTCAGGATTCAAGAGCGACCGAATGAAAACGGGTACACCTGCCCGCATTGATGCGCGGTCCATTCATTTTGATGAGCTTGTAAGGCAGGACGGAGATAATGACTGGCATCAGTTCAGTTATCTGGATACCGTGAAGCGGGAACTCAAACAAATGCCTTGCTGGATCACTTATACGAATAACGAGACCCACGAAGCATTACGGGCAGGACTTGCAGATTCTCCCCTTTTCAACGGACAAATCAAGAGTATCGGTCCGCGTTATTGCCCGAGTATTGAAACAAAGATCGTAACCTTTGCAGACAAGGAAGCCCATCAGATATTCTTGGAACCGGAAGGAGTGGATAGTAATGAGTATTATGTGAACGGTTTTTCGAGTAGTTTACCGTGGCAAGTACAATTGGCTGGTTTGCGTACGATTAAAGGTCTGGAAGATGTAGTGCTTTATCGACCGGGTTATGCGATTGAGTATGACTTCTTCGATCCGACGCAATTACATCACACATTAGAGACCAAACAGATTAGAAATCTGTTTTTCGCCGGACAAATCAATGGCACAACGGGATACGAGGAGGCTGCAGGTCAAGGTCTGGTTGCAGGCGTTAACGCACATATCAATGTACATGGCGGCAGCCCGTTCACGATGGGACGTAATGAAAGTTATATAGGTGTGCTGATTGACGACTTGGTAAATAAGGGAGTGGATGAACCGTATCGCATGTTCACGTCAAGAGCAGAATATCGTATCCTGTTGCGACAAGATAACGCGGACGAACGATTGACGCAACGTAGTTACGAGATGGGATTGGCGGACAATAGTCGATACGCATTATGGTGTGCAAAAAAGAAAGCATGTTCCGATTTCATCGAGTATTTGCAGACAAATACCGTACGCAAAGGAACGATAGACGGATGGTTAGAGTCCATAGGCAGTTCGGTACTGCATGAGGGATGTAAAATGAGCGATTTGATTCTCCGTCCGCAAGTAAGTATTAGCGCACTGGCGGAAGTTCTACCGGAACTGAAGGCAAAAATAGAGAATTTATCCGATGAGATCGTAGAAAGTTGCGAGATTCAGATCAAGTACGCAGGATATATCAAACGCGAACAGATGGAAGCTGCCAAGTTACAACGATTGGATCAGATTCGTATTCCCGATACATTCAATTACGACGAGGTACAAAGTTTAAGTACGGAGGCTCGTCAGAAGTTAAGCAGAATACGGCCTAAATCCATTGGAGAAGCCCAACGGATTCCCGGTGTAAGCCCGAACGATGTAAGCGTTTTGTTGGTTTTAATGGGCAGATAAATACAATTTAGTTTGTAAAATAAACTAATATTTTATGTTCCACGTGAAACACGGAGCGTTTTCCCGACGGAACGGGAGAAGCGGCTTCCGCCTAAAAGGGTTAATAATAAAATAAAATAAAATGACTTTAGAAGAAGTAAAAGCAGCTATTCGGAATGTACCTGATTTTCCGATCAAAGGTATTCAATTCAAGGACATCACCACCGCACTGGCAAGACATGATTGCTTATGCTGGATGAAGGATGAAATTGTGAAACGTTACAAAGACCTGGGTATTACACAGGTTGTAGGTATCGAATCGCGTGGTTTTATTCTGGCACCCGCAGTAGCGATGGAGATAGGAGCCGGATTTGTGCCTATCCGCAAGCATAACAAACTTCCGGCAGAAACCGTATCGGTTACATACGCTAAAGAGTATGGTGAGGATACCATTCAGATGCACAAAGATGCTTTGAACGAGAATGACATAGTACTTATCCATGACGACATTTTGGCAACAGGCGGTTCGATGGAAGCGGCTATTAACCTGGTTAAGAAATTAGGGGTGAAGAAAATCTATGTAAACTGCATTATCGAATTGGAAGGATTAAACGGTCGTAAATACCTGGAGGGGAAAGCAGAACATATAGATTGCCTATTCGGTATAGAAGTTAATGAATAATGGCTACCAAGGATAATCATATCGCTTTATTATTGAAACGCATACCGGAGAGTCCGGGTGTGTACCAGTACTTTGATAAGGACGGGCAGATTATCTATGTAGGCAAAGCGAAAAACTTGCACAGAAGGGTAAACAGTTATTTCAATAAGGATCACCAGTCCTCTAAAACACGTCAGTTAGTAGCGCATATAGCAGATATACGGTACGTGGTAGTGGATAGCGAGCAGGATGCATTCTTATTGGAGAATAACTTGATTAAGCAATATCAACCGCATTACAATATACTGCTGAAGGACGGGAAAAGCTATCCGAGTATCTGTATTACGAGAGAACCCTACCCTCGAATCTTCAAGACACGAACGATCAATAAGAAGTCAGGAGAGTATTATGGACCATACAGCTTCGGTTATACGGTAGATTTAGTCTTGGAATTGATTCATAAACTCTATCCTATACGGACATGTGCTATTCCAATTTCTTCCGATTCCATCGAGAAAAAGAAGATGCGGGTATGTTTGAAGTACCATTTAAAGAATTGTTGCGGCATATGTGAAGGAATGGGAAAAGACGAATACGCACAATGGATTGAGCAAGCTCGCAAGTTGATTAAGGGTGACGCCCATGAAATCGGACGGCAGTTGGAGCAAGAAATGCGGATGAAATCGGAGGAACTTAAATTCGAAGAGGCTGCCGATATAAAGCGGAAGATAGAGTTACTGGAGCAGTTTAAGAGTAAGACGATTATCACAAACAGTTCGGCAAAAGATGTAGATGTATTCGGGTACGACGAACAGGACGATAAAGTATATATCTCCATGCTGCATGTGCATAAGGGTTGTATTGTGCAGGGTCAAACCATCGAATACAGACGAAAGATGGAAGAGGAGAAAGAGGAGTTGTTAGCTATGGGTATGATAGAATTGAGGGAGCGGTTAGAGAGTAGAACGCAAGATGTGATTGTTCCGTTTATACCGGAGGTTTTTGATGATTCGCTGCATGTATTTATAGCGGTTAACGGGGATAAGAAAAAACTGCTGGATCTGGCGATGCAAAATGTACGGCAGTATAAGATGGACCGATTGAAACAGGATGACAAGTTGAATCCGGAGCAACGTGGGGTACGCATCTTGACAGAATTACAACAGATGATGGGATTGCCAACTTTGCCTAAATGGATTGACTGTTTCGATAACTCCAATATACAGGGGGAGAACGCGGTCGCCGGTTGTGTAGTCTATCGAATGGGCAAAGCAAGTAAGAGTGATTATAAGCGTTTCGAGATAAAGACAGTAGAGGGTCCGGATGATTATGCGAGCATGCGCGAAGTGGTACGAAGAAGATATCAACATCTGATAGATGAAGGTGGTCAGATGCCGGATCTGATTATTGCGGACGGAGGTTTGGGTCAGATGCATGCGATAAGGGAAGCGGTGGAAGACCAGTTGGGATTAAACATTCCGATAGCGGGTTTGAAGAAAAACGACAAACACAGGACTCAGACCTTGTTGTATGGTTTTCCACCAAAAGAGATCTCGATGCCGGTGACGAGTGAGGTGTTCCGCTTACTGACGAATATACAAGATGAAGTACATCGTTTTGCCATTTCGTACCATAAAAAGAAGAGAAGTAAGGCGCAAATTCATAGTCAACTTGATGATTTACAGGGAGTTGGAGAGGTTACAAAGCATAAATTGATAACCCATTTCGGTTCCGTAAAGCGTGCTGGAAGGGCGAGTAAAGAAGAAATGATTGAATTGCTCGGAAAACACAGAGGATCAATTGTTTATGAACAATTACAAGCCAAAATAAGTCTCTGAGAATTGAATGAAAAGCAAGGATATGAGAATTTATACGATAAAAAAGACGATAGTCGAAAGTCAAAAATCAAAAGAAGAAAGACTTTTGCTACTTAATGAACAAGGAGAAGAGGTTCGTGCACTTGAGATCTTGGAGCAAACCGAACCTCATCGGGTTTTTGCATTCGACGGTCCTATGGGTGCAGGTAAGACGACGTTCATCAAGAAGTTGTGTGAAGAGATGGGTACGGTGGATGTCGTGAACAGTCCGACTTTTGCGATTGTCAATGTGTACGACGTGGAACAACCGCATAAAGGGGAAGTGTATCATTTTGACTGTTATCGGTTGAAGGACATCCGAGAGGCGATAGATTTCGGTGCCGAGGAGTATCTGTATTCGGGTAACTACTGTTTCATCGAGTGGCCGGAGATGATTGATGCCCTTTTGCCGGAAGATACGGTTTGGGTGAAGATTGAACTGATGCCTAACGGTGATAGAAAACTTACCATAAAATGAAAATCACGGGATAATATACATAGTATATTATAGGTATGGGTAGGATACGTGATTGATAGGTAATGACCAGGTAATAATAAGGACGTGCATATGATAGAAGTAAGAGATATATGGAAATCATTCGGTGAGCTGGAGGTTTTGAAGGGTGTTAACTTGACGGTTAACAAAGGAGAGATTGTGGCGATAGTCGGTAAGAGCGGTGCCGGAAAGACTACACTGCTGCAGATCATCGGAACGCTGGACCGGCCGACGAAAGGAGAAATACTGGTGAATGGCGAAAGGCTAATGGCGAAAGGGGAACGGGAGTTAGCGTCTTTTCGGAATAAGCATATCGGGTTTATCTTCCAATTTCATCAGTTATTGCCGGAGTTTACAGCCTTGGAGAATGTTTGTATTCCTGCGATGATAGGAAGGGAGAAGGAATCGGAATATAAGCCGAGAGCGGAGAAGTTATTGCGAGAGTTGGGTTTGGGAGACCGTATGGAGCATAAGCCGAATGAATTATCAGGCGGTGAGAAGCAGCGTGTAGCCGCAGCCAGAGCGCTGATGATGAGTCCGGATATTATCTTGGCAGATGAACCGACAGGTAGTTTGGACACTCAGAACAAGAAGGAATTGAGTGAATTGTTATTGAAGTTGAGGAAGGAATACGGACAGACCATATTGTTAGTAACGCACGACAAGGAGTTAGCCACTATTGCTGACCGTGTGATAGAGATTAAAGACGGAGTTATTGTTTAAGTCAAAAAGGGCCTAACATGATTCAAAAAAAATATTTCATTATAGCATGTCTGATGGCGCTTACAGCGTGTCAGCATGGACGGACCTATTTTCCGAAGGACTTGGAAACGCAGGATGTAGAGATCGTGCGTTTTGACAGGGCATTGTTGAATGTGAACGAATCCACAGTAGGACAAGATATCCGTGTGCTGTATGACGAGTATCCGGTTTTTATGCCGTTATGGGTGGAAGATATATTGGGTATTCCGAGTTGGGACACCGCCATTTTGGAGCAGCAATTACCGAAGTTCCTGGAGGACACATTGTATGGTTTTAAGCAGACGAATGCCTTGGAGCGGGAGTTGTTTGCAGATATAAGTGACATTCAAAAGCCACTTAATAAGGCATTTACACGCATCCACTGGTTATATCCGGAAATGGAGATCCCTACCCTATATTTGTTTATTTCGGGTTTTGTAACACCTATTTTTATGGAAGATGATCTCATCGGAATCGGTGCGGACATGTATTTGGGTAGCGATTATGAATACTACAACCGTGTGGTGTATGAGTATCAGAAACAGACCATGCGGAAAGAGTGCATTCCGGTGGATGTGGTAAGCGCGTATCTGTTCAGGACGCTGCCTTATACAAGTACGAAGAGCCGATTGCTGGATCAAATGATCTATCGAGGAAAAGTGATGTACTTGACCGCTCAACTTTTCGATGATTTACCCGGGTATGAGGTGATGGGTTGGACAAAGGATCAGTGGAAGTGGTGTGAACGCAATGAAGAGGCTATCTGGCATCTGGTAATGGACAAGCGGGACTTGTTTAAGACGGAGAGTCTTGTTTTGACGAGTTATCTGAACGATGGTCCGTTCACTTCAGAGGTTTCGCAGGACAGTCCGGGTAGGTTAGGCATCTGGATGGGTTGGCGGATCGTCGAGTCGTATATGGAACATAACGAAGAGGTGACGCTGCAGGAACTGATGGCGGAACCCGATGCACAAAAGATATTGGAAGATAGTTATTATAAACCATAAGAAAACATGAGAAAACATTGGATCGATAATTTACGTTGGGTGACCGTACTGCTGGTACTCTTTTACCACGTTATTTACTACTACAACGGCAAAGGGGTAGTAGGCGGAATAGGTGGCTTCGGAGGTCCTCAGTACCA